>Ga0315289_10015631_pt1 | contig 10528 bp, 10 predicted proteins | sample YL17G11_40_MG_FD_203452 | JGI IMG/M metagenome (GOLD analysis project Ga0315289, IMG submission 203452) | Sediment microbial communities from Yellowstone Lake, YNP, Wyoming, USA - YL17G11_40 | ecosystem: Environmental > Aquatic > Freshwater > Lake > Sediment | place: USA: Wyoming | collected...
GCTTATCAAGCAATAATTTTAAGATACGGATGTATGTCTTTTCAAATTACTGAATTTCTTACTTCTTTCTAAACATTAACATAAAAGTGGTTTTATCAATAAGAAAGAAGATAAGCGACAAGATACTGAAGTTCTGTTCACTATTTTGTGCTAATGCCTTAGACTTTAACATATACAAATCATACGCCCTAATTTAAATTGCAAGTTTATATACTTTAGGTCCAATTCATAAAATATTATAGATTCCAATCAAATATCGGTAAAATAAATGTAATACTTATCCCTTAAGAAACTAACTTTTAAGGCTCCTATACATAAGAAATGTTTAAGGTCTCTAAATAGAATCCTGTAAAGATAATTGCTTGGAACACTCAAGTAATTAGAGTTGTTATACGTTTTGTTTTACATAACTCTGCATAGTTATATGTTGATTTTTAAATAACAAGATTTTTTGGTCTAAAAGGAAATCAAGTTTTCATATTCCTACATTTGTAGAAAGTTTCAAATAGAACTCTATTTAAGAAGTTCATTCTTTGCGTTAATTATTGGAAGAATGAGACTGGTAGCTGAATGCCAAAAAGTTGACCAAGTAGTATGTTAAGAATTGCAAAAACAATCACAGCGAGTATGGCGATCCCAATAGCACCAAGCCATCCAGTATTAAAGCTCGATTTATAGACCCAAAGCCATGCTATGAAAGCCAGTATAAAGGCCCAAATGTAGGCACTGCTACCTATGATCGCTCCAAGGAAAAAATCTACGACAAATAGTACTATAGCGTAGACTATAGGTCCCAAGAGCGTTGAGGCCATGGCATTTCCAAGCGATGATTTTCCTCCGGTAATGATCTTGCCTGCGATATAAACTGGTATCGAAACAATTATCCAAAATATGATTAGTCCTATGATAAGTATAATCAGGCTCAAAAGAGTTAGATTGCCAAATATCAAATAACTTGACTGAATCATAGCCTAGATATACTTCAAGTTCCTAATAAATATTTTTAATAAATCTCTACTATATTTATCTCGCACAGGTTAATGACAGTTTAGGCTAAAAGCATCTGAACATTTTTATCTAACCTAATAATAGGACAACATTTGTATGGCTGACACTATAGTCGACTTCATGATTTATTTTGCATCTATTGTTGGAGGTTTAATTATTGCATACTTATTTAGCGTCTTCATTACGAAAAATAATAATTTTGCCAATAAGTTGGGAGTCCCCTGTTATAGTTAGTTTTGCAATTGCGATATTGCGGTCTTCATCCAGATAGATCAACTGTTTGGAAAATAATTTCAGTCTATCTTGCAGAGAAGATAGGATAATAGGCGGAGTTTCAACAATATCCACACCCAGCTGTTTAAATTGTTCAACATTCTCCATATGATTCACTATAGACAAAACATAGGGCACCTGAAAACTCCGTTTAGCCAAATTGCATACCTCCAAGTTTATGCCGTTATCCCTAGTCAAAACGATCAGACCGTCGGCCTTGTCAATACCCGCTAATGTCTCAATATCAGTACCATCCGCGTTAAATACATAAATGGCCAGCATTTTACTGACCTTATCGCAAACTTGTGGGTCTTTATCAATTATTGTAATTTTATCTACAGTTGTAGACAGCATCTTAGCTACATTTCTAGTAATCCATCCTCCGCCGATAATTATCAATTGCATTAGGGATCGTACACTTCCTAAACCCACATTGTCCAAATATTAAATATAAACATTAGAAAATACAATACCTTATTAATACTCCTTTGTTTGAGTTAGTTAAGTCAATATCAAAAAATAGAGATAAGATTGTATACAAAGAAAAAGGTTCCAAAAAAATGGGCGAAAGGGTTTTATTCATACTTTGACAAAAGGAGTGTGTGTCTATGAAGATCCTTTTTGTTGAGCCACCGAAAGATTTCTGGTTTGTCATGGGCGAATATCTTCCCCCGCCCCTAGGAATACTACAATTAGCCTCGTACCTTGAGGCCCACAACAAAGATGTCGACATCAGTGTCTTAGATTGCCAGGCTGAAAGAGTTGATTGGAAGGGGCTTGGAAAACGAATTGAATCTTTTCGTCCCGATATTGTTGCTCCAAGCGCTTTAGCAACATGTGACACATACTCGGTGTTGAGAGTTTTGGAAACTACGAAAAAAGTTGACCCTAATATTACGACTGTTGTTGGAGGACGGCATTTTACTGCTACTTCGGAAGAAAGCTTGGAAATGTATCCTGAAATAGATGTTATCGTTCGTGGGGAAGGCGAGGAAACGTTAAGTGAGCTTGTTCAAGCTGTTAAGGTAAAAAAGCCCCTTTCTAAAGTTCAAGGCATCTCCTTTAGGCGAGACGGAAAGATCATTCATATGGTTGATCGCCCTTTAATTGATAACTTGGATTCGTTACCCTTTCCAGGTTATCATTTTGTAAAGGATTATATGAAAAAGTATCATTTTACAATGATGACTGGTTCAAATACACCGTATGCTCTTGTTGAAGCGTCTAGAGGGTGTTGTCATCGTTGCACTTTTTGTTCTCAATGGAGATTTTGGGGAGGGACATGGAGGACTAAATCTGCTAAACGTATTGTAGACGAAATTGAGTATTGTAACAGGGAATTTGGAAGCAGATTCTTTTGGTTCACCGACGATAACTTTGGACTTGGAGAAAGAGCTGAAGAACTGTCTGACGGAATAATAAGCAGAGGTATCTCTAAGGACATAATGTGGTTCACGCAAGCCAGATGTGATGATATAGTAACCTATGAGCGTATTCTGCCTAAGATGCATAAAGCTGGAAACCTTTGGATATTGACGGGTTTAGAGAGTAATAGTCAGGTGATTCTTGAATCTTTCCGCAAGGACATTGATCCATCTATAGCGAAACAGGCTGTAAAACTTTTGAAGAAGAACGATATATTTGCTCAGGCGACTTTCATTATAGGTGAGAGAAAAGACTCCAGAGAATCCATTAAAAGTCTGCAAGATTTCGCTAATGATGTTGATCCCGACATATCAATCTTTATGACTCTGACCCCATATCCTGGTACTGAACTCTATGAAAACGCAAAAAAGAACGGGTGGATTGAAGATACAAACTGGGCGAACTATGATATGGCTCATGCAATTATGCCAACAGAATATCTCTCAAGAAAAGAGATTCAAGAAGAGCTCTATGAATGTTATCGAAGCTACTACGGTTCAACAAGGAGACGAATCACGGGCCTTTTTTCACCTAATGTTCTCAAAAGAAGAACCTACAGATACTTGATGAGTCAGGGACTCCTCAAAGCTTTAAGGGATCTATTTTGAAAGGGGTCTCCAAGTTCTCATTTGATGTTCTACCATTTTTCTACCTTGGTATATCGTTGTGTGGATTATCTCTTCTAGTTGTTATAACGTTATTTGCTCGACTTTCTGCAGCAAGTTTTCCTTTACAGAAGCCCCTGATTGTCACAATTTTCGTTATAATCTGTTTTCTTGGTATTCTAGCAGGCATCTATCCTACAAGATGTTTGAATATTTTTTATGTTAAAGGGGTTAAAGATAGCGATATTTATAGTTCCAATTCGATCAGTAAAGAAGGAATGAAAATTAATATTGTTGGCCATCATCCAACCTGCGGAAAATTCTCCAATCATGTCATAAATTACGGTAATAAAACATACTGTGCAGGATGCACTGGACTAGTTATAGGCGCAATAATATCGATTTTAGGAAGTCTACTTTACCTTTTTATTAGTCCTATTAATGTAACTGGAAATTTACCATTTTTCTGGATAGGTTTTGCACTAGTTTTCTTAGGTCTAATTCAACATAATCTATATAATTTGGGAAGAAGTTCGTTTCACATGTTTCTAAATATCATCTTTCCAGTAGGTGCTCTTTTCCTTGTTATAGAAATCAACGAAATAACCGATAACTTTTTCCTTGACTTATTCCTTCTTGCGTTAATTATCTACTGGATATCCACTAGAATCATACTTTCTAAAGCAGAGCATAGAAAGATATGCGCAGCTTGCAATATAAAATTATGCATTAAATAGATAAAAAAAGGGGGATCAGCGTTTACCAGCATAACGATATCCATAGAGAGTGCCTACGACTATAAGGATTCCAATGATGATTATCACTGAGGGCCCAATCAAAGATCCTATATCTATTTTGTAGTAAATCGCTAGGCCAATAATAACAAGGAATATCCCTATAATAACGCTTGCGATTGCTCCACCATAAGGAAGCCCAAAACATTCATCCTGCACGCCCCTTTCTCTTGATCCGAAACATGTGCCCCTCCTTGGATACTCTTTTCTAGTTTGAGCAAGAGAAGCCCCACAGTTCACACAGACTGCAGCATCGTCTGAGTTCTTCGTTCCACATTTAGTGCAATACACCATGCTATCTCATATAAGTCTTCTAAGCTCTCACTATTAAACATTTTTAAAGACCACCCATTTCGGTATAAATTGTACTCATCCTATCTCTTTCCAAAATTGATTGATTCTAAATAATAACTTACTATGCTTGTTTTAGCCTTAATTCTACATAATAATGATCAGGTAAACCCGTAAATATCTTAGGAGAAATAGTTCCAATCATTTCTTCAGATGGTGCATATCCTCCCCAAGAAGCAATAAAGTAGTTGTCGTATTCACCACTCCATATTTTATCTTTTTCAACGAATATGATAGTAATCGGTTGGCCATCAATTTTCATACTAATCTTCTTAGTTTCTATCGACAACTCGCTAACCTGATACTCATGATTTTTTAAAGGATCCCCAAGACCTATTCTCTGAACCAATTTAAGTGTCCCTGTACCGTCGGATATTGTCAGAGTAACGTTCCATTCAGCAGTGTACTCAAATCCTCCGTGAGAGCTTCCAGCATCGCTGACAAAGAATGTTCCTTCCATAACTTTAGATGTTATAGGTGGACTAGAACCTACAAATAAGAGGACAAGTGCAACAGCAATTATAATGATTATGATTATCACTGTAAGATATAAATAAGACATTTTTCCTTTCCTTTTCCACTTGAACTTCAATTCCCTTTAACACTATCTTTGAATTGAGCAATTTCTATTATATATGTGATTCTATAAGTAAATACCATCTTCACATCATAAAATTTCAATTTAAAAGACTGCCATAAACTTTATATGAAAAAGTATCTAATAATCCTGATCTAGTCGTGAATTTTAGGATGCTGGTCAAAGTTAAAATCTACTATTTCGAGGTCTTTGGAAGTGGTTCGATTACTTTAGAGCTTAAAAACAACGCAACCGTAACAGATGTTATCAATGAATTAGAATACAGATTTGGACAACTTTTCACTGAAAAGACAGGTAAAAAACTTAAAGAGGCTTTTGAAAGTTATTTTAACTTATTCTTTAATGGTGTTCGCATAGATCTCCCAGCTGATATAGATCATAAGTTAAACAATAATGATGAACTTATCATTGTTAGGCCTGTGGGTGGTGGATAATTTCCTCTAAGCAAAGAATTACAAAAATTCTATCTCTTAGCCTTTATTATTAGATACTTGCGAACTCCAAACCTAGTTCAATCATTTTTTCTTTCTTAGGTATACCTGTTTCAGGATCCCAACTACAAATGTCGTAATAATCGTTTAACATAGAATTAAATTCTTCAGATGTGATAGATTGTCCTCCAGTTGGTCCACCCTCAAGTGGTTCCATAAATCTTGCCGGTAAATAATCATCTTTCTTTGTTATTCCTTCCCTGACGTTGAAGGCTCTACAAAGCGTGTTAATGCGTTCTCCAATTTTCATAAATTCCTCAACTGTGTAGCTTGTTCCTGTTACCGCTTCGATTATCTCTATTAGGTTCAAAGGTCTATAGTAGACGCTTCCGAACCAGTAGATGTTTAGCACAAACTCAAAGACTATCCAACGTAGCAACATAATCTTGTGTTTTTTTAAGAGCTAAGACTTTTTCTCTGGAGGTATCTAAACGGTGTAGTGGATTTTTTATCCCTATTTCGGGAGCCATATTAAGTGATTCTAAATCAGGATCATGCATACTTTGTAGGTGACATCCCCCTCTGTTTGAAACAGCAAATATTACCCCTAATCCTTTCTTTCCTCTAGGTTCGTGCATTGGTATTTCTAATCCTTTGGCCTCAACGGCAAACCTTTCTGAGCCTCTTCCAATCTTTTGAGCTGCTCGCTTTACTCCATCGGCTAGTACATTTCCAAAACCCTTTCTGTAAGCTATCTTTTCAATCATCGTGATTGCTGCACTTATATTTCCAAAGTTTAGCTTGAACCTTAATAGCGGTTACATTAGAACCCTAGTGTGATTGACTTATGAGCTTTAGAGATCCGATATGCGGAATGCCTGTCAAACTGGATGAGGTAAAGTACAAATCAGAGGTTTTCGGAAAAGGATACTATTTCTGCAGCAAAGACTGTATGCACAGCTTCGTCGAGGGACCCAGAATTGCATATTTTTCAATGGAAGTGGGTGTTAAGAGTGAAATTCCAACTTATAGTGGTGGGCTTGGAGTCTTGGCAGGGGATACTGTAAGATCAAGCGCAGATCTAAGAATTCCCCTTATAGCTTTGACACTTATTAGCAAGAGAGGGTATGTCAGACAAAAGATAACAGAAGATGGTACACAACTGGATTTTCCCGATGAGTGGGATCCTTCGAAGTTCTTCAGGTTGTTGCCAAATATCGTTAATGTAAAGATTGAAGGTAGAGATGTTAAGGTTCAAGCTTGGCTTTTCGAACAACAAAGTATGACCGGCGGAATGGTTCCTATATTGTTTCTAGATACAGACGTGAATGGGAACACACAAGAAGACCGTGGCATTACGGACGTTCTCTATGGAGGAGATTACAGATATCGATTGAAGCAGGAAATTGTTCTAGGGATCGGTGGAAAGAGAATGCTTGACGCATTGAATATCAACATAAAAAAATATCATATGAATGAAGGCCATTCCAGCCTCCTTACTCTCGAACTGCTTAAGCAGAACAATATGAATCCAGACAATGTGAGAAACCTATGTGTCTTCACCACGCATACACCGGTTGAAGCAGCCTTTGACAAATTTCCATACGATGTTGTTGGAAACGTACTAGGTGATGAAATACCTATAGAAGTTCTCAAAGAATATGGCGGAGAAGAAAAATTGAATATGACTTTCTTGGCACTAAGACTCAGCAAATACGTTAATGGGGTAACTAAAGCTCATATGGAATATTCGAGTAAGTTCTTTCCTGGCTATCATATTAGATCAGTTACGAATGGGGTTCATTCCTCTTGGTGGACTTGCCAGAGTTTCAGAGAACTCTTTGATAAATATATTCCCGGCTGGGTTAATGAACCAGAATTGCTAGTGAGAGTTGATGGAATTAGTGATGGAGAGATATGGGAAGCTCATTTGAAAACCAAGGAATCATTGATACAACTCATTAGAGAAAAGAAGAATATCCAAATGGACGTTAATGCTCTAACTATAGGATTCGCTCGACGAGCTGCCGCATATAAACGAGGAACATTGATATTTTCAGATTTGGAAAAGTTAAAGAAACTAAGTAAGGTCGGTACGATGCAGTTTGTCTTTGCTGGAAAGGCCCATCCTAGAGACCAAGCTGGCAAAGATATAATAAAGAATATATACAATTATATTGAGCAATTGAAGGACGAAATCAAGATAGTATACCTTGAGAATTACGATATGGATATGGCTGCAATGATTACCTCTGGAGCAGATGTTTGGCTAAACACTCCATTACCCCCTCTTGAAGCATCTGGTACTAGTGGAATGAAGGCTGCACACAATGGTGTAATAAACTTCAGTATACTGGATGGTTGGTGGGTAGAAGGTTGTGTCGAAGGTCTAACAGGTTGGGCAATTGGTCCTCATCCAAACGAGCAAGTTGATGACAGTTCGAGGAGAAAGCTTGAACTTGAAGATTTGTATAGCAAGTTAGAATATCTGGTACTACCGACATTCTATGGAAGAAGAGACGAATGGATCAACATGATGAAAAATTCTATAGGAAAAGTCGCATACTACTTTAATAGCCATCGAATGATGCGTAGATATGTCACTGATGCGTATCTGACTTAACTTCTAATCTAAAGAGAGACATTTGGTCTTAAAAGCCCGAATATCTCTCCTTGTAAAGCATTGAAGTCCAAGTTATCTAAGGCTACTATATCTGAGTAACACTTTGATACTGACTTGAACTCGATAACATTCATGTTAGATGCAAGCATAAGTACTTAAATATTCTGGAGTTTCGAAGATGATATAAGTCTTGTACACTCAAAATCTTTAACATTAATAATTTTTATCAAAACTTTTTTACCCTACTAAGTAACAAAGAATTTCTTGATGTAATTTTAGTCAATAATTCCTAACACAAAAGTTAATTATGGCACATGTTGGACATTAATGTTTGCTTGGAACAGACAAAACTTACAGATAATGCTCTAGTCATTTTGGAGAAAAGGTATTTAGCAAAGGATGAAAATGGTCGTGTGATCGAAACTCCTGAAGAAATGTTCATACGTGTAGCTAAGACCGTTGCGTCAACCGAAAAATTATATGGAAAAAGGGATGAAGATATCGCCCTACTGGCAAACGAATTCTACGAGATGATGACTAATCTAGAATTCTTGCCCAATAGTCCAACATTGATGAATGCAGGTCGTCCGTTAGGCCAGCTTTCAGCCTGTTTCGTCCTTCCTGTAGAAGATTCCATGGAAGGGATTTTTGATGCGGTAAAAAATGCTGCCCTTATCCATAAAAGTGGTGGGGGGACAGGTTTCTCTTTTTCGAGACTTAGGCCAGCAAATGATATCGTTAAGTCGACAAGAGGTGTCTCAAGCGGCCCAGTTTCTTTCATGAAAGTCTTTGACTCTGCCACTGAAGCAATAAAACAAGGTGGTACAAGAAGAGGTGCAAACATGGGTGTGCTTAGAGTTGACCACCCTGATATTAGATCTTTTATTACATGTAAGCTTGACAAAAAATCACTCCAGAACTTTAACATCTCAGTAGCTATTACTGATGATTTCATGAAAAAACTCCGAACAGACGAAGAATATTCATTGATTAATCCAAGAACAAACCAACAAGTAAAGAATGAGAAAGCTAAAGACATCTTCAATCTAATAGTAGAAACAGCATGGGCTACTGGTGATCCAGGAGTTGTCTACATAGACCAAATAAATAAAGCTAACCCTCTACAATCCATAGCACAAATAGAAAGTACTAACCCTTGCGGTGAGCAACCTCTTTTGCCTTACGAATCATGTAATTTGGGTTCAATTAATCTTTCTTTGATGACCAAGCAGGTAGAAGGGAAGTCTGAGATCGACTATGATCACTTGAGGAGAATCGTTTGGTCTTCTGTGCGTTTTCTCGATGATGTGATTGATGTAAATAGATATCCTCTAGAAGAGATTGACCGAATGACTAAGGGAAATAGGAAGATTGGCTTAGGCGTTATGGGATTTGCCGATCTTCTTATTGTTCTGGAAATTGCCTATGACAGTGACGATGCTCTTAAGGTTGCAGAAGATATTATGAAATTTATCTCTGAAGAGGCTAGAGCCTGTTCAGTGGCTTTAGCAAAAGAGAAGGGTAGTTTTTCTAACTTTGAAAAGAGTACACTTTTCGGTAAGTATCCATGTTTAAGGAATGCAACTCTCACCACCATTGCCCCGACGGGTACGATAAGTATGATTGCCGGCTGTTCTAGTGGTATAGAACCAATCTTTTCTGTTGTCTACGTTAAGCACGTGCTTGATGGTGCGGACTTGGTCGAGGTTAACCCATACTTTGAGAAGTTTGCCAGAACAAAAGGTTTCTACAGTGAAGATATTATGAAGAAGGTTGCTGAAAGAGGTTCTGTAAGGGATATAGAATCGATACCGGAGGATGTCCAGAAGATCTTTGTAAGTGCTCACGATGTTGCTCCAGAGATACATATCAGAATACAGGCTGCCTTCCAAAAATATGTAGACAATGCCGTGTCCAAGACTGTTAATTTAGAAAGTGATGCTACTAAAGAGGATGTAGCAAGAATCTATCTTTTAGCGCACGACCTTGGTTGTAAGGGTGTAACAATCTATCGGGATAAAAGCAAGGACTCTCAGGTAATAAGTTTCGGTCTTGGCGAATCTAAAGAAAAGATCATGACTAAGCCAAGGAATCGTCCTCCAATAACTAAAGGTTTTACCTACAAGATTCGAACAGGCTGTGGCAACCTCTACGTCACAATCAACGAGGACGAAAATGGTCTTTGTGAGGTCTTCACAACTATGGGTAAGTCTGGAGGGTGTATGAACAGTTTCGCAGAAGGTTTGAGTAGACTCATATCACTATCTTTGAGAAGTGGCGTTGATCCAAGAGCGATTGTCGAACAGCTTAAGGGTATACGTTGTCCTATACCAACTTGGAGTGAAGGTGTACAGGTTCTTTCATGCTCCCATGCAATCACTTTGACAATGGAAATGCGTCTTGATGGTCGGCTCAAAGAA
>Ga0315289_10015632_pt1 | contig 10528 bp, 8 predicted proteins | sample YL17G11_40_MG_FD_203452 | JGI IMG/M metagenome (GOLD analysis project Ga0315289, IMG submission 203452) | Sediment microbial communities from Yellowstone Lake, YNP, Wyoming, USA - YL17G11_40 | ecosystem: Environmental > Aquatic > Freshwater > Lake > Sediment | place: USA: Wyoming | collected...
ATGTTTTGGATAGCGACAACTTTGGTGGCAGAGCTAACGTTCCAGCATGTAGGCATTCTCTTTAGAGCCCAGATTTTCTTGGAGATCCAATACCTATGCGTATCTGGTATAGCCCTGTTGTTATACGCAGCTGGAATTGCCTTCGCCAAGAGAGCATTCTCAAAACCACAATATTAGAGAATCCACTATTGACGGAGTTCTTCGCGTGCGCAAGAGTATAGAGGATATGGGACTAAGAGCGAGTAAACGATTGGGTTTGAGATTAAATTTTAATCCAACCAACCCCGTGCGTGCGCGGTCGCGTACACGCGCGCGTACCCTGTCTGTCTCCCTGTCTGCGCGCGCTACAGGCTTTTTCATGAAAGACGTCTCAGCATTAACGTGAAAAGTAAGCTTGGGTTTTGTGAGGAGAGCTTAACTGAACAGGTTTAGTTGTAGATTGAAACGTAGAATCGCCCGTCTCCTGTCTTCTTCACCATTGCAAACAAACCGCCGGCGATGTAGTGTATCCAGTTTTGTTCTTGCATGTCTAAGTGAGCGTCTTGGCTTGTTGCGGCTTTTTCTTGTGAAGTGGCTCCTACGGCTATAAGTTTTGTTCTTATGCTCTCTTCAATTGCGAAAAGAACCCCTGAAACTACTTCCATATCCCAACCTCCATTAACCAGATAGCCTTTGAAACATTCGTCAAGAAAATTCTATCTATTACAATTATAATATAGTCAACCAAGTATTTAAGGCTCGTTTCTGAACTGAACCAGATGGGGGAAAAGATTAAATTTTAATCCAACACCACCCGTGCTAATGTCAAAATTATTAACTTTAACGAAAGGCTGCTGCACAAACTCAAAGAACAACAAAGCAAACCCGAAAACGCTGCATGAAAAAACCCGAGCAGAGGGAATTGAAAGAATGACTTATGCGTATCGGTTTTTTAGGCTGCAATGGCGTTTTCTTGCTCTACACTAAGCGTTCCTTTTCGTCCGATCCGCAGTTGTTTCTCGCCTCTAAACGCAAACGCCCGAGCATCTCTAATCTGGATAGTGTCGCCGACAGAAACAGAGCCTATCTGCGCATCCCAAAGGGTAAGCTTGATTGTGCCCGTCTTATCCCCAATCAGAGCGTTAGCCACGACAGCAGAATTCCCAAACCGCGTAAAAACCGAAGCAGGTTTGTCAATTTCAAGAACCTTAGCACTCAGATTAACATGTTTCATTCCAACACGCAAGCCGCCAATGAAACCCGACTGAAACGCATCATCCTTCTTAGCCAAGTACCTGCGGATCCTGTCGCAATCCATAAACTTTCTAAGCGGATTGCCTCTTTCCAAAAGAAAACTCTCGGAAACCCTAAACTGCGCACCCACCGTCGAGTTATCCATCATCAAAAAAATCTTTTCGTCTCTTATCTTGCCACGGCATTCGATTGAAAGACGCCCACACGAGACTTTCTCGCGCTCTTTTGTCGATACCAAAACTTGAAACAACTTGTCAGGGTCAACACTATACTTCACTGAAAGAAAAGCGAGATATTCGCCCAATGGCACGCTCTTGTACCTCAAGCCTTTTGTTCCCCACTGTACTCGCCAGAACTAGGTGAGAAATGCCGAGTATTACGGGTCCGACACTTCTCTAAGGAACCAGCGGCAGTTATCAAACGCATGCTCGCTATATTAACCTAGCCACAGTAGAGTTTCACTTTGTCCCAACTCTCTGCACGGTTTATCCTATTATTTTCTACGCTTACTTCTTTATCTGGTTCAGCGAAAAATAAAGAGATGAGTCTATTGTCTGATGCCTGTTTAACTAATCCCTGTAGCGCATGCGGCAAGCGCATTCAAGGGGGCAATTGGCATTGTCCTAAATGCAAAATCTGCCTGTGCTTCTCCTGCGGAACGGAAATGATGCTCAAAAAGAGCGAGCTGCCTCCTGAATGCCCTACGTGCGGTGAAAAACTCAAATGAATACAACTGTTCAGAAAACAAAAACAGTGTTTATTTTGGATTAAATTTTAATCCAACCAACCCTGGTCTATGTTTGGAATTCATGCAGTCATAACTGGCCCAACCTCTGAGCCATGAATTAAAACCATTTTTCACCAATTAAGGAACACACTTGCGCGCTAAGTTACTTGAATTCGCGATTCTTACGCATTAGGGTTTGCTGAGGCTCTGGACACGCAGGAATAGGAGAAAAAGAGAATGAAAACCTGCTCGTTAATGCTACTGTCGCTTGGGTCATGCAGAGCCTTCTCAGCCCTTCATTACGCTTGAACAGATGGACAAATAAAAAAGGGGAAGTGTTGTGCAGTTTTTTGTTGGTAGTGCTAAGGTCGTTTCCTGAGTAGTAGTATTGTTGCTATGGCGACTGCGATTATTACTGCTATTCCTGTACCTATGATGGTTAATGTGTTGTCTGGTGCTGCTGCTTGTGGTTCAGGTGCTGCTGGTGCTGGTGGTGCTTCTGACACGCTTAGGTAGGTTTGTGCGTATGAGCTGCCGTAGGATTTGGAGCCTGCGAACGTTGCGATAACAGTGTATTCGCCTGGAACTTCCGGAGTGAACGTCTTCTTGAAACCGCCGCTCGTGTCGCTTGTGACGGTGCCGATGTGGACGAAGTTGCCGTTCGGATCAATCGTGTCTAATGTTACTTCAACGCCTTTTGCGTTTGTAGGCATCGCCTGCTGCTCGTACAGGTATTCCATCCACGCTTGCATGTCTGCGTCAGCTATTGCTGGAGTGCCCTTTGCGCCTGGAGACTGATCAGTCACCGTGCCCCGTATCACTACGCTGGATCCCGCTGTGATAGCAGTCATTGGTGCGTCGACTGTTACGGCGCTTGGTCCCTTGCCGATGCAGTATATCAAATTGTCATATTGACTACTGCTTACGATGTAGCCGTCTGCGATACCAAAAGTCCCCCCGGTCCCGTCATGGTAGTTTAGTAGTTTCCACAGTTCTGTTCCGTCGGTTATGTTGATGCAGCGGAGGTATGAAGCGCGCCAGAGGGGCTTAGAAGGCGAGTGCTCACTCGAGTACACGTAGACCTTTCCGTCGCAAACAGCGCCCAGCATCAGCGGCATATTATCACCATATGGGCTTTCACGACCGACGCTTGTAGCATTGTAGATCCACAGTAGGGTCCCTGTCGTTGCGTTGTAGGCGTAGATTTGTCCGTCATAGTTGGATGGGTCCATTGCAAGGTATATGCCGTAATACACATACCCTTGACTTGACTCCAGTCCACTACCACCACCGGTGGCGTAGTACCCCATAGGGGTTTTTTGTATAGTTGGTCCCCACAATAGGGTTCCGGTTGTTAAGCTGTAGCACCACTTCTGCCTTGTTTGCGGACATCTTACGAAGAACACTTGAGAGTCATAACTTATGCCAGTAATGCCCCAAGTATAGTTTTTGCCAGGCAATGGAACCGTTATGTTCTTGTTCCACAGTAGCGTAGCCCCGAATCCAAGGTTGTTGTTCTGTGTGGCACTAAACTCAGGATAAGGACTATAAGGCGCTACGTGCTCGTCTATACTAAGAAGCCATGCTGAAACTGTATCACCGCTTACGGTTGAGCCAAATATCTGTTTTGGCACACGTTTGGCGTCTTTTAAGACAGCAATGCTTCCCGGCAGACCCTTAGGTATTGTTACGTTCATTGTGTATCCGGAGCGCGGACGGATAGCAGTTGCCGGAACATCGCCTGTTGGACCAACTACAGTCCATGTAGTATCGTTGACGGCGTCAATTGTTGCTCCGAAACGCATTTTCCATTGCTGCTGATTAGTTCCTAGTGGTGCCAGTGGAGGGATAGATTGGCTTGAGTTCCAACAAAGCAAATTACCCGTGGCCGCATTGTAACTGTAGAGCAGTAGGCTTCCATCTTGGTCCGTTGCGGCTGTACCGGAAGGCACGTTTATCAGCTTCAACATGAAGTTTCCAGTGCTTGCGTCAAGGAAGTACCACGTGGTGCCACTCACCATTATCAGGTATGCGAGTATTCCCTGCCCGTTAACTCCGTAATAGTGGTATAGTTGGCCTTGGGTCAGCCCCAGATAGCTTTGAGAGAGCGTATAACCGCCAGCTGTTGTATACGGGTTGTTGAGGCCGTTGTCGGTGCCGTTCTTGTACCATATAATTTCTCCGGTATACAGATCCCTGCAGTAATACCCATACTTAGCAACGTCTGAGACTGCTGGTTGATTATAGTAGATTTTTCCGTTCATGATTATCGGCGCTGACCATGGGGCTTCGTAGTCATTAACATCTGAGGGAATACTCGGCCACGCTGCGTCATTGATGCCTCCGGCGAGGGCCGGCGTTATAGGCTGTGTCCACAGTACGTGGGCGCTTTCCGGCGCTGTGCCCCATCTTTGCCAGTTGTCAACCAGCCAGCCGCCTTTCAGCCAGTTGCTTGCAAGCTGCGACCATGCTCTGTTCGCGGCATTTATCGGGCGCGTCCAGTAGCCTGTTGGAAGCGGAGGTTCCTGCCACTCTGCTATTGGGTCTTGCTGTACGACAAGTGTCGCCGGTTCGCTTGTGGAGCCTTGATAATAATCGCCGATGGCTGCTGAGGTGCTGGGAAGCCCAGGAGTGGCAACCACTGTTTCTCCAGGCCAGCTAAACACAATAGTGTACGTGCCAAGCTGATCGGGGGTGTATTGACGATAATCACAGGCAACATCACTTCCAGACTTAAATGGCCCAATGGTTTCTTTGGTTCCGTCTGGCTTCGTGATATCTATCTTGAAGCCATTCCAGCGTTGACCGGAACCACCGCCCGCTGTCCCCGGATACCTGTCAGTCCACACGACAATAGTAGTATACTGGCCAATGCCAATGCGGCTTGGTACAGCAACACAGTAGGCGGTGGTTGGATAAGTCCATGCAGGATCATGCGCGTTAGCGATAGGTAAAGCAACGAGTGTAGCAGTAATAGTTAACATCAGAAATAAAGCAATCAAAGTAGCTATAGTTTTGTTTTTAGCAATTTGCATTTTCTTCTTTCTCCTTTTTCTGGTTGAAAGAATCATTAACAGATTCTTCCACCGAAAGGCATCTCTGATGCATCTATGCATATAACATTTTTCATCAGCATATTTCTTCATGTTGCCCCAAACGGCTAAAAATAAGCTCGCTATTGAATTTTGAACCGAAATGCCGAGAACTATCAATGGAGAAAACCGCAGGCAAAGCGTACGCGTCCCAGTGCCGATGATCAAAGAAATAGACAGGATAGCGAGGGAACATCCCCGAACTGCATTATAACCGTCAGCAATTCATAGAGTGCGCAATAAGAGAGAAGATCGAGGAAACCCAGCTAATCAAGGCAAGAAACTCCAACACGAGTTCATAAACGAGAATTTCAACCGTTAAACAGAAATGTCTGTTCATTTTCGCTTTTCTGGCCATTTGCGAATGCATAGGTAATACACCCGATTGCTTTTGCGGGGAATGCAAACCTCTAGCGCCTCAACCGTGAGGGATTCTAGCCGAGCGCGCGCTAATTGTTGTGAGAACAATCTGTTAACAATTCGACTTCTCAGAGCGATTTTATAAGCAACTTTCAAGTATTCTACTTCAGCCCTAAAGCAAAGCGTTTAGAACGTAGAAATCTCCAACCCCTCAAAATATGAGTGTTTAGAACTGCTTTTCCATAAATAGGTTGAACTTTGGTGTGGAAACGGTACTTGAAAGCGTGAGCTCCACGTTGCTTTTTGTTTAGTGTCTTTCTTTCCTTCGCGCTGTTAATTGGGTTTTCCGAAAGCTTAATTCGCAAGCGCCTGCAAGTAGAATATAGCAGAGGCGAAGTGAATGGCAACAGAAGAAAACGAGCCTCGTTGCGACAGATGCGGCAACTTCATTGACGATTGCAAATGCGTATGCCCGTACTGCGGCGAAGCTGCGGGCTGCGACTGCTGCACAGGCTACGGCAGAGCAACAGGCGGATAAAACATCATTCTTCGCTCACTGTTACTCGGTTGTGAAAAGAAATGACAATAGACAGTATAAACTGGATGGCAGGCGGACCTCAGGGAAGCGGCGTGGACACAGCAGCAAACATTTTCGGAAGAGCATGCGGCTACGGCGGCTTATACGTTTTCGGAAGAAGAGAATACCACTCAAACATAAAAGGACTGCACAGCTACTTCCACCTGCGAATGTCACCAACGGAGATACTAGCCAACATAAACGATGTAGACCTGCTGGCAGCATTTGACGCTGAAACAGCAGTCAGACACATGCAAGAAGTAGTCCCTGAAGGCGGAATAATCGTAGATTCACAACAAATGAACACGAAAGTTCTCGATATACCAACGTTCCCTCCAGAGTTTAAGGATGAACTCCGCGAGTTTATGAACGAAAAAAACCTCGGCGAAACCTTAAAAGACTTCCTCGTGCACGCCGAGCAAAAAAATGTTAAGATTTTTCCTGTACCCTACATGGAGTTACTTAATCAGATTGGAGAAAAACTGGGAATAGAGAAAATAAGCAAAATTACACGAATGATAAACGTCTTAACCATAGGCGTCTCCTTCGCACTTTTCAAGTATGACAGAAGTCTTGTGGAAAAAGCAGTTAGAACAACGTTTCCCCCAAAACTTGCGGACATGAACGTCACAGCTCTGAACCACGCGTATAATTATGCAGAAGAAAACTTCAAAGACAGCTTCAAACATAAACTTGAAAAAACCGATGTCCACGATGAACGAATTTTCATTACGGGAAACCAAGCAGTTGCCATGGGCAAAGTCTTAGGCGGATGCCGACTGCAAACATACTACCCCATCACTCCAGCGGCTGACGAAAGCGAATACCTGGAAGCCCACCAAATCCTGAAAACAAACGGAGAAGACGAAGCCATAATCGTAATTCAAACCGAAGATGAAATCGCCGCCATAAACTCCGCTTCAGGCGCTGCCTTAGCAGGCGCGAGAGCCGCAACTTCAACTTCTGGACCTGGCTTTTCGCTTATGGTGGAAGGCTTAAGCTGGGCGGGCAACAGCGAAGTGCCAGTGGTGATAACCTATTATCAACGTGGAGCCCCCGCCACAGGCTTGCCCACCAGACACGGTCAAGGCGACTTAAGATTCGCTATGCACGCAGGTCACGGAGAATTTCCACGAATAATACTTGCGTCAGGAGATATCAAGGAATGCTTTTATGATGCAGCAGAAGCGTTCAACCTCGCAGAAAAATACCAGATGCCCGTTATCCACCTGCTTGACAAAGCTATGGCAAACTGCTCACAAACATACCCAGTCTTTGACTACAGCAAATTCAAAATTGAGCGAGGCATAATACTCACGGAAAAAGAGCTTGAAGGCCAAGAGTATAGGCGATTCCGCTTGACAGAAACTGGGCTTTCGCCAAGAGTAGTTTTAGGCACAAAGAACGGCGTCCACTGGTACACGGGAGACGAACATAACGAATTCGGTCACATAAGCGAAGAACCTTTCAACAGAAGGCTAATGGTTGAGAAGAGAATGAAGAAGCTTGAACTGGTCGAAAAAGAAGTGCCCATCGAAGAGAAACTGAACTTCTTCGGAGACCAAGATTCAGAAAACATCGTGCTAAGCTGGGGTTCACCGAAAGGAGCCATAATCGAATCGCTCAACCTGTTAAAAAATGAAGGCTTCAGTCTAAGCTTTATGCAGGTACGCATGATACATCCGCTGCCTGCGGCCTACGTGCTGAAAGTGCTGGAAGGCAAAAAAATGATAATAGACATCGAAGACAACTATTCAGGTCAGCTAGGCGGAATAATAAAAGAGAAAACGGGAATCGCGCCTAACTTTCACATTCTGAAATACACTGGGCGACCCATGACCACTACAGAAGTCTATAATGCGCTTAAGGCTATTTTAACGGGTAACGCCCCTGAAAGGCAGGTGTTAATGTTTGGGTCTTAAACCATCAGATTTCCGAGCAGACGTCTTCGCGGACTGGTGTCCCGGATGCGGCGACTTCGGCATAATGAACGCTCTGCACATGGCGTTCGCGGAACTAGGTCTAGAACCCCACCAGATCGTGATAGTTTCAGGCATAGGCTGTTCAGGAAAAGAGGCTCATAACGTCAAAGCTTATGGTGTGCACACGCTGCATGGAAGAACGTTGCCGTTCGCCACAGGCATCAAAGTTGCAAACCCCAGCTTAGAGGTTTTAGCCATCGGAGGCGACGGCGACGGACTCGGAATTGGCGCGGGCCACTTTGTAAACTTGGGCAGAAGAAATCTGGATATGACGTACATAATACATAACAACGGCGTTTACGGCTTGACAAAAGGACAAGCCTCACCCACGTTGCAGCGTGACGTGAAAACGAAATCTCTTCCAAAACCAAACATCAACGAAGCAGTAAACCCCATTGGGCTGGCAGTCATTTCAGGTTACACTTTCGCGGCAAGATCGTACGCTTACGACGTTAAACATTTGAAAGAAATCATCAAACAAGGAATACAGCATAAAGGCTTAGCGTTTATAGACTGTTTGCAGCCGTGTCCCACGTACAATGACATAAACACCAAAGACTGGTACGCAGGAGAAGACAGAAAAGATTCAGCGGGAAAACCGCAATCCAGACTTTACAAGCTGGAAGAAACAGGTTTTGATCCTAACGTGCGTGACTGGTCTGAAGACTTCGGGAAAAAAGTGGCAGCGTTGGATAAAGCTCGCGAATGGGGCGACAGAATCCCAATAGGCGTTTTCTACAAAAACGAGCTTGAGCCGACATTCGAAGATCGCCTTTCTCAGAGAATACCGTTCTACATGAGCAAGCCGCCAGCAAAGCAGAAACTCGGCGACGAAAACGGATTTTCCGCAGTTGACTTAACAGAATTCATTGCAGACTTGAAGACAAGCTGAGAACCAGCCAAGCACTTACTGGTAACAATCGAAACCGAAAGGCGAAGTAAAATTGAGTGGCGACAGAATCTACGTGATTCAGAAGCACGCGGCAACTCACTTACACTTCGATCTGCGTTTGGAAATGGACGGTGTGCTGAAGAGTTGGGCTATTCCAAAAGAACCGTCGACTTCGCCTGATGTGAAAAGGCTGGCAGTGCAGGTTGAAGATCACCCTGTGAAATATGCAGGTTTTGAAGGTATCATACCCGAGGGAGAGTACGGAGCGGGCACAGTTGAAATCTGGGACAAAGGAACTTACAACCTGATTGACCGGAAAGAGAACAAACTCATCGTGGAAATCAAAGGCGCTAAACTTAATGGTGCTTATGTGCTTGTGCGCTTTAGAGATGTGAAAAATTGGCTCTTTTTCAAAAAGAAATGAGCTCAGCTTAACTTTGGGATTCTTCTGCTCCTTCAGCTTTTTCTTCGCCCACAACCTCGGCTTCGGCGAATCTTCTGCTTATCCGTTTTATTCGTATTTTAACGTGGTCTCCAGTTTTTGTGTTCGGAACGAAAATTACTAAGCCTTGTATTCGGGCGATGCCTTCGCCTCTGCGACTTGTTTCTTGGATGTCAACGTCGTATTCTTGTCCAATTTCGACTGGCTTAGGAGGGAACCCTCCGCTTTCTTTTCTTTCTTCCATAATTTTCACCTCTCATCAACAATGAATAAAAAACGCGTTCATCGGATGTTTTATTCAACTGTTAATTTTCCGAATTTTCCAGCGTTAAGCTGAATTTCACCCTTGAAGCTTGTCACGTAGCCGTTTTCTACCTTAATCGCATCGTTTACGTTCACTTGATCTATTTGTTCGTTCCAGAGTGTCAGTTTTATGCTTCCTGTTTCGTCTGCGACTACGGCGTCAGCTATTTTGTAGGTTTCGTCTTTGTATCTGGATGTGACTTCGCGGGTGTCGCTTTTGCTAACAACTTTTGCTTTAACGTCTACTCGCTTCATTCCGTTTCGTAAATCTTTAATGTTCAATTTTTTTCTTACTCTCCCTAATTCGTTTTGTCTGCGACTGAAAGAATTTTAACTTTCACTTGCAGAAAAGTCCTTCAATAATATAAATCTTGCTAACCATCATCCGTTGATGTTTGGCTAGCGATTTTATAATCCGAGGAAGCCGATGATTATAAGCATCAACAAGAAGCTCGCGCCTGACACCAGAATGCATTTCATCCATCCGAACTGCTGGATAACAGGAGAGGGTCCTTCAGCTACGGGAGCTGTTGTAGCGCCAGTGATTGCTGGAGCTGTTGCGGTGCTGGTGATTGCGCGGGTGACAATGGCGCCTAATGCGATGGTCCACACGAATACGATTATTGTTACGACACTTTGAATTAGATTGATGGACGTTAATGTGTCCAGAATGGCGGTTGGCATTACCGTGTTTAATTCGCCTGGAACGCTTGCCAATGCTTCAAGTGGAAGATAAAGATTAGGCAATGATGCGTAAGATGCTAGGAATATTACAGCTTGTACAACTTGGGTTACAAGTGCAAATCCAACGGCAACCATCAGTGTTTTCCAGATAACGCTGCCCTTTAACCCCTTAATAATCACGTACATTAGCGCAGTGAGCAAGAACCACTGCAGAATGTAATGTGTTGAACTGCTTA
>Ga0315289_10015633_pt1 | contig 10528 bp, 12 predicted proteins | sample YL17G11_40_MG_FD_203452 | JGI IMG/M metagenome (GOLD analysis project Ga0315289, IMG submission 203452) | Sediment microbial communities from Yellowstone Lake, YNP, Wyoming, USA - YL17G11_40 | ecosystem: Environmental > Aquatic > Freshwater > Lake > Sediment | place: USA: Wyoming | collected...
AGGCAATCCGTGTCGAAATACCAGCCGCCCCATCGCTTGATCGCAGAGAGCGCCAATAGGTCGCTCTTACTGCACAAGTCCGTCAGCGCCCCGTAGGCCTCGGCATACTCCGGGACCAACACGCTCTCATCGTGGATCTTCACCTCATAATCCGGGTTGAGCCGCCGCCACTCGGAGAGGATGTAGTCAACCCACTCCGGCTTCGGTGGGCCGAACCACACAAAGTTTATGGTTCGCGGAATCATGGGGCCACCTCCGCCTGCGCCTCTTGCGCCGCCTGCGCATCTTGCGCTTCTTCCGCCTCATCAATGAGGCGTTTGGCTTCCACGAGGGGGTGCCACTGATGATAGAACCCCTGGACCTGTTCCCGAATGCAGAGCCCGCGCTGGATAAACCAGTCCGCGAAGGCAGAATCCTCGCTCACCGCGCCCCAGTCATACCCCACCAACCAGGGGTGCTCCCGCCAGTAGTCGCGCGAGACGATGCAGCACCCGTGGCCCGCGCCCCAATAGCTATCCACCTGCTCAATCGTGTGGAATCGCTGGTAGAGCGGGAAGTATCCCAGCCCGAGCGCCGCGATACGGACGCCGCGCGCCAGGACGTCGGGCGGGACCAGCATGTCGGCGTCGCAGAAGAACAGGGCATCGGCTTTTGCGAACTGCGCGGCCATGTTCTTGCCCAGGCCGACGCTGTGCTTGCCCGGAACCTCGACGAGCCACGTCGGCAGGGGGGCGGCCCGCTGCCCCAACCATTCCGCCAGCGGCCAGTCCGTCGAGTAGAAGTCGGCGACCACAAGTTCCGCCTCGATGCCGGCAGCGCCCACCGCATCGCGCAGCGAATCCACGCAACGCGGGAACGGCTCCAACAGGCGGCCGTCGCTTGGCACCCGCGAGCGGTTCTGAACGGATATGCAAATGGACAGGGCCAGGCTCACGTCAGTTCCTCCAGCCGATCCGGCAAGGGCGAATCACTGACCACGCTCGTCCAAACCGGGTATCGCTTGTAGTCCCACCTGTGCGGGAAGCTTGGAAGGATGCGCTCGTATTGGTAGACCGGTCTGCCCGGCTCCGTGTTATTCACAATGATGAGGTCAGCCGCCTTGCGCACCGCCGCGATGTTGTCGGGCCGGAACTGCGCACGTCCGCTGTCCTCGAATACGACCGACCACCTCTTGCCTTCGATCACCTCCGCCGCCAGGTAGATCGCTATGTCGGGCACAAGCAGGATGCGATGCCAGGGGGCCTTGAGGTGTGCGAACTGCGCCACCCACGGCTCATTGACATCAATCGTGGTCAACTCGCGGCCCTGCGCGCCGCATAGCGCGTGCAGAACCCGCGTGCTGTAGTGGCCGCACCCAAGCTCCAGCACCGGCCCCTGCGTCTTCGCAACACAGGCCACCAGCACCGCCAAGTGCGTGCTCCACAGATCAATCTCGCCGTTGTCCACGCTATGCAACCTTTCTCTATGCCGCTGGCATCAGCGATTCGCCCTTGTGAAACCAGATGTGATGCGACGCGGGCATGACGCCGGTCGCTTGAATCTCCAAGCCCTCCATCCACTCCCGGATCGCCGCCGAAGCCAGCCTGCGATATTCCGGGAACCAATCGTGACAGCACACGATCCCGCCCGGCATCGTCCTGGCCCACGCCCATGCGAGCGCGCATAACGTCGGCGCGTACTGGTCCAAATCCACGTGCGAGAACGCCAGCCGGATTTCCGCGAGGTCCATGCGCTCGAACACGTCGGGAATCCAGCCCCGCCATATCAGCACCTTCGGCCAGATCGCCTTGAGTTCGCCCGCGATGTGCAGGATCGCATCGGGGCCGGGATTGAGGGCGCCCTTTGGATACATGCAGCTCCCGGCGGGCTCGAAATCCAGCGGCCCTGGCGAGTCCATTCCCTCGAAGCTATCCACTGCGTGCGCCGACTTGCCGAGCGCGGCGGCCGCGCGGGCCAGGGGGATGAATGTGTCGCCCTTCCACACCCCGAACTCGGCGAAGTCGCCGGGGATCGCCCCCGCTTGGTTCACCAGGAGTTCGATCTGCTCAAAGCAGGCGCGCATGTCACACCTCGCAAATGGGTTTCAGCCAGTCCAGCGGGTCCACATCGCTCACCACTGAGGTCCAGGGCGAATAGCCCTGCCACTCAACCCGGTACTTGAACGTGGTCAGCAGCGGCTCGTAGGCGTAGCAGCGGTTCTCAGTGTCATGCACCACGATGAGCCGCGCCCAGGGCCGGAGCCGCGCAATGTCCACTACCCGCCGGATCGGCGGGGTATGATCCACAAGCGCCACATCCCAGGCCCGCTCAATTTCGGCTTCAGCCCACGAACTGACCAGGAACAGTCGATGCCACTCGGTGGCGTAGTGGATATATTCCTGATACCAAGCCGGGTCCGATTCCAAGCTGCAAAGCGCCCGCCCGCCGCGTTCTGCGCACATGGCGTGGAGGACGGGGGTCGAGAACGTGCCCATGCCAACTTCAAGCACCGGACCCGTGGTGTGAGCGACGCACGCCGCCAGGAGCGGCAGGTGCGTTGCGTATTGGGGCAGGTATGCTTGGGCCTGCATGTCAAATCCCCCCGAAGGGGTGGCGGGCTGCCGGCTTGGGGACCGCGCCGCCCTTGGCTCTTGAAGCCTCCTCCTCCTTTCTTCCAGCCGGGGAGGTAACCATCGGTTACTGGTCGAGCTTGATCCGCACCGTCAGCGCCGCTGCGGCTGCCGCCACCACCGCCTTACCGAGCAGCTTATTGCTGTCGGAAGTCGGCGTGGCCACCTCGTTGCCAGCGTCCCAGTAGCAGATCGTGCCCGCTGGGATCGCGCTGGTGGAGAGGACGGCCTTTGGGAAATCAAAGACACCCTCGACCGCCAGGGCGCCCTTCTTGTTGGCCGCGATCTCCTTCGTGGCGATCCCGACCAAGCTGACCTGCACGACCACGTCTCCTGCGGCCACTGCGCTCCCGGGGGTGTAGTCCACGTATCCGCCGTACGACTGAGCCCTTGTCACCAATGGCGTTGCCATTTCACATCTCCTCATCAAAGCGCCCGGATTCACCGGGCAGGGTCAGGAAGGGGCCGGACTCCATCCGGCCCCCGATTCGTCAATCGTCAGTTGTCAGTTACGCTTAGCCTGCGCCAGTGCTCATCACCGCACCGCGGTAGTCGATCTGGCAAACGCCGATGTCCCAGTACCCGCGCCAGCCCTGCCCGAGCACGTCGCCCGGCATGGTCGCAGGCTCGAACGTCGGGGTCTCGTTGCCCCGCAGGTAGGCGATGCCGAAGGCAGCGCACACGGCGGGGTCGGCGAACAGATACCAGGCTGTGATGCTGTAGCCCGTGTATCCCGTGTCGCTCATGTGAGGAGCGCTCACCGGCTCATACCTGTTCCGGTGAATGTTCGCCTCCGGCGCGTCGGTCGAACCCTTCAGGTTCTCGGACACGTAGAGGGCCTGAGCGGTTGCCTGCAACTCAGGCGGCACCACGAGGTAGCGGCCACGCGCGGAGATCGGGTTGCCATCCGAGCTCTTCTGCTTGGCCAGCTTCACGGTCGCATTCGTCAGGCCCGTCGAGCCGACTGCGGTCGTGATGTAGTTGTTGTTGCCGGCCGTGAAATAGCTCCCTGCGTTGGCGAGCACGAGCGTCCAGAAGATGTGCTCCAGGGTCCGGGCGGCGGCGGCGCCGAATGCCTGCGGGATCGCCGTGAAGGCGTTCAGGTCATCGTTGATGATCTGCTGGCGCGTGAGGCCCAGGATCGCCCCGTAGGTGTCGACGTTGTAGGTGAAGGTGTTCTCGTTGAGAGTGAGGTGCTTCAGCTCTCCATCCGCGCCTACCTGGTCGAACCGGGTTATGCCGGTCATCCGAACGCCGGTGTGCGTCTGGAAGTTGTTCGCGGAGAGCTTCTGCGCCAACAGCGCGGCCACCGGCGGCACAGCAGTATACGCCTGCATGGCCACCTTGTTCGCCACGGCGCCGAGCAGGTTCGTGAGCTCCGCCGTCGAGAATGCAGCCTCGATGAATGCGTCCACCGAAGCCGCTGCGCTCGGGGATGCCTTCCCGCCCAGCTCGCAACTCAATGCGATGAGCTGCTTCAGCCCGATGCCTCGGAGCGGATACGCCCGCTCCAGGATCTCCGGGGTGTAGCCCTTCTCGACTGCGGAGTTCCGCTCGATGCCGCCGAGCCGGACAGCAGCCTCAAGAACCTTCGGACCTATGCCAGCGTCCCGACTCGCCATCGCCTTCGGGGGCTTGGGCATCTGCGCCTTGAGAAGCTCGTTCTCGGCGTGCATCTCGTCCCATCCCTGCTCGATGGCCTTGACCTGGATTTCCGCCAGCTTCACGGCGTCAACCTTGCCGGTGAACGACGTGCATGCCTTGGTGATGCCCAGGATGCGCTTCTGCTCGACGGTGCTTGCCGCCCGCACGTCGGCAACCGGATCGACCAGCGCTGCCGGTTGTGCGGCAACCGTCTTAACAGCGTCCGCAGGCGGGTCGCTTTCCGCCTTCCACGCGGCCATGAGCGTGGACTTCTGCTCCTCGCTCAGCTCATCGGCCTTGAAACCCTTCGCTTCAAGCCATTTCTCGAATGTCATTGTCATGTCTCCCTCGTCTGGAGAACGTGCCGCTACGGTCGCCGTCGCACTTCGATCGGCGCCCATCGGCACGAAAGAAACTTCTCCGAGCTGCGAGCGCCGAACGACGCTCAGCGGCCCGGCGAATCCCATCCCGTTCACCTCAACCTTCACTCCGGCAGACACATACTCCGTGGCTACGGCCCGAGCGCCCACGGATGCCCGCCAGGGGAATCCCTTCTTTGCGCTCTCCACGACTTCCCGCGCCGCCTCGCCCGCGCCGCTCACCACGCCCTGGAGCTTCAGCATCCGGGCCGTGACTTCCGCGTCGGCGTGGCCCACGATCTGGTTGTCGTCATGGTTCTTGAGCACGGGCACCGCGCCCTTCGGGAGCTCCATGCCTTTCAGGTCCAGGACCACAGGGTCCGCCCAACTCGACACGCGCATGAGGCCGCCCGTGTAGGCGGTGATGCTGAACCTCGGCGGCTTCTCAGGCTCGCCCGCCGCAGCGTCGGCGGCCAGCAGTTCGACGGGCGCGCTGCAAACCAGCGTCTCGCCCACGCCGCTAGCCCTCGCCTCTGGCTTCGCCGCCTCGAAGCTCACATACTTCACGTTGTTATCCGATAGCCACTTCTTGGCCGCCTTCGCCGTCCAATCGGTGGTCGGAAACCGCAATGTCTGAGGTGCCGCCGCTTTGCCGTTCTGCGCCTTCAGTTGCCCCCAGATCACATCTACCGTCGCCGGCACCTTGATGCTGCCGTAAATCGTACCGTCGGCCTTCCGGGCAAACTTCTGGCCTTTCTCGGCCCAATCCGGCTGTTCCTTGAAGTCGTCTGGGTCTTTCAACCGGGCGGCGTGCTCATTGATGAACGGCATGTTCTATTCCTCCGCTTAATGTGCGCGGGACATGGCGTTGTGCACTATTTCTTCGATCTCAGATTCAAGATCGGCGGACGCCTCCGCCTGCGCGCTCGCGTCGCCATTGTTGGCTTGCTTGGTTGCGAACAGCTTGTCGGCGATCCGCCGCTGGTACTCCTCAAGCGTCATGTTCAAAGCCTCGGCGCCCTTCTCTAACTCCACCCGGCAGTCCAGCCCTCGCGCCGCGTACGACTCCGGCAATGTGCTTATGCCCGCCGCTATCCGCTCGACCTCCGCGCCCGCCTCACGTGGGTCTATCGGATTGCGCTGCTGCCAAAGCCATTCGTGGTCGACCTCCTCGGGGATGGCCCAGCGCCAAATCGAGCGGGCGAGCCGCAGCCAAGGTGCGAAGATCGGGTCCGCCACTTCGAGGCCCATGTCCCCCTGGCGTACGCCGATCCCCTTGAAGTAGGTCCCGTGGTCGAGCCGCCCCGAAGCGAAGTTGTACGTGGACGAATCCGCCATTGCGATGTTGCGCGGCATGTGCTGCGGCAGCGCCGACTCACTCCATATCTCGCGCCGGAAGTCCGGCAGGGTGGCGGGCGGCTGTTTCGGGTCGATCTGATTCAGCTTGTAGCCGTAGGGCGCTACCCACACGAACCCGCGCTCGGGCGCGAAGGCATCGAAGTCGTTCAGCGCGTCCTCCTCGTCCACCTGCGACGCCGGCGCGTCTACGCTCAGGACGCCGTTGATCTCCGCCGCGAACTCCGCCGATTGCACCACGGCCAGCAGGTAACGCCGGAACAGGGGCACGATCTGGAGGCTCGCTTTGAGTTCGGACACCCCACGGTGCTGCTCCGGCCGCTCTCGCCCGAACCAATGGAGAATCCATTCGGGATCGTACTTCTCATACTCCGAAGCCACCGCCCAGTTGAGCCCGCCCGGATGTTGGCTCAGGACCTCATACCGGATGACATTATCGCGGTCGTCGATGACCACGCCATCGATGTTCGTCTCATCGCCGTTGAGGTTGATGCTCGGCTTGTGAACGCGGTCGCATTCCATCAGCCGCAGGTCCATCTTGACCGGATGCTTGACGTTCTCATTCGCGTTCAGGAGCGCGAAGGCCTCGCCGTCCACCAGCCGCGCCCGCTCCATCGTCCGGAGCTTGCTGCCGAGCCGGACCGCCTTGGCCCATTGCGCGAACCTGCGCTCTATGTCCTGCGCGATCTCCGGCGCCTGGGGCAGGAGGACTTGGAGGTCCGGCCCTGCCGCGCCCACCACGTCCAGCGCGAACGTGTCCACCAGGCCGGCGAGGAACGGCGAGTTGCAGACTTCCAGGCGAGCGCGCTCACGTAGGGTCTTCCGCACGGAATAACTGTTGGCCTCGTCGGCGCTCAACGCGTCCGTTGCCGCCCAGTGGCGCACGTTCAGCGTCGTCGTCTGCGCCGCGTCGTAGCTCCCGCGAACCTGACGCGCGGCGTTGCGGTCGAACTCAAACGGCTTCCCGTTCGGCCCGAGGATGTGCCGCGACGCCATGATGCGCCCCGTCCTCATACTCCAGTGCCCCCAGGAGGGGAGATGCGCATGAATCGCAGGCCCCGCGTCTTGCTGGCGTCGACGGCCGTCCGGCTGCCGAGGTATCTGTCCGCTTCAATCTGGTCGCCAATGACCTGCTGCTCAACCTCGCCCTCGTCGCCCCGGACCCGCTTCGGCCCCGTCGCGTTTTCCTGGATGGCCTCTTCACGTTCGTCCGCGTCCGCCATAGCGACCTCCCGTGTCTCGCCAAAAAGAAAAGGGCCGCGTGAGAACGTGGTCCCACGCGACCCTTGGATTTTTTCTCTTGAGGCGCTGATCAGGCGCTTGTGCTTTTCAGCCCACTATTATACCCCTGCTTTTGCGCCTCCCCGGTTTTGAGCCTCAAAACGGCGAATATTTACTACCGGTAGTAGGTTTTCGGGGGATTTTCTTCTTGACAAGCCCTATGCGTTCTGCTCCGGGAGTGCTATCACAGAAGTTCCAAAGCCACTGGCTGAGCCAATCGCTTCCGGGCCATGTCACAATATCCCGCATCCAACTCAATTCCGGTAAAGTTTCGTCCTAACCGCTGGCAGGCCTCGCCCGTGCTGCCGCTGCCACAGAAGGGATCAAGAACCAGGGCATCATGCGGTGTTAGCAGTTCGACAATTCGCTTTAGCAAGACCACAGGTTTCTCGTGCGGATGGTTGTAGGGAAGGCCCGTCTTTGCACGATGCACTGGCAGAAATGACCAGACGTTCGTGAAGTTCGCATCTGGCCGTGCTACAATACCACCTTTATATCGTTCATAAGCCTTTTGGCGTTTGCCAGTAGTGGGCCGCTTACGTATGCGGCCCCCTCTACGAATCGCAAACCACATATCCGCATCTCTCCTTTGCAGGGCATCTAGGGTCAGACAGCCGGCAAGCAGCAAAGGAAACTTCACATCCATATATGGTCCGCGCACAGTATGAAAGCGCGCATCACCTTTCCTGAAGACGAAAATGCTCTCGTGGCCTCGCATCAATTTTGCATGGGGAATCACCATTCTTTTGACCCAGACAATATGCTCACGCCACTTGAAGCCGACGGAGGCCGCTTGCTCGCACCAATGCGCGGCCGTAGGCATGACGCCGAAAAATGCCAACCATCCATCGGCTTTCAGGAGTCGATATATGGGCGGGAGCGCTAGGGGGAAAACATCCGATGTGTCCAGGCTTGTGGCACCTATCGCATAGGGCGGATCGGTCACGATGGCATCAACAGACTCCGGCTCCATCTTGCGCATGACTTCAAGACAATCGCCCTGGATGATCTTGGTCATTTGCCTTGGTCCGGGAGTTCCTGCTTGGCCAATTCGACGGTGCTGAAAACGAACCCGCAGTGCCTGCATTGCCGCCTGCGGGAGATGTAATTTCGCAGCGCCTTCCGCGTGTCCAGCACCTCCGACATCCTGCACCCGCACTTCGGGCAGCCGATGCCGCGGAACCTGTTTGCTCGTCTTTCGCGCGGGAGTTCTTCGTCCTTCATCTCTGCGTCAACTCCTCAAAGCAGATGTCCCCTGCCGATGTAACGTCCCTCGCCTCGCCTCGCCGAGCCCAGCCGCGCCCTGCCGAGCCTTGCCGCGCCCTGCCATGCCAAGTTTCAATTCCTTTTATGCTCGCGCCATCGTCTGACTTTCCAGCAGTTCGCGCAGTCGTTCGATCCGCTTCATCAGCGTCTCATTATTCACGTCCAACAGTCCGGCCTCCAACAGGATGATGATCTGGTTCACGTAGAAGGTTTGGCTCATACCGCCCAGTCGCGCATTTGCCTCCTTCTGTCGCTTCGTGAGTTGTTCCCCGGCCATATGTCGAATCGTCGCCTTGATTGGCTCGGTGCCAGCCAACCTGTTCGTGGTTATCCGGTCCAGTTTTTCCGTGGTCATATGCAAAGCGGAGGCGAGGACGGATTGCTCGATCTTCAATTCCTGACCTCGCACCAGAATCCGCGTGCGATCCCACGCGCTCAATTGCTTGCCATGCTCCGCGTTCAAGCGCACCGCGTCCAGGAAAAGCTCGTCGTCCGACTTGTACTGCCGCTCCAGCACCGACACGGTGCAATCCTCTCCATAGACGCGGGCGAAAGCCCGCGCCCTGTGGAATCCGTCCACTATCCTGCGCGTCTTCGCGCACACCACAAGGGGCGGCAATGTCGCCCCGGCCCTGAGCGCCTCGCAGAGCGAGGCCACGTGCTGCTCATCCACCTGGTGCCGGGGGTAGACTGCGTAGTCCATCACTAATGCGCTGACTCCTAACTTCTTCATCGTCCGTCCTCCCAAAAGGAACCTCGCCTCGCCTTGCCTCGCCGAGCCGGGCCGTGCCTGGCCGTGCCACGCCATGCCACGCCATGATTTACTTCACAAATGTCGCAGTGAACCGCCCGAACTGTCCTCCCTTCTCGATGCGCCAGTCTCCAACGCCGATTTTCTGTCCGGCGTCATTCAGGTTCGCCGTGATGTCCGCCAGCCGCGCCGCGTCGTCATCCACGTCGGGCAGGCAGTCGTGGTCTATCAAGAGATTCAGGATGCCTTGCCACGACTCGATGCGCGGCCGCGCCCGCGGCACTCGCGCCTTGATCACAACCACCGTCACCACGTAGACCTCGTAGGTCCTCAGCGGCTTTCCCCGCGAGTCGAGTAGCTTCATCCACTCCGCCTCGCCGGTCAAGACCACAGGCAGCAGGAAAGTGTGAAGGCTAACCCTGCCGATCTTCTTGCCCCTCGTCGCCTGGAAGAGCGCCTTCCGAAAGGCGACCGTCGGGAAACACAAATCGCCATCCACGTCCCAATACGCCGCGACCTTGGCGCATTTCTCGTGATTCTTCTGCTCCCTCGTTGACAGAGCCATCGCCGCCGGATTGTGCATCAACAGCGGCGACAGACTTTTCAGACTCCAACTGTGCGATCTAAAGTCCATGCCCTACTCCTTTCTGAAAAAACCTCGCCTCGCCTTGCCGAGCCTTGCCGCGCCATGCCGTGCCGAGCCCAGCCGTGCCTGGCCGCGCCCCGCCACGATTCGCTTTGCTCATCTTTAGCCTCCCGCAGCATCCCGCTCACGCGCCATCCTCCACCGTTCCGCGAGGGGTACGCCGCGCATGTCTATCCTCTTGCTGCGCTTCGTCGGCGCCTCGCCCAACCGACAGCCCAGCATCGAGGCGCAAGCCGCCGCGCCCACCAGGCAGTCGAACCAATGGTTGTCAGGCTGGTGGGGCGGCAGTTTCCACTCGTCCAGCGTCCTGCCCTGGCCCGCCGTCCTCACGCGATACTCCGCGCACAGGTGCTCCGCGAACATCCTATGGCCCTCCGGCTTCGTGCCGAAGATCGTCAGCGCCCCCTTGTCGCCGATCGCCGTCGTGAGCCGTTCGTAGAGGAAACTCTTCCACCAGTTCGTGTCGATCCGCAGGTGCCTGAGCGCCCGCTTCTTCGTCGCGCTTGGTATCCACCACGCCTCGCCTATCGTGTCGCCCCGCTTGCGGTCGTACTCGCTGATCGGTTTCTGGGACGCTGCAATGCCCGCACCATGTGAGGGCATGAGCAGAGCGCCC
>Ga0315289_10015635_pt1 | contig 10527 bp, 10 predicted proteins | sample YL17G11_40_MG_FD_203452 | JGI IMG/M metagenome (GOLD analysis project Ga0315289, IMG submission 203452) | Sediment microbial communities from Yellowstone Lake, YNP, Wyoming, USA - YL17G11_40 | ecosystem: Environmental > Aquatic > Freshwater > Lake > Sediment | place: USA: Wyoming | collected...
GGAGAAGATAAAGAAATAAAAAAAATAAACACAAAATTTAAAATAAAAGCAAAACAAGTGAAGATTGATACAAGGTTTTATATTGCAGATAATGACCAGATTTTATTCATAATCTCAAAAAGCAATATGCCTGATGAAGAAATAGCAGTTTGGCTTAATACTCCTTTTTTTACATCAGCACTTGCCTTTTTATTTGATGAAGCTGTTAAATAAAATGGCAGAAAGAACAGTATATGTAGATAATCAACCACATAAGGGAATAGGGTATACAGTTAGATATTTTGATAAGGATGCACTAAGACCATTAGAAGAGGTTGGATTAAGTACACTTTTACTAGATGACCACCATGTCTTAGTTATGACTAGGAGAACGGAAAATCCAAATTGTTCTACGGCTCCTTTATTTATTTCTGGTCCATTTGGTGTTGTTCATAAGTGTGAAGAAGTATTTAGAAGATTGCAAGACAAAACAAAAGAAGTTGTAGATGAAATGGCTGGAAGATACAAAACAAAGAATATTGAAGACAGAACAGCTGAAAACATATTAGATAAACAATAGGAAGAAAAATTTAGATATTTAAATAAAATTTCAGAAAGAGGTATTAAAAATTTATAAATAATTAGATTTTTAAACAAAAAAAGCTTAGTTCTAATATAATAAAATGCCATCAGTTTTAATTCAACACGGAAAGGGAAAAAATGCAGTTTATACAAAACTTCATTCATTTAAATCAGGATATAATGGAAATAATTATAGATTAAAATATAATGGGGATGATGAGGTTTCTGAGCAACATAGAAAGCAAGACAATCGTACAGCTTTTTCATATGTTGCTGGGCAATTAAAAAAAATGAGAATAGAAGTAAGAAATGGATTTAAAGAATTATCAAAACCAGAGCAAACCGCAGTTATTTCTAATAAAAAAAATGGAATAGAAAGCATTTTAAGAGAAATAGGCAGTTTTTTACCTGATGAAATTCCACCTGTTCTTTGCAGAACTTCAAGATTAGTAGAAAGAATATATGTTCCATATATTAAATGGACAAGAAAAAAGAATAATTCAGTTTATTAATTCAATATTCTTCACACTCATTTCTTTTATAATATTTTTTTCCTTTGCTTTAAATCTTTGAATAAATTCTTTAAAACTTAAATCATGCTTAATTTTAGCATAAGCAATATGATTTTTAATAAAAGCATTTTTATGGATTTTTTTAAATCTTGTAAGATTATGAATATTAGTTACAGGAGGGCCTTTAATGATTTCATTAGTTTTTTTTCCAATAACAAAGAAAAAATAAGCAAGATTTTCTTTTTCATCATAATCGAATTCATTTATTTTAATCTCAAATTCTCTTTTTAATTGTCTATCAAAAAATTCAAAGAATTTTTTGCTCTTGCTTCCTGCAATATCCCCAGCCTGTTTGCTTGTTTTAACTTCAAGTATTATTAATTCATCTTTGTATTTTCTTTTTAATTCTTCTTTAATATTTTTAGACTTAAAAAATTCACCAGAAGGATTTTTCAGAAATTTCTTGCAATTTTTTTTAAACTTGTTGAATGTTTCATTGCTTAATCCTGCAAGAGCATTTCTTTGTTTAAATGTAGGGTCAATTAAAATTATCGGGCTTTGAATCTTTGATTCATTTAATTCTCTTAAGATTTCATCATTATTCTTGTAAAATTTTGCATCATCAATTATTATCCTGTCTATAATTGATGATTTCTTTGATTTAAAAATTTCTACGGAAATTTTTAAGCCACAAAAATCTTCAGATTTTTGATGTTTAGAGCTTAAGCTATTTTTCTCTAGAATATTTTTTTGAGAAGCTATTGAAGATATAAACTTTAAGAAACTTCTATAATGACAGATAAGTAATTCAAGAGCATATCCTGAAAATCCATGAACATAGCTTTCTGCTCCATAACAATTTTGTGCATGGCTAAATGTCTTAGCTAAAATAATCTCATCTGCAAGTTTTTTATTTTTATTTATTATTTTATTAATATAATTTACATGAAAATAAGATAAATCAGTTATATTCTGAGCTTCTTGTTGGTTTTTAATTTTAATAACAGGAATTATTTCCATAATAATCCCATTTGAAACTTGCTGATAATAATCTCTTGAACCGTGAACCCTCTTGGCTTTTTTATCTATGATTTTTCCTAAAAGTTTTGATATTTCTTCATTCCCATATTTTCTATCAAACCTGACAAAGATGTCTACATCATACCTGTCTTTTTTAACAATTGTTTTTTTAGCCAGGCTTCCGCCAATAAAAACCTCTGCTTTTATTTTCTTTTTTCTTAATTTTTCTTTTAATTTTTTACAAAACTCATCACTTGTTTTTTTAATCCCCTTCAAAGTATCTTTGTTTGGCTTGATTAATTCAATTTGCTTCTTAAGAATTTTATTAATGTTCATAAAATAAATAACAGAATATAGTTTTTAAATTATATCTAATAATTCTTTTAATTCATAAATATCATAAATATTAAAATCTGCCTCATCTTTGAAATCCCCTAATAAAACAGTGACTGCACCTAATTGTTTTGGAATCTGTAAATCTTTTTTACAATTCATATCCTGATAACTTAACAATATTCCTTCTTAAATAGATATTTTAAAGAATAATTATATTTAAATTTACTAATAATCATTAAAAATTATATGGAAAAAAAAGGTTATTGTCTTGTTTCCCAAGAAATAAGGAAAAAAATTTTAAATAAAGATATAAGGATAAGTGGTACACCCCCATCAATAGAAGATAATGGTTCTTTTAAAAATGATGATATCGAATCTAGAGTGCAACCATCATCTTTTGAACCAGTAATAGGTAATGAGGCTTTTATTTTAGATAGCGAAGAACAAGGAGTATTTAGTCCTAAACAACATGAAACAGTTTATAGGGCTTTGTTAGGTCTTCCAAAAAGACAAAGACAGAAAATCAGTATCTCTGGTGGTTTTGAAATTAAAACAGGATTTAGTTATTTGATACCTTTAGAAGAAAGAATTACTTTACATGATGGAGAGGGGGTTAAGGCTTCTCCAAAAAGTAGTATAGGTAGATTATTCCCTTTAGTTAGGACGATTGCAGATTATAATCCTGGTTTTGATGCAATGCATCATTGGCATAAAATAGATGAACCCCTTCACATATGGCTACTTGTACAACCAACTACTTTTAACATGATAATATATCCGGGTCTTGCTTTAAATCAACTAAGGTTTTTTAATGGGTTAAATGTTTCATTAAGTCAACAAGAAATAATAGAAGAAATTGGAAAAAATCCTCTATTATATTCAAGAAAAGTTGATGGTAATGAGGTTCCTGTTCATTCAATAGTTACTGATGATGGGTTAGAAATTAAATTAGATTTAAGCGGGGAGTATACAAGTGGCATTGTTGCATTAAGAGCCAGACGAAACCCAACCGCAATTGATCTTTCAAAAACAGGATTTTATAATGCAGAAGAATTTTTTGAGCCTGTTGAAAATAGAGGAGGAAAGATAAAATTATTTGGTGGGGAGGGTTATTTAATGGCCTCAAAAGGAATATTAAACATTCCTCCACATTTGAGTTCTGAATTAAGAAGACATTACGGTACAGGAATGAGAGGAACCTGGGATGAAGCAGGTTTTGTAGATCCTGGATTTAGAGGACATTTGATTTTTGAAGTCGGCATTAACGAAAGAGGAGGAATTACATTATCTCATGATGATGAGAGACAAATAAGTGCATTAGAATTTTTTAGAGTAAGGGAAAAACCTGATAAATTATACGGAGAAGAAGAAACAGGATCACATTATCAAAATCAGTCAGGACCTAGAGTTTCAAAACACTTTAAAGAATTTGACTATGGGATGGCTGCAAAAGATTATAAAAAACTCAACAGAGATGTATTAGTTCATGATGCTAAAATTTTGAAGAGTTTTAGAAAAACAGAAGATGGTTTTGAATTATTAGATCCAAAAGTAGCTGAAAAATTAAGCACAGAAGTAGAAGAAAGAGGATTTTTTCATTCTCGTTATGATTGTGAAATTGATGAAGAAGTTTTGCAGGTAATTCCTTATGTTTTACTATTTGATCAAGGGCAAAGAATACTTACATATGTTAGGGCAGTTAATATAAAAGATTATGGTGATAGAAGATTATTTGGAAAACACTCATTTGGTTTTGGAGGACATATTATTAGGGGGGATGGACCTCAATACATTAATAAATGTTTAGAAAGAGAGGTAATGAAGGAGGAGGTTAGGATAGAAGGAAGATATTCACAACCAAAATTAGTTGGAACATTAATGGCATATGATGCCCCTGTAGATAGAGTTCATTTTGGGCTTATTTATACAACACATATAGAAGGAAGGGTAAAGGAAAAGGAATCGTCTGTTACCTCACTTAGAATAAAATGTTTTGATGAACTAATTCAAAATTCTGAGCCTTTTGAAACTTGGAGTAAGATATTAATTCCTCATTTATCTGCTCTTTATGAAAAGTAATTTTTTAGTTTAGTAACCCGATACTGTCAAGTTAAAGAGATATGGGTATAGTTCTTAGGAATATATTTATTTAGGAACCTTACCTTTGGCTCGGCTGATTTAATTTGTCTTCCCAAAAAGTTCCTCTTGCTCAATTTTTCCGAAGCGGTATAATTATAGATTATTAATATCAATCTAAAAATAAAATAATAAAAGTATTATTGTAAGCATTAAAAAAAAGTTAAAACCTCGAAAAAAAAATTTATATCATGATAAATAGACAGTATCTTTGTTTTCTCCATAAAGATTCTAATTTTTCTATTGATTTAATTTCTTTTTTTTCTAAAAAATCATAAATCTTACAAAATTCTTTTAAGCAGAGGATATATTCTGTTTTAATATTCATTTTAGAGTTAATATGATTTATAATGCATCTTGATCCTTGATTTTCCTATCAATTTCTTCAGTATTTGCCTTAAGTGTTGAAGCTAGGTCAATAATATATTTTCCTTCCCCAAGCTTGTAAATTAAAGGTCTTTTTTTATTAAATAAGTTTACAACATCAATTTCAAACTTGCCTGGACCAATTACCTTTATAGACTCAAGATCCAATATGACTGGGATTTCTGGTTCTTCTACTCCTGTTATTTCTCTAATCTCTTTTTCAATCTTAACCTTGTCTGTTTTATCTAATTCTTTTATTGTATCTTGAACTTCACTAGTTTTGCCTTGTTCAATCTCATCTAATCTTTCTTGTCTGATATAATAAAAAAACCTAGTGCCACAACTACACCCAGTTAATATTTCTTCAGAAACATCTGAATATATTTTCCCACATTGAGTACACTGGTGTGGCATTTTACAATTTAAGTATCTTTTTCAATTTAATTAATAGATTGTGAGAGGGCATTGGCATAATAAATAACAAAGGAGAACACTATATAAATATTTATTGGATAAAAACTCTATCTCATCATAACTTCTAATTTTTTAGGGTCTTTTTTCATTTCTTTGACAATTGTTGCAGGCCCAATAATAGTAAGAGCATTTTGCTGCCCTGTAATAGCTTTTGCAATACCAAATCTGAATTTTTGCATAGGAGTTAAATCATTTCCTTGTTCTATCACAGCTAATTCTATTCCTTTAAACCCTTTAATATTTCCAATCATAATCATAGTATCCTCAATTAACCTAGTTTCTTCTTCAGGTGTAAGTCTGCCTTGCAAAACCACAACTTTATGATTAAAAATTATTTTTAATAATTTTTTAATTCTTCCAACAGAATCTAGGTTTGCAATTTCAGAATAAGGCATAAAATGTAATGTTAACCCCTTAATTCTTTTAGATGTTTTCTTTTTCCCCATTTTTACTCTTTTTTTATATTTTCTGATATATCTTTTATATTAGTATGTTTTGTTTTTAAACCTTCTTTTTTATATCCCCTTGCTATCTTGCTCAATCTTAATTTTGTATTATGGATATAATTTATTTGTTATTAAATATTTTTTTAAGTTTTTTTAGCTAATTTAAATAAAGATTCATAAAATTCATCCATATTTTTTCCTTTTTTAGCTGAAATTCCAACAACTTCATATTCTGGAAAAGCAGCTTCTACTCTTTTCACATCTGCTTTTTTCAAATCTATTTTATTAGCAATAATTAAAACAGGAATTTTTCTTGCAACTAAATTTCCAACAATAGTAATGTTCACTTGTGAATAAGGATTCTGAGTAGCATCTAAAACAATTACTACTGCATCCATATCATCAAGCCACTTAATTGCTTCAACAACTCCTTGAGTAGCTTCTTTAGCTCTTTGCTGAGCTTCTTTTTTCTTTAATTTAGCCCTCATAAAATCTTCATAATCAATTTTTGTAGCAATTCCAGGAGTATCAATCAATTTAAATTTTAAACCTCTTTCTTTATATTTAATTTCAACTTCTTCTTTAAATTGCACATGTCTTGTTTCATGAGGAATACTACTAACTTTTCCTATTTCTTCTCCAGTCCAGTCTTTACAAATTCGATTAGCTAAACTTGTTTTTCCTACATTTGGAGGCCCATAAAATCCAAGACTAATATCTTTTCTTTTTTTAAAAAAAAGAGCAAATAACCTCCTTGTAAAATTCCTTAGTATTTTTATAGCCATTTTTTGTATTAATTTACTCTTTTTATAATTTAATAGACTGATTTATATTTTATTCAAGAGATTAAGTTATTATTCATAATCTTATTAATATTTCTCCTTATTATTTTTGTTTTATATTTATTATCTCTTATTAAGGTTTAAGTTTTTTATTTTATTAATTTATATTCTTTGTTCAAACTTATCTTTTTTTAAAAAGCAAATTTATATTTATTAAGGTTTCTATGTTTCTTTATCTATATCTCAATCTCCTTAAGTTTTGTCTACCAGGTTGTCTAAAAACCTCTTTTGCAGGAATTGGTCTGCTAGGTTTTCTAAGTCGTGTAGGAGCTCTTTCTATCATTTCAGTAGGTTTTTGAATAGGGATATTCTGTCTTTTTTCAAGTTCTCTTTTAACTTGTCTATTTTCAACCCATTTGAACACAGGAATTTCCCACATACCAGTTCTTTTCCCATTAAACTTATTCCATGCATATTTTAATTGCTCTTCACTCCAGTCTAAATCTTTAAGATTACTAAATATAGTTGATCTTTTAATCCCTTGATTTAAGGAATTATTTATGAAATTAATTAAATTAAACAATTGGTTTTTATCAGGGAATAATTTAGATTCATAATGTCTTTTATACCATTCTTGCAGTGCAATATAAATAATTAAAAAAGCACAAAACAATCCAGTTAAAAAAAGAAATATTAATAAATAAGGTTTACAATCATTCCTACAATTTTTATAATTTTCTTTAAGTTCTTTTTCACAAATATTATTAAAGTTACAAATTCCTGGTGTAATTCCAAAATCTAAATTTTTAAATTCAGGGGCAATATAAATTGGAAAATTTCCTATTTCAACACTTCCAGGATATAAAAACTCAATCGTTTTTGTTTCAGCCAAGTCATTGAAAATAATAGCCTTTGCTTTTTCTCCAATAGCTTTAGTATTAGATTCATCACTAAAAATAATTTCATTAGGATCTCCATTAACAATAAAATATACTGCTTCAAGATTTTCATTAGGTGTTAAAGTAACTTTAATATAAGAAATAAAATCTTCTTTTACTCCATCATACTCTAATGCATATGTTTTAAATTCTATAGATGCTTCTAAAGATAGGGCTAACCAAGTATTAATTATAGTATCATAATCCTGTTCTTCATCTATTTTGCCTGCACCAAGACTCTCTAAAATATCTAAATTTAATTGTTCTTTACTTAAAAATAAAGCTCCATTTGGAATTTGCTGGCTAGTTGTTAAACTAGAAGGAACTTTAAATTCTAATAAAGTTTTCATAAGATTTACATATGAGTCTTCATTAAATGCTCTTTCATATTGCTCTTCATAAGCCCTAATCTCTTCTTCCATACTGTCTATATCTAAAATTCTTTTAATTTCTACTCTAATCCATTCAGGAAGATCATTTACTTGACTCTTAAGAGCAATAATTTTTTCTTTATCTTTTGTTAAAATTTCTAAAATAGCTTCTTCAGGAGGAATTACTTTTACTGGAAAAGTTCTTGATGAATTTCCAGCACTACTTCTTACAGTTACCTGGATTGAATAATCTCCTGTATCAGTATAAATATGTTTCATTTGGTTTGTATCGCTTATTTCTTTAATGCTGTTATCTCCAAAATCCCAAATATATGTTAAATCATCTTGAGGTTCTGACAAGTGAACAATAAAATTAGTTAGAACCAATGCTGCAGCCCTATTAGGTTCAAGACCAATTATTCTTGGGATTGATAAAATATTAATAATCTCTCTTAAGATTTCTTGATTTCCTAATCCTAAAATAAATTCTCCTTCTCCAGTAATAAATGGAGTAATAAAGTTTGCCTTAGTTAAATCTAATTTTTGAAAACCAGAATTAATTAAAACCCCGCTTTTAGTAATATCATAAATCTTTGTTTCAGCTTTAGAACCACCAACTGTATAAATTAATTCTAAGTTTGAAAGAATAATATCTTGAGTTTCTCCAGACTGAAAACTTATAGGAATAATACATTCTGGATTGCAGTTTCCTTTATATTTGTCAGAGATATAATTTGAGATTTCTAACCCTAAATCTATTGCACTTCCTTCTTCATCAACTAGATTTTGATTAAAAATAAAATTATTTACTTTAGAATATTTAAAAGGATATATAAAAATAGGAAAATCATATTTTCCTGTTCCAGCAGACCCGCACGAATTTACATTTTCATATTTTATTTTATATTTTCCATTATCAGCCTCATCATAAACACTAATGCAAATTTCTAATTCTGTTTCTTTTACAATTCCTTCATCTAATTCAACATCACAACTAATGCTGCTGCTAGTATTTGCAAAAGCAGTGCATTCCTGAGTTTCTAATCCAGAATTAAGTTCCATTTTAAAATAAACATCGCCTCCTTTACCAGTTTCTGCTAAAACATCTGCTCCAATTTTAAATTTCTTTCCAGAATTAACTTTTGTTTTTGCACAATAAGTATTTTCAGTGATTAAAAAAGTCTCGCCAGTATAATCTCCTTCATTATAACATCCATACGGAGCACCTATCACGCACAATTCATTTGAAATCTCTTCAGCTTGCCATTCAAATAAATCATCATTTTTAACATCTATTTTAAGAGGAATTGAACAAGCACCATCAGAACCTAAAAGAGAAACATTAAAAACAAGACTATCAACACTATCAACCTGACCAGTTAATCTAATTCCAACTAATTTTTCATCTCCTGTTACAAAATTAAGTGTTTTTTCAACCCCTCCGCTAGAAGAAGAAGCATAAGAATCTTCACAATCTGCAGGAAAACAAGAATAAGAAGCTCCTGTTGCCTCTAAAAAACTCAAAAGATTTACACTCTTACCAAAACCACTTAATAAAGAAACAACATCTTGATTTTTAAAACTAATATTAACCCAACCTTTTACAACTTCTCCTTGTTCATAAGTTTTTTGAATGTCTGAAGCAGGATTTCCTAATGTAAATTCTGCTATAACAAAATTAATAAATAAAATTATTATAACAAAAGTAATGCTTAAAATAAAATAATTTCTTTTTATGTTTCTCATTTTTTATATTTATTTTTAGTATCTAAATTTTTTGTCTGCATCTTTCCAAAGAAAACTTTTATGGTTTTCTTGGCCAAGAAAATCTTTTTGATTTTCTTTGGTTTTGAAAAAAGATGCTTTTATTAATGATATTTTTTTATTATTTTATATTCTTTTATCCAAATTTTATTCTCATCACTCTTTCTTATTATTTTATAAACATCAAAAATCTTTAGATTTTTGTGGTTTCAGAATTTTTTAAATTCTGACAACTCTCAGAAACTCTAAGTTTCTGAAGCTTAAAAATTTCTTTTGAAATTTTTAAATTATCTTTTATGTTTATTTTTCTTTTTATCAATTAAGAGGGGTTGACTTGTGTTCCATAAGGAAAGGTGACTTGTTAGGGAAACGTAGTTTCCCTACGACCCCTTACGATTTTATAATAATAAATAATCACTACAATTAAAATACATAATAAAACATTCATAAAAGTAAAGACAGTTAGTTTTACCATATTACAGCTAAAAGTCTTTGTCCCAGGATTACAATAAGTGGGTTTTGCAGCAATTATATCATCTTGGCTCGGGGTCGGTGTTCCACTCATATTCCATATAGCTTGCCAAATATAAGTTATAAGTCCTTTTTCAATACATTGATTATCTTTAATTACCCCCCCTTGTGTACAATTTCCTGTATAATTGCCTCCACTATCACAAAAAACATAATTAGTGCTTGTAGATTTACATTCATTATTAGCAGAATCCCAGTAACACCTGCAATTGGATGTATATTGATTGCAACCTGTTTGCCCGAAGATAGTTCCATCAGCTACAGGAACAGAATAATCACCACTACAAATT
>Ga0315289_10015637_pt1 | contig 10526 bp, 6 predicted proteins | sample YL17G11_40_MG_FD_203452 | JGI IMG/M metagenome (GOLD analysis project Ga0315289, IMG submission 203452) | Sediment microbial communities from Yellowstone Lake, YNP, Wyoming, USA - YL17G11_40 | ecosystem: Environmental > Aquatic > Freshwater > Lake > Sediment | place: USA: Wyoming | collected...
CAACTTCAATATTATGCAGAACTTGGAGAACCGTCTCATGCTACAGCTTTAGATTATTTAATTAATAAATATGATTGGAATACTCAATCTTCTACTAGTGTTAAAGTAATTTCTGAAGATTATGGTGTTGTTCAAGCAGAAACTAATCCTAGTGAAACAAAAAAACAAGAATTTTTAAATCTTATTAAACCTCAAATAGAAGCTCAAACATATAAAGAAAATGTTGGTAAAGGTGCTAATCAAATGTTTCATTTTGGTAAGATGTGGAGTAGAGTTACTATAAAAGCAAATCCTCTTAAAATAAATTCATTTGCTCCTACAGAAGCTAGAAATAAATTAATTGATGCTGGTGAAAATGCTAAAGGTAATTCTATGAGTATAAGTGAGTATACTTATGCATATCATGAATTAGATCAAAATGGAAATCCTTTACCAGGAATAAGTTCTTTGCAACCAATTATAGATGAAATTCAAAAAGTATTAGGTCGTGATATGTCAGATTATGATTCTGTAATAGGAAATATTTATCAACCTAATGAATTTATTATTCCTCATAAAGATGTAACAGAATCTAAGTCTGCTGAAGGGTATCCTGTAATTGTATATACAATGGGTGCAAATGCTGGATTAGGTATTGTAGATAATAATAAAGGTAAAATGACTTTTGCTAATCAGTATGATGACAGATATTTAAGAGGTAATGAAAAATTAAGTGGATATACAAATGAAGTACTTACTAAAGATGGTACCATTTATACTTTTGGTTTAAATGGAAATGGTAGATTTCAATTAACTCATTCTACTCCTATAAATGATGCAAAAGTGGGTAGTCAATTACCTATTACATTACCTAATGGAAAAGTAATAACAAATTATACTATTACTCTTACATTTAGAAGAGCAGCAGATTTAGAACCTGGTATGCCAACACAACCAGCTAAAATTACTACTGGTCAACCTACTCAATCATCTACTAGTGTTGTTGAAAAAACAAATAAAATTATTTTAAGAAGTGAGCTAAAGGCAAATCCTACAACTTTATATTTATTTGGAGATAATGATATTAGAAAAGGTTTAGGTGGTCAGGCAAAAGAAATGCGTGGTGAACCAAATACTGTTGGTATATCTACTAAAAAATTACCTGCAAGAGGTGAAGAAGCATATAAATCAGATACTGAACTAGAAAAAAACAAAAAAATTATTACTAATGATATAAACAAAGCAATTGCAGAATGGAATACAGGAAAGTACAATAAACTTATAATTCCTCAAATGGGTGTTGGTTTAGCTGAATTACCAACAAGAGCTCCTGAAACATATAAATTTTTACAACAAGAACTTAAAAGATTAGAAGATCAAGTTACTCAATCATCTACTAGTGTTAATATATATTCCACTGATGATAATGGATTTAAAAAACTAAGTAATCTATTAAATGGACCTGTAAAAGCTACACTTAATGGTAAAGAACGCACATTTAAAACAATAGAGCATTTATATCAAGTTAAAAAAGCATTATTTGCTGGAGATACAGAAACGGCTAATAAAATATTTGCAGCTACTACCGGTTTTGATGCTCAAAAGTTATCTAAAACTATTAAAAATTTAGACTCTGCAGCATGGGATGAGATTTCTAGTCAAGAGTTAGAATCAGCAATGAGATTAGGTTTTGAGCAAAATCAAAGTGCTAAAGATTTATTATTAAGTACAGGAACTGCAAACCTTACACATAAGGCTAAATTTAATCTTGGTAAATGGGAAACAGTATTTCCAGAAATTCTTATGAAAATAAGAAAAGAACTTAAACCTACTCAATCATCTACTAGTGTTAAATACAATTATAATCCGTCAAATGTATCAGAACAGACAAGAGAAGAGTATAAACAATATGTACTAAAACAACTTGGAAAACCTGAAATTAAAGCTAAAGCAAATGCATTTGACTTTATATACCCAGACTTAACAATTACAATATTCAAAGATGGTTCTGTTAGTTATACAAATGTTAATCAAAAAATTGTAGATTTATCTAAAACAGATTCTGGATATGATCTTAAATTTATGGTTGGTTTAAATAAATTAGCTGAAGAATCTACTCAACCTACTGAAGTTAAAGAAGTAGAACCAACAAAAACTCCTACAATAGAGGAACAAGATATGAAAGTTTTCCAGGCAGCTTTAAAAGATAATGATGGGGAATTACCAACTAAATTTATTGTAAGTCTTCCTGAAGGTACAAGAACTTGGATTAGAAATTCTAAAAACTTATATGATCTTGTAGATGAGAATACTATACTTTTAAGAAATGTTAATATGGAAACTGGTTTAGTTGAAGAACAAACTACTACACCTGTAGATGAAAGCAAAAGAAAAGCTTTAATAGATCAGTTTGTGAATTTACGTAATACTATGCCTATAGATGAAATTTTAGCTGAAAAAGGTATAGATGCTAATGATGTATTATTAACTTTACGAAAAGCTAAAACACAAGAAGAGTTAATAAAAATAGAAACTGATATACTTAAGAAATTATGCTAGCATGCCCTAATACACAAAGCGAAGATTGGAAAAGACTTTTAGCAGAAGCTAATGGTAATGAACAAGCTGCGTTTGAAGCTTGGTTGTTTGAACAAGATCTTCTTGATGATGGTACTGCAGATACTCTTACTTTTTCAGATGAAGTAGGAGATCTTTCTGAAGAAGCTCAAAGTGCTATAACTGATGAAGAAGAAACTGATTCTAGAGATTTTGGTAAACTTGTAGATAGTGTGATTATTAATCTTGAAAAACAGTATGCAATTCTTCAAAATAAAGTTATTACTAATAAAGAATATAAAAAGAAAAAATTAAGAGAACTTATTACTGAAGTAAAAATTGCAGAAGGTGTTAAATCTATTTACATATTTGTAGATGATGCTTATGAAAAATCTAGAAAAGCATCTTTAGAAATGGCTTATCTTTTAAAAAATAAAGATAAGCTTGATCCTAAACAAGTTATAGGAAAGTTATCTGCTATAAATGATTTTATCAATGGTTATTCTATATTAGATGAAATAAGTAAAGCAGATTTAGATAACTATTTTACAGAAGAAAATATAAAGAATAGAGTTCCAGGACAACCTTTGACACCTCAACAAAAAATTATTGAGATAAGAGGTATTCATGAAACTATTCAACAAAAAGTATTAACAGAAGGTATTCCACTAATAGCTGACTTTTTACTAGAATATAAAGGTCTTGATATAACTAGTAAATTAGAAACTGAAATAAATAGTATAGATCAAAGAATTTCTGATATACAAAACAGCACTTTAAGTGATGAAAAAAAAGCTAAAAGAATTACTGAATTAGAAGAAAGAAAAGAAAAGTTTCAGTCTTTTAATTTAGATAGAGAGAGTTTAATAAAAATGTTACAAGTAGCAAACAAAGATGAACATGTATTTGATTTCTTGATAGGACCTCTTATTAGTTCTCATGATGCTCCTTTAGGTTTATTTGCTAAAGCTGTTAAAGGGGGTTTAGAAGAAGCTCGTCTTAAAGATATAATAATGGAACGTGTTGTATCAGAATCTTTTGAAGAGTATTTAAGAACACAATCTAATAGAGATAATCCTGCTAAGTTTAATGAAGGTGTTTATGAAACTATAGAAATACCTATTACAAATAAAGAAGGTCAAACAGAATATATAAAAACATATGCGTTTGTACAAAAATATGATGTAACTGCATTTAATAAATCTAGAAATCAAATGCTTGAAGAAATAGGTGAGCAACCACAATTAAGTGAGAAACCTACATTTGAAGAAAAACAAGCATTAAAAGCTTGGAGAAATAAAAGAACAGCTTGGTATAGAAAAAACACTCAATCTAAACCTATATCAGAAATAAATAAAATAATTGAAGAAAAACAGCTTGAACTATCTAAAAGAATTATTACTGATGCTGAGTACGCTGATTGGTTAAAAGGAGTAAGATATGAAAAGAATGGTGTAGTTACTTATATGAAAGAGCTTTCTGAACCTTCTAATGCTTATTTAAATAGTAATTGGACTGCACTTTATAATTTAGATGGTGTACCTCAAAATGCAAAGGGTGAGTATCATAAAAAAATGTTAGACATATATTTAGAAGCACAAGAAAAATTACCAGAAGTACAACGCAAAGGTTACATCCTACCTTCAATAGTAAAAACTGATGGTGAAAGATTACAACAAGAAGGTTTATTAAAAACTGTAAAAACTAAAGCTAAAGAAGCAGTAAAGATGCAAGCTTATGATACTGAATATGGACTAGCTAGTTTAGGTATTACAGAAGCAAAATTTATTCCAGTATATTATACTCAGATGATGTCAACTGAAGATATGAGTTTAAATATTGCAAGATCTGTAATGTTATTTGATTCAATGGCTAATAGATATGAGTCATTAAATAAAATAAATTCTGAAATCTCTTTGTTTCAGACTATAATAGGAGATAGACAAGTTTTAAAAACTAATTCTCTTGGAAAACCTTTGTTAGATGCATATGCAAAAAAGTTAGGGTATGAAGAATATATAAAAAAAAATGGTGAAAATTTTTCTCAAAAACATGTTGACGCATTTATAGATATGGTTGTATATGGTGAGACGCAAAAATCAGAACAGTTTCTTGGTTTACAAATAGATAAAATTGTAAATAATTTAATGGGTTATTCTGCTATTACAACTATTGCTGCAGATTTTCTAAAAGGTGTCGCAAATAATTTGCAGGCTAATATTCAAGTAATGATTGAAGCTAATGCTGCAGAATTCTTTAATAAAAGAAATCTGATGAAAGGAAAAGCTTATTATGTTAAATCTGTTCCTAACTTTATTTCAGATTTTGGTAAATCTTCTCCTACTGCTTTAGCAACTAGACTATTTGATTATTATGATGCTATACAAGGTAATTTTAAAGATCTATATGGTAGAAATATAACAGGTAGTATGGCCAACAAACTGTTTAGTACAAATACTTTATTCTTTACCAATTTTTTTGGTGAACATGAAGTACAAGGTAGTACTATGTTTGCATTAATGGATGCTACTAAAGTATTAGATAATGAAACTAATGAAATAATAAGTTTATTAAACGCTCATGAAAAGTATGGTGTTGAACTTGATGGTAAAGTAAAAATATTGTTGTTAGATGCTAATCAAGAACCAATTAAAGATGATACTGGTGAATATGTAGCTTATAATTATGATGAAAAGCAAAGATTAAATTTTCAATCTAGGTTACATGCATTAAATAAAAGAATGCATGGTGTCTATAATGAAGTTGATAAAGGTACTGCGCAACGTGGATCTCTAGGAAGATTGCTTACAATGTATAAAAAACATTTAGTTCCAGGAATTAAACGAAGATGGAAACCTTTAGGTATGGATCAAGAATTAGGTGCACCTACAGAAGGATTTTATCAGACATTTTGGAATACTTTTGTTAGAGACGTGCGAGATTATAAGTTTAATGTAATGAAAAATTGGTCTACTTATTCTCCATTTCAAAAAGCTCAGATAAGAAAAGTTGTAGCAGAAATTACTATTGTTTTATTAGCTGTAGCTCTTATAATGGTACTTAAATCAATGATGGGTACAGGTGATGATGATGATAAATTAACAGATGCACAAAGAGCTGCTAAAGAAAATTACATTTATAATTTTGTTTTATATGAAGCAGTTAGAATGAGATCTGAAACAAGTGCATATCTGTCTATTACTGATGCTTATAGAGTTGTTAAGTCACCTTCTGCTATGACCGGTACATTAGATAGAGCTATTAAATTTACTGACCAGTTTATTTTCACTTGGAATCCAGAAAAATTAAGTTATCAAAAACAAACAGGAGTTTGGGAAAAAGGTGATAATAAATCATGGGCTTACTTTTTAAAACTCATGGGTTATTCCGGTTATAACTTTACTCCTGGAGAAGCAGTTAAATCATTTGAGAGTACATTCTTCACTAAATAATATAAAAATGGCAAAGACAACAACAACAATAAGAGCATACATTAAATCAAAAATATCCCGTCCAGGGATACATTCTAAAACTAAAAGTTCTAAATGTAAAAAATCTAAGAACTATAAAAAACGTTATAGAGCTCAAGGAAAATGAAATGGTGGGCATTGTCATTAGAATTTGTTTTTCCTCACAATCAATTTTTAATTGGGTGGACAATTGATTATCCAGATGATGATGTTGAATACTATACTGTTTCTATATACTTAGGATTAATTAATTTATACTTTGATTGGATTACTTAAAAAAAAAGGGATAGCCGAAGCTACCCCTTATTTTAATAATTAATTAGTTTTTATTAGAAGAAATCAGGAACTGAATTCTGATCTTCTTCACTATTATTTGTGAAGTCAAGATCAAAATTATCTTCTTGAGCAAAAGCATCATCTAAGTTTTCTTCTACTATTACTGCTTGTTTAGTAGTTTCATTAAGATCAACTATATCAAGTTTAACTTCTACTATAGGAGCTTCAAATGTATTAGCAATAGGATCAGTGTATTCAAGTACCTCTTCTGCATTGAACTGTTCATAATCTTCAGGAGTTGGTTCTAAAGATATAACTTCTTGAGCTTCATTAGTATCTGTAATATCTAGAATGATTTCTTCAGACTGGTGCAAAACAGTATCTATTTCAACCTCTTCTTGCACCACTTGATTATCAGACACTTCCGATTGTTCCAAATCAAATATTTGTTGAGGAGCTAACACAGATTCATCTCCTGTAACTTCAGCAATTTGAACCAACAAGTTTGTTTGATTCTCAGGTTCTCCATAATTGTCATCTAATGGGTCAACTGGTGCACTTAAATTAATAACTGGTGCAGTTACCGCTTGAGGTAGTGTACTGAAGTCACAAATTGTCCCTATGAAGAAATGCAAGATTCTTTGATCTTCCATCCAAGTCTTAGGATGTGATGACTGTAATGCATTAGTTACATAGTTATAAAAAGCCCATAGACTATCAGTATTATTAAATACTTGCTGGGGTCTTTTCATCTGATCTCTGATCATGCTAGCTTGTTCTGTAGTAAGTATTTCATACTCAGCAAACAATACGCCAAGTAATTGGGATTGTTTTCTTCTATTTAATGTTACTACTTCCATAGCAGCTTTATCAGAACATAACTGATTATAATACATATGCGCATTGCTAATATAATCATCAATGGTTGATTTTACTTCTGTATCTGCAGTACCTGTGTGTTTTCTAACCCAGCTACCAACTTCTCCAGAAATCATAACAGAACCTGTATTATTAATATAAGCTCCTACAACACATTTAAACTTTACTTGTTTATTATAACTGTTTGTCCATGCAAACATCATTGACAACTCAGGATCATTATTAAAATTTAATTTATAAATTCCCTGAGCAATTTGCCCATCAGCAGTACATCTGTACTCTTCATCTACAATACCAAACCCTGCATTAGTAAGGGATTGGAATGCATAATCAATAATAAATTGGTGGCTAATTACAGTATAACTAGCAGCATGATTAGGTAATGGCACACTAATTAAGTGTGCTTTACCTGTATTTTCTATTTTTCTTGGCATAATTAAAATAAACTTAATTGGTTTATAATTGGTTCTAAAGATTCAATTTCCTTTCTAACCTTTTCAATATAATAATCATAATTAATATCATACTCTTCAAATGGTTTTTCTTCATAATTAATCATAGTTGACTGTAGCCATTTACCAGCTTCCACCTGGATTTCACGCTTGTCATTATAATTAGTTTTAATGATTTTAGAACCTTTGTTAGAGATGTAATATCTAATGGTTTCTTGTAGTTTTGTCTCACTATATTCTCCATTATCTATTTTTCTTTCAGTAAATTTCCAAGCACCTTTTATTTTAACACCACCACAAAAATCAAAAATGTTTAAATTGTCCTTTATAAACTTTTCAGGTTTAATACCATCTACAAAATATGCATGTAGTGCTTTAGGGATAATTAAAAAGCTTTTGTTTTTATGTAATGCTAAGTTATTATACTCAAATCTACCTTTACATTTAGACTTTCCATTTTCAGTAATAGCAATGTAATTGTTTACATCACCTAAAACTAACTTAGAATACTTATCATGTTCAAGTTGTAAGTTGGTAATTTGTTCCCAACGGGCACATATTTCCATATACTTCTCTACATGTTCTCTTGGTATCATTGTTTCTAGACCATCTGTATTTTGCATTAGAGGAATTGCTCCGGGTATACCTTCACAAATCATCTCATACAGCATAGTAAGACTTAACTGACCATTAATAGTAATTCTCATAGTAAACTGAGGATCATATAAGAAACTATTCTCATCATTGCTAAGACCATAAGTAGAATTTAGAACAATCTTGTATACATAGTTCTTTGGATCTTTCTTAGGTATCTTTTTTCTTTCTTCAAAGAACCATTCATATTGATTACAGAATGCTTCTTTAGGTAAATGAGCAGGTGCCCATTTATTTCTAATTGCTAGATTTGGATAAAAACTAGTAACATCTGATGTCATAATTATAGTATCTTCAGTAGAATTATACACTCTGCTTTCTCTAGCACCATGTATACCACCTAGACCATAATCGGTTTTTATTCCTTTATATTGTGCAGAATATTTAAATCCACCTTTTGTTTGACCTGGATACAATATTACATCTTGAAACTTCTTTAGAAGGTTTTGAAATGTAGCTGTCTCAAAGTTAATATATGGTAGAATAATATCTTTAAATATAATTTGTTCTCTACTAGTTCTTAATTGTTTAAGTTCCCATTGCTTTATACCAGTAGCATTACTTAAGAAATGTAAAAATAAATCTTTAGCAATTCTAGGTTCAGATGCTGAAAATAAATCAATGTTATATTCTTCTGAAAGTGATCTTCTTAAATTAATTTGTTCTTTACTAAGATGCATAATCTGTTTAGTAGACTTAACATCATTAATACAGTATTTAATAATCTCTTCTATTTCAGATTCTACTACATGAAAACTATGATGAATTGGCATATCCATAATACTTTTCCAATCCATGGTATACTGAATCCATTTAAGACTAGATCTCTTTGCTGCATTGTCCCAGTGATTAAGCTTAAATACATCAATCTGTCTAATACTTAAATTCTTAGGACTAAATTTAGCAAATTCACCGTTATTACTATTTTGAATAGTGTCTTGTGCTTTTTCATAAATAAATTTTGCAATAGTTTCACCATCTTGTTCAAGTAATTGATCTTTATCCCGTAGGATATATTCAGTTATTTGACTATCAAAAGCAAGACCATTAAAACTTACATGCCATTCATTAAGAGTTATATTTCTCTCTAAGAAAGTAACAAGTTCTAATATATCATTTCTAGATTCGTGACAGACAAATATTTCTGTGTGATCAGTCTTTATATCTTCAAAGACTCCCAAAAAACAATTGGATAATGTTTCCCAGTCCATGACCCAATGGGTCCTCATCTTCTATAAGTGTTAGGAGAAGTTAATTTATAAATTCTTAGACCAATTACTTGTCTGGTAACATCATCAAGTTTAGTACTTTCAAATAACCATTCAAGATAGTTTAAACTATTACATTCACTAATCCTCTCACCCTTATATTTTCCAAATGGAAACTGATGGAGTCTATACTCTTTGCTATTTAAATCCATATGTCTTGTTCAGTTAAGCTGTTCCCCCTTTTAGTTAATAAAAAGGGTAAGAAAAATCCTACCCTTTTCTTACATTTTAAATTTATACTTCTTTAAGCATAAATGCTTCAAAATCAAATGTTTTAGCATTAACAGCAAAAAGATGTATAATATCTTTAACTGCTAACATATCTTCAACATAAAATTCTTGAAAGACTTCTAACTTGTGTCTTTCTTGTTTCATACCTTTTACACCAGTAACTGCTTGACCATACTCATCTAATTTAGGAAGCATGTGTAAAGTAGTTTTTTTGATTTTAGAAATTACCACAAATACTTTTGTACTTGGATCAAATATACATTCAACATAAGGACAATTTTCTGTAACAGGTATCATTCTAAATGTTTGTTGGTCTTGCCAACTTGCTTGTAAAAGCATCATTGAATTACTCATTTTTTTGTTAAATTTTAATTTAGTACAAATTAATCTATAATATTTATATTTTGCAAATCAACTATATTGATAGTTAAATTTTCTTTTTCTAAATCAGGTTTATTACATAATTCACCTACAGATTCTAATAAAGAAATATTTACATCTAGTAATTCAGCATATTTATGAAAGAATTTATCTGGAAAAAGATAACTATTTACATATGTATAATTAACTCCAGATTTATCAAAATAATTTAAAATCATGCGCTTTGTTTTTTCTTGAAATTTGCTATATTTTCCATTTAAAAAATACATCCAGTCATCTTGTAAATCAGAAAAGTCAAATGTAAATATAATGGTTTCATCATCTAATTGAATATAATCACATATTCTATTATGTGTAAGCAATATATTTTTTTCAAATTG
>Ga0315289_10015638_pt1 | contig 10526 bp, 6 predicted proteins | sample YL17G11_40_MG_FD_203452 | JGI IMG/M metagenome (GOLD analysis project Ga0315289, IMG submission 203452) | Sediment microbial communities from Yellowstone Lake, YNP, Wyoming, USA - YL17G11_40 | ecosystem: Environmental > Aquatic > Freshwater > Lake > Sediment | place: USA: Wyoming | collected...
CATGAATGCCGGTTGCTTGGACTTCTTGCGGAAATCAGATATGATGCTCTCCGCCTGTTCCCACAGGCGATTGCGCTGAAGAACTCTGACCAGCAGCGAAATAGCGGCGGGACTCTCGGATTCGGAGACCAATGCACGATTCCAAATTTCCCATGCCCGATCGCTCTCTCCTTGCGCCAGATAAATCTCGCCCAAGCCAAGCGTCAAAGCGAAAGGACTCAGCGGATCGTTTGGCCCCGTTTCAGCAGAACTGCGAGTCTGGGCGCGAGCGATGATGCCCTCGGTGAACTCGACAGCCTCTTTGTACCGCTTCAAATAGACGAGATTGCGGCGGATACCGTCAATCGCGTAGGCGTTCCATGCGTTTTCGGACAGCGCGGCTCGCCATGCCTCAAGAGCATTCTGGCTATCGCCTCGCTCTTCAAGACGGCGCGCCCGTTCAATGAGTGTCTGCTCGGTCGTACCCGGGCGTTGCTGCATCGGTTTGGCTTCCATAACTCGAATTTGAGCATAACCGGAAGAGACCAGAAATGCCCACAAACCGACCACCCCAAGAATGAGAATTCGCATGCGCATCAAAATCATCTTCCTACTTGCTTTGCATCTTGCCTAAAGCATCGAAATATTGGCGAATCAGCGCTTCATAATCCCGAGCGAACTTTGAATCGAGAGCGCGCAAGAGGTCCTCGCGCAACTGATCTTTTCCAGCTTCGGGAGAAACCGCCCGGGGACTCACCCGGACAACATCCGCTCCGGTCTGAGCGCGTCGCTGCGGCTTAAATTCTCGTTCCCTGGCCGACCTCTGAAAATCCAACAGGCGTGACACAATGCGCTCTTGCCGCTCGCGAGTGCGCATCGTGAGATTTTTGTCGCGCAGATCCTGAGCAATCTCGCGCATCTCCTGGCCCATGTCCCCCAGTCGCCCGAGCGTTTGGCGTGCAGCAGCGGCTTCTGACGCGAGCTCATCCGCGGCTTTGGCTAATGCTTCCTGCTGATCAGCCAATCGCTGCATCGAGGCCGCTTCTCCCATGCTCAAAGAGCCCTGATTCCCCTGCTGCATCAGAAGCTCACTCGCTTGATTGAGACTCATCTGTTGCCCTGCCAATCCTCCGGCTTTGTCGCACATTTTATTCATGCCGGTCGCCGAGTTGCAGGATGAGTTGCAGTTCGAGCACGAACTGCTCACTTCTTTCTGGGCTTTGTTCAGAGCGGCCATAGCTTGCCGCTGGGAATGAGCCACCGTGCGGGGATCGCGACTGCGGCTCGCGCCGATGGCGTCCTGCATCTTCATCGAAGCTTCCCACATCGCCGCCGTGATTTGAGGGGTGACAAAGAGTGAGCGGCGGGCCACTTCTGCCAGCGATTTCGACACTCGACCCAACGCCGCTGATATATCCTGCTGTTCCTCACCCACTTGAGGCACTTTCGGGCTCGTGCTGGACAACTCTTGTGTCTCATCCCACAGAGCCTCCTGCCGCTCCGAAAGACGCAGAAGCTCACTCTGCGCCTTCTCGAGCTGTTCCAGAATCTCCGCCAGTTGTTCTTGAACCATTTGCTTCTTCATATTACGCATCTGATTGGCCATATCCGTAAGCTGGCGGGACATCTTGCGACCGCGCTTTCGGCAACTGGACTTCTGGCACGCGGACATTTCTTGTGCATTTTGTTGCATCTCTTGGGGGAGAGCCGCCTGCTGCATCTCCTGGTTAAATTGCTCCATCTCGTCTTGAGGCGATTTTGGAATCTCCTTCATGAGTTTCTGCAGCTCGCGCGATTGCTGTTCAATGTTGCGCATTTCCTCGGCGAGCTTCTCTTGCTCTTTCGCCAGCTTCTCGGCATCCTTGGGAGATGCGTTCTCCTGCGCCTCGTTCAGCTTGTCCTGACGGTTGGCCAATTCATCCAATCGCCGCGTAATCTCGTCCATCTTCTGCTCAACCTGCAACTGCTTCAGGATATTCAAGGTGCGGTCCAGCGCTTCTTCAAACTGCTCTTGACTGAGCGAGAAATTCTCCATCGCCTTGCGAAACGCGCTCTCATCGGCTTGCTGCATCGCTTCCTGCAACTTGCGCAAAGCTTCCCGCATCTCGGGAGTTATCACTTCCTGGATAAGCTTTTGTAGCTCTTGATATTTCTCCATCGTCTCGGGAGAAAAGAGGGCGCGCTGCTGCATCTGTTCCGCCGTCTTCTGCAGAGCCTGCGCGATGTCCTCCAAAAGCTGCGTCATCGCCTCCTGATCCTGAATCATCTGCTGAAGCTCTTGTTTGCGTTCCCAATTCATCTCCGGATTGGATTTATACTCCTCCATCGCGCGCTCGATTTCCTCACCGAGCTCCTTCGAGCGATCCAAAAGGTCTTTGACGCTGATGTGGCGGGCTTTTTCCACCTGCTCCTGCGCATCGAAAATCTCTTGCATCGAGGGGAAACGCAAGAGGCGGTGAACCGACTCCGCCCGTTTTGGTCCTGTCAGAGCGTCGTTGTCCCAAGCCTCAATAAAGAATTCGACCTGATCTTCGGGCAGAAGATCAAGCGGGGTCAAATCCCAACTGTATTCCGACCGAATCTTGGCACGGCCTTGCGATTCATAGGGAAGCTCAATCTTCTCAAAACTTGAGAGGGCTGTCGTGCCCGTGTCGTTCTCAAGCGCCGATGCTCGATGATACCGCAGCGCCATGCGGGTGAATCCAAAATCATCCGTTGCCTCGCAGATAACAGGAACTTGCACCCCCGCCGCCACATCGAGGTCTTTTTGCGGCTCAACCAATGTCACGACCGGCATTTCATCGGGCAGCGCAGTCACCCGATAAAGGATTGGATCGCGGTCAGCCAAACCTTCGCTGTCGCGCAGCCGAATGCGATAGGAGCCGCTCTTGCGAATCTGGAACTCTCCATTCGCTTTAAAACCTGACACGGCGAGCGCGTAGGTATCCGTAGCCGGAACTTCCTCGCCCGTCAGCGGCAATTTGCCCTCAAAGAACTCGACAAACGCCTGCCGCAGCGGTTTCGTGGCTGCAATGGAAAGGTGAGCTGTCGTTCCGCTAAGGGTACTGATGTCGCCCACATTCTCTTCCAATGTTTGCTCTTCCGTTCGTGTATAGGCGGGCGGAGTGAGCCTCACCGACAGCGAACGAACGGCAGGCAATTCGCGCACATCCACTTGATAGCGCTCCGTTTCAACCTGTCCCGCGTAGGCCCAATAGGAGAATGCCGTTGCGACGCCACGATAAGTATAGTGGAATTCATCTTCGGACTGAATTTTCAATGTTACGGGTTCGCTCGCCACTTTGCCGCGTTCAAGTCGTTCGAGAGTAATTTCACTCGGCGCTTTCCCGACCGCTTTGATTGTGACGGCCAGCGAGTCTCCTCGCAGCACCGTGCATGACCCGGGCCGCACAACTAAGCTGAACGGCGCGGGTGGAGCGAACTCCTCATCGGGGCGCAGGACGCGCTCTCCCGCAGAGACGAGCGCGCCGCCGAAGATGGCGAGCATCAATGCGGCAAGCGCGGAGCTTGCCAAAAGAGCGCGTCCAAACAGGCGCACGGGGCGCTTGTCCGGCAAATCGCGAGGATTGATGGGTTTCAAATCTGTGGCGACATCGCGGCCCGCTTCCAGAATCAGGTCAACCGAATACCCTTCGCGATTATCGTCCACACGCCTCAAAAGCTGCAGCGCATTCAGCACGCGGTCGCGAATACTGGGCATGCGGTCAGCATAGAATCCGGCCAGCTTCTCGTCCGATGGCGGCGCGAAAATGCGCTTGGCAAGCGGCCAGAAAAGCCCGACGCCCAAAGCAGCAAGGCTCCCGAGCAGCCAGAGCGCGAGAAGGACATATCTCCCTTCTCCCGGCAAGCGGAAGATTGCTTCGAGCAAGGTCACGAAGAGCGCCAACGCCAGCACTCCCGCCAGAGCACCGAAAAGACCCGCGCGCAGCCGCGTGCCGAAGACCGCTCGCCTCAGCCCGGTCATCCATCCCCGAATCGTCATCAAAATCTCTTGCGCACCCATAATCTCACCTTTTCAACTTCGTCCATCTCGCCGTTGTGGGTCTCCAGACCCGCAATGGCGCTCCCTTATCCTTCGATAAGTCGGGCATGCGAGACGCGTGCCGCGGCGATCCTTGTTCCCGCCGAGGCAGATCGCCTGATCTGCGCGAAATCTATTTGAGCAGCATCAGTTTGCGAGTCTGCGTAAAACCTTCCGCCTCCATCCGACAAAGGTAAATGCCTGAAGGCAAATCCGCCGCATCCCAGGAAATCGTATGAGAGCCGGCAACCTGTCTTCCATCAGCAAGTCGCGCCACTTCTTGCCCAAGCAAATTGAAAATCGTCAACCGAACTTGACCGGATTGCGGCAAATCGTAGCGAATCGTCGTCGTCGGATTGAACGGATTCGGATAATTCTGCGCAAGGGCAAAGTCCTTTGGCAGTCCGGGTGCGCCATCGTCAGAGACATGAACTGGCCAGACCGTGGTATATCCAGCGGCATAGCGAATCCCACTGTTATCAACCATCACGAGAGTGTAGTCATCCCCAATATCAAACGCCGTCGTGTCAATGAAGTTGTAGCTCGCACCATTCGAATCGTTCTCGGCTTCAACATCAGCAATGTGACGAGCATCAAAGCAGAAGGTATAAGGGCGCCAGAGCTCAAACATGTCCAAGGATATTTCGTTGTCCGTATGCCAAACGAGCTGCACTCCGTCCTCGCTGGGCATGGCAAAGAAGGTATCCAATTGCGCCGATGGGATATGATCAATGAGTCTCACCGTAACACACCCCACCTCCTCTCCACTGACCAGAGGTCCAAACCAATTGTACGATACATCGCCATAACGCGCCCAAGCACCCTGATTAAAGGAAAATCGGCTGGTTGGGGCACAACCGTTTCCACATCCAGGAATTATCTCCATAACGGGCGGCCGGGAGGGATTTTGATTTCCGAAGACATATACGGCCGTCTCCGCTCCGGGACATGTTTGCAGGCACTGCTCTTGCGGCATAGGTTCGCTCATGTAGAAATCACTCATGTCGTATGATGAGGCATGACACGGCGGCGGATTCACATCGGCCAAGCCACATGTCCAGTTTGAGTAGTAGAGAATGATCTCCTGCGGTGGTTCACTTTGGAGTAGGGTGAACACGGGACTCGTATAGCAGGAATCGTTATCTTGGCCGACGAAGATGCGTATGTACAAGTCGCACGGACCACCCGGCCAGTCAATGCCGAACCAACCTTGCAGAACCGGGCTTTCGACAGTCCCAACATCAGTTAGTCCGAAGTTGTAGAAGTTGACACAAAGAGCGTATTCCGGGATGCCAATCCATCCCGGGATCGTAACGCAATCAGGTGGTCCATCTGTAGAATCCGGTCCGTCGTGATCAGAGTCCCAGTAGATGAACGCGAGAGTATGACCGTCCAGCATATCGCCCGATCCGTCACATTGCGCGGTAAATGTCCCGCCTTCGCTTCGCAGGATAGCCTGAAAATGCGGTTGGCCAAAGCTCACCTGCACGAAGACAAGCGTGATCAGAACAACCGAGGAGTTTCTCATCGCTATCCCCTTAATTCCGGCCAGGTTACGAACCTGGCTCCGCGAAGAAAATCCTAATCCGTCAGCGCCTCCAAAATCACATTTGTGCCCATTTGGAGGGCGGCGCGGCGCTTCTCGATGGGGTCGTGATGGACATCTTCATCTTCCCAGCCGTCGCCTAAGTCACATTGATAATCGTAAAAGACTACGAGCCGCCCCTCATAGAATAGACCAAATCCCTGCGCGGGAAGTTTATCGTGCTCGTGGATTTTCGGCAATCCGTTCTTGAACTCGTAATAAATGTGATAAATCGGATGGTCATAAGGCAACTCGACAAGTTGCGCATCCGGAAAAATCTTTTTCATTTCGCGGCGGAAAGGCTTGTCCATGCCATAGTCGTCATTCGCGAATAGAAAACCGCCACTCGTTAAGTAGGCACGCAAATTGGCCAATTCCTGCTCTGAAAAGTAAATATTCCCGTGCCCGTTGGCAAAGATAATCGGGTAAGAGAAAAGCTCCGCGCCTTTTGCGTCCACTTCAGCAGGCGTCGGCTGCACCGCGACATTCGTATTCTCTCCGATGAACTTCTGCAGATTCGCCACAGCCGCCGCGGCGCTATACCAATCCCCGCCGCCGTCGTATTTCAGAAGAGCGATGGTCAATTTGGAGCTTGGTGCCGTTTGCTGTGCCAGCGAAAGACTCGCGAAGATGCCACAGACTACCGCGACTAATATGGCTTTGATACTGCTTGCCGGGCGGGTGAAATGTCCACCACGGCGACCCCCCTTGCATCCCCCCGTTAACGGGGGGAAAAGAAGGGGGGCCAGCCAACACTGCAACAGGGGCAAAAACTGACTACTTCTTAATCTCAATGTAGGTCTCGGCCTTAAGTTTATCAATCCACTTACCGAATTCATGTTCGCGCTTTTGCATCAGCGTCATCTGCTCGATACGGTCATAATCCCCTTCGAGACTCACGCGCCGGGCCTCTTGGCGGTCATCCACACGCAGAAGGTGAACACCGAATTGAGAGCGGAACGGCTCGGATATCTCGCCCACGGCCAACTTGCGCGATGGAACGCGAAAATCATCGGGGAGTTCTTCCGGCTTGAACCAACCGAGTGAACCGCCATTGGCTGCGCTTTTGGCATCCCATGAAAGCCGAGAGGCGGCTTTGGCAAAATCTTCGCGCCCCGCCAAAATCTGCTCGCGTAAAGTGTCCGCCCTCACCATCGTGCTTTCTTCGTCCGTCGAAGTCGGAACGATTCTGAACAAAATGTGGTTGGTGTTTATTTTCTCGCCCTTGCGCGAGTTCAATCGAATGAGATGGATGCCAAATTTGGACTCGACCGGCTGAGAAATCTCGCCATCCTTTAGACGATACGCGACTTCTTCAAATTCCGGCACGAGGTCGCCGCGATTGGTTGTCCCCAACAGACCCCCGGCCTTCGCCGAAGCCTGATCATCCGAAAGCGCCCGTGCCGCCGCCTCAAATTCGACCCCGCCACTCGAAATCATCTGGCGCGCCGAATCTGCGCGCGCGAACGCAGCCTTCCGGCTGGCCTCGGAAATCTCGTCGCGCAACAGGATATGCGAGAGTTTCACCGCCTCTTCAATCGCGGGTATCGAATCCTGATAGACCTGCCAAAATGCGTTGACTTCATCGCGCGTCACTCGAATATCGCCCAGATAAGTCCGCTTGAGCTGCTCGACCATCATGTTCTCTCGCACAAGCTCACGAAACTCCCGCCGAATGCGTGTCATCGGCATTCCGTAGAATGCGACGATTTTGTCTTCGCTTCCAAGCTGTTCCTCAAGGTTTTTCAGACGCGTTTCAAGTTCGCGATCCACATCCCGGTCGGGGATGGTGAGCGTATCGGCACGCGCTTTTGCCAAGAGCACTTTCTGGCGAATCAACTCGTCCAGCACCTGCCCTTTCAAATTGCCGAGCTGCTCCTCCGTAAGTCGGTCCAATTGCATGTCACGGCCCAAATTGAATTGCAGGTATTGAAGCACTTCCGATTCCAAAATAATATCGGCGTCCACAACCGCCAGAATCCGGTCTATCACCTCGCCCGAATGCGCGCGTTCAATCCCCAGGAGCAGAAAGAGCATGACGAGAAAGAGACGGGCCACGCGATATTTCCTCACAAGCTGTCTCCCAAGTTAATAGTCGTTGTGTATTTTCGGCGAAGTCCCGACAGCAAAGTCTCCAGTGCGATTCGGGAATCCTCCATCATCAAGCGTTCACGGATTTCATTACGAACATCTTCCAACAGCACCGGCTCACCGGCACTCCGGCGCGAACGCAAGCGCATGAGCCGGTAGCCATCGTCCGCCACTCGCGGCTCGGTCAACTTGCCGGAGTCCAGGGCAGCAAGTTGGGACGCCTCGTCCGGTGCGAGATCTCTGGCTGATGCTCGCCAGATTCCTTCCATGGTCACATTGGGATAGGCCATTTCCGCCTGTTCAATGTCCTTCTGGGCGGCGCGACGGAAAAGTTCGGCGGTGACCAGATCCGGCGCCCAATAGAGTTCGATTTCGTACTCCTCCTGAGCGCGCACGAACTCCGTCTGATGCGCCTCATAGTATTGCGCGATGACCGAATCACGGATAGCCTCGGCAGGCTGCAAGTCGTGCAGAAGCCGCGCGCGCAGAAGTTCGGACCGCAGTTCGTTCAACTTCTTTTCAATGGAGCGGTCGCCTGAAAGGCCGCGCCGTTCAGCCTCCAAAAGCAACAGAGTTTCTTCCGCCCAGCCCCGCGCCATCTCGTGCCGGGCCTCCGGAGAAAGCGAATCAAAGGGCACCCCCGCTCGCTCGGTGATCATCTTTCGCGTCAAAACTCGGGGACCCACCGTGGCCACAATGTCTTTCGAGCTCACGCGGGAACAGCCCAAGAATGCGAGCCCTACAGCAAAAACAACGAGGGCGCTTCTATTTCCCGACACGCGCTGAATCCCCTCCAGGACGCGACTTGAGCGGTTGTGCTTCGCCAAAGGTCACCTTTGCCAGCACATCATCGTGAATAGTCACCGGATGCTTCTTGCGCAGTTCGGCTCTCAGGTTTTGTCTCACCTCATCCGTCTTGGCAATGCGCCACTGTCGTTCCGCCTCGCTGCGTACCTCATCAAAGCTCTTGGTTCGAGACGGAGTAATCTCGATGAGCTGAATGACCGACCAGTTCTTGCCCATCAGAAGGGGCCCGCCGATGTCACCAATGTTCGCCAATTCGAAAGCGGATGCGCCGACAATATCCGTGCGCCGGTTTCCAAAGGGTCCAATCTTGCCGTTCTCGGCTTGTGTGGACTCTTTCTCATTGAATTGCTTGGCGAGTTTCTCGAAATTCTCTCCTCGTCGGGCGCGCGCGGCAATCCGAGCCGCTTTGGCAGAGTCTTCCTTGATGAAGATCTCGCGCACGGTGCGTTCCTCGTCTTGGATGAAGTTGCCCAAATGAGCTAAATAGAAGGCCTGGATTTCCGCGGAGTCGGGCTTAATTTTGTCCGTGACCTCCTCTTTCTCAAGCAGGGTCGCCAGTTGCTGCTCTTTTTGCCGAAGGATTTCAGGTTCCTTCAGCGCTTTCTTGAGAAGTCCTTTGTCGCGGGCATCTCTCTCAAGCAACTTCGGCTCAACGATGCCACTGACAACTTCATTGAAAGATTCAGGACGGTCCCAGTTGACCTTCTGGACGCGATCCCCGATTTTGTCCACGATGTCTTGAACCGTGACCTTGCCCCCTTTATAGGTTACCGCCGTGAGTCCTTTTTCCTTCTCTGTGAAGAAGCCCGCGAGTCCCTTATTCTGGGGCGCCGAAGGATCCTTGACCTTCTGCTTTATCATCTGCCAGACATCCTCTCGCAGCTCGATTTTCGCTTTCTTACGCAGATTCTCGACATATTTGCGAGCCAATTCGTTCAGTTTTTCGCCCTCGGAGCGATACATCCGGTCTCGAATCTGCTTCTTGGCTTCTGCATAAGGAGGCTGCGGTACGGGCCGGCGCTCTTCCACCAAAATGAGATGCCAGCCATAGGGAGACTTCACGGGCTGTGACATTTCTCCGACTTTCAAATTCCAGGCGGTCGTTTGGAATTCATCCACCATTTTGCCCCAGGAGAACCAGCCCAGCTTGCCACTATCCCGTGCGGTCGTCGCGTCGTCGCTGAAGCGAACGGCGGCTTCGCCAAAATCCAAGCCTCGCACCACCGCCTGTCGAATACTATCAATTCGCGTCTTCACGGGATCTGCCTTGGTCGTTGCAGCATCCGAGGGAGGGGTCTTGAGAAGGATGTGGCGGCCGCGAAGTTCTTGACCCGAACGATCATAGAAGTTCTTCATGGCCTCCTCGGTGACCACCTTATCCAGCACCTCTTGCTGATAGAGCAAATCCAGAGATTTGCGGGCTGCCAACTGATTCACCTGATCCGAGACGATCGGTTTCTTGTCGTAGCCTCGCGCATAAGCTTCCGCGACAAGGAGCAAATGGTCGGCGGATTCCTCGACAAAGGCCCGCCGTTCCTCAAAGGATCTCTTTGCGGCCGCATCTTCCGTGCGACATTTCGCAATGAACCCATCTTTGAAATCTTGGACAGTGACCTCAAGGCGCCCGACTTTGGCAACCGCAGCCTCTTTCCTGCCGCATCCGATGAAAATCAATGCGGACCCGCAAAGAAAGAAGGCCCAGAACACAATGTGTTTTAGACGAATGGACACGAAAACCTCCACTGGTAATTGGGGAACCTCTATGTGATTTACTCTTAATATGATCAACTCGCAATCTTCTGGACCGGTACTCCTTGCAAAAAAGTGTGCTTATTGAACCGTCGTAGCGCCCAGCTTGCTGGGCTGTGAAATCGCTTACGGCAGTGCTCCATTATGGCCCAGCAAGCTGGGCGCTACTCGGATACCTCCGCCAGATCCCGAAGAAAGCCAACTAAGTAATTGAGCAGATCGCCTCCATCGGACGAGTCGGGAAAAGGCAAGGTTACCGTGAGATGGCTGTAC
>Ga0315289_10015642_pt1 | contig 10525 bp, 9 predicted proteins | sample YL17G11_40_MG_FD_203452 | JGI IMG/M metagenome (GOLD analysis project Ga0315289, IMG submission 203452) | Sediment microbial communities from Yellowstone Lake, YNP, Wyoming, USA - YL17G11_40 | ecosystem: Environmental > Aquatic > Freshwater > Lake > Sediment | place: USA: Wyoming | collected...
CCGATCAGCACGGCCGAGGCCCAAGAGGTAAAGACACTCGGAGACGACGCTCTGCAGTTTGCTGTTTTCACACTCAAGGTCTTCAAGGACATCGTATTGTCAAACAAGCAATACGTAGACCTGATCATGAGTGACGCGTACACGCATCAGACGTACTACATGGGATTGGTTGACCAAAAGAACAAGGTCAACTTCTACGATGGAAAGATCAGAGTTGTCAACCCCAGCGGGAAAGAGTACGCAAAGTTCGATGTTCACGAGTACGCACAGAACATTGCCGAACATGTGGAACCGTGGACGTACATCAAGTTCCCCTTCCTGAAGAAGGTCGGATGGAAAGGATTCGTTGACGGAGCAGACAGCGGAATAATGAGCGTCGCACCACTCGCAAGGCTAAACGCTTCTGATGGGATGGCGACCCCGAGAGCCCAAGAAGCATATGAGGAGATGTTCGAGACACTCGGGGGAAAGCCCGTACACCATACTCTCGCAAATCACTGGGCACGAATAGTCGAGCTCATCTACGCAGCAGAGAAATTCAGAGAACTGGCGAACGATCCCGAGATAACGTCACAGAACATAAGAACACTCCCCACAGCGGTTCCCGAGACTGGAATCGGCGTGGTCGAGGCACCTAGGGGTACCCTGATACACCACTACGACACGGACAGTCGCGGCGTAATCACGAAAGCCAACCTCTTGGTGGCAACTCAGCACAACTCGGCTAGAATGGCTCTGTCGGTGGACAAGGCAGCTCGTAGCCTGATCAAGGGAGGAAAAGTGGATGACGGAATGTTGAACATGGTGGAGATGGCTTTCAGAGCATATGACCCCTGCCACGCATGCGGAACCCATACCCTCCCCGGCTCGATGCCATTCATGGTCTACTTGTACAACGAGAACGGAACGCTTATGGAAACGGTGAAGCGCAACCTTCCATGATCAAGAAGCTCCTCGTTCTCTTCCTAGGAAACCCGATACTTGCCGACGACAAGATCGGCTTGGTTCTAGGTGAAATGCTCAAGCCAATGCTTGAGTCTGAAGGACACGAAGTGGAGATCCTAGAGAAGACTGGCTTCTCACTCATAGATTACCTTGAGAACCGACGGGCTGCCGTGATAGTGGACAGTGTCAAGACTGGGAAGCATGAAATTGGAGAAATCGTTACTATTAAGCCCGAGGATTTCCAACAATACGCACCGTTCACGTCTCATTATGTTGGCATCCCTGAAGCGCTCAAGATGATGAAGCAGCTTGATCTCAACCCGCCCGAGCACATCCACATACTTGGTATCGAGGTTGAGGATCCATACACGGTATCGGAAGAAATGTCCCAGAAGCTCACGGAGAGACTGAACGAGTTGTCCGAAGGAATCCACAAGAACGTATCATCTATTGCTCGCGGGGCTAGCATGCAAGAATGACGACTGGGCAAACAGCGACATCAGATGTCTCTGCCCCTTGGACGCGATATACTACTACCTGATTGGAGCCTGAACGCGATCTGGGAACATCTTCCAGGGCCGCTGCGGAAGGGGAATGATAAATACCGCGCACAGCGTATAGATTGATGTGCGGAACCTCGAGGGACACGCGATGATTAGCGAAGAGCGAGCTAAGCAGGAGTGTACAAAGCTCGAAGAAGTATGGGAAGCACTAAGCAAGATGACGACGGAGCTGAAGGGAAAAGGAGTGAATGTGCCTCCTGACATCTACGCCTCGCTCAGAGGTACCAAAGGGCTCATTACTCTTTGCAGGGAGCATCCAAAGTTGGAAGACCTGGTTCCAGGAGACATTGACTCCCACGAGGGCTTCTGCGTCGCATGCTGTGGCGCCGATGTTGTTGCCCGCATAAAGTGTGAGATGCGAAACATCGAAGACCTGCTCGTCATCAAGGCCACGCATGAACTTGGAAGCGACTATGCAGTCAAGCTCCAGCAGAGAGCAACGAAGGCATGGGAACCCCTTCAGGCACCATTGGTTCCCCCATAGGGCTAACAGACGAGTTTCGTCCTGACATATTCCCATGGCTCGCAATTCTTTGATCCTATTCCATGATGGGCTACAGCCCCACTACCTGCAACGCGGGCAGAACCCAATAAGAGACGGCGTGACGGGTCTAAGCATTGCAGAGTATCGAAAGAGGCTTCGCGAGCATCAGATCCCAAATCAATGGTCACTGCTATTGTCAGTGTTCCCTGGGCCGGGTATTCAGAGCCCCCGGATTTCTGGGCGACTGAATCATCTATGCAGAGAGACGTACGAGATCATCTCATCCATCGCCGATGCTCATACAGGGATATTGCAAAAGGCTCGATTTTCGGTGTCGACGTGGATTGGGTTTGGGGGACGGAACTCCATGTGTACGATGACAGGCTATGGTTTCTCGGTTCTGGTAACTTGAGTCGGGGGTCGAAGGGACTGGTGACCTGAGGGGCCATGTCAGAAGGGCGGAGGAGGTGAGTTCTCAGCAGGCGGTCGCTGATTCTAATCCTGTGGTAGCCTGTAACAGGCCAAATACTGCCGTTGCGGACCGCAATCGGGTCTTTCAACTGCGACCAGAGAAACTCTCTTGCATCCATGCGAGCCGATGCGGTAGGTCGTCTTGTTGGGGGCGTCTTTCACGTTTCCTTTGCTTTCCTCATCTAGTTTCCGAGAATGACGTAGCGAAGCATATCCATAACCCGTGCTTAATGACCGCGCGCTCCCAGGGCTCCGCGCATACGCAGAGTGATCATTCCTGCGACAACATTGCTTCTCGACTGCCCCTAGACCCATGACGATAAATCTACTGGTGAAGTAACATTCACGACTTTGCTCATGCATGACGGGTGCAGAGTGGGCTCGCCAGGCTCATGCTACCAGTTGCCCAACCCGGTCGGATTTCCCAAGAGCAGGCCTGATACTTACCATGAACTACGCCGAAGGAAGGCAAATGTGCATAGTCGTGCGATGCGCCAAGATCAATCATGCAGAAGCGCGGCAATTGGGAACAGCAAGATGAATGCCCCTCCCACCGCAAAGAAGGTGTTCCTGATGCTTATCGCTTCTATCGATGCGCCGGCCAAGAGAGGACCTATGGTGTAGCCCAAGTCCTTGAACGCAGCTATCGCTCCAGTCATTGCCACCTTGTCTCGACCCATGACATCGGACATCCTAGAGTATAGCGCGATGAAGATCATAGTGTAGCTTACTGTGAAAGCTGTAACCACCATAATCGTGTAGTAGAAGTTGCTTGACACCGGTATCATTAGGGCGGTAATCGCGGTCAAAACAACTGCCACCGACAACGTCTTGCGGATCCCATGGCTGTCCAAGAGATGGCCGATTGGCAATTCTAGGCTGACCGCGGGCAGCAAAGCTATCGTCAAAATCACACCTATCGATGGAATGGACATACCTTCGTCATTAAGAAATACAGAGAGGAATGAGTAGTAGACGTTGATCAGCGCATAGAACACAATTATCAGGACCACGGTCTTCACAAATCTCTTGTCGTGCATGAAGCCAGAGAGTATGGCCATCTGATGTCTAACCGAGACTCTTGTTGGCTTGGGCGTCTCTCTGACGAGAATAGATACAACTCCAAATGCGATGAGGCTGGTCAGACTCAGCACGTAGAAGGGAAGAAAGAATGAAAGAATCGAAACAAAGCCTCCTACAACCGGAGATAGGGCTGAGGCAAGGTCGTTCATATCAGAGAAGAAGCCTGTTTCCTTTCCCTTCACGGCTTTGTCAGCATAAGTGAAGATGTATGCCCACGATGTTAGCCATAGAAAGGAGGATGCAAGTCCCCTTGCTATGCTCAGCGCTAATAGGGGGAGCCATCCGTTTGCTTGCGGGTACAGAAGCGCGAGGCCGGAGTAGAAGAGCAGCACAATCTGCAGCACCCTCTTCATGTTCATCCTGTCTAGGATGATGCCGAAAGGAATGCTGAGAAAGACGCCCGCCATCGTCGTCATTGAAAGGATGAGTCCTGTGAGGAATGCGTTTCCAGTCACGTCGTTGACGTAGATCGAGAAGACAGGGGAGGTGATTCCCCAGCCGAATGTATAGATGAAGAATGCCGACGAAATAGGTAGGATGACCCTACTGAAGTTGTTAATGTGGCGAAGTTCGCTAAGTTCTTTGAACAATTTGCTTCAACCTGAACGTGATTCTCAGAGTCCCATAGCTCGTGATACCTACTAGTTTCCTTTCCGCATCCCATCTTCACTTGCTATTTCTCGCGCTATTTCTGCTTGGCGCAGCTGAGCGATCTTGCTGAATGGTCCCGCAGGCTACGCGACAAGGCCGGGGGCGATATCTAGCTAGCACATGATGGCCACTATGGCTCTTCTGACAGGAACACGAGGAATGTAACTGGAAAGATTGAGAAGTTGATCCGATGAGTCAATCCCACTGAATGAGGCCATCAGTTTGCTGCCGGGGCAGCAGTCTATGCTTGCTTACTCATGCCTTTCCCAGTGTGGTCTTGACGTAGATGTCTACGCACTTCCTATTCTCTATCAAGTGTACAACGATCAGGGCGATGGCGATAACCGTGATGTATGTGTGCCACGTTCCCCACCCGCTCCTGTTGAGTCCTAGGAATATCAGTTGACCCGAACGCGGCCCATGCGGCCACAGGTACAGGATGAAGCCTGTTACGAGGGTGAGAAGACCGAGACTCAGCATAGAGTAGAAGAGCGAGGTCCTGAAGGTGATCCGCGACATGTTGCACGACCGTGCGCGCTAAGGTGGGAAATGAAACTGAAAAGAGCTTCGGAATTGCCGAGTTCCACGCGGCTCTCCGTCATGCATGGTCGCATCCAGCTGAGGTCTTGACATACGCAAAGAAGATACTGAAGTCCGCTGGATGATTGATCGATTTGGACTAGCAAGGAACCTGTGGAGCGAGGCTCGCTCGAACAGCATTAAGTCAGGAGGTTGTGCCGCTCGTGAACCCTAGAAACACAAATGAATACAAGGAGATCTCAGTCGAAGAAACGATTAGGCTACTGGAGACCTCTTCGAACGGTCTCACAGAATCTGAAGCCCTGAAGCGGATTGGCAGATTCGGGCGCAACGAAGTCGTAGAGAAGGAGAGAAATCCTGTCCTTGACTTCTTGTCGCGTTACTGGGGTCCCATGCCATGGCTTCTGGAATCAGCAATGGCACTTTCGTACATCCTGCGTCATTATCTGGAATTAGTCATAGTCTTCGCACTGCTTACCATCAATGCCATCATAGGGTTTCTGCATACGCGCAGTTCGCGGAAAGCCTTAGACCTTCTGAAGAAGAGACTAGCGGTCAAGGCCAGAGTTCTACGAGACGGCCAATGGGTCGTACGAGACGCCAGAGAACTGGTACTAGGGGACATGATCGGTATTGGGCTCGGTGATTTGGCACCAGCGGATGCTAAGCTTCTGGGTGACGGGGAAGTTTCTGTCGATCAGTCAGCTCTCACGGGCGAATCTCTCCCAGTAACCGTCCGTGAATCAGGAATTGTCTACTCAAGCTCTGTGGTGAAGCGCGGAGAAGCCAAGTGCATCGTGGTCAACACGGGAGCGAACACATACTTTGGCAAGACGGCTGAACTAGTCAGGATGGCTAAACCAGTTTCGCATCAAGAGCGAATAATGATGGCGGTCGTCAAGTATAGCATGTACATGAGTTTGGCGGCGCTGATCATCGTTGTGGCCGACGCGACGCTAGTGCGCGCGGACATCTTGTCAATGCTAGACCTTGCGTTGACTTTTCTTTTGGGTGCAGTCCCAGTCGCGCTGCCCGCTGTTTTCGCTGTGGTTCTATCCGTAGGAGCAATGGAACTCGCCAGGAAGGGAGCGCTTGTAACCAGGCTCGATTCCATTGAAGACGCAGCATCGATGGATCTACTCTGCCTAGACAAGACAGGCACAATCACACAGAACAAGCTGTCCGTCAGTGACCCGATATCGTTCCAAGGATTCGGGAAAGAAGACGTGGCTCTCATGGCAAGCTTGGCGTCTAGAGAGGAAACCAAAGATGTGATAGACCTCACAATAATCGAATATGCAAGAGCCGCCGGCATAGATTCGAGCGCCTACAAGCAGGTTTCGTTCACTCCTTTCCATCCCGCAACCAAAAGATCAGAGGCAACAATCGACGGGAGAGGAGAGCGCTTCAAAGTTACGAAAGGCGCCCCCCAGGTCATAATCTCCATCTGCCGCTCGATGAGCGAAGAAACTCGAACTCAAGCAAACGAGACCGTAGAGGCGCTGTCTAAGAAGGGATACAGAACAATAGCAGTCGCCACGTCAGAAAGTGATGCTCTAGATAGCTTTCGGCTTGTGGGTTTGTTACCGTTGGCTGATCCCCCCAGGCCAGACTCGAAGACTATGATACTAGAGTTGAAGACGCTGGGTGTGAAGCCTAAGATGCTCACAGGCGACAATATCGCTGTTGCTAAGGAGATAGCTCACCAAGTATCAATTGGCGACAAGATGTACCGAATGACGAATCTTTCTGCCCTGAGCGAAGCAGATCAAGTAAGGATCCTCGATGAGAATGATGGGTTTGCTGAGATATATCCAGAAGACAAGTACAGAATCGTCAAGCTTCTGCAATCGCGAGGGCATATAGTTGGAATGACAGGGGACGGGGTGAACGATGCACCAGCCCTGAAGCAGGCAGAAGTCGGAATAGCGGTAAGCGACTCAACAGACGTAGCAAAAGCTTCTGCGAGCATAGTCCTGACCGAACCAGGCACACACCAGATAATCGAAGCGATAAAGACGAGCAGGCAGATCTACCAACGAATGCTTACGTGGGTGATAAACAAGGTCACGAAGGTCGTACAGTTTGTGGGCCTGCTCGTGCTGGGCTATTTCTGGTTGCAAAGTGCCTTGGTTTCTGTCCTGGGCATGGTTCTGGTAGTATTTGCAAACGATTTCGTCACAATGTCGCTCGCAACTGACAACGTGAAGTACACGAGTACCCCGAACCTTTGGAATGTGAAGAACATTACCTTGGCGTCCCTTGCAATAGGCCTCCTACTGGTTGCGGGAGGTGCGTTTGCGGTTTGGATCGGCATAGAATACTTCGGACTGAAAGGGGGAGGACTTCAGAGCTTCGTAATGTTGATGCTCGTATTCACAAGTCAATTTAGGCCGTACATCGCCCGGGAGAGAAGACGCTGCTGGTCCTCACGACCTGGCAGGGAATTGCTTGTAGCGACCGTGGCCACAGTACTCGGGTTTGCACTCTTAGGCGTGTATGGCATCATTGTGCCGCCACTCACCGGGTACGAGGTCCTATTCATCCTGGTATTCTCAGGAGCACTCACATTTAGTCTGGATTTCCCGAAGTACTACGTGTTCAGAAAGTTGGGATTGTAGGAGCGCTGAATCAATGAAGGCAAGGTGCTGGAGTGAGTTCCGCAACGAGAGTCTTGAAGTGTGGGCCTCTAGTCCCGGAGTTCTGACGATCTAATGAGCGGATATGCCTGTACTTGGCCGCGCATCTTTTTTTGGTTGGATGACCTTTGCAGAGAGCTAGACTCAGAATTGTTGGAGTGCATTGTTCGACATGCATCCTCCCCGTTCGTAGGGCGCTTGAGAAGGCCGAGGGCGTCAAGTCAGTGGGAGCGAACTACATGACAGATCTGATTCTCGTGGACTATGATGAGAGAGTCACCAACGTGGCCAAGATTCAGGCGTTGATCAAGAAGGTCGGATACGAGGCAATAACGCTAGCAGCGCCGTACTTCTGAAGTCAGAAAGGGCATGCGACTGGCGGTTCTGGGAAACGCAGCGAGGATCGTGATTTGAAGGATGCTCATCTGTGATGTATTGGCTGTTTCGCCAGATGTATTTCGTTGTCTTCTCGTCTGCCTCCGTCATCTTGCATACCCGATCCTTTGCCAGAATTGGTCGCCTCCCCTAGGATTCAACAAGAGCCGCTGCCTTCTATTCCCACTTCAGGTTTTTCAGCGGCTTCACCACATCTGATTGGAACCCAGTTGCGCATGACTCTGCGTCAAGCAAAACGGGAAAGAACGTCAAGCTGAGAACCACGAAGAGCCAACATCGTTGAGCTATCCCTTGGTCGTGTGCGACATCCACTGGTTCAGGAGATGCAAACAATGGCACGTTCTGTCATGATATCTGGGCGTGCATACTCGCAGTTCTCGTGGATATGGGGGTGATTGTATGATGGAACCCTTGAACGTTGATGCTGATGACTGGCATGTGCAGGTGCACGAATCAAGCATGCCAGTCCTCGTTGACTTCTGGCATGACGCATGTGTCTGGTGCAAACACCTCGATCCTGTCTACGCCCAATTGGCTGAGGAGTTCGCGGGTAAACTGAAGTTCGCCAAACTGAACGTCCTGTCGAACAAGAGTAACAATGAACTCGCCGCAAAATTTGGTGTCATGGGAACCCCGACATTGATCCTCTTCTGTAACGGTAGGCCAATCGAGACTCTCGTAGGTTATCGACCGAAGGAGACGCTGAAAAGGGAACTCCAACTCATGATTGAGACGCACCAGGACTGCTTCAAACAGCAAACCCCGCTGGTGAAATAAGATGGTCAGAACTGCCCCCGAACAGCCTGCAAGCGTCTATTATTGCGAAATCTGCGGCTACGGCTACGCCGATGAGAAAATGGCAGAGTCCTGTGAGGAGTACTGCTCAGCGCACAATGCATGCTCCTTCGAAATTACGAGCAAAGCCATACAGAAACCCTCTCTCTAACAAGCACGCGCCTGCGAATCCACCAATGGACTATTAGGGGTGTCCGCTGGACATTCAGCCCTCTGCGCATTCGTCAACGATACGATGAAATGTGCTGTATTCATCTCGTCGTGCAAATGAGAAGGGATCAGCGTTGTTTCGACGGAGCCTTCGAACTCAGCGCATAGACGTGGTGGCTTCGGTAGGGTATGACCCCAGAGAGCGGCATTATCCTTCTGTCACGGCCAAACTACAAAATGAGTAACGGCCATTCGTGCCAAGCGCCCATTGCCGGATTTCTGGGCTGTCAGCTCATAGCTTAGACGCACACGGGCAGATGAATGCGTCGTAATCGGCGCAGGCGCTGGGTATGATCTTCGGGTCAGCGAGCGACAGACTTACGCGCTCGTCCGCGTTGCGGGCATGATCCAAGCGATGGCCTTGGCCTCGCTCCAGCTCCAGCGCAGGGATTGCGCACGAGGAGAACTTTCGTCAACAGAGGATCAGTACGGATCTGTAACTTGCTGACGGCGAAGAAATAGATGTCCCGGACGAAACAGATGCAGACCAACGTGTCTGCAATCTACGCGATCCGAGACGTTGTTGGTCAGCCACTGCTTGCGCACAAGGCGTCGAAGCAAGGAAGGCGAACGATAAATACAGCGTAGGGTAACGATTCATTTTGGAGGGTGCGGTCAATGATTGACGAGCAGATGGCAAGACAGGAGTGCATCAGGCTGAGGGCCGTATGGGATGCGCTCAGCAAGATCATGATCGATCTGAAACAGCGAGGGGTGAATGTGCCTCCTGACATCTACAAGTCGTTGAGAGGCGTAAACGTCCTGACCGCTTTGTGCAAAGAGTATCCGAGACTCAAAGACCTAGTGCCTGCAGATATTGATACCTATGAAGGATTCTGTGTCGCTTGTTGTGACACAGATATTGTCGCACGCATAAAGTGCGAACTACGAAACGTTGGAGATCTACTCATGGTCTGGGCGACAAAGGAACTCGGTAGTGGGTCTGCCATTGAGCTCCAAGAGAAAATGAGGAAAGCTTGGGAACCCGTCGAAAAGCCAGTTGCCGTGTGAAAAACGTTAGAATCCCTAGCGAGTCGTCTCGATTCGGGATGCAAGAAGAACCGAGATGACTGCGCAGTATGGTTCAAGCTGCCTAGTGTTCTGCACGCTTTTTTCTTTGAGCAAGCTAGCCATATCGATATGAAATGCCTGCCCCGCCTTTTGGATTGACCCACTCAACAAATGGGCAGGCTATTCTGCACGTGCCACACTCGACACAGTTTTCATAGGCTATGAACACTTTTGGCTCCACATACGAGTAGACGTTCGCGGGACAGATGTCGAGGCAGACTCTGTCAGTGCATCTCGCACAGGCTTCCTCATCTATCTTGATGTGTGACTTCTCATCGACTACATGCCTGAGTAAGTACAGTTTCTCTTCAAGTCTCACATCAGTTTCCTCCCGAATACGTAGATATCCTTCATCATCCTGGTGATCCTGCGCTTCGAGGTGGCGAAGGATCTGATTCTCCTGAGCTTTTCAGCTCTTGTGGATCCATCAACCCTAAACCAGATCCCAAGTGCCGCGTTGATGACTTCGGGATACGTGTCCATGATTTCGGGATTCTCCTCGATATAGGTCAGTAGTCCTGACTGTTTTTTCATGTCCCTGACGGCGAATGAATTGGAGAGTAGTCGTTGATACTGCACTAATGTTCTTGAGGTGTAATCGCCGCTCATGTGCGCTTGTATGGCAACTTCGCCTGCCAGTCTCCCTGACAGTACCGCCAGGTCTGCGCCCTCTCCTG
>Ga0315289_10015643_pt1 | contig 10523 bp, 8 predicted proteins | sample YL17G11_40_MG_FD_203452 | JGI IMG/M metagenome (GOLD analysis project Ga0315289, IMG submission 203452) | Sediment microbial communities from Yellowstone Lake, YNP, Wyoming, USA - YL17G11_40 | ecosystem: Environmental > Aquatic > Freshwater > Lake > Sediment | place: USA: Wyoming | collected...
TTGCTATGGAAAAGCATTTTGCCCTTAATGACTTCCAACGATTCATCGGTCTCAGGATCAGAAAGGAGCAACCATTCTGATGGAAAAGACCGTTTCATTTCGGAGACGCTTAAAATTTTCTGCATATTTTGTTCCCTTTATATTGCCAGAACAACCTATTCAAACAATTGTCTGCTTCATTATGACAAATAAGATTGTGCCAGTCATCGGGTCAAGTGTTTGGGGAGCAGATGGATTCGGGAATGCCCAATCCTGCTATTGCACCACCGGCATTGGTATCTGCCGCACAGCCCCGTCGCCAAATCGGCAGACGACCATGAATAGTCCCGCGGGCAGGCGCGGCAGTGATTGAATATTGGCGGGATCCAGGCGGGCCACAATGCGGCCGCGCGCATCCACGATTGAAATGCTTGTCAGCCGGCTTGAATTCGCCGGCATGGGAATTGCGGCATTGCCAATGCGGAGGATGAAGGCAGACCGCACGGATTCCATTGGATTCGATGCAATGGTGGAGGCTGAACTGAACCAGATTCGCAATGAATCCCTGCCTGCACGCACCACCAGCGTATCGCCTATGGAATAAGCGGCAGAGGTGCTGAAAGGATAGTTCGACCACACGCACCGGCCGCATGAGAGATCGATCTTTCCCAGCCGGGCGGAAGCGGAATACCGTATTTGCCCTAAGCTGATCGTAATCGCAGCAGCCGTGTCGGCAAATACAAGCTTGCCGTCCGCGCAAGCCGCGTTGGGTTCCCGCTTTACCAGGGAATACGCGCCATTAAAATTCAGGCTTTGCACGCCGGCGCGCGTGCGGACCTGCACCCGCGGCGCGGCGTCATTGCTGTCACGGTCGCCCACGACAATGCGAATACTGCTGGTCCTCCCATTTGCGCTGTCCTGATAGATTGACCCATTGATATGCGATGTCAGCACTGCCGGCGCAATGCTCTTGATAAACGTCTGGCTGTCCGCATACACCGACATGCTGTATGACCATCGGTCATTCAGCAACTCCACGGCGGAACCGTCGGCGGTTGGGATGAGATTGAAATACCGGTAATTCCGGGTGGCGAAGCCATAACGATACCATCCACTTGCCAGGCGGACCATGACGGTCCCCGCGTCGCCAACGGCCGCGCGGTTACTCACGGAACGCAATGGAGACACGGTAAGTCTGTTTTCCTGTGCAAACGCGTTGCCGTTGCGGCGATATAGATTTCCGGACCAGCCGCCGGCGTAGCCCGCGCCAACGCTCATGATCGTATCATTGCTTGCGACATCAAACACCTGCTCCGCGCCAAAGGCGCCCGCGGTGAATGGGAAATAGCGCAGCAAGCGGCCCGATCCGCCGATCCACACTCCCCTGTCGTTCGTGCGCACTGAATCGGGGTCGCCGCCGATAAAGGTGATGTGTTGGGCGGCACCCGATAGTTGCAGGGAATCCATGCTTGCCTGCGCGAAGCTGGTTGCATTCAAGGTGACGGAAAGCACCGCGCGGCCCGAAGTGCTCGCCATAAGCAATTTGAAACGGCCATTGGGAAAATTGCGCTCCTTGAAAATATAGAGCGGAGATCCGGTTTGCGCGGATGCGCCGGAAATCGGAATGGCGGCTGGCAAACCATAATCGATTTCATATTTGCAGCAGTAGCAGGACGGTCCATAGGCAACAAGCCGGGAACCATGGAGCGTTCCCGCCTGCGCGCGAAACGCCATGACGTCATTGGAATCATTATTGGAATAGGCTACCGCCTGCGGCTTGAGATTGCATAGTTCATCGGGCAGGATGACATCGGCATCGGCAAGGGTCGCGCTCCAGGCTTTTCCGGCGAAATGCGGATGCAGATAGACATAGCCGCTGCTGTCGAGCACGCACTGGCCCGGCGACGGCGCCGCGACCAGCAGCACCAGCAACAGGAAGAGAATACCGATTAATGCCCAGCGTTTATCGCGCATATTAATTTACGGATAATACTTTTCCACTTTAGCGGTCACATTGGGCGTTCGGGGCGAACCGAGCGAACCGCCGACGATCACCATGCCGTTTTTCAGCACGGCCGCTGCCGCGTTATATCTCCCCGGCGCCATTGATTTCTTGAACATCCATTGGAGATTCATCGCATCGTATTCCTCCACCGACGACAGCGCCGAATCCGGATTGTCCGGATCATAGCCGCCGGCAATCACGATCCTGCCGTTGATAGTGGCGGCCGCGAAGTTCCGGCGGTTGTTCTGCAGGCGTCCCGCATTGCTCCATGAGCCATGTGCGATATCGTATACGTCAACGAAATCGGCCGGCGTGCAATTTTCCTCCGTGGCGGAGCCGCCAATACCGCCGATCAGATATAGCAGCCCGTTGCGTTCCACGGCCTGGTGATACACGCGCGATGACGGCGCATGCGCCACGGTGCGCCAGATGCTCGTTTGAGGATCGAACTCATCGACGGCATTGGTGACGGTATAGCCGGCGCTGTCGGTGACCCCGCCGACCACGTAAATTTTGCCGTTCACGCATGCGCTTGCATGACAGATTCGCGCCCATGGCATGCGCACGAGAGTGTCCCACGCGTTGCTTTGCGGATCGTAGACATCGATCATGCGCACGTTCTCATGGCTTGCGGTATTTATGCCGCCGATAACGTAGATCTTTCCCTGGCATGCCGTGGCGCTGAACCCATAGCGCGGCTGGAGCATGGACGCGCGTGACGTCCAGCGCCCGCTTGCGGGATCGTACGCTTCAACGATATTCAGGGCGGCGATCGTCGATGTGCCGCCCAGGCTGATCTTATCATAGCAGCCGCCCATGGCATACAGGACCCCATTCACCACGGCGGCGCCAAGCATGCGCCGCGCGCGCGTGAGGATGGAGCAGGCTTCCCATGTGTCCACCGGAATTGATTCATTCGCGATCACATTGGTTGATGCACGCCATGAACTGCCGCCATTGTCTTCAATCTCGCAGGAGATGCGAAGAATGCCGGCATCGGCAAAAACATGGACCAGCGTATCGACGCCCGATTTTCCATAGACCGCATGTTGATCGATGCACGAATCCCCGCTGAACCATCGTATCCAGGCGTTAATCCGCGTGGGATTGGCATAGGCGGCGGCGATGCGGGCCGTGTCGCCGGTGACGACCGAGTCGCCGTTGCCGCTGATGATGGAAAACGCAATCGTGGTGCGCACCATGTTCGGCGCGGCCGCAATCATGGTAACGGCGTTGGAATAGCCGACACTGGTATTTCCCGATTTATCAACCGATTGCACCTTGAAAATAAATACCGCGCTGTCGGCGGCGTTTTGCCGCATGATCGTATCTGCCCACACGGTGTCGGCCAGCGGCGTGCGGTTCAGGAAGGTATCAACGCCGAAATCCTTCGACTGAACGACATTGTATCCCTGCATGTCCGCTGCGTGCACCGCATGCCAGGTAAGACGCACAACGCCGCTCAGCGTGTCGTAGGAATACACCAATCCTATGGGCGCGGGCGGCGGCAGGCTGGAATCGGCGATCAAAGTACGGGGATCGATGGTGGTGATGACGCCCGGATACACATGGACGCTGTCGATATGCTGCGGAGCATAGCCGGCGTATGAAAAATTGACGCGATATATCCCCGGCGGCGCCATGGTGATGGTAAATGCGCCCAGCGAGTCCGTCCATGCGTCCAGCGACGTGCCGGGAATATAGCAATGCACCTCGCTCATGTCTTGTTTGTCAATTCGTACCGTGCCGGAGATCGCGCCGGGACGGAACATGAGGATCAGGCCGAGTTTCAGCGTGTCTTTGTTGCGTTTGTGCGACGTATCGTAATCGACATTCGCGATGAATACCGTCAACTCTCCGCCATTATAATTGCCGTACAGATCGTAGACGCCGGAGGGGAGATGTTTGAGATGGAAGGCGCCATTGGTGTCCGATACCGCGGAGTCCGCGGCCTTGCCCGCCACGGTATCGACCCCGGCGGGAAAGGCCTTGACCAGCGCATTGACCACGATGGCGGAATCGTTGTCGATGAGCGTGCCCACGACTTCGGAGCCGCCGAGATCGGCGTGCGGCTGATTGTTGCTATGGATCCCGCAACCGCCCAGCCACCAGAGGACCGCGCAAATTGCCGGCACTGTCAGCCATGCTGCGCGCTTCATGCGGTTTTTCCTTTACCCGGGGTTGGTTTTGACATAGGAAAAACGTGGAAATTGATATGGTATACCTGGTTCGGGTTCTTATCGGCCCGCACGATTTCGAGCACTTCGCGCCTGAAATCCTTAAGCCGCTCCTCGATCACCTTATACGTTTCCTGCGAAGCGCCAAAGGTAAGCGTCGACATGCTCCGCAGGTCCCGCGGCAGATGTTCCACCGCCATGCGGGCGAGGTCGGCGGTTGCGATTAGAAAATTACTTATTGCCACGGAGCGCGCCTCATATCCCGTTGTAATAAAATTTTCCGTCTGCTGATAGCAACCGTCGCCGCCTTTTTTGATGAACCCGATTTTTTCCAGAAACGCGAGACCTCGCTCCACCTCCGCCGGCTTGATGGACGGCGATATCAGTTTGCCGACCTCTTCATAATTGTCGCTGACCGGCATGACATCCACGATTTCGCGCAGCGCCGTATACTGCCAGACGCTGTAGAATTCATACTGCTGCGCGTCCGTGGTCTTGATCTTCGACTGCTTGGTCGACAGTATCTTTTCGAAATAATATCGTTTCTGCGTATGGTTCTTGGCTTGATTAAAATGGACCAGCAACTCAAAATATTCCGTTTCCTTTTTTTTAAGCTTGAACAGGTCCGCGAAGCGGAAAATGAAATCGCTGGAAATGTTTCTCTTGCCGTTAATGATATTGGCGAAAAATCCGGCGGAAGCGAAACCCACCTTTTGCGCGATATAGCGATACGAGAAAAAAGCATGCTCATGCTTGTTCTCCTCGTAAAGGTCCTTGAGAAGCTTGCGGTAATCCAGATATTCGAAGACATTGATCATATGACACTTTCCCCCTCTCTTATAAATATAACCGAAACCGGCGGGATGATCAACCCTAATGATCAAATAGCGTTTCCCCGCAGAAAACATGACATTCGATTGATATATAATGAGATACAACGATTTAATAGTCGGATTGCATCAGTCCGGCAGAAAACAGCAGCCACGATTTTCATAGACTATCTCGGATTTTAATGGAAAGAAGCAACTCTTATTCGTGCAAATTCGTGCAGATTCGTGGCTAACTGGTCCGGTTGATGCCTTATATCGACAATTCAATAGATCAAGAACAATGCATTTTAGCCACTAATCTGCACGAATTAGCACGAATCTAACCGGTCCAATCCGGAAACCCGATGCATCTCGTCCTGAATAGCTGTCGACAATGTATCTTATAAAACAAGACTGCTCAACCACGTCACACGCATATGACAATGAATGGATCGGTCCTGATCACCGGCGGCACGCGGCGCCTGGGATTCGCCATGGCCCGTAAAAGCCTTGACATGGGCTATAATGTCATCCTGCATTATCGCTCCGATCGCCGGGAAGCGGAAACGTGGCTGCGCAAACATCCGGAATTCCGCCCGCGCGTGACCTTCATACAGTCCGAACTCACTGATCATCCGGAACGACTGTTCAATGCCGCATATTCGATATCCCGAAAACTGGTGGGTCTGGTCAATAACGCCTCGATCTTCACGCCGGGCGATATTTCTAACACCGCGCATTACCGCAAAACGCTTGAGATCAATTGCCAGGTCCCGCTCAAACTCACTATCGCCTTCTGGTCCCGCATAAAAAAGGGCTGGATCATCAATATCACGGACGCACATGTGCGTCCTGCCAGCCGGAAATGGCAGAATTACCGGATATCAAAACGCGTGCTCCAGCGATTGACCTATCGTCTTGCCCTTGCCCTTTCCCCCTGCATCCGCGTAAATGCCATTGCTCCGGGCGCGATGCTGCCTGCGCGCGGAAGCGACAAAAGAGAATTCGCCGGACTCGCGCGCCAGATCCCCCTGCAACGCACCGGCGATATCGGCTCATTGCTCAAAGCCTACGAATACCTGGTGACCGCGGAATATGTGACCGGCCAGACACTGTATGTTGATGGCGGTTGGCATCTGGTATAGAGTTGCGGGAGTTCAAGAGTTCAGACGCCGTCGTCCCGCCAGGATGGATTATCGGCATTCCGAAAATCGGCGCAGACCTTCGTGATTCGACATTCGGCGTTCGACATTGGACATTCGCGCCTGTATGCCGGATTTTAATGGGGGATTAATATTCCAATGGGGTGTGGGCCTATACCAATTCAAGCAGGCTGGGCATTATGCGGTCTATATGGCGGGAAATAACATCGAACGTTTTGCGGTAATCCTTCAGGTCCCCGCCCATGGGATCGGGGACCAGGCCTTTTTTCGTATCCGGCTGCGGCCATGAGCCCAAGAGCGCTACTTTGTCCCTGAGCGCGGGAAAAAAAAGGACCATGAAATCCTTCTGTACCGGTTCCATCGCGAATATCAAATCCGAGGCAAACAGCTCTTTGGGATTAAGTGCATGTGTCAGATGGTGGGACAAATCGATTTCATGTTCCTGGCAAACCTCAATCGCCAGCGGCGCCGCGGGCTGGTTGTCGTTGGCATGGATCCCGGATGAGGTCACAAAAAAATCGGCGCGCCCGAGTTGGAGCAGCTTATGGCGCAGAATCGCCTCTGCCATGGGGCTGCGGCACATATTTCCGGTGCAGACAAAGACAATATTGAACATAGGCGCATTTTTTAAAAAAGCAACCGCCTAAAATATATTATTTTAAATTCAGTTCACCATATATTTATCGGATGCATCCGACGAAAGGACAGTCATGTCACTTTCCAATGAAGAAAAAGCCCTTGTTGCCGAAGCGTTGAATGTCTATCTCCAGCTTATTGCCCGGCAGGCGCCGCCCCAAAAAACGCAGGAACTCGCGTCTATCGCGCAGGCGATCATGGACAAACTCGATAAGCCCGGCGCCGGCGCCGGAGACGGCCGCAAAGGCAATAAGTCGCCCGGCATTACCGATGAGTGGTATAAAAAGGTCTGCCTTAAATGCGATAAGCTGGGTCCCACAGGCTGCACCGACAAAGTAACGGAAAAATATCCCGGCAAATGCGATCCGATTCTGCATTATGAGAATGAAAAGCTTGGGATCGGGAGACGGGGCTGAAGGGAGTTCTGGAATTCAGGAGTTTCGGCGCTCGTGCTCTTACTCGTACTCTTACTCTCATGCTTCGCATATGCGGTTTCCGAATTCATCGATTGAAGGCAGTTCAGGTTTCCGGGCTTGAAAGCCCGGGCATAATGTGGTGGAAACGCATTTCCCTCTATTCCGCCTTGATGATATAATAATTCTTCTTCCCCTTTTGCACCAGGATATATTTGCCATTCAGCAATGATTCCGTCCGGATCGTCATCGCCGCGTCCGAAACTTTCGCCTTGTTCACGCTCACGCCGCCGCCGGAGAGCATGCGTTTGGCTTCGCCTTTGGATGCGAAAATCTTCGTCGTATCTCCCAATAGATCGATAATGCCGATCCCGCGCTCAAGCTCCGATCTGGCCACAAGGGATTGCGGCACGCCTTCGAAGGCGGCAAGGAAATCCCCTTCGCTGAGCGTCTTGAGCTTGTCCGTGGTGCTTTCGCCAAAGAGGATCTCCGACGTCTCCATGGCCGCGCGATAATCCGCTTCGGAATGCACGCGGATGGTCACGTCTTTCGCCAATGCCTTCTGAAGCGGCCGCAGATGCGGCGCTTTTTCATGCTCAGCGGCCAGCGCTTCAATTTCCTCGTGAGAAAGCAGCGTGAATGTTTTGATGAATTTGCGCGCGTCGTCATCCGTCTGGTTCAGCCAGAACTGGTAAAAACGGTACGGCGACGTCAGCGAGGGATCCAACCATACCTTCTCCCCTGCTTCCGACTTGCCGAATTTGGCGCCGTCGGATTTCGTGATAAGCGGGCAGGTGACCGCATGCGCTTCTCCTCCGCACATGCGGCGGATAAGCTCCGTTCCCGCGGTGATATTGCCCCACTGGTCCGATCCGCCCACCTGAAACGTGCATTTCTTCGTGGTATACAAATGATAAAAATCATATCCTTGCAGCAGTTGATACGAAAACTCGGTGAACGAAAGCCCGGATTCCATGCGTTGTTTCACCGAATCCTTTGCGATCATATAATTCACCGTCAGGTGTTTGCCCGCGTCGCGCAGGAAATCGAGGAGCGAAAAACTCTTAAACCAATCATAATTATTCACGAGCTCCGCGCCGGTTGTGGATGACCCGAAGTCAAGGAATTTGCGCAATTGGGCGCCGATACATTCCATGTTATTCCGGACCTCATCCTCCGAAAGCAGGTTACGTTCTTCGGATTTTCCCGACGGATCGCCGATCATGCCCGTGGCGCCGCCCACCAATGCAATCGGTTTGTGCCCGGCGCGCTGGAAATGCATGAGCAGCATGATCGGCACCAGGTTGCCAAGCTGCAATGACGATGCCGAAGGATCAAAACCGGCGTACAGCGTTACCTTCCGTGTATTGAGGATTTCTTCCGCGCCGGGCGTCATGTCATGGAGCATGCCGCGGTACGTGAGATCGGAGATCAGGGACATAATGGTCCTTTGGGTTTGAATGAATGTTTGTTGGAAAATGAAAATAAATCAGGCTGAAGCCTCCATTATCGGCGCCGGAAAAAACCATTCGCACCCGCTCCGCAAAGCCTCCGCTTGAGACCACAGAGTTTGAAAGAGGAGCCATATGGTTTTGTCCCTAAAAATCTTTTAATCTGGATAATTCATATTTTTGCCGCAAAAAGTCGCAAAAAGCGCAAAGGGGAAACCGGATTATTCAGACAGCCAATTTGACGGCTCTTTTTTGCGTCTTTTGCGCCTCTTTGCGGCGACGAATATTCGGCTTTATGAAACAGATCAGGTCCCGCAGCGCTCGCCGCATTTGACAACCGCGTTCGCGCATGCTATATTCTTCATTCGTTAACCTCTTTACATGCCCGAAAGGAGACGGTATGGCAAGGATCTCAAAGCAGGAACTCATCCGCTTGCAGCGGATACTCAAGACGGACGATGCGATCGGGGAAAAATTCGGCATCACCCGGCAGGCGGTGCACCAGCTCCGCGTGAAATACGGCATCGCATCACGGCTGGTGAAAAACAAGGAACGCAATGCCCGCATAATCGCCCTGTATAAATCCGGCAAATCCGGAACTTCCATAGCCGACAAAATGGGGCTCTCCGCCCCGCAGACGTACAGGATTATCAGCATGGCGGGGAAGAAGAAAAAGAGATAGGGCGAAGCCGGCTTTGCCGGAAAAACCGGCTCGTTGCTGCATCCTTGCTCCCCTTTTCCCACCCGGCGCCGGTCAACTAATCGAAGCGGAATGGCTTTGCTTGTCGCATCCAAACCGGCTATGGCGCATAATCCTGGCGCGCGCATTCCGAAGTCGTTCCGCGGGCATCGCGGGCGCGGATTTTCCAGGAGAACGACGGTTGCGCGGGTTTGAACTTGTATAAATATCTCGTCCCGTCCCAACCGTATGCAGCGCCTGCCGTATTTGCAATAAGCATTCCCGGGGCAGCTCCGCTATAGCCAATATAAACTTCAAAATAGGTAGAATCCCTGCCGTCCTTGGCGTCGTAGTTGGCCCAGCGAAGTGTCACAGTATCATTGACACCTGCTGTGGGATTATACGGTTGCGGCGCAGGCGGCGCGCTGTCGGCAAACACCACAAATCTCCCCCCTCGCGTCAGGCTGTCGTCATCGCGGCCGTAAATCCACATTGCAAACGGCACCACCATGTCGCCGGCGCTGATGTTTCTCATGATCGTGTCCGTTGCATTCCTCCGTCCCAGGGCCGGGCCGGCTTCGTTCCAGAAATACCATACCGGCTTGTTATTAATGCCGTTAGTATCGTAGCTGTTGATATGAACGCGGTACGGTACGCCGATACCGTTGTCCACAATTACCCATGCCGTATCCGCCTTGTCCGCATACACCAGCGGCGGCGCTTTATGGACGATGATTGCCGAATCCTTGCGCGCCGAGAGTACGCCGTCGTCGTCGCGCGCCCAGAAGCGCACGAGACGCCTGCCCGCAAGCGCCGTATCATACGCATGCGTAAAGACGGTATCGATTGACGGCATGGGCGTCGAAAGCGTGATGGAATCATTGGCAACCGTGCCGCTGTCCCACGCCGCATAGAGCCTGGTGATTTTGCCGTTGACGTCGGATGCATGCACGCGATACTTGCGCGTATCGCGCACGAACAGGTTGGCGCCCGTGGTGTCGATGCGCAGGCTGTCTATGCGCGGGGCGCCCGAACGGACCTGCAGCGTGAAGAGCGTATCATGCGTAAAGCCATGGTTGTCGGATACGCGGAAGCGGATTGTCGCCGTCCCCGAATCGGTGATTGCAAAGGTGTGGCTGAATGTATCGGCGCCTGCGACAGCCCGCTGTCTCGCTTCGAAAATCGTGTCGCCATTCCATGATACTCTGATG
>Ga0315289_10015646_pt1 | contig 10522 bp, 16 predicted proteins | sample YL17G11_40_MG_FD_203452 | JGI IMG/M metagenome (GOLD analysis project Ga0315289, IMG submission 203452) | Sediment microbial communities from Yellowstone Lake, YNP, Wyoming, USA - YL17G11_40 | ecosystem: Environmental > Aquatic > Freshwater > Lake > Sediment | place: USA: Wyoming | collected...
CACAGAGTTATCCCTGACCGCTCAAGCAGAGGTCAACGCATCACCAATACTTACTCTTTCAGAAGAGATTATACCAGCAGAAACAGTGTCCCGAACTGAGTAGGACGTGGTATAATAGTGTTGTGAGGGGATAATGGAATTACTAATAATCGTAGCACTATATTTAGGAATAGCATATCTGATGACGAAGCTTAATTTTAAGCACACCAGTTCGTTTGTGGCTTTCGTCATTGGATTATTATTGTTTTCTACGGAGACACGAATACTTTTATTCTTCTTGCTCGTCGTGATATCGTGTCAGATCGCCAAAAATTATGAAAAACTTAGGCTTAAATATGAAAAAATTTAGTAAACAGTTACGTGGTATTAAAATAGCTATTATTGATACCATTGCAAGGACAAGAGGAGACTATTTTTGTGGCGGGGACAAAAACGGGAAGAAGGAATTTATCGGGGGTGGCAGATGTTAGAAGCGGTAGTGCCAAATGGGAGGAATTAAATAGGGAACAGAAGTTCAATATAGTATATGACAAGACCTTACCATTACAGGTCCGAATAGCTAATAAGCTCGTATACAACCTAAAAAAGTTCGAGTCTATTACGTCTGAAGATTATTTAGAAATAGATGATATAATACAGGATTGTTCGTTGTTGTTGTGGAAGCTGTTAGACATCTACGACAAGATTTCTTATGAAGATTTCTTACGTCTTTATAAGTCCTCAATATGGAAATCCATATATCTATATGGTATCAGTAAAGCTAAATTAAAGAAGAACGCCTGCCTTACAGAACCCGCCTTATCCGATGATATACCAGATGACGATATTAAAAAAGAGGAACCAGTTCCTGACTCCCCAGTTACGTCTGGATTCGATTCCTTATTTAATAAAATGGATATGGAATGGGTTAAAAACGGATTTGCTAAGTTCTTACAGGACGCAGATTCTATTACAAAAACAGATAAGAAAGTATTCAATATCATTGCTTACCCTCCTGATGGGTTCGTAGACTTCTGCTATAATAGGAACAAGAACGACTTAAAAAATCCCGTAAATAATATGGGTATAGCGAAGTTCCTCGACATATCTCCTACTGGTGTTGGTAAAGGTATACAAAGGCTCACTAATGCCTTTAGCCAGTATAAAAGGAGGGTGTCAGATGATAATAGAAAAGTTCAAAAACAAAAAATTTGATTTCGGGCAGAAGATGGAATTTTCGGTAGTAAGGACAATAATAGACAACAGACAGTTTTTGGTGTCTGTAATAGAGTATATACATTCGGATTTTTTTGATAACAAAACCGCTGGTATCGTGGTTGATATAGCGAAGAAGCATTTTAAGTCGTATTCTGATGCTCCTACTATTGATATCATTAAAGCCGAAGCTAAGAATTATCTAACTCCGAAAGATGATGCCGACCTCTTCTTTTCCGAACTGCAACAAATTCAAGACTTGGTTATCCCATCAACCGAACGGCAATATATCAGGGACCAGGCTATTTCTCTATGTCAGTATAACGCTTTAAAGTGGGCTATCTTTGAGGCCGCAGAGCTCATCATAAGTGAAGCCGATGACTTGCCGGAGGATTATATAGGTAAGGTACACGATAAAATTAAGAAGGCCATATCTGTTTCCGAGCATAAGGATTTGGGTTTAAACTATCTTGAGAACCCACAGATCCGAATAGCCGAGGAAATACGTAGTAGGGCATCAGAACGAATAGGTACAGGTATAAAGAGGTTAAATGATATTCTTTATGGAGGGTGGTCCTTTCAAGAAACCACGTTGGCTGTTATTGTAGCCCCCACCGGAATAGGAAAGTCCATATTCTTGTGTAATTTTGGAGCTACCGCTGTTAATGATGGTAAAAAAGTTCTTCATATTACGCATGAACTATCTGAAATAAAGACAGCCGCTAGATATGATAGTATATTGTCAAAGGTTAAGCAAAGCGATAGGTTGGAAGTTCCGGCTGAAAGAGAAAAGCTTTTTCGTTCATTAGCTAGAATACGTGAGCAGTATGGGGATATTATAAAGATAAAAGAATACCCCACTAAGACGTGTTCTACTATGTCTATACGAGCCTATGTTGAGAAGCTACGTGAGATAGATAATTTTGTTCCAGATATTATAATAAATGACTATCTTGATATAATGGTAGCTGATTTTAATGCTTTTAAGGAGAACGAATATACGCAACAGAAACGTATTTCTGAGGAACTTAGAGGGCTGGCTCAAGAACTTGGTATACCTATAATAACAGCTTCGCAGACTAATAGAGCGGCCGTTAAGCAGGATGATGCCGATGCCAAGGCGGATAAAAGGAAGATGATTTCTGGGGATAGTATAGCAGAATCGTTTGGCAAGGTATTCACAAGTGACCTGCTAATGACAATAAATCAGACACCGGAAGAGAGGTCTGTTGGATCGTGTATTTTATACATAGCCAAGAATAGAAATGGCCCTACTGGTGTTCGTATTCCTATGGTTATAAACTACGACACAATGAGCATAATGGCCACCACAGAGGGAGACCAAGATTCAGATAAGGCTTATAAGGCTTACGTAGAATCTAAGAAAAATAAGGATAGACCGGCTAGTGTGGAAATGGAAGATGACGAGTATACTCCAACTACAACTACTAGCGATGCGGTTAAACCGATAGACCTATGAACTGGTTTATCGTATTAATAGGAGTATTGCAGGTAATATCAGCACTATATTTTTGGATGAATAAATCGTATCCATTGGGGTTTGTTCAGTTTTTTATAGGGTTAGCTAATTTTGCTATGGTATTTGTGAAATATAAATAGGAGAGTAAGATGAACGTGGTGCCTTGGAAAGAAATAATAGAGTTGTTTAGATTTTTGGGATGGATGGCTCTTTGTATAACTATGGTAAAAATGATACAGACTATGATAGTAGAGGTATTTTCAAGAACGTGTAGGCATTGTGGTAAGAGGATATGAGAGGATTTAAAAGCCCATTGAACTGGTATGGTGGTAAATATTATATGGCAAACGAGATTATAAAGTTGTTCCCACGACATAAGGTATATTGTGAGGTCTTTGGTGGGGCCGGGCATATTCTATTTAAGAAGAACCGTAGTCTTATAGAGGTTTATAACGACAAGCATGAATGCTTATATCTGTTGTTCAGTATGCTTAGAGATGAGGAAAAGAGAAATATTCTTATACCTAAGATTCAGCTAACGCCATATTCAAGGCAAGAGTTCAATTCTTGTAGGGATTGGGCTTCGGAACAGGATCCAATAGAGAAAGTTCGTAAGTTCTATGTTATGACTATGCAATCTATATCTACCAATGGTGGATGGGCTTATGCGAGAACTGTATCAAGACGGGGTATGTCAGGCATAGTCAGTAAGTGGTTAGGTAATGCTGATGAGAACCTTATAGATGCTATTGAGAGGCTACGAGAGGTTCAGATAGAGAACTTGGATTGTATAGAGTGTATAGAGAAATACGACAGCGAGGATACGTTATTCTATCTTGATCCACCATACGTTATGGACTCACGCAGCGCTCCTGGTTCTGGGTATACGCATGAAATGACAGACGATGACCATAGGAAGCTTATCACCTGCCTTTTAAAACTGAAAGGTAAAGTCCTACTCAGCGGATACGACAACGATATTTATAAGGAACTTGAGAGTAACGGTTGGGAACGGGTTAAGCTTGGAGAATTTAAGAAATTTAGCGACATAGATAGAGAGGTCGCAACTGAGTATATATGGAGAAACTTTAAGGAAAAGGGGATTATATGAACAAGATAGACGGAAAAGAAGTTCCGAATGGGAGTGTGCTTTCTATTATAAGTTATATTGACGATGAGGGTATTTTATCTAAACCCTGTGTTCCAGTTACCGAGATTACACCAGAGATAAGCAAGTTGATAGATGATATGATTTTAACAATGGTAGTAGCTGGGGGTCTTGGGTTATCGGCGCCACAGGTAGGGAAGAATTTACAGATATTTGTAATAAGTGGTGTTGTATTTAATCAAGACGATGTTGTAGTTTGTATTAATCCAGAGGTTAGTGTTGTCAGTGAGGGTAAGAATACGGTAAAGGAATATTGTTTAAGCTATCCGGATATGGGTAAATACGTTGAGAGATATAACGAAATACAAATAAAGGCAGACAGCAGAGATTTAAAACAGCAGTTCGTATTATATGGTAATGGTATGCAAGCTCGTGTTTTACAGCACGAAATGGACCATATGTCTGGCATAACACTAATAGATAAATAGGAGAATTATGGAAGTTAATAAGATATATCAGGGCAATGTTATAGATGTATTGTATAGTATGCCTAAAAATTTTGTGTCTTGTTGTGTAACCTCTCCTCCATACTGGTCACTCCGAGATTATGGTGTAGAACCGCAGATATGGGACGCAGTAGGTCACGATTGCCAACACGAATGGGCGCAGGAAGTCACTAAAAGACCTAACGCCGCTGGTGGTAAGACCGGGTGGAACGCAGCTAAAGGCAAAGATAATGTAAGTGAGTTCGTAGACTACCACAAGAGAGAGACATATTCCGATTTCTGTGTAAAGTGTGGGGCTTGGAAGGGTTGTCTTGGTCTGGAGCCAACAGCAGAGTTGTATGTGAAACATATGTGCGATATATTTGATGGTGTTAAGAATACTTTAAGGGACGATGGAGTTGTATATCTCAATATAGGAGATACTTATATTAGCGGCGGCGGATCTTCTAGACATATGGGATATGGAGATCCAAAGAACCCTAAGGTCGGAGAGGTTGATTTTGCTGAACCAAAAACTATGTCACAGACCTTTCCGGAAAAGTGTCTTGGTATGGTGCCTTATAGAGTTGCACTTGGTATGATAGCTAGGGGTTGGATACTTCGTAATATAATAATGTGGCATAAACCGAATTGTATGCCTACGTCAGTAACAGATAGGTATACTGTTGATTTTGAGCCGATATTCTTTTTTACTAAATCTCCGGACTATTACTTTGAACAGCAGTTTGAAAGTATGGAAGTCAAAAGCAAGAAACAGCTGGGATCTGATAATGTTAGTTATGGGAGGATAAAAAGAACTACGTGGTCAGTTCCAACAAAGCCTCTGAAAGAGGAACATTTTGCTCCTTATCCAGAGCAACTTACAGAGGATCCTATAAAAGCAGGATGTCCAAGTTACATATGTAACAAGTGTGGTAAGCCGAGAGAGAAGATAATAGAGAGAGTTGGCCCTTCGTCATACGACTTAACAAAGAACGATGATAAGTCCAACTGGCAGTCAGAACAGGGTCAAAAGCAGAATATGAGAGGTCCAAGAGAATCGTATGAAAGGCCCATAAAGGATATGGGATTTACGGATTGTGGATGTAATGCTGGGTTTCATTCAGGCGTAGTATTAGACCCATTTATGGGTAGTGGGACTACGGCAATAGCAGCTAAGAAGTTAGGCCGAGATTATGTCGGTATAGACCTTAACCAAAAGTATATAGATATCGCAAATAGAAGGTTAAAAACAGTGATGATATGATAGAGCTAAACAAGATTTATAACGGAGATTGTATAGAGGTATTAAAGACGTTCCCTGATAATTTTGTAGACCTTGTTGTGACGTCTCCTCCCTATAATTGTGGTATTAAGTATGATTCTTATGAGGATAGGATAGACCTTGACCAATACTATACGTGGTCTAAGGAGTGGATGTCACAGATATTTAGGGTGTTAAAACGAGATGGACGTTGCTGTATAAATCATTATTTAAGTATGGGAGATTCACAAAAAAGACACGCTCCGTTAATGACGTTGAACGAAATAGCTGTAAAAGAGATAGGGTTTAAGCATCATGGGTTAGCACTTTGGATGGACAAGACACTAAGTAATAAAACAGCTTGGGGGTCGTGGCTATCGGCTTCAGCTCCCTATGTAGCATCACCAATTGAGGGAATACTTATATTATATAAAGAAGTATGGAAAAAGGAAAAGGTCGGAGGAGTTTCGGATATAAGTAAGGAAGATTTTATAATGGGGTGTCGTGGTATGTGGGATATATCAACCGATAGGAAAAGATTAACTATAGCTACGTTTCCAGAAGAGCTTCCTAAACTATGTATACAGCTTTTTAGTTACGTAGGAGATCTTGTTCTTGACCCATTCTCCGGTAGTGGAACTACCGCTACGGTAGCAAAACGTATATATAGGGATTACATTGGAATAGAGTTAAGTCCGAACTACGCAAAGATAGGTGAATCAAGAGTAAAGCAGGTGATGATATGAGCATTTGGGTGACATCTGACACACACTTTGGACACGATAAGATACGAGAGTATTGCCAGCGTCCTTTCAGCACGTTAGACGAGATGGATTATACTATAATGAGCAACTGGAACCGTGTAGTGAAGTCCGGCGATACTGTATATCATCTTGGAGATTTCGCATATGGAGATCACGAGAGGGTATCTCGATATCGTCATTCTTTAAAAGGTAAGATACATCTTATTTTGGGTAATCACGACTATAAGAACAGGGTTAAAAATATAAAGGGGCTTTTTACCAGCGTATCAGACCTAATGACACTAAAGATAAACCATCAAAAGTTGATACTATGCCATTATGCTATGAGGACTTGGGATAGCTCTCATTGGAACTCTTATCAACTATATGGGCATTCTCATGGTAGGATGCAACCAATAGGTAAGCAGATGGATGTTGGGGTTGACGCTAATGGGTATCAGTTATTTCATATAGACCAGATTATGAAGATTATGTTGATGAAGCCCGATAACTTAAATTATATACCGCCAGAAAAGAGGAATAAAAATGAAAAAGAAGATGATAGTCGTTGACATTGACGGTGTGTTGGCCAGGTTTGACGACTTATTTGATTTATATATAAAAAAGATGATCCCAGATATAGATGAACCACGTAAGGATCAGGTACATCTTACAGATAGGTATAATCTTCCTACGGAAATTATAGATACTGTATTTGAAAAGTTTGTAAAAGATGGTATGTTTACATTTTGTAAGCCCTACCACGATATTCACAAAGTAAGTTATTTAAAAGACCCTGTGATTTTAACAGTAAGACCGAAAGAATCTTTTGAGGATACGCATATGTGGTTAGTTCGGAACGGAGTAAACTTCAATAAAGTTATTATGACAACAGATAAGTCGCAGTATGTAAAAGATACTGCTGTAATATTTGAGGATAGGGGAGAATATATAATGCCTTTCGCAGAAGCGGGTGTAAGGTGTTTTCTATTTGACCAGCTATATAATAAGGACGTAAATCATAAGAATATAGAACGGGTATCTGGTTGGAAAGATATAAATACAGGGGAAATAAATAGTTATGTTAATAAAGTATCAGGGAACGGATCTAGATCTAGTCCAGTTGCCAAACGGTAAATACAAGAAACCAAATATATCTCACTTTACTAAGGCTGGTCGTGGTTGTACTTGGTTAGACGATTGTAGAATACCCTATGCTAATGAGAACGACAAATCCCAGGCTACGCCGCAGGGGAAATGTACTGCAAATAGTAGTGTCGGGGCAAGGCCGGACGCAGGGGAGGATTTAGATAGAGCTGAGTTTGATAGGCCGGAACTTAATGGCAGATTTCCGGCTAATCTTATAGTAAGTGATGATGTTTTAGGGTCTGTTCAGAGTGAAGGAGCTATGGCTCCGGTAAAGGCAGGTCAAAAGGGTTGGGGTGGTGAGATATATGGAAAATTCAATGCGGGGGGAGACGATGGAAAGAGTTTCTACTCCGATAAGGAAACCTCAAAGTCATTTTCACGATATTTTGACTTAGACAAATGGGCTGCCGATAGGGGTGTAAAGGACACTTTTCCATTTATAATATGTCCAAAAGCCAGTAAGTCAGAGAAGAACCAAGGACTAGAAAACACAGAACTACCGGAGAGGATTGTTAGTGGGGAAACCACTGATTTTGGTAAGATGGGAATTAATACCCCAGAGATGCGAGAGAAACGGGGTGTTACGACAGAGCTCCCAAAATATAAGAACTTTCATCCAACTGTAAAACCAGTGAAGTTAATGTCATATCTGGTTACTTTGGGGTCTAGGCCAAATGACACCGTGTTAGACCCATTTATGGGTAGTGGGACTACTGGTGTGGCAAGTAAGCAGTTAGGAAGGAATTTTATGGGGATAGAGCTTAGTGCTGAATATCTGGAAATAGCTAAAAAAAGAATAGAAAATGTACAGGAGCCTATGATATGAATAAGATAATAAATGGGAATTGTTTAGACGTTCTAAAAGAGCAACCAGACAATTCGGTAGATTTGGTGGTTACAGATCCTCCTTATGGATACTCTTTTATGGGTAAGGATTGGGATACGTTTAATGAGGTGGTAGAACCGCAGGGTGCGTATCAGAATGAGAAAGGTTTCAAAAAACTTCCTAGAAATAAGGTAGGTAAGGATTTTATGGTTTTCTTTGTTCCTATATGGAAAGAGTGTATACGTGTTCTTAAACCCGGTGGTTTTGCATTTGTAATGTCGGCTCCAAGACAGGATACACTTCATAAGCAGATAGAAGCTTTAGAGCAGGCCGGGTTTGATATGGGTTTCACAAGTATATACTGGACATATGCATCAGGGTTTCCAAAAGCTATGAACTTAGGAAAGGCTGCCGACCGTAAGCTTGGTAATGATAGGGAAGTCGTTGGTAGGAACCCTAATAGCCGAGAGAACTGCGACAAGACCAATACAATATATGAGAGTGGAACAGTAGGAAAGACAGACCATATAACAAAAGGGTCATCTCCGTTAGAAGGAAGTTATGGAGGATTTCAACCGAAACCAGCTGTTGAGGTTATAATAGTTGCTATGAAGCCTATAGAGGATACATATGTCGCACAAGCATTATCTAGGGTGGATGAGGAAGAACAGATACTCAAAGAGATAGAGAAAGAACACGGAATAGAGATAGAACGATGAATATAAAGTATCGTGGTGTTGATATAGAATTAGAAAAACTTCCAAACGGAAAGTATAAGAAACCGGACATAGCCAACTTTACTAAGGCTGGTCGTGGTTGTACTTGGCTAGACGATTGTAGAGTTCCGATAGCAAAGGGAGATGAGCCTCACGGTGGTTACGGAGACGAGGTTATAGGATATGGTCCATTTGACAACAAAGGTGGCGTTTCGTGGAAGGTTAGTCCTACTGCTGATAAAGGCCGGTTCCCAGCTAATCTAGTGGTGAGTGACGATATTCTTAATGATGGTGCTGATCACGTAGGATTTGCCGGTCAGACACATAATACATCGTTTAATCCCTATGGTGGTAATGCTTTAAATCCAAGTTCTACGACTAGAAAGGGATATGTAGAGGGATTTGATAAGAATGGGTCATTTTCAAGGTTCTTTTCGTTAGATGCATGGTGGGAAAGGCATATCGCAAAGCTTCCAGAAAATGTAAGAAACGTGTTTCCGTTTCTGATATGTCCAAAGGCAAGTAAATCCGAAAAGAATAAAGGTTGTGAGGAATTGGAAGATAAAGATATGGAATGGTCGGAAAGAATAAAGAGCGGCGATGGGAAGTTTATGGGAACAGAGACGTTTAGTAAAGGCAACCCAAAGATGAAGAATAATCATCCTACGGTTAAACCCATAAAACTTATGTCGTACCTTGTGGCATTGGGATCAAGACCAAATGATACCGTGCTAGACCCATTTATGGGTAGTGGAACTACTTGTATCGCTGCCAAGATGTCCGGTAGAAAGTATTTTGGTATAGAAATGAGTGAGGAATATTACAAGATAGCAGAAAAAAGAATAGAAAAAACAGGGAGTCCTATGATATGAGGATATTTGTTTTAGAGGATGCACAAGAAAGGATAGAGTTGTTTAAAAAGCTTCTGATAGGACATCAGGTAGACTTCTTGGAAACAGCAGAAACAGCTATAGCTACCCTTACAGAAAAAGAGGGGTATGATATGTTTTTTCTGGACCACGATTTGGGTGGTCAGATTTATGTTGATTCTGGGGCAGGCACTGGATTTGAGGTAGCAAAGAAACTTGTGGAAGATGAAGTGATTTACAATAAGAATAGGTCGGCATTTGTATTCGTACACTCTTGTAACTACTATGGAGCTGGCAATATGCAAGCTTTGCTCATTAGCAAGTTCAAGACACTTGCGTTTCCATTTACGGTACTAATGCAATACTATTCGCCTAGTTTGGGAGGAAGTAATGGTTGAAAAATTATATAGGGGTAGATAACGGGGTATCAGGAAGTATTGGAATTATATTGTTTAACAGTAATGAATATACTTATGTAGCCACACCAGTTAAGAGGGTACTTGGGTATACAAAGACAAAGCAGTGGCTAAATAGAGTAGATTTACCTAAACTGCTTAAAGAACTAGACGTTCCAAACAAAGAGCAGACGTTAGCTGTTATTGAACGACCAATGGTAAACCCAGGTAGGTTCAAAGCTACAGCGTCGGCTCTTCGTGCTTTAGAAACTACCCTTATTGCTCTTGAGCAG
>Ga0315289_10015647_pt1 | contig 10521 bp, 9 predicted proteins | sample YL17G11_40_MG_FD_203452 | JGI IMG/M metagenome (GOLD analysis project Ga0315289, IMG submission 203452) | Sediment microbial communities from Yellowstone Lake, YNP, Wyoming, USA - YL17G11_40 | ecosystem: Environmental > Aquatic > Freshwater > Lake > Sediment | place: USA: Wyoming | collected...
ACGAGGTTCCATCCGGCCTGTAGGCTGTACAAAACTCTTTGCTGTCTCCACCAGATTGTCAAACACACCCACAGCGTATTCCTGTCGATTCAAGCTCACATAGGGTAAATTCAGGACATCCGCTTTAATCTGATTCCACAGTCGGCTGACAGCCCCGCCGCCTATAACCCGTACTTCACTAAAACGTAGATCGGATGCAAGTTCTTTCTCTATTCCTAAATATAAAGCATACTCATATGCAACTGCCTCCAGCAGGGAACGATAAAAGTGCTCTTTTCTGTGAGCCCAGGTGAAGCCCAGCCACTGTCCACGTATATCCGGGTCATTAGGACATACCCGACCTCCCAGATGTGGCATAAATAGCATTCTTTCGGATCCGGCAGGTATCTCTGCTGCCTTCTCGTCCATCAAGGCATAGAAGTCTTTGCCCGCCTGCAAGGCTTCCTCTCTTTCATTCTTTGCCAATTCATCCCGGAACCAGCGCAAGTTCAGTCCTCCACCGTTTATATAGGCCATTGCGCTATGGATAATAATTTCGGTAGTTAGTATTTCAATGGTAGCAACGTTTAGCTTAAGTGGTTGTAAGAGTGTAGGGGAAGAGGCTGTAGAAGAAACGGTGGAAGAAGTGCCAGCAGGGGAGGAAGTTAAAGATGAGAGGTACAAATAGCTCAGAAATACAAGACCGCTGAGCCTGGAGAGAAGTTCATGATAGGCCATATCACTTGGGGTCTATCGCAAGAATACCTGATGATGTGCTACCAGGCTAGTGAGCAAGCCTGTAAACAACTCGGTCTGGAATTCGTCGGTGCAGTGGCTGCATCCGATCCAGAGTGGATCGAGACAACTGAGAGTATGATAGCTGCCGGCGCAAAGGCGATAATCTATAACTGTCCATCCGCGGCTGGCATACCTGAGTTAGCGAGAATCTGCAACGAGAACAACGTGTTCATGGCAACGCACTTCGGATATACGGGGATATGTTCCCAGGAGACCTCGGGCCACGATGGATCATAGATAATACGCCTCTGTCAGACGAGCAGACTTTCCTTCCATTAATGCTGCTGTTCGAGAAGATGAGTGAGGATGGAAAGACGAAGTTACTGCACCATCAGGCGCACAAGACGGCCGCCACCTGCTCCACAGTCTATATAAACTTAGGAGTCTACCAAGCTTGGAAATTCTATCCAGAGATGAAGAAACGGTAAAGTGGACACAGTCTTTTGCTGCATACATAAATGATTATACTTCCGTGGAACGTTTTCCCGTTTCCGACACTAGTGTTCAGCTATACAAATTTGTAAGGAACAATAAGCTTCTTTGGATTGGATGGTTTGAACCAGGGAAAGTTATTTTACCTGATGAGGTCGTACCACAGATAAAATTCTCACTCGAAACAGGTATATCAAGCATTATTGTTGAATTAATGATCAACCATTATGGGCAAACAAGCCCAGAACAACACCTAGTTCAAACGAAAGATGGTATTCTAGAAGTTGTATTTAATGTCGGCTGCCACTTCTCATCAACACCAATTATTCCCCCGCCCATACCCATAAATGACAATACAAGGACCTTATCGGGGAATACCCTGGAGTTTTTGAGTACCAGTTTGATATCCTCTACTGTCTGCTTGTAAAATTCGTCCCCATCATACACAATTGCTCCTGGCCCCAGTGTATGCAATTTCGTGCTCTGTCGGCATGTGCTTAATAAACGACCTTCTGTATCAAAAACGGCCGTTTTAATGCTTTGGGATCCAAGGTCCGTGGCAATGATATATCCTCCCAACAATTTCAGCTCCCATGCACTTTATAGTGGATCAATGCTGTCAATGTGCATAACTTATATATAAAACCCAAAAGAGCCGGAGTACTTTTATTTTTTATTGTAATAATTAAAGAGAAGGTTTGATACACTCCAGTAGGTCTCGTGGACCGCTTCATATATTTTTCCTACCTTGTTCGCATCCCCGACTCTGAGGTAATTTTTCCCTAAGGTCCATTTTCCTTCCTTCACCACAGCTTCCAACTCCTGGTTCGGACGGGAACCCATTGATACCACTACCAGATCTGCTGGAAGCGGGTCTTCGCTTTTGCTTGTGATGACCCCCTCCCTGTCAAACCTAATAAACTGATAGCCCGGGCAAATGGTGCAACCGGAATGAAGCAAAAGCCTTTTCAACGACAGTGCAGAAACCGGTTCAATATCCTGCAAAATATCTGAGGCCTGCTCAATAATAGTAACCCTTCCCCCTTTTGATTGTAATGTATAACCTATCTCACAGCCAACTGATCCTCCTCCAATAGTTATAACATTCCTTTCATCCTCATATTGTTCGAGATTATTCAGTAGGGTCCTTGCTTCAACCACCTTGTAGGGTAAATGCTCCGGCACAGGAGGCACGACCGGGATAGACCCGGATGCGTTAATGAATATATGAGGCTTTTCAGATTTCAATAGAGAGTAGCTGCATTTTGTAGACCTGAAAATTTCAACTTCAGAGCGCATTATCATGCGAATAAGGTAATCAAGGTAATCACATATATCCTTCTTAAAGTTCTCGCTTCTTGATGTATTGAGTAGCCCTCCAAGCCTGTCTTCCTTCTCAAACATCTTTACCTTGAATCCAAGTTCACTTGCCCTCAAAGCTGCGGTTATTCCTGCAGGGCCTCCCCCTGCAACGAAAACTGTCTTAGTATTTTTAAAGAACAATTGTTTATTCAAAAATATCCAGCTGTATCTTTCGTGTCCTAATACCGGGTTTACAGAACATTTGATTGTCTTTCCAAGTCTGACCCTATTAAGACACCCCTGATTACATCTAATGCATGGCCTGACTTCATCCTTCATGAGGCGGGCCACTTTCTTAGGCAGCTCAGGATCGGCCAGTAGGGGACGACCCATTCCGATTAAGTCGGCCTCCTTTTTGCTGAGGATCTCTTCTGCCAATTCAGGTTTGTTAATTGATCCTGTAAGAATGATCGGAATTCCCATTTTTCCTTTTAATTTATGGGAGACCTTTCTATGAATTGCATGATCGAGATATATGGGCTGGATTCGGTAATCATCACTTTCAACGGTACCCGCGGATGTGTGTATGTAATCTACACTTTCTTTAGGGAGTTGTAATACGAGCTGAATTGCATCGTCGTACCTCAGACCACCTTCAATGAAATCTGAAAATCCGACTCTTACTCCAAGAACAGAACCAGGGTTTTTTTTACTTTTAATCTCATTAATTATCTGTGCAAGGAAAAGCTCTCTATACTTCCCGTATTCATCGTTTCTCTTATTGGTAAGGGGAGAAAGGAACTGGTTTATTAAGTAACCGTTACCACCGTGTATTTCAATTCCGTCAAATCCGGCAATAAGCGCACGCACTGCAGCTTCTGCGAATGAGCGAATAATTCGGTGGATTTCATCTATTGTTAACTCCTGGCAGTCTTTAGTGAGCCCGTCAACTATTTTCGAAGGGGCAACGGGCTGGTAATTATTGATTTCAAAAGAGGTTTGCCTACCTGCATGGCCTATCTGGGCGATCGCTATTGCCCCATTCATCTTTATTGCATCCGCCAGGTTACTGAGACCAGGGATAAAGCGATCATGATATATTGAGGGCTGCACGTAGGTAAAACGGCTCGCTTTACTATCAACGTGGAAGGTTTCAGTGATAACCATCGCCGCTCCCCCGGCTGCCTTATCAGCATAATAATCTATCATTTGCCCACTGACAGAGCCGTCGACGTTCGCCATCTGGGTGCTCATAGGCGCGAAAACAATGCGGTTCTTTAAACAGTAGTTTTTCAGCTTGAATGGTCGCAATATCTCTTTAAAACTTCCTGAATCTTTCATCTCCATACAGGTGCTCATGGTTCAGGTGTCCATCACTGGATAAAGACAATCTCAGAGCTATTCTTCAAACCTCGAAACTCCAGGTCATTTTCTACTGTATCTTGCTGAAACAATATGAAGGTTGATGTATTGTCCTGCAGGGGGAAAGGCGCACAGTGCCAAATACCCGGTTTTAGGACTATGATCTGGCCTCTGTCTAAATAAAATGCTTTTACCTCTTCGGGCGGCAGTAGGTCACTCTCTCCCTTGTGGCAACTTACCGGTATAATGAATTTTCCATCAACGGGGACCAATATTTCTTGCGTATTCTTGTGCCGCTCCATTTTATTTATCACTAACTCGTTTACCTTTAACCTTAAAAGACCGACTTCAAACCCCTTAAGAGAATCAAGAACCGCAAGTCTACCCCACCACTCGAAATTCTTTTCTATCAAAGCAGGTTGAGCTTTTACTGTATCTTGTAGTGAAATTATTGAACCGTACTTTTTGAAATTATTAAAGTCCGGTTCATCTATTTCTTTTTCTATGCGCATAGCTTTCCCCTTAGTCCTTTTATCCTTTTACCGCACCAAAGGTCAACCCTCTTACCAGGTGCTTCTGTAAAAATATAGTTAATAATAAAATCGGTATTATTGTTATCGTTGCTGCAGCAAATGCGGGGCCCCATGCTGTCTCCATCCACCCCCTGAACTCTGTACAGGCAACTGTTGCTGTTTTTGCCTGAGTGGAAGTTAACACCAGCGCATATAAAAATTCATTCCAGCTGAACATAATGGAGAACAATGAAGTAATAATCAATCCCGGAAGACTCAGCGGCAAAACAATTTTCATAAAAGTCTGCCGCCGTGAGCAGCCGTCAACCTGAGCGGCTTCTTCAATCTCTACAGGTATTTCTTCAAAAAAACCTCTCATCACCCAAACTGCAAATGGTAATGTTATAATAACGTGCGCCAGAATAGGTGCAAGGTGTGTATCGATGATCCTCAATCCCCGCATAAGAATATAGAGAGGAATTACAACTGCTGGTGCCGGCATCATTCTTGTGGATAGTATCCAGAAAGCAATATTTTCTTTGCCCTTAAAATTATACCTGGCTAAAGCATAAGCGGCAATTGAACCCACTGAGATAGCAATGAATGCGGCACTAAAAGAAATAATTATACTGTTTAAAAGATATCGAGGAAATGCTATCTTGGCATAAGCAATATACTCGTAATTATCTATTATTGGCTTGAATACCCAGACAGGAGAAGCTGAAAGAGCATCCAATTTTGACTTAAATGATGTTGTGATAGTCCAGTATATTGGAAATAACGCTAATGATAATACAAAAGCAATCAACACATAATATACTACTTTTAAAGAAATTTTAAATGCTCTCAATTATTTTCCCCTTTTCTTTGAAGAAATCGAACATAGAGTGTGCTAACTGTAATTATTATTATCAATGTTAGGTATGAAAGAGCGGCCGCATATCCCATTTTGAAGTATCTTAAGCCATTTCTATAAATAAAAAGGCTTATAGTCTCCGTTGCAATACCGGGTCCTCCTCCTGTCAATTGGAAAATTTTATCGAATTCCCTAAAAGCATCCATAGAACGTATTATCAATGCTATTGCGATAAAAGGTCTCAATAAGGGAAGCGTGACGTGTCTAAATATTTGTAACGATGAAGCCCCATCAATACGGGCACTTTCAAATATCTCTGTGGGAAGAGACCGTAAACCTGCTAACAGTAGAAGAAACATGAAAGGTGTCCATTGCCATATATCAGCAATAATTATACCAGCCATAGAATTCCAGGATGTTGAAAGCCAAGCGATAGGGTTTATATTCAACAATCCTAACAGGTAATTTATTATCCCAAAGTCTCTTTTATACATGAAGAGCCACATTAAACCGACCAAAATCGAAGGGACCATCATAGGTAAAACCAGTGTGCTGCGTACCACACCTTCACCTCTTATCTCCTTGTTGAAAAGGTGAGCCAGTCCAAGTCCGATGGCAAATTGGAGCGACACGGTAGAAAAAGTAAAAATAAACGTATTCCTTATTACCCGCCAAAAAACAGGATCTTTCAGGATTTCCCAATAATTTTGAAACCCCACGAACTTCCAGGGAGCAGGTTTGGTCATATTCCACTCATGAAAACTCAGAATAAGAGAATATAAAAGAGGGAATATAGTCAGTGCAAAAAGAATTAAAAAAGCACCGCTTACAAGAATATACGGGGTTAATTGCGTCTTTTTCTTCATGAGTACTTATTACTCCCTTTTAATGAATCTGTTAAGTTTTTATTTATTAAAATTCATTATAATCAAATTTATTATAGTTTCCTTTAACAACACTGTTACAGAGGAACAGCATCCTTTATATCTCCAGGCACAACTTCTATTCATTTACGAGCTCAAACTGCCCATGGGGTAAAACGAGCTCTAGTTCCACCACAATATAAATCTTTAGGCAGATACAATAATCTTCATGAACTGCAGTTCGTATTCTTTTTTATTTATACATATTGTACATATCATGTATATTCGACTACTGATGCCTTCATTGCTCGGGACTTTTACCTTACAGACAACGCCCATTCCGGGCTCATATAAATCAGTCCGACAGCAGTAGCCTGCTGTCGGACTTGATTTTGTTTATTTAACGTATCCAGCATCCTTAAGTATTGTATTTACAGTTTCGCTAGCCTTCGTTAATGCTGCTTCCGGTGTAGATTCATTTGTCAATACTTTCTGGAACTCAATTGAGATTCCGTCATCGATTGAACTCCATTCAGGGATCTCATAATACTGACGTACGAGTTTACTTGCATCTACCAGCGGTCCGAACCACCATCGAGTTGCAGTCAGTTCGGGATCTGTGAGAGCACTTAATCTGCAGGGGGTTGATCCACCGGCAAGTGTTACCCGTCGCGTGATATCTTTTGATGTAGCCCAGACAACAAATTTAAATGCCGCTTCCTTATTCTTGGAGTCATTAGGAATACACATTCCATTCACTCCAAAGCGTCCTGGCCATGGAACATTTGCCCCTACTTTTCCCACTACCTGCGATGCTGCTGGATCATCATACCAGGAACCTCCATTAGACCAGTTCCACATCATGGCAACAACGCCTCTCTGCATTGCAGAGCCTACTTCACCAAACTCAAAAGTCATGCTCTCAGGCGGTGCACATTCATCATAGAGCTTCTTGTATAACTTTAGAGTCTTTAAAGCTGTTGGATTATCCAATGCCTCGGGAGTATATTGCTCGGGTTTTTCAGGCAAAGCACCTCCATACGAGAAGAAAAAGCTAAGCCACTCATCTACCAAACCGCTGCGGCTTGCCGAGAGTGCAACCCCATAAACATCGGTCTTGCCATCACCATTAGTATCCTGGGTCAGCTTTTTGGCAGCATCATAATATTCGTCCATGTTCTCAGGTGGTTGTAGGCCAGCTTTTTCAAGAAGATCTGTCCTATACCAATTGAGCGGTACCCCGGCCAAATGAGGAAGACCATACAGTTTCCCCTCTCTGGTAAACATGCTCAGAGTCAGAGGAGTATAACCAGTAAGATCTTTAAGATCGTACTCTGCCTCATTGAATAAGTTGGGGTCTTTCATAAAATCATCAATTGGGTACAGAAATGGAAGATACTGCGGAAACCACAGACTTTCAACATGCAGCACATCATAAGCTCCGGTCTGGGCCGAAAGATCTATCATGTTCTTTTCGAGTATATCCCCATACGCTGTTTCGATATAAGTGACTTTTATCCCGGTTTGTGCTTCGAATTCGGATACCAGGTCCTTAAACCCTGTATTTTCGGGAAAACCAGCGATGAGTGATACTATTAGTTCTCCTGCCTTTTCTACCTCCGCAGTGGTTGCAGCTTCAGTGGCTGTAGCTTCAGTGGTTGTTGCAACTTCTCCGGCCGGTTTGCAGCCTGCGAGTGAAAAAGCTCCAACCATTGAAATACTTAATAACAGCACTACTATCCATAATAAAGATTTTTTCATTTTAAAATATTCTCCTCTAAAATTTCATTACTAATAAGCATCATATTTTTCTTTATACCACCTCCTAAAATTTTCTACTTTAGCAATCAGTTAGTTAACACCTCCTTTCTTAATAAAGCTTAAAAAACAATAATTTTTTTTATAACCCTTAATATCCTTATATCAATATTAAAATACTTACTCAGTTATTGATTTCATTTCTCATTTCTAAGTAATGTACGATTAAACTTTATCCTGCAAAAACTGCTGTATCCGTACTCATACTATCTTTTAACACTATACGTTCTTACGCAAAACATACCTATATGTTTAAGGTGATACTAAACCTGTATCCCTAAGATCAGAAATAAAGCTATCGTCCATCGTTGTTTTAGAACGATTGCGAACACGAATAAGAGTCACCGCAAACTTGCTTCGATCCCCGCGGTGGAGTGCATTAAAATATTCTATGGGCCGACCATCACCCAGGTAGCTCACGCTGTTTAACAGCATCAGGGGAGCACCTACCTTCACTTTTAGCAAGCGAGCCTCGTATTCATCAGCTGCCATGGCTTCCAGGGTACGCCGCCCGTGAACGATCTTGAGACCGTATTTCTCCTCCAAGAGAGCGTACAGAGATTGGTGGTTTAGATCTTCCTCAAGGAGGGATGGACAAATCTCATAGGGGAGGTAAGTAGTTACCAAAACGAGGGGCTCGTCGTTGATAAAGCGCAGCCGGTCGATTTTAATCACTGGATCTCCGAGAGAAAGCCCCAGGTACTCGGCGACCTTTCTGTTAGCCTCAACCTTAGTCTGCTCCAAAACCTTAGTAACTGGCTTTAGCCCACGGTCCACCATGTCTTCATAAAATCCGCTAAGGTTTTGGGCAAGGCTCTCCATGATCTTGGGTTTGGCGACAAAGGTGCCCTTTCCTTTCTGGCGGTATAGAAGCCCGTCCTGCACCAAGTTATTTATGGCCTGACGGACTACCGTGCGACTTACCCCAAAGTGCTCACAGAGCTCAGACTCGGAAGGGACCTGTTGCTTGGGCTGCCAGCGTCCACTTTCAACCTCTTCGACCAACAACTCCTTTAGCTGGAAGTAATAGGGCAAAGGACTGTTGCGATCTATACTCTTGCCCTCGCTTAACTCAACATGCTGCATCAACTTCCTCCCAGTGTTGTAATCCTGTGATTACAGGATAACATCTAATTCTCGAAGTGTCAATATTCTGTCCTGGTTCATAACATGGTAAACGGTCAGATAGCTACCAAAGGAGGAAAAATCTGAAGCATAAGTAACCTCTATGACAGTTTCTTATTATCAAGGACGGTGTCATGAAGGGAAGTTACCAGAGCTTAAACATGCATGTGGACTATCGCATGCCCAAACACCCGAATTCAATTTCACTGGATCTTTCTAAAGAAGCAAGGCAAAGGCTAAAGTGGTTTGACTTCTATAGATCCCATCAAAACAATGCAGAGCTGACCTGCAGGCATTTCGGGATATCAAAAAGGACATTTTACAAATGGAAAGCAAGATACGATCCGCATAGGTTAGAGAGCCTGGAGGCGCGCTCCAGGAAGCCAAGACGATTTAGGGAATCAGGAATACCGATACAAACTATTAATATCATTGTAGAGCTGCGCAAGGCCAACCCGGCATGGAGCAAATACAAGTTGGAGGTAATCCTAAAAAGGGAATACGGGGTAAACATATCGGCTTCATCTGTTGGTAGGATACTAAAGAAAAGGGATATGATAAATCCAAAAGACACAAGAAAAAGGAAGTTGGCAGCTAAAAGGCATCGACTACGAGCTTCTAGTGAGCTTAAGGTTGCCGATTTTGGTGATCTGGTGCAGTTGGACTCCAAGCACTTTAACCTTCCGTGGGGACAGAAGCGCTATCAGATGACGGCAATAGATGTCCTGGGCAAGAAGAAGATATCACGGTCTTATTCAAACCTCTCATCTAGATCAGCAAAAAATTTCTTCCTCTTAGCTATGAACACCTTTCCTTTTCCAATTAAGCAGGTGCAAACCGACAACGGTCCGGAGTTCTTAGGTGAGTTCGAAAAGCTCCTTTCAAAACTTCGCATTCCCCACTATTTTATCTATCCTAACTGCCCAAGACAGAACTCAATAGTTGAGAGAGCCATACAAACCGATATCAAGGAGTTCTACTGCCACTGTAACTTTGCAGATAGCATCGATGAACAAAACAGACTACTTGCATCCTGGGATGATAAATACAACGGCTATAGGCCCCATCAAGCGCTAGGCTATCTCACGCCCGATGAATTCTATAGAGAAAAGAAATATATTAGAATAAAGCCAATAAAAGTTGCCTATGTTTTGGATCCTTCAACCTTTTACCACGTTATGAACCAGGACACTCAATTGACTTTAATCTTAAAATAAAATAAAATTCGAGCCAGTATATTATCATAATGTATTTACAATTTTATACAAAATCTGTTAATCCAAGTAATCAATATTAGTATTACAATGTCATTAAAAAAGTTTTCATTTACAAAGCTATACCTATAAAGGAGAGGCAATTGTCCGAAAAATATATTATTGCCTGTGATCTAGGATCACAAAGTGTAAAAACTGCAATCTATAATACCCGGGGTCAATCTTTAAATATGATTTCAAAAGATACAAAAATTTACACT
>Ga0315289_10015648_pt1 | contig 10521 bp, 9 predicted proteins | sample YL17G11_40_MG_FD_203452 | JGI IMG/M metagenome (GOLD analysis project Ga0315289, IMG submission 203452) | Sediment microbial communities from Yellowstone Lake, YNP, Wyoming, USA - YL17G11_40 | ecosystem: Environmental > Aquatic > Freshwater > Lake > Sediment | place: USA: Wyoming | collected...
ATTGCTGTCGAAATATACAACAAGCCTGTTCAGCCTGAAGGCCCAGATATCCACCGGCGGGGCCGATATGAAATAGTTGGCGGGGACACTGATTGTCGTCGAATCGTCGAATCTGGCATCCCCGGTATTGTCCTTGCGCCCGAGAATCACAAATGGCCGCTCGACCGAGTACCTGATTCCGCAGATTCCGGCGGGAATATTCTCCAAGCTTATTTCGTGCACCTCGCCTATCATGCTTTCAGTGGAAATCTCGTAAGATCCATTGTTGATGAATCCGGCCTCTTGCGCAAGATGATACCTGACCACCGCCGCCAGGGCCGCGGTGGAATCATTGATATGAAATGAATCGACAAAAGAGAGACGAACCTGACTTTCGTATATCCTGGGAGAGTCGGCGTTTCGTTCCTGAGAGCACGACAGCAGCGCCGCCCACACAAATATCATTGGAATTACCGTACGTTTCATTTCAATTGCATCTTTACCCTGGTGATTTTTCCGGATTCGACATGGACTCTCACCCGCGAGCCAAGCTCGCCCGCTTTCGCCCGCAGGACGTAATCCCCGGCGGGCACATCGCCGATGGCGAAGTTCTCGCCGTAGGCCTCGGACGGGTGGACCTTGTCCATATAAGTCTCCGCAAACGAAAACGGCGTCTCCGTCGGAATCGGCTTTGTAACCCCGTATATTCTGGCTCTGCCTACGGGATTCCCCAGCATATCCACGAGCGTCCCCACTATTGTCCCGCAGCCCGGTAACGGCGCCACCCAAAGCTCCGAGTTTCGGGTATGAGAAATGCTGTCGACCTGCGATCCCACAGGCGACAGCGCCACCTCAAAGTGTAAATGCTCGTTGGTTACGTTTCCTTTCTTTCCCACGGTACCGATCTGTTCGCCTTTTGACACCCGGTCTCCGAGGTGCTTCAAAATTTCGTGCTGGTGGTGGTAATGCGCGTAGATGACCAGGTCTGCTTGCCGGGTATCGCATTCCAAAACTGAGTGGCCGATCGCCGTGTCCGTAAATACGATAACCCCGTTATCCACGGCCAGGATAGGGACACCCTCGGGATTATTGTATTCGTTCCCCTGGTGCTGACGGAAATTTCCCCCCATCGTCGAGCCATAAAGATAGGTCTGATCCTTGCAATTCTGCTCCTCAGGCGGTATCGGCCTCAACATCCACTGATGAATGGGCTCTTCGGCTTGCGCAAAAATGGCATCGACCTCCGGTTTCGAAGTTTCGAGCGCCTTTGCCTCTTTCAACCGGAAGAGCCCGAAGTTGGTTCCGACAAGGACATTTCCGCTCTCGGTCATAGCTATACAATTAATACTCCCGCCTGGCAAACTGCTGGCCTCGTCGAATATGTGCCACTTCCCCGTTTCCGGGACATAGTTCGCAGCTTCCTTATATGTCGCAATCCACAGGCTGCCATCCGGGCCAAGGTGAAGATCGTGGATGAACTCGCTTTTCAGCTTCCCTTCGCCTATCCTGGTCCAGGAGCTGCCATTATCGGGCGACGAGTACAGGCCGTCATCGCAGCCTGCATAGAGTGTCTTACCTGCGAATTCGACACCTCTCACCTTGCTGGCGGGCAGCCCTGCGGATGTAAATCCGCCATTGGGCGAAAAATTACTCCATGTCCGGCCGCCGTCGCCTGAAAGCGAAAAGCCATGCAGGGTCCCCAGAGCAATCGTGTCCCCCTTGATGACCATATCATAAATATATTGCGACGCCAACCCTTCCTTCTCCGTTATCGCCCGCCAGTCCCCAATGCTGTCGAAGACCACCAGCCCATCGGCCGTGGGAACATATTTCTTGCCGCCCTCGATTCCGGCGCCGACTGCATAAAGATACTCTGTGCCGAAAAAGTTGTAGCCGTATCGTTGCCAGTTAACGCCGCCGTCGGATGAAATATTGACCCCGTCGCCGAGCATGGCCAGGATAATAAAGTCACCATGCCAGTCTCCCCCCAAAACGAAGTTCCAAGATAGTCCGCTGCTGGTGTCAAACGTGGTCCACCTGGAGAGACTGCTGTCGCCGAAAAGCGCTCCCCTTCCGTAGGTGCCCAGGAGTACTTTATCCCCCCTGGCGTCGATCGAGAGAATGTGCGAATCGCTGTATTGGTTGGGAAGCGTCACCCGGCGCCAGCTAAGCATCTCTCTCCCGCCGCAGGAAATACAGGCCAGCAAGAGAATTCCGGCATATAAAAGATTTTTCATTACCCACCCCGGACAAAATCATGTTCAAGACGTTGACTTCTTTCCCTCTCGATGAGATATCTGATAATACGCAAAAATCAAACCCGCTTCTTAAGTCATTAGCCCTAGCCAGTCCCGCAGCAGGAATGACAGACGGCCGATGAGAAGAGATATGCGCGCCATCACGGTGTAGCCGAACGTGGCCCCGAAGAAGATCATCAGGTAATAGGTGCCGAGCTTTGCCATCCGGCCGAAGTTCCCGCTGTGAGCCTTCGAGAAGTAGAAATAAAACAATGTGGAAACAAGCCCGACAATAATGATCACGTCGTTGATTGCCTCCCATACGTTTGCCACCGACAGAAATGGGCCGATGCTGGCCTCAATCTGTTTTAGAATGAACGACTGCATATTGGCCGGAATCGAGGCCCCGGCGCCGAATCCGATATAAAGCGCCAAAGCGATTCTTGAAAGCCAGGCAAGCCCCTTGACGAATCTGGCGAACATCAGAAGGCCGAGCGCAACCGGGATCAATACCCAAATCAGGCCCGGGATCGACCTGGCGCCGGCCGCCAATGTACCGACCAAACTGGCTCCCACCGGCTCCAGGGCTTTCGGAAGAATCGTGGTGTCGAATGTGACGACCAGCAGAAACCCAACAGATATCCCTATGAGCAGGCTCTCCGCAAACCTGTATATGGGATTGTCCTTGTATAAAAAGGAGTATATCGCCAGGGTCAGAAAAGCGGCCAGCCAGATTCCGGGGCTCGAACTCATTCTACATACCCCTTTTCCTGGTGGCAAAATACGCCAGGTTCCCGGCCAATATGAACCCAATCACCACCAGGTGGGCGATGGACTGGGCATCCATGCCCCGGGACGCCATCCCCTGCCTCTTGATAAGACGCTCATATTCGGCCGCCCCTTTGAGGCCTGCAATCATGCCTACGATCTGACTCGAATTCAAGAACGGGAAAAACGTGGTTGCCATGACGGCGGTGACCGCCGGCGCCACTTTGACCTGGTAGCGCGCATTGCCGTAGTTTATCCAGTAAACCGGAGTATCGTCGTCAGAAACAGAAATCACCAGCGCTATGTCGCCATAGTTGTGAATATTCTGCATCAATGGTATCTCTGCCACCGGGACTCCCCTGTCGTCTTTAGGGAAAACCCTTTCTATTGACGTTCCCAGGCCGAGTATCGTGGCCGTCAATTCGGGGCGGTAACCGAGAAAAACGTAATCTGTCCCGTCTGCCTTGCCGAATTCATCGCCCACCCGCTTGAAGGCCTGCCGTCCGATGGCGTTTCCTTCGGCCCGTAGCGCCATCCCCACAAGTTTGAGATTCTTCAAAAACAGATGCCGCAAAATCGCCGTTGACATCGGAACCATCTCCGGCAATGTGCCGGTGTCATGATCGTAAGAAATCAGGACAACGTCTGCCTCTTTCAAATTCTCGATATAGTCGTAAACAGAGCTGACGTCCCGAGTAACTCTGACCGGCAGGCCGATTTTCAAAAGCAGTGGAACCGCCACTCCCAGCGCCATCAGGAGAAAGATGATCCGCCTGTCCAGATGCCTGATTCCCAGCCAGAAATTCATCCTACCCCTTCCCCAGGTAGGTGCGCTCCACGCCCAGTATGACGCGCAGCGATGTGGCGATTGTCCCCAGACCGATACCGATGAATATCCCTCGCCTGGCGGTCATCGACGGTTTCATCAGTATCCAATTGGCTATGTCGGAAAACGGCGGTATGGCGTTGCCAACCGAAGCGATTCCGAACATTATGAAAACTGCGGAAAGGAGGAGCAGGACAGCCTCGGCATTCCTGGCCGTGAACCCTCGGAACGCCGCCGAGGCTACGAAAAAGGCCAGCAGGGAGAAGACCGAGGCCTGCATCGGCGCCTGCATGTAGTTGAATATCCACATGAATGGGCTGCTGTCGCCCCTGCCGTAGGCAAAACCCAGGACGGCCATTATAATCAGCGAAGCAATGGTGACCAGGTTGAAAAACCACCCGCCGCTTTTCCTCACAACCTTTTCGGAATGATATTTCAAGAGGCCGAACACGCCGACGATGAGCGCGAAGGCATAGATTATCTGCGCCCAGTTGGTGATCTCGTCATAGGCTACTCTGGAGAGCTTGGAAGGCACGAAAAACTGAATGAGCATCGCCATACCGAAGACGAAGCAAACGATTATCGGAAACGACCTTCTCATACCCTATACAGTCACGAAAAGATTCACAAACCAGGCTTGATTGAGAATCCCTAAAATCACGCCGAGAATGATTATTACCATGATAATGATCTTGGAAATGTCGGAGCCCTTCTGAGAGCCGATCACCTGCGGGTCCCGCGAAAGATACCCGGAAGCTGCGAAAAGCTCTTCGCCGATGAGCACATAATCGCAGGCCACCATGAAGAAGGCCATCTGGATAGAGGAATCGGTGCCGGCAATCTGGATGGCCCCGATGGAATTACCGGTCTCGGCCAGGATCAGCGACTCGGCCTCGAACGTGCCGAAGAACAGATTTGTCGCCGGCCGTTCCCGCATCATGATGCCATCGACTGCCGCCGCGTAACCGAACTGGCTGTCTGTTACAAAATAGATGTTTTCGGGTTTGTAAGCGTCAGGATGCCCGGCCTTGGTGTACCCTTCGCGCGCCACCTCCTGGGCCACGGCCGTCACGACAGGGTCATTGTTCGGGAATATTAGTGGTGTCCCGTAAGTGGCCACCTTCTCCACCACGGAGCCCAGGATATTCATGCTGGCAATAGTCGCCGGACGCTGCATTCCACCCCGGCCGGACGAGTACAATATCGGCTTGCCCATCTCGGTGGCGCGGCCGATCGCTTCATCGACAGCGAGCAGACCCGCTATTGGGCGAAGATAGAGGCTTTTCCCGCGCCTGCCTCTCATAATAAAAAGAGCTACCAATAGTCCAGTGATGATTATTCCAATAAGCACGTTGGTCCTGGCGGTGTTATACCAATTCTCTTGCGGTCTTGTCGGCCCTGTTATATCTGATGACCAAGAATTCAGCGAATCGGCAGAACTCAGTCTATAAAAGTACTCCTGGCCAGTTTTCAGCCCGCTATCCACATAGCGATAGGTGGTGTCATTTCGCGAAATTTCGTCAATTACGACAAAATCACCGTCATGCCTCTCTGACCGTTCCAATCTATAGTTTTCAGGGTTAAGTTCGGCCAATTCCGCAGGCGGCAGGCCCTGCCAACGAATTAGGAGCCTGGTGCCATCGTCATTCGGCTGGTCAGCGACTGTCAATTGATACGCTAAGGAGTTCGATAAAAGGATTGGACAAATAAGTAGTGTCAGTGCGTGATTTCTCATTAGATGCGATTTTACCGGCAATTACTTACCGTGTCAAGGCTTATCTGGGGAATTAGCGGCCGAAGAATTGTAACGCGTCGGGCAACCAGGGCTCGCATGGCTATTGACTTATGAGGGCTTTTTTGCATATACACTATTTGGATGAGGAAGATTCTCTTTGCCCTAAGCCTTCTTTGCCTGACTTGTTCCCTTTCAGGAAATGATAAAGATGTCGTCAATTTCTGGCAGTTCTGGTCAGATATCAATACAAAACCGGTCGTCGAGAGCCTGGTTTCGCAATTCGAGCGGGAGAATCCGGGCATAAAGGTGAAAATCACCGATCTTACCTGGCCTAACGGCCATGAGAAGCTCGTCGTATCGTTTGCGGCTCACCAGCCACCGGACCTAATGGAGCTTGGTTCCGATTGGATTGCAGAATTTGCATCTCATGGCCTTCTTGCCGAGGTGAAATCGGAATTTCCGGAAAATTACCTCTATCCGGCGAAATGGAATGGCAATTATTATGCTATACCGTGGATGCTCGATACCAGGGTTCTCTACTACAATTTGGACCTTCTGCAGAAAACCGGATTGGATATTCCCCGTGATTGGGACGCGCTCCTGGAAGCCTGCGAGCGGATTGACGCGTTGGGTGACGATTATTTCGGGTTTGGCTGCAATTCCGCTGAAAGACATCGGCTTTACAAGAAGTTTCTCCCTTTTCTTTGGAGCAATGGAGGCCAAGTGTTGAATAATAATGGCACAGAATCGGCCCTTGACTCCCAGCAGGCTCTGGAAGCGCTTGACTTCTATCTCGACCTCTGCAACTGCGGCCTGATCGAAAGCCAGAGGCGGCTGGAAGAGTACTTCCGCGATGGCAAGATCGGGGTTGTCATATCCGGCGGCTGGCTCTTGCGCCGCCTGGTATTGAGTCCCCCCAAGTTCCAGTATCGCCTGGGCCTGTTTTTCACGCCCGCCGGCGACACGGGAGCATCGTTCTTCGGCGGCGAGTACCTCGCTGTCTATGCCAGGAGCAAGAAAGCCGCGGCCGCCGAGAAACTGGCCGCGTTTCTGACTCGCCGCGAGAATTCCCGGAAGCTCTGCGATGCCGCCGGCTTCGGTTTTCCGCCATACAACGACCTGGACGTGACCGATCCCGATGTCAAAATCGAACTAGAGCAGCTCGTCCATTCCCGGGCCACGCCGCCAACCCCCCTCTGGGTCGACATCGAGCAAGACCTTGAAGACGCCATCGAGGCCGCCATGTACGGCCACGGCACGGTCGACGACATCTTGGTGAAAGCGTCCGAGACTATCGACGCCAAGCTAAAATCGGAGCGCAATGTCGCGGCCAAATAAGATACTCTTCTTTATTCTCCCCTGGGCGTCTTATTTCCTGGTATTCTGGCTTTACCCTCTGTCTTATTCATTCTACCTTTCCCTGACCGACTTTCAACTTCTAAGAGGCTCCGGCGATTTCATCGGCTCATCCAATTACTCGCGACTCTTAGGCGATCCTGTTTTCATGACATCGCTGGCAAACACCTTTTACTTCGTCTTCGGGACGATTCCCGTTACTACCATAGCCGCCCTCATATTGGCGTTGCTCATAGCCGAGAAGGTGCCGGGCCACCGTATTTTCCAGGCGGCCTACTTCATTCCATCGATAACCGCCATGGTAGTCATCGCCCTGATTTTCTACAACCTTTACTCGCGCGACGGATATATCCACACCTTGTTCAGACTGGCAGGCTTGAAACCTCCTGCCAATGGCTTCCTGCAATCCGAAAAGACGGCGCTGTGGGCGATCATGGGAATGGACATCTGGGTGGCGATCGGATATTACGTCTTGATTTTCCTTGCGGGTATAAAAGCCATCCCAACGGAGCTTTTGGAGGCCGCCAGGGTCGACGGCGCCGGATTCGTCCGCCGTAGTTTGAGCATTACCATACCGCTTTTGAAATCGACGTTCGCTTTCGTCATTGTGCTCAATACTATCAGGTCTTTCCAGATATTCATCGAAATTTTCGTCATGACATCCGGACGCCCGTTCAACTCGACGCTTACGACGGTCTATTTCGTCTTCGACAAGGGAATAACCCGCGGCGATATCGGCTATGCCTCGGCCGCCGCATACATACTCTTTCTCATTATAATGGTCTTTTCATTGCTCCAGTTCAAATTAATAAACGTCAGGAAAACGATGACATGAAACGACTCGCGAAGTGGATCACGTCGCTTTTCCTGACAGTCGTCCTTCTGATCATGGTGTTCCCCATGCTTTACATGGCTCTGCTCTCGTTTCAGGCCCCGGGGACATTCGCCGTCGATCTCAACAATCTCGGCTGGACGCTTCAGAATTACTCGGTGGTCTTCAAGTCCAACAATTTCGGGCGTTATTTCTTCAATTCGATTTTCGTGGCCATGACAGTCACCCTGGGGAATATCCTGCTCTGCGCCATGGTCGGTTATGGGCTTTCAAGGGGACCGTCGCGCATAACCTGGCCGATATTCATCTCGGCGGTCGCCATGCTTATGATCCCGGCTCACGTGTTGATCCTGCCCATATTCCAGATGATGCTTAAGTTCGGATGGTTCGACACCTACTATGCGTTAATCGTCCCCTGGCTTATCTCGCCGCTCGGAATTTTTCTCATGAAGCAGTACGTCGACGGCCTTCCGAGGGACCTCGAGGATGCCGCCCGCGTCGATGGCGCCGGCGAGCTATCGATTTTCTTCAGGGTTGTCATGCCCCTCTGCAAACCGGCCCTGGCGGTGCTTGGAGTCCAAACATTCCTGACCACCTGGAACTCTTTTCTATTTCCGAAGATTCTTGTCAATTCCAACGAGATGTATACGCTGCCGGTCGGCCTGGCGCTGATGCAGGACCCTCGCTCCAGCGATTGGCCGGTGACGATGGCCGGCTCGGTTGTTGCCTCGGTCCCGGTCATAATATTCTTCCTGATTTTCCAGCGGAGAATTACGGAGGGTATTACTGCAGGCGCCTTAAAACAGTAAATTCACTTTGAGCCCCGTACGAAATCAATAATCCCATCCCTTATGGCGCGGGCGCATTTGCGTTGGAACTTGTCGGATTTCAGAGCTGCCTCCTGCTCCGGAATCATCATGAAGGCGCACTCCACCAGCACCGCCGGCACGGCGCTGTAACGGGTCAGAGCCAGGTTGCCATAATAGAGGCCGTGATCGCGAAGCCCGGTGGCGGTCAGCATATGCCTGTGAATTGCTTCCGCCAACGGTTTGGAGTGGGGATGGTAGTAATAAACCGATGTCCCGTTGTTATAAAACGGATTGATACCGTCGGGAAGGGCGTTGTTGTGTATGGAGATCAACAGGTCGGCGCCCCACTTGTCGGCCCTGCGCGGCCGATCATACAACGCCACGTCCTCGTGCCCGTAACGGGTCATGATGACCTCGGCCCCCTCTCTTTCGAGCATTTTGCGCAATTCGTGGGCGATCCAAAGATTGGCGTCACTTTCGCACAGGCCTGTTGGCCCGATCGCGCCCGTGTCATGAGAATGCCCCGGGTCGATAGCGATCTGCAGCCCTTTTAGTCTTTTGAAAAACGTTGGTTTGACTTCCGGCTGTGCTTTGATCTGCAATACTAGAGTGTTGCCGAGGTAATGAGCTTCGTAACCCCAGATTGCATCGCCGTTTCCCTCGAACGTCATCCTGAAAACGCCATCCTCCGGCTGCGACCACCTGACAAGCTTAATCATGGGTTTATCAGTGCTGTACCTTATCCAATCGACATTTGAAACGGCACCGAAAATGTCGACGTTTATCCTGGCCGGCCCCAGCTCCTCGCTGATTTCATACGGCAGCTTGGCGCCAACATCCATCGATATCTTGATGCCCCCGTCATCGGCATCCACCTTGATGAACCCGATTGCCGCCCTGGGAAACACGGTCCCCCGCGGCAGCAGCCTGACACTGTCGACATTCGCATACCCTGTCACGTTACCCGCCAAACGCAGGCGGTAAAAGCCGTCGACCATGCCCGCTATTCGAACCATGACTCCGGGCGGCTGACCCAGCAGCTTATACCCCATTCCGGGAGCCACTCTGATTATTTGCGATACTCCGGAGAGAACGCCGATCTGCTCCCACGACGATGGCTGCACCGTTATGAGCGAGTCTATACAGTTTCTAAAAACGACCGGGTTCTCCACAGCCGACCGGGCGGGATTGGTGTACTGATAGCAGATTCGATGGCTCCCGGTATCCGACTCCTCAAATCGATAGAATCCGAAATATCTCATGGCCTCTGTCACCGGCGATTGCCTCCTGCCAAAAACCGATCCCGGATCGCTTGCATCCTGTCCACTCGCTTCAATCATCTTGACAAGCGGACGATCGTCGATACTGAACCAGGCTGTGCCGCCGCCAGGCGCCTCGAACGAAAACTCGAAATCGTCGTCTACGGAATAAACGGCTTTCGAGCCCGGGGAGATGTCCCGGGGAATATACCGCGCTGCGGTGTCGGTTCCAAAAATCACTGGCACTTCCAGGAATGACGAATCGTCACCCTTGCGCGCCGTGATACCGAATGTAAAGCGACCGCCGTCGACAGGCAGGAAAGCCAGCCAGCCGCCGTCACGGTGAACTTTGATTTCCTGCCCGTTAATCGAGAGACTGCATCCCGGCGTCACACTGCCGAATATGAATTCCGAATCGACCAGCACAATCTGCTGACCGGCCCTGGGATAGACGACATTTATATTTATCTGGGCAGGTGAGGAGGAGGTCACAAAGAGGAACAAAGCTATTGGGATCAATCTCTTCATCGAGCCGGCTTCACCCCCAGGCCGGGAGCGTCGAGCAGTTCCAGGTAACCATTTACTACTTTCAAGCCCCTGTAGGGGTCGTCGGTTATGAGCAAGTTGCCGTCGAGATCGGCGTAATCCACCAAAGGCGTTAGGTGAGCGGCCGCGGTGATACCTACCGATGTCTCCACCATGCAGCCGATCATGACCTTC
>Ga0315289_10015649_pt1 | contig 10521 bp, 17 predicted proteins | sample YL17G11_40_MG_FD_203452 | JGI IMG/M metagenome (GOLD analysis project Ga0315289, IMG submission 203452) | Sediment microbial communities from Yellowstone Lake, YNP, Wyoming, USA - YL17G11_40 | ecosystem: Environmental > Aquatic > Freshwater > Lake > Sediment | place: USA: Wyoming | collected...
GCGGCGCACCGAAGTCGGTCCGGCCCATCGAAGCGCCATACTGCGAGTAAGCCTTTGAGAGAGTGACGGCCATGGGGTGTTTCCTTTTGTTGCTGCGGGGTGCCCTAGGTATACAGCCGAATGCCTGCCGTTGTCAAGCTCTAGATCGGCTCGACTTTGTAACCCTGCCGGGTGGTCGCTTCGCTGTAGGAAAACGAGGTGTTGCGGTGAATCCACTCGAAGCACTCGTTATGCCCCGCGTCACCCGTTTCCTTCGAGGTGAAGACGACGACGAGGCCACCCGCACCCCCGTTCCACGTGTTGACGATTCGAAAGCGGGGCGGGGTCTGCGCGGGGTTGGTAGGCATGCACTAGGTATACAGCGGAAGCCCTGCCGTTGTCAAGCTATTGTTTCAAGCGCGGGGAGGGAAAACTCCCATCTCTACCAGTAGTGAAACCTGGCACGACTCTTGTCACGCGTGGTGCGACGCCGCTTTGATTGAGCCGGGGTGCAAGTCATGCAACACCCCGACGCGTTCACCATGGGGCTTGAAGATCCGTCGCCCCTTGGGCGTGCGGCAGGGTTCACCCGCCACCGCATCGCAGCGGGGGCAACACACGAGCCGGGTGGCATCGGTGAAGATCCACCCGGAGTAGACCGCCTCACTCACTTGCTGGCCACCACGGGCTTGACGGCCCGTGAGCTTGCGGCCGTGCCCAGCCGGTTCTCATTCGGCTTGACGCCCACGAGCATGGAAGCCAGCAAGCCCTGAAGGCACGCAGCGGAAGCCGCAGCGGTGTCCTTCGCCTTCGCCTCTGCCACCCATCCGGCCTTCGTCGTCTTGTTCATGAGAGGCATACTACAGGAGTGCCCTGCCCTTGTCAAGACTCGTATTGCTCCCATTCGTGGTTGGGGTCTTCACAGCAGCGCACGCAGAGGTTAACAGTGTCTCCCGCGTACCCCTCACGGTCGTATGCGTTCGGGTCAATGGCGACGACGAAGCTGCCCACAGATTCCCCGCACTCGTCGCATTCCCTTGACTGCACAAAATCCTCGGGCTGGTACACGATGATTTCATGCCCGTTGCTCGTGTGAGGACGGCGCGAGCGCACCTTACCCAATCGCGTCTGTACCGCGTACAGGACCGCTTCGAGGGCTTCGATGTACTTCTCAGGGTTCCCCGTCTTTTCGAGCACGGAATCTTCGAGGACCTGAAGGGCGGACGTCACCCCTTCGATGTTCGGCTTGCTCATGAGAGACACACTACACGATGGCACTGCCGCTGTCAAGCCCCCTGCGAAAGTAGGGATAGGGAAAACTCCCTCCAGGTTTGTTGGCATGAAAAAGCCCGCCTCCCTTTCGAGAGGCGGGGCAGGGGTGGGGTTTAGTCCTCGCTGCTGCTCAGGCCCAAGTCACAGGCCATCGCGCGGCCCTCGGCCTTGCGCTCGGCACGGGACTCAGCCGCGCAACGGGCGGAGTCCTCGGCGCACGACTCGCACTCGGTGTCACTCGCGGGCTCGCCGCAAGTCCCGCACTCACCCTCGGCCTCTTCTTCGTCGGGGCCAGTGTCGGTGTCGAAGCCTTCCAGTTCGTCTCGGGTCATTGGGTGTTTCCTTTCGCCAGCGGGGTGACTCCTTTCTACAGTATATCTGCCATCATTGCAAGCTCTAAATAGCGAAGCGTAAGGAGGGAGTTTTCCATATCCAATTGGCACAAAAAATCCGCTGGCCCCAGGTTTTGGGTACCAGCGGACGCGACCACATGGACGCTTCACATCTCGTCGAAGTGTGAGCGCGGAGTGTCATTGGCCGAACGCTCCACCTCCAACTGCGCGAGGGCAATGCGAAGCACGTCCTTCGCGTCGAGAATGGGTGAGGGCTTCTCGTTGCTCGCATCCTTCCGTCGCATGGAGGCACCGCAGGGCTCATAGTCCTGCGCGATTTCCTCCAGCGTGGTGGGCTCAGGGGGCGCTTTGTTGCTGCCGTCTTCGTTCATCAAGGGAAGGTCACCATGGAAAAGGAGGGATCATCCATGACGAGGGTGAGGGTGAAGGGACGGCAGCCACACATGCAGCCCTCAGGGCCCAGCTCGGGCTCCGTGCTCTCACGGAGATACTCGTTGTAATACCACTCCTCTTCCCGCGCATCGGCGGCATCGTTCTCGGCCTTCACTTCCTCCATGCTGATGGCCGGGCTGCCGGTGAACAGGTGGCGGTGATTCTCGACCACGTACGCCTCGCGGCGGGCCTCGTCGAACTCGACGGCCTCCGCGTCCAACTCAGCAGAGTAGTCGTCCATGGCAAGGGCGGCGCGGGTGGTGATGGCAACCGCAATGCGGGCAGGGAGGGCGGCGCGGGGGGCGAAGCGGGCGGGGTAGGAGTCCATGGGTTACTTATACAGGAGACAGGGCATCAGCACAAGCCCCCTGATGAAAATAGTTGAGGGAAAACTCCCACCTATTGCGCCTGGCACAAGACGTGAAAAAGCCCGCCTCCCCGTGAGGGAAGCGGGCCTAGTTGCGTGGGCTAGTCGATCAGCGACTGGGCCTTGAGCAGCTTGTGAACCGTCTGCATGCCCTCGGCGCTGACCTTCCACGAGGGCTCATAGCCCATCAAGTCGAGGCCGTTGTAGCAGCCCTGAATCGACGACGGGTAGTAGCTGCTGACGAACTGACCGAAGGGGGTGTGCTTGAAGCGCGTGTCGAAGAACTCGACGAACGTCTTACCCTCGTCAGACTTGAGCACGACATTGAAGGAAACGCCCGGAAGGGTTCCGGGGACCGTGGCGAGGAGAGTGCGCGGCGTTGCGGGGTTGAAGGCCATGAACTCTTTTACACCCGATGCCCTGTCAGTGTCAAGCACCCTGTTGCGGATAGGTGGGTGGGAGTTTTCCAGTCCCCGGCCAGGAAAATTGGCACGAAAAAGCCCGCCGACCCCGAAGGGCCAGCGGGCCTCGCGTCCACGTGGTCGCTCAGTGGGCGAGCAGGGCGTGATCCATGTCGAGCCCGTCCTCTCGGGCCTGCCGGAAGTAGTCCCGCTCGTGGCGGGTCCTGTCGCTGGCGGCCATCGATTCTTTGGCCGCCTTCCACTTGGCGTCCATGCTCAGCTTCATCCCTTCGATGGCCGTCCGCTTCACCTCGGGGTTGCAGTCGTCTGCGAGGTGGGCGCGGATGACTTCCGCTTCATCGGCAGAGGGGAGGCGCTTCACCTTTCCGCCGTTGGCGATGAACTCGGCGACGGTACGGGCCTTCAGGTGGGCGCGGGCGGGGCTGGTCTTCATTGGTTTCCTTTGGTTGGTGGTGGGTTTGTGGGCCATATTGCTATGACCCGGGAGGGAATTTCGGCTGACAGCTACCAGCCCCGCTCGTCGTCCATCTCGCGGCGGATGGACTTCTGAACGGTGCGCTTGGACGGCCCGTTGCCGTTCATGTAGTTCCAGTCCTCCATCGCCACCTCGGAGGACACACCCGAAAGGGCGCACTCGCTGAAGTGTTCCGCCATGCGCTCGGCGTGGTTCTCAGCGTTGAAGGACTCGACAGGCGAGGCCACACCCGAGAGCACGGCCTCAGCGCGGAGGGAGCGCTTCCAGCCCTCACGAGAGGCCGCCTTCACGGTGTCGGCATCGGCAGGGGCAACGCGGGTGACAGACTTGCCCTTCGCGAGGAAGGCGGCGAGGGCGGCGGCGGCGTCGGGGCGGGGAGAGGTCATGCACCTCTTTTACAGGATGAGCATGCCACTTGTCGAGCTATTTGTTTGGGTCAAATGAAAATAAATGGCACAGCATTTGATTGTGCAATTGGTCTGCCATGGGGAAGGGAAAACTCCCAACTACCCCCAGTGAAAAACCTGGCGGGCCGCGTCAGAGCCCCTGACACTTGCGGCAGTCGCACTCACCCCACACGGCAGCCCCGCACGGAGGCTCCTGAACGGGGTACAGGGCGCGGATGATGTCCCGGCCCTCCTGTCGGGTCACTTTCTCAATGGCGCGCTCCTGACGGGCCGCTGAATCCTTCGATTGCACCTGATGCCGGTTGATTCCGATTTTCCCGTTATGCTTCCAGTCACCCATTGGGAATCTCACGGTTGAGGCGGTTAGCGAGGCGCTCCGCTGCTTCACGGCCGTAGCGCTCGGGGAAGTACCAGACACGGGCCACATAGTCGAAAGTGGCCCAACGGGAACGGCCAGTGTCCTGATCTCTGTAAAGCCCAATCCAGAATTTCACTGTGAGGCCGCCTCTCTCAGTTCCCACTCACGTTCCGAGTTGTATTCGAAGTTACCCTCATCCAGCTCGCTCTGCGCCGACCACTTGCGCCATTCCCCCGCGTAAGCCTGTGAGCCGTAGGCGGGCTGAATGACGTTCCAATGCGGGTTGAACTCAGGCGGGCGGAAACGACCTTCCGCCATTGCCTTCACCACGTTGCCCATCAGGCGGACCGCCCCAGCGTGAGCCGCTTCCCCGCCCAGCTCGTGACCGAGGAAAACGTGGGAATGGGCCCAACGCGCCCCCCGCTCGTTTTCGACCACGACAGAGGTAGCCTTGTGCATCAGGGGCTCCCCGTCCTCAGTGCAGCCGCGCTCGTAGAGGTCGCTCATGAGGAAGACAGTCAGGATGCGGGACATGGTTTGAGCCTTTCAGGCAGCGGGGAATTTCGTACTGCACCCCCTTTATACATGAGACAGGGCATCAGCACAATAGGCCCAATGTCGATTTATTGGGCTTGACAGAGACAGGGCGTTGGTGTAGCCGCTGGAGGGTAGGAAAACTCCCATATAGGCCATGAGAGGCCCGACTTCTCCGGCTCAAAAAAGTTTAGAAACCTCGGCCAATAGGCAGGCCCCTCCACAGTCATCCATATTCCGGGGTACCTGGCACCCCCTCCCTTGAACATATAGGACTGTCATTGTACAGCACGGGATGGCCCCCACGGTATGGTGCCTCTCAGCGCTGAGCTATGCGCACGGTGCGTATCGGTCCATCTCGGTGAGCACAATGCGACTGCCAATGTCAAAACCGAAAAAGTTTGGATTTTGCGAAAACCCGTTTTTGGAATTTTTGATGGAACCAGGGGGTGGGCACCTCAACGTTGTCGGGGTAGATTTGGGCGTATGGCCACTCTACGAGTCGAGCACCGTGGTTTCAGGGGGGACACTGCCCCTATTTGGTTGAGTGAGCTGGGCGTGAGCCTTGTGTATGGGACGCCTTATGAGATGACCGCTGAGATAGCCCGCGTGCGAGGGATGGCCCTGCTGTTAAATCTGGTAAGGGCGAACAAGGTGTGGGTGTCGGCCTCGTACTCTCCTCCGGAATTCTGAAAAATCGCCCGCGCTGCGCGGCTCTTGCTGTGCTGACTTATAATCCAGGTACGGCCCCGCGAATTTATTCCAGGTGGAAAGGGGGGTTCGCCATGGTACGGTGCGGTCAGTTTCTAATTTTCCGACTACCGGAGACACCGTGACTGATTTCAACGAGCTTCAGGAAGAATTGGCAATGGCGTTACTGGACGAGGATTGGAAGAAGGGCCAGAAGGCGAAGGCAGCCAAGAGTGACAATGGCGACTGGCACTACCACAACGACAAGCACTACCTGCATAAGGATCGCGCCGACTTTCACAAGGCAGTCGCGAAGGTGATGCTGCGTCCGGAACACGCAAAATTGGCCGCGAAGCATGGGCTTGGATTTAGCGCCAAGGAATACAAGAAGCACCAGCAGCAGGGGAATCGACACCAGGCCCTTGCCGATGCACACGCCGAGATGCGTAAGAATGCGAAGGAGCCCGAGGGGCTCAAGCGCACGTTGAAGCCGTACCGCTAATAGGTACTCCTCAACAATAGAGTAATGGTCCATACTGAGCATACATTTGGGACTCTTACTTCGAAGAGTCCGGAGGCATGCTTATGTCGCTACTCGCATACAATCTAACTGGTGCTCCTGTAACGCTGACGGGCGTAACTCCGGCAGTGGTTCTTCCACTGAGTGCGGTTGCGCCATTACCCGGCGACGCAGTTAATGTCACCTCCGAGCTTAAGGGCTTGGCAGGTGCCACCTATGTACTGCTCCAAACTCAGTCTATTGGGACTGTCCGCTATGTCTGGTCCACCGGAGCCGCAGAGTACACCACCCCGGGATTGACTGTAGCAACGACGACCTCCGCTACTGCCACAACCGGTGCGATGACTCTGTACGTGGCCACAACGGGGAATGACAGCAACGATGGGTTATCCACAGGATCCGCGCTGCTCACGCTCCAGGCTGCTATCGACAAAGTCCCTAAAATCGTGCTGCATTTGGTCACCATCAACGTGGCTGCAGGAACGTACGCTGCCGTGGACATCTCTGCCTTTTCTATTGGAACTAACGGTCTTATCAAGCTGCTAGGAGTAACGACCGCGCCAACACTCACTACGGGTACTACCTCTGGAACAGCAACAAGCCATACCGTGGCAGGCAACACACTTCCAACAATGACGGACTCTGGGCAGTCGTGGACGGTCAATGAGCTGCGAGGAAAGTTCGTAAAAATCGGAGCCGCGACCGCTCGTGTGATTGTTAGCAACACTGCAACAACTCTGACACTTGTGGATAATTTCGTAGCCCCAGTGGATACGACTTACGTCCTTCTGGATACCGCTAGCAGTACTCCTTCAGTATTTGTCAGCATCAATACAGCACCCCAAGGCTCTACGACTCGTGGGCTAGTGCTGGATACTATGAGGCTCGCTACAAACAGCACCAGCGTTCAGGTGCTGAATCATAGGGGCAGCGTGTTTCTCACTAATTGTAGTATCGTTTCTACCGGGGCGTCTGCTTTCTCGATGATCAACGCAGCGCAAGGGATTCTGGGCATTAACAACTGCGTTTTGGATTACTACGGAAACAATTCCGCCGTTTCTACCAGCGTGCTCTCGGATGAGTTCCTCATGAGCAGCAGCTACGCTGTCACGAGGACCAGTACAAATGTTGTTTTCTCTGCATCTGCATCCACATTTCTATCTATTTTTAACATTGTGCTTGAAAAGCTTGCTGCTACTGGATCAGAAGTGGCTTCCTTCTACAGAGGATACGGAACTTTTTCCGCGACTATCCTCGCCCCTAGCGGCGCAACTTACGCAGGGTTGAATATCGGCGAAGAGTCTAAGACTCTTCCTAGCGGGGATGCTGCCATCGGCGTCGATACTCTACGTATCGCTAACTGCGCTACTGGAGTACAGGTCAAGAACGCAGGAAGATTCATAGCCACTTCCGCGACCCTTGTTTACATGTCTGGTGTTACTACGGCCTTCAATGTCTCTACAGGAGGAACTGCCCGTATCGGAAGCGCCACACTTACCTTGAACGGAGCCTCTCCGGAACTCACCATCGACGGTGCTAACTTCACTATTGCCAACTTGGATGCAGCCAGTCCTCAGATTCTGGCAAGCGCAACTATCGGTTCTCGCGTCATGCGTTTGTAAGATCCACTAAACAGCGTCGCTGCTCAGCCAGGGAATCCGCACATCGCCAAGGAAATTGGCGCTCAACGACAGAAGATGCGGACTGCCGTGAAGAACGCCAAGGCGCGTATGGCCAAGCGCAAGGCTCAGGCCCCGAAGAAGCTGGCAAAGCTGGCGAAGCGTATGCCGCATCGGGAGCAATCCGAAGTACTCAAGGATTGCCTCCAAATGCTTGAAGACGCTAAGCACTAATAGATACTCCTCAGAGGTCGCGGAGTTGATACTGCGCGCGTATTAAGGATCTTAGCTCTCCAAAATTTGATTGAAGTCCCTGGCGGGTAGATACTGTGCGTGTCTACCCGCTTTTCCTTTTCAAAGGAGTTAACCCCATGGCACTGCTCGCTTATAACCTGACCGGCGCACCTGTAACACTCACCACGGTTACGCCTGCAGTGGTGCTTCCCGCCAGTGGCGCTCCTCCGGCTCTTGGGGAGGGAGTAAATGTCACCTCTGAGCTTCGTGGGTTGCCCGCAGCGACCTACGCGCTACTTCAAACGCAGTCGGTTAATACTGTCCGTTACATTTGGGAGGATGGCGTTGATTACGTTACGCCCGGGTTGATCATCTGGGATGACACTCGGACTAGTGCGGCGTTGACATACTACGTGGCCACGACTGGCGATAACGCCAATGATGGGCTTACTGTGGGCACGCCTCTGCTGACGATTCAGGCGGCTATTGATCGCCTGCCCAAGAAAATCACCCATGCTGTGGCCATTGTCGTTGCTGCTGGAACGTATGTGGGGGACGTTATTGTCGGTGACTTCCAGCTTTTGGTTGGAACGGGGAGCACCTCAAGCGCTGGCGGCGCGTCAATCACTATTCAAGGACCCACGACCTGGACTGTTGCGACACTTGGATCTGGTACCGCCTCCGGAACAGTTACCGCTTACGTCGCTGCCGTCGGAGCCACTGCAACATTAGGAACACTCACGGATAGCGGGCAATCCTGGACCGTCGATGCACTGAAAGGTCTTTTTCTTTTGAATGTCGCTACAGGGTCTCGTAGAGCCATAGTGAGTAATACGGCCACTACTGTTGACATAGGCTCTAGCCTAGGAACAGTAACTCCTGGGGTTACTACTTACGAGATCCAGAAACCAGCAGCAATAATTCAGGGTACGTTCAATATTGTAAACAACACTGGATTTGCAAATCCTAGCAACTGCATCATTGTTCAGCATGTAGAAGTGCAGTCAGTGTCCACGACCACACCGATTGCCAGCACATTTGCTCTTATGTACGTCGCCAACACTTTAATCTCCGCTGCAACATCGGTCTTGCTTTCGCAAGTCAGAGTAGTTAGCACGCACCTGAACCTCACTGCTCTGGCAGTACTGAATTCAACAGTACAGGCGTCAAATTCCTATTTTGGAATTGAAACCACCGGAGTTGTTAATGCGCTTCAGGTCAGCGGCAGACAAGCGTTTGTCACACTAAATGGGGCCTATATCCGCGCAGCGAGTGCTGGATCTACTGGCGGTGCCGTAAGCTTAATTAGTGGCGCACAATTTTCTACATTTCTCAGCAACATCAATGTAATGGAAGCAACCGGCACAAGCTCGGCCGCTGTTGTATCTGTAGTAGGTAGCGGACCCACGACTTGTAGAGTTCCATGCGGAGTGTTTCGTGGGACCGCATCAAAGGTTCTGTTAGACATAGGCCCAACCTCGTTTTCATTTTCGCCAACTAGCTTCTATTTGGAAGGTACTAGGTTCGAGACTGGATCTGTTGGCATCAAGATTGGATCTTCAGGTGTCTGCCGAATCAACTCAGGGTTCGGGATTCCCTCTTTCTCCGGAGTCACCACCGAGCTACAGGTTGACGCAACCACTTCAACATACGCCGCTTTCATTGCACTAACTCCGAAGAAAATTGTAGGAGATTATGGCTCCATGCTCGTGCAGTACTGACTTTTGGATCTAATTTAGAAGTTGCTCCACAAACAAATTAGGCAGACAATGAATACGTCTTCTTTCGGAGCATTTGCTCAAAGGAATGTCTCATGGCGCTACTCGTATACAACCTCACTGGTGCCCCTGTAGCTCTGACGGGCATCGTCCCTGCTGTTACTGTCCCCCTCAGCGCGGTGGCTCCTGCTCCGGGCGTTGCGGTCAATGTCACCTCGGAGTTGAGTGGCTTGGGTGGCGCTGCCTATGTCGCGCTCCAATTGCAGGTAACCGCAGGCTCGCTCCAGTACGCTTGGTCTACTGGTGTTGCCGAATACGCCACGCCTGGACTGGTAGTCGCTGCCGAGCCTTCCGTCGCGCTGACTTCGCCTGCCGCAGGGACTGGCATCTCCGTGGTGTACAACGGCGACAAGCGTCGTGGCAGCTTCAAAATCACGGTTGGTTACACCGCGTGGATTGCGGCCGGGTTGACTCAGAGTATCACGCTGGCCGTGATGCCTGCGAAGACCCGTGTTCTTAGCGTCATTGCCGATACCACTGCGGCACTAACCAATGGTGTTTCCACCTTGGCGTTGACGGTCGGTCCTACTGGAACGCTTGCTGGCTACATCGCCTCGCACGACGTGAAGACGGCTCCAGTGACCAAGGGTCTCGCGGATGCGGACATGGGCTCGTTGCTGACTCGTGCTGCTGCAATTCAGGGTGGCTCGGTTGCCTCCTGGTCGGCTGGCGTCAACCTCGTCGCTACGTTGACCTCCGGTACTATCAACCTCGGTAACGGCGCAGTCACCGCTCTCACGACTGGCAGCACGACGTTCTACGTAACCGTGGAAATGATGTAACTGTCGAGAAGTGCGCGGATTCCTGAGAAGTCAGGAGGTGCTTGACAATGGCCTCCTGACGGTGTACTGTTCCCTACATGAATCGGACGCCACCCATGTACTACAGAGACCCCAGACTCCCTGTCCCTCCAGGTAACCGGTTGGGAGAGAGGGTCGAGCGGCATAAGGACAACCCCCTCATGCAGGAGGTGTTGAGCGACACCGAGCGCATCAGCCTCGCGGCTGCCCTCGACTTCCAAGCTCAGCTTGAGGCAGAGGCTGCAGAACTGGCGAAGGAGGCGGAGGTGGAGGCCATCGCT
>Ga0315289_10015652_pt1 | contig 10519 bp, 11 predicted proteins | sample YL17G11_40_MG_FD_203452 | JGI IMG/M metagenome (GOLD analysis project Ga0315289, IMG submission 203452) | Sediment microbial communities from Yellowstone Lake, YNP, Wyoming, USA - YL17G11_40 | ecosystem: Environmental > Aquatic > Freshwater > Lake > Sediment | place: USA: Wyoming | collected...
ATAGGGGGAGCACGGACTGTCCGTGCGTGAGCTTTCGAGAGAGTGTGATCAGCGAAGTCTCGCGTATGGAGTTCTCGGTCAGGTTCTTCGGATCGGCTAAGATCTTCTTGGTTAGGCCATCAGCCACGATCCTCCCCTCTCTGAGAATGACGGCTCGATCAGTGTATTCGATGGCTAAGTCAGTATCATGTGTGATTAGTATCAATGAACGGACTTGCTTGTTTAGGGAGCAGATGAAGTTCATGAACTCAGAGTAGCTCCTGTAATCCTGACCTGAGGTTGGCTCGTCTAGGATGATGGATTTGGGTCGCATCGTCAAGACGGCGCCAACACAGATGCGTTTCTTTTCGCCGTAGCTGGATGCGAACGGCGAATTATCGAGGAGGTGTTCTATCGTACACTGGCCGGCCACTTGAGGAATCAATTCTGAAATCTCTTCAGGCGCAAGGCCAAGGTTTTTTGGGCCAAAGGCGAGTTCTTCACGAACTGTCTTGGCGAAAAGCATTGAGAACGGGTTCTGGAAAACGATCCCCACGGACTTGGCGACCTCCGAAACAGGCAATTCTCGCGTATCTGTGCCTGAGACGAGGACCCGACCGTGAGTTGGCTTGAGAATGCCTATCATACTGAGCGCTAGGGTTGACTTTCCCGCCCCATTGTTCCCGAGTATGGCGATCCTCTCACCCTCGTGAATTGTCAGACTCACGTTATCAAGCGCCTTGATGCCTCTTGGGTATTCGAATGTGAGGTTCTCGATTCGAATCAACTCCTGCCCCAGGTTGGGACTCGCTCCAAGTCTCTTCTCGGCAGTGACGGGTGAACGGAGGAAGTCAAGAGCAATCTTCCTTCTCTCGGGAGGCAGGCGTTTCCTCAGAGCGAATTCTGCGGGAGTCTTGAGGACATCAGCAAAGTCGATCAGAACCTCCGGGTCCGTGCTGTCAGCCACCACGCGGCCCTTGTCAAAGACGACAACCCTGTTAGGGTTGGCGCGAAGGACTTCTTCGGTTCTGTGTTCAGCCACAATCATCGTCTTGCCTTGCTCGCGGAGGTTCCTGAGAACGTCTTGCATGAGTTTCACTCCATTCGAGTCGAGATTGGCCAAGGGTTCATCGAATAACACAATGTCAGGTTCCATCGCAAGCACTCCAGCGATCGCCAATCGCTGCTTTTGACCTCCTGAGAGTGCAAAGATCGAGCGCTCACGGAATTGCAGAATCTCCATCGCTGCAAGGCTGCGTTCTACGCGATTCTCTATTTCCGAGCGAGGAAGTGCCAGGTTGCATGGGCCAAAGGCAACATCATCCTCCACGCTCGATGACACCAATTGTTTGTCTGGTTCTTGAAGTACTGTGCCAACGACAAGTGAGAGTTCATCTAGGTCTAGGGCCGCCACACGCTTGCCTGCTAGATTGACCTGTCCACTGTATTGGCCTATGTATCGATGAGGGATCAGGCCGTTTATGCACTTCAGCAGCGTGGACTTCCCTGAACCACTGGCCCCTGCTAGCAGGACAGATTCTTGATCCTTCACTCTAAGGTTCACATGATCTAGCGCAGGAGTAGTTCGGTTCTCGTACGTGAACGACAGATCGCTGATTTCGATGGCATGCAAGTCTATCTATCGATCCAATTATAGGGGCTTCATGATGCGCGTCTGGTTTTCCTCGTGCAGTGAGACGCCAATTTAGGCCTTATGTTCACCCGAATAGGTCTACCTATAGGGAAAACGATAGAAGCAGCGACAGAATCAGCAGACTGCGCATCAGCACAGTGAAACGGCAAGGGATAGTGAAGATTGTTACGACTTTTCAATACACTCGGAATGCACGAGGACGAGCTGCCGGACCCAGGCGGACAGGAAATCAAGGCGTTCGTGTGTGGACCCACTGTCTATGACTACGCACATCTTGGCCACGCGAGAACGTACCTTGCAGTGGATATGATGGCCCGATACTTGCGCTTCAGAGGATATCGCCCCCATGTTCTAATGAACATCACAGACATCGATGAGCGGATAATCAAGAAATCCAATGAGACAGGCAAGAGCGTCAAAGAAATCGCCGGCGTTTTTGAGAAATCGTTCTTGGAAGACATGAAGGCTCTCGGGATTGATACCATCAACAGATTCGAACGGGCCTCGGATCACATTCCAGAGATGATCCGGCAAATTGAGCAGTTGATCTCCACCGGTTACGCATATGAGACAGATACCGGGGTCTACTTCGACGTTTCAAAGAGTGCAACCTACGGACAGCTCTCCCATCAAAGCAGGGCAGATCTAAGACTTCGACGGCTCGAACTCTGCTCAACAAAACGCCACCCGGAAGACTTCTCGGTCTGGCGGAAATTCGAAGAGCAGCCCCTTTGGGATTCTCCATGGGGTCCAGGCCGACCAGGATGGCACATAGAGGACACCGCGATCGCCATGAAGTATCTTGGTTCATCCTACGATATCCACCTAGGTGGAGCTGAACTTGTCTTTCCGCACCACGAGGCCGAGATAGCACAGGGCGAGGCGTTGAGCAACAAGAAACCCTTCGTCAGATACTGGATCCACACGGGGATGCTCAATGTCGGCGGCGTGAAGATGAGCAAATCGCTTGGAAACGTGGTGACAATCAGAGACGCGCTTACGCACTATACTGCGGAGGAACTGAGGTTCTTCTTCGCGAATGTGCACTACCGACGAGTCGCAAACTTCTGCAAGAGCAAGCTTCTGGAAGCTAGAAAGGGCCTTGAATTGATGCGAGAGACCATGGACAAGCTGAGTGCCTGTTCATCCGGGAAGGCGGCAGGTATGCCGGACCTGCGACTGCTGGGAGATCTGTCGCGTGCTGAGGACAATTTCACATCAGCCATGGACGATGACTTCGACACAACAAAGGCTCTGAGGGGTCTGTCCACGTTCCTGCGGGGTGTTGGCAGCCAAGTCAGGACTCGCAGGGAATTAGACGCTGGCACATGTCAAACTGTCGTGAAGAGAGTGCTGGCCATGGCCAATGTTATCGGCGTGCTCGCCGCCTAGTACAGCCATGCCCTCAACGGTTTCCGAATTAGCGGTCGCAGGAACTTCCATAAGCCATTGAATTCCTCAAAATAGAACCACTTGTCATTGGATCCAACCGTGTACTTCTGAGACTGCCTGTCTCGGATTCGATCACACAGATTGACGCAGTAGCTGCCTCTGTAGAATCCGACGAAGATGTATCCACCATTCGCCAAGTCTGGTAGACTTCCCTCTATTCGTATTCCCTCGTCCTCATCAAGCGCGCGAATGAACTTCCTCAATAGCGGAAGGTCCGGGATTCTTCTTTCCATGTATATCGAGCGCGCCTGTTTCATGTGCATCAGGACTGTCATTTTGCACTTGATGGAGACTCAAAAACCCTTTTACCGTTCGTTATCGATGCTAACCTTTCTCTCGTATTAGACGGAAAAACGGAGCAGACTCTGAAGTGGGATCATCGCAAGAGAAGAATAGAGTTGCGATCTCTTCTCTTCTGGTAGCAGTGGCTCTGACATCTCTGAAGGCTATCGTTGGTGTCATGACTAATAGTCTCGGGATACTCTCCGAGGCGCTACATTCAGGCCTGGACTTAGTTGCGGCTGCAACAACCGTCTACGCAGTGAGGACTTCAAGCAAGCCCCCCGACGAGGACCATCTCTATGGTCATGGGAAGTACGAGAGCTTCTCGGCATTGGTTGAGACGCTTCTTCTCTTGGCAACTTGTGCTTGGATAAGCTATGAGGCGATACAACGTCTGTTCTTCAGAGAGACGTACGCAGAAGCGAGTTTGCTGGGCTTTGCGGTCATGATAATCTCCATAGTACTGGATTTTTCGAGATCTCGGGCTCTTTCACGAGTTGCGAAGAAATACCGTAGCCAAGCGCTTGAGGCAGATGCTCTTCACTTCAGGACTGACATCTTGAGTTCCCTGACCGTGATTGGCGGGCTTGTCTTCTTGCGTCTTGGGTTCCGTATCGCTGATCCCTTGGCAGCTCTTGGGGTGGTAGTTGTGGTGGTCGTTTTGAGCTTGAGGCTCGGTAAACGCACTGTCTTCGTGCTCCTAGACAAAGCGCCTGAGGGACTTGCCGAATCCATTCGCTCGGAAGTGCTTCGAATCCCTGGTGTTCATTCGTGCGGCCGGGTGAGGGTTAGGCCGTCTGGAGCGGAAACCTTTGTTGACCTGCAGGTTTACGTTGATCGTTCGACGAGTTTTGAACGGGTCAACGCTGTCGCGCTTGAGGTCGAGCAGGCTATTAGGAAACTGGAACCGAACAGCGACATTGTCGTAAGGACTCGCCCCACCATGGAGCCAGAGACGGGATTGGCAGAGAAAGTCAGGAAAGTCGCAAGTCAGATTCATGGGGTAAGAGGGATTCACAACCTCGAAGTCCACGACGCGGAGAACGGGCTCCACATTGAGATGCATCTTGAGGCTGATCCTGACGCCAGCCTCGAAACTGCACATGGAGTTGCAACCAAGCTAGAATCAGCGATCAAGGAGAGTATTCGTGAGATCGCTGAGGTCGTGACGCACATAGAATCAGCGGAGGAGATGCCGCTCACCAGTGCAGACGTGACATTGGAATCTCAACGAATCATGAAAGCTGTCAGAGACACTGCGTTGCAGGTGCCGGGTGTAAAGCGTTGTCGCGACATTGCGGTGCACAGCGCTGAAGATGGTCTTCATCTCACACTGACTTGCGTCCTTGACGCAAAACTGCCGGTGTCAGAAGCGCACGAGCTCTCCACGCGAATCGAGAGTGCCCTGCTCGCGCGTATTGAGGGCGCCTCAAGAGCCTTGGTTCACGTAGAGCCAGACCTGAAGGCTGCTGTATCCTAGACTTCTATTCCGAGCGTCTTCTCCAAGACTTCCTTGAAACTGATGGACTTTCCGCCAACAACTTTGAGTCTGGCTTTGACCTCATCTTTGCTAATCTCAACTATGTTGTATGAGTTGTGGAAGAATCCTCTGAGTCGCTCCGAGGAAACGCTTCCTGCGTGGAGTATTGGTAAATCCTGAACGTTCCACATCCATGGTCTATGTCGATGTCCGCCGAGTACTAGATCTGCTTTAGATCTAATGAGTGCTCGCAAGGCGTCTCCCGAATCTATAATCGGAATGGTGTCAGGGCCGGTATCAGGGACTTGCACCAAGTGATGATGCATGATGACAACTCTACGCTTTCGTTTGTATCTCTTTAGAATCTGCTGGAGCCAGACAACTTGACGATGGCCGATTTCGCCCTCATCTCTCTCAGGTCTGGCTGTTCCGACGACAATCATCATGGTGTCGTCAATCATCGCTGTTCTTCTGAATCTGAAGGCCTGCTTGAAGAGTAGGTAACCAGTTGAACGATAGTCGTGGTTTCCACTCGTCATGACGACGTTCTTGCAGTTGAGGCCGTCCAGCCTCTTCCTCGCTTCTCGATACTGGCTCAGAAGGCCACTCTCAGTGAGATCTCCCGTAACCACAACTACATCAGGATCGAGGTTATTGATCTCACGAGCCGCCTGCTCGAACGCCGATCGTTGGAACTCGTATCCGCAGTGCATGTCTGATATGTGCGCTATCAGCAAATGAGATCGTCTCTGCAATTGAGTCAGAACGGTTGTCGAAGATATGAGTGTGTGGTTCTGGACCTGATGTTGGCTTTCTGACGCTTAGTCACTGTCGGCTTGTGACAAATCGGCTAGTTCCTCAGCTTTCTCGTGAAAGCCCTTTTCCTCAAAGTTCGATGCTCGTTCGAGGGCGTCAGACAGAGCCGTCTTCGGAATTAGGATGCTCATATGCTTCTTCTCTTCACCCGAGTCACTTCGGAGTCTCAGCATGATCCAGTAAGTCTTGGATTCCTTGTCAACACAAAGGTCAATTCTAGCTTGCCAAACGTCAGAAGACAATTCAGAACCTCTGTCGGCCTTTCCAACTAAAACATCAGGTCACGCACTTAAGAGAATCCATTCCGGAAGAAACCGCTTGGATCGCATGAGGTTCTTGAGGTATGGTGGGGGACCGTGACTCCGGGGTGATAGAGTCACGGTCCGTATGGGCCTATGTCGGACCAGTTAGGTTGTATTTGTCGTGTCGATCGTGCAAAGGCCATCTGTCTATTCGCCAGATTCGAATCACCGTGGTGGGGAATGAGAGAGTCGGCGAGGGCACTGTTCTCGTGTGCTTGCGCAGTTGCACTGGCATATGATTCCTTGTTGCTGTGATCAGGGTCATGGGTCGATGCCGGGCTGTGGAGTCAGGAGTTCCGTTGGCAGAGGTGGATGAACGGATTTGGGTCTCGCGTGGCCTTGTCAGTAGCATTGAAGTTCTATCGATTTGAAAGCTGACTCGGAGTTCGTCAGAGATGTCGTGGACTGCTTTGGGTAGTAAACTGCTTGACCGCGATGTCTGTCGGATGATTGTCGCTGGGCGAGATGCTTGGGATGTCGTGACGGTGCTTTGATTCATGGTTGTCCCCTAGGGATTGGCATGGCAAGGTGGTATATTAGAGTTCCGTCAGCGGAACATCGATGTACCATATCGTTGCTATGGGGAGAGTCGCACTTCAGGATCTGCGGTCCTTTAAGAGGGGGATATTCTAAGCCCGGTGATTCACTTTTTCTCTTCCAAGGTCTTGCCGCATTTCTGGCAGAATTTCGCGTCAAGGAGGTTCTTGTGTTTACACACCGGACAGGTCTTCATGGGGACTGATTCCAGCGAAGTGGAGCCCTCTACGAAGACAACATCTCCGATCTTCTCCACTTGATCAAACGGAAGGTAGGACTCCTCCTCCATCCCTCTCTCGACAACGATGGCCAGCTTTCCGTCATTTGACCATGCCAAGTCCTTTACGGTGCCGATCTTCTTTGCGTCGCCGTCTATGATCTCCTTACCAACAACCTCTTCCCGGCGATGCCACTTGACCAAGAAAGTATCTCCACAAGTGACTTGGAATCATTCAGCGTATATAGCATTGTCGAGCGGTCCCCTAGATATCGCCATGCGTTCGCGACAGCCTGAACGGGATGATCTGACAGGTTTCTTGCAAGATTGAAATTCCCGCGCGCATAAGACGTTCAAGAATTGGCGAAGGAATCCAGAGATGGTCAAGGCACGCGCTCTTGTTGTCGTTCTCAGCAAGGGTCAGATCGCTGTGAACATAGCTCGGAATATGCGCTTGATTGACCACTCACTGAGGATCTTCTCAACGCATAATGAGCTTTGTATCCCACTTGTGCGTCCCATCGACGAGTCGGAATCTAGCCGCCTCTCAGACACATTGGGTCAAATCAGGGTCGAGGAGCAGGAGTTTGGCGAAAGGTCACAGCGTCCTCGCACGCTGAGGGAGGCGGTAAAGGGCAATCTACGACCCGAACTTCTTGCGATCGTTCCGAAGTCATTTGACGTGATAGGGCAGATAGCAATCATTGAGCTGCCCGGCCAACTCGTCCCTTTTGAAGAGCTCATCGGAGCCGGGGTCTTGGAGATTTGCCCGAATGCTCGGACCGTGATGGCGAAGGCAGGGGCATTCTCTTCCGACTACAGAACGAGAGAACTGAGATTCATCGCAGGCGAGGACAATTCAGTAACCTGCTACAGGGAACACGGTTGCACTTACGAGCTGGACGTTAGGACAGTTTTCTTCAGTCCCCGACTTGGCCAAGAACGTTTGCGAATTGCCTGTCAGGTTAAGCCTGGCGAAACAGTAGTCGATATGTTTGCCGGGGTAGGTCCATACTCGATACTTGTGGCAAGGAAGCAACCGTCGTGCACAGTATACGCGGTCGATGCCAATCCTGCAGCGTTCACGTTCTTGGTGTCAAATATACTCGCTAACAGAGTCCTCGGCAGCGTCAGACCCATGATGGGCGATGTTCGAGAAGTTGTTAAGTCCCACCTCTTTGGAGTGGCGGATAGGTTAATCATGAATCTTCCTGGGGAAGCCTTGAGCTTCGTCGATGTCGCCTGCTCAAGCCTCAACGAAAGGGGAGGTGTAATTCACTTCTACTCATTCGAATCCTCCGAGAAACCGCATGAAGCCGCCTCGGAGAAGCTCAAGCGACAAATTGATGCATCAGGCAGAGAGTTGAAGTCAATCTTGGCGGTAAGGACAGTGAAAGAGATCGCGCCGTACCGATTTCAAGTGGTCGTCGACGCTCGAGTGGGCTAGGCGTAGTCACAGGTCTAACGCTCCGCAATTAGTTCGATTCGGATTCTTGTGCGCGGATCGCGTAGGATCCTGACGAATCCACGGTCCAAATCCAAGGCAGACTTGTCTGCCATGATCATGATGGTTCTGTGGCAGACGTAGTTGCTCTTGCGCGCCACCAGATCGTTCGGGTGATCGAGTGTAAGCCTGCTGTTTCCCCGTCCCCGAATCGTCTCAGTCCTGTTTCCCGCCTCGATCGTGAGCGTAACGTACGTCTCGTTATTCTTCACCAGTTTCGAGAACTCAGTTGAGAGATCAACGCACCCTTTGGAGGCGCAGGTGGCGATTATGCAATCTCCTCTCTCCGTGAGATGGCCTTCCTTTGTGATCTCTAGTGTTGTTGGATGGTTCGCCCTGATCTTGGGATGTCCTGAAGCTTGGATCACTTCCGCGATCCGCATGGTCAGTCTCGCTCTTTCGTCTGACGTGACGACTTCTAAGGCTTTTATTGGTGCCCTGCTCTAGGCGCTGTTTGGATCGGGCGCTAGGTTTGATGGACTTCTCTGAGAAGCGGAGAAGAGCTGTCGAGGCGCTTCGATCAGAAGGAGTTCTACACGATAGTCACATCGCTCGTGCGATGATGACAGTTTCACGCGAACTGTTCTTGCGGACTGAGGAAATGCCGTACGCGTATGCTGACTCACCGCTTCCCATCGGTCATGGGCAGACGACAAGCGCTCTACACATGACGGCCCTGTTTTGCGAGTATGCTGAAATGAAGCCGGGCCAGAAGGTGCTCGAGGTTGGTGGCGGTTGCGGTTACATGAGTTGCGTTTACGCAGAGGTCGTGGCTCCCAGCGATCAGCCTGAACGCGAATGGGGTCACGTTTGGTCGGTCGAGATAATCAAAGGGCTCGCGGAATTTGCGAGACTCAATGTCGAGAAGGCAGGATATGCAAGCAGAGTCACCGTAGTTCACGGAGACGCTTCTGTTGGTCTCTCAGAGCATGGGCCCTACGAGGTGATAATCGTGACGAGCGCTGCACCCGACATTCCATCTCCATTGGAGGAGCAACTTGGACCTGGCGGTGTCCTGCTGATACCGATTGGAACACCGCATTTCTTCCAGGAACTTTTTCGTGTGAGAAAGTCTGATAGTGGCAAAGTCACTCGCGAGAACATGGGTGGAGTCGCATTTGTTCCCTTGAGAGGAAAGCTGGGGTGGCGCGAATAGCAACTGCCCGGGTCAAAACGATTGGGGCCGCACGCGAGAAGTGAAACGTCGTGGTTCCTCATGCACCCCCGGTCTCGTGCGAGAAGAATCTGATAAGAGAACGCATTTGGACTCGGCTGGAAGAATAGAATATCGCGAGGTTCCCTCGCCAGGTCTTTCATTGCATTCTAAACTTCGCGGGGGCAGAAGAAGCTGGCAGGAGAGTCGCAGCCATGAAGGAATTTGAGGAATCGAGAACTGCGAAGGTGAATCCTGATGCTCCTCAACGACAGTCAGATTCGAGGTGCTCGTGCGCCGGAAGCTTCTCTTAATGCCTACTCCGCATCTTCGTAGAGGTTTCATTCTTCTTGATGATAGCTTGCCAAGAAATCGACTGAAACTCGCATCGACCATCCACGGCGCATTCACGGTCGGAAAGAGCGTTCCATTGGACAAAGTCCCAAAGATCGACTTGGCGGTCGTCGGTTCGGTCGCGGTGGCGAAAGACGGAGGCAGAATAGGAAAGGGGGAGGGCTATAGCGAGATGGAGTATGCAATTCTACGCGAACTGGGTCTCGTCAGCGAGTCGGTTCCAATCATAACAACCGTGCATGAGTCGCAAATTGTTGAATCAGTTCCACTCGAAGATCATGACATTGCAGTTGACTACATCGTCACGCCAAAACGTGTATTAGCGACCAATCGAACGAGGCCTCGACCCTCGAGCATCATCTGGGACAAGGTCACGCCAGAAATGACGAACCGAATGCCAGTTCTGAACGAGCTTATGCAAAGACTGGCGTCTCAGCCGAAATAGCGATCAAGGGTAGGCTTGGTTGCCGGCCTTGCCAGACCTGCTTCCATCCTCTCCAGAGCTTTTCTGACGCGGTCCTCGCTGAAGTCTCGCTCCCTGCAGAGGAAGTCTATTACCTCATCGACGCTCGGTTTTTTCCAGTTGAGGGTGTAGTCAGACCTGACATCCGGCCTCAGGAAGAATTCCTTGATCCTGTTAACATTCTCAGGCAGGTCAAGGCCGGAAGTTCGAGCTGCAATTGCTGTTATGTCCCCAAATTCCCTAACCAATTTCAATGCGGTCTTAGGTCCAATCCCTTTGATGCCGTCGGGATTGTAGTCAGTGCCGATGAGTATCCCTACGTCCAC
>Ga0315289_10015657_pt1 | contig 10516 bp, 7 predicted proteins | sample YL17G11_40_MG_FD_203452 | JGI IMG/M metagenome (GOLD analysis project Ga0315289, IMG submission 203452) | Sediment microbial communities from Yellowstone Lake, YNP, Wyoming, USA - YL17G11_40 | ecosystem: Environmental > Aquatic > Freshwater > Lake > Sediment | place: USA: Wyoming | collected...
CCCGTTGTGAAACAGCACTACTCGCTCGCCATCCTGGCCATCATCATCATCTCCATGCTGCCGGGAGCATTCGAGTTCCTTCGGCAGCATCGCGCCGGAAAAGTGGAAAAGAACTGACATAAGTCTTTCAATGGCAGTGTTCTGCGCAAGCGTGGCCGCCATGTGGAAAATACGCGCTGTGTCATTGCGAGCGCAGCGAAGCAATCCCGGATCGCGGGGTAAGGGGGATTGCTTCGCTCCGCTCGCAATGACATAACGGGGCATACTGTCAACGCGGAATCACGTTGGCGGCACTGGCGGACAGATTTTTCTTTGGCTGCTCTCCGTTGCTCCAGGAAATCCGTGTTCTGTTTTGTTCTTGGAAAAAATGAGAAAGGCTTTGCCTCTTGCGCAATTTTGGGGTACTCTGTCCAATTGCAGGTATCCGGCAACGGGTGCCGACACAGAAACTGAGGAGACTTCGCCCCTTATGACCGACACGCATTCCCGGCTGGAAAACCAGATTCTCCACTTCTCGAAGATGGAAAAATGGGACAAGGTCGAGGGTCTGTGGGCCCAGCTTCTCGAAGATCCTTCCTCGAACGCCAGGTTCTACGCCACCGTGGCCGCCCGCGCCGTCGAGACAGGCAAAAGCGCCGACATGCGGGCATGGACCACCCTTCTGGTCGAGTCCTGCCACAGTACCAGCAAGATGCGCGAAGTGATCCAGGTCTGCCGAGGGGTCCTGCACGCCCTGCCTGAGTTTTCGGAACTCCGCCAACCTCTCGTGGACGCGCTCAGGAGCCAGCACACGGGCCATCCGCGGCTCGAGGAGTTCTTCGAGACCAGCGGTCTGCTGACCGAAAACGCCCTGTATCGCCCCCTCAACCGGTTTCTACAGTTTGTGCAGTGTTCCGAAGGCCAGGTCTTCGTCCATGACCACTGGGGCGTGGGCCGGGTCATCCGGCTCGAACCCGATCACGAGCGGGTCGTGATCCAGTTCCAGCACCAGGGCGAAAAGGCGTTTTCCTTTGACGGGGTGCGGGAATACCTGAAAAGAATCGCCACCTCTCACTTCCTGGCGCAACGGCTGCTCAACCCCAAGGCCCAGGCCAAACGGGCGGAAAACACCCCGGTGGACTTTCTGAAGTACTGCCTGAAGTACCTTAAGGGCTCGATCACACGGGCCGAACTCAAGGAGGAACTGCTCCAGGGTATCTTCGACGAACGGCAATGGAACCACTGGTGGAGCAAGAACCGCGACAAGTTCCGCTTCGACCCTTTCATCGGATTCTCGGGCTCGGTGGCCAATCCGCGCCTGGTGCTGCGCGCAGAGCCGAAGTCGTTCCATGAGGAAATGCTGTCGGATTTCCGCATGGCCGACACATTCAACCGCCGCCACAGCCTGCTCATGGACATGATCAAGCTCCGTGAGAAGGAGCCAATCCCCGCCAAGGTAGCCACCGCCATCTCCCAGGCGCTCCGGGACAGCTTTGCCAAGTGTGCCGGTTTGGCCTACGCAGAGCGCCTGGATTACATTTTCCTCCTGAACGACCTTGGCGGCGCACTCGGACAGAATCCGGCGCAGGACCTTCCCTCGCCCCAGGAAGTGCTTTCCCAGGCCGGCGACCCCGCGGAAGTGATCATCGGGCTCTCCGTCCACGACTACCAGGTGCGCGCCGCCGCCCTGTTGCGGGAAACCGCTCCCGATGCCTGGCATGAGAACGCGGACCGCCTCTTTCTGTCCGGTCCCATGCGCCTGGGACAGTGGGTGCTGCGGGAACTGGTGGAAGCCGGCGACCTGGAGACCGCGGCGCATATCGCGGAGCAGCTGCTGCACCGGCCCTACGAGAATCCGGATTTGTTCCTTTGGCTGGTTCGCGCTTTCCGCGAGGGAAAACTCACCCAACTCCACATTGACGTCACGACCGACACGATTTTCGCGTCAACGATGGACCTGGCGGACGACTGCCAGCGGCGGATCGCCCACGAAGACCCGGAGGCCTCCAAACTCAAAGGGCTGAAATCGCGCCTCCTCAACCTCCTGACGGAGAAACACCAAGCCCTGATCGCGGAGACATTCGAGGGACTCGAAGTGGAGGAGGTGCGCAAGAGGCACCGGGCTGTAATGGACAATCCGACCCTGAACGAGATTTTCAAGCTGGCTTTCGACAGCGCGGTGCGAGGCACGTGCTTCAAACTCGACGAGGCCGAAGCGGGCGGCGGCGCCGACAAGGAGCACTTCGTGACCTCCCAGGCGTTTGAAGCGCGACAGAAAGAGTACTTGCACCTCAAGACGGTGGAAATCCCCGCCAACAGCAAGGCGATTGGAGAAGCGGCGGCTATGGGCGACTTGACCGAGAATGCCGAGTACGACGCGGCCAAGGAAAGGCAGAAGGTGCTGTTCCGCCGGCTGGAGGCGCTCGAAGACCTGCTGCACCGCGCGCGCGTCCTCGAGCCGGACCACGTCGACACCAGCGTCATCGGCTTTGGCACCGCCTTCAAGGTCCGCGACCAGGACAGCAGCAAAGTCGAGCAGTACGCTCTGCTGGGGCTGTGGGATGCCGAGCCCGAGAAGAACGTGCTCTCCTATCTCACTCCTTTCGGAAAGCAGTTCATGAACCGCCGGGTCAATGATTCCCTCGCGGTCCACCACCCGGGCGGAGGTTCCACGCGCTACACGGTCCTGGAGATAACCAACGCCCTTGAAAAAAGGAAGTAGCCGTTCATGGCGCCTTAAGGCATCCGGAAACGAATGAAAAAGGCCGGGTTATGGCGTCCTTGGGTCCCTTTTGTCCTTGTTGTCGTTGAGGTCCTTTTTTCGTGAGAGCCGGGAGAGCAAAGAAGCGTGACCGGAATCAGGCCTCGGGGATCTGAAGAAGCTTGCGCAGCCGCGAACCGATCGTGTCCATATTCAGCGGCTTGACCACAAAGTCCGCCACACTCAGCCGGTTTCGCCATTCCTCTTCCGTCTTGCTGTCCTGCGTCTCCACCAGTCCGGTGATCACCATAATGGGGATTTGGGCAAGGTCCGGATCGGACTGAATAGCGGCGCAGACCTCGTACCCGTTCATCTTGGGCATCATGATGTCCAGGACAACACCGTCCGGGCGCACAGCGCGGACCCGCTCCAGGCCCGATCTGCCGTCTGAAGCGATGTGAACAGCGATACCATTCGCCTCCAGCACGATCCGCAGTATTTCGGCGATCTCGGGATCGTCTTCCACGATCACCACCTGCTTGCCGCTAATGTGCTCAGACGTCTTTGCCATGGGATTGCCTCGGGGATCGAAGTGGATAAGCTGCTTCTTGTCTTAGTATACGGCAACTGTTCTTCCGAGGCAAGCAGTTCCTGCACATGCCGGCTCTTGCCAGCAGGAAAAACGCACGAACTGCCTGGGCGCTTCTTGACGAAGCTACATGCCTTCGCACGCTCCTCCAAGTTGGGAATCCTTCCGGCAACCATGATGACTGCGCCAGGTTTCATTCCCGCAGGGACTGGACCTCAATCCCGCAAGAACCAGGCCTCAATCCCGCAAGAACCAAGCCTCAATCCCGCAGGGATTGAATATGAATAGCCGTGGGCGCAACCCACGGACACAGGCCGCGCCATTTTGCCGCCCAACCCGGAAAGGGTTGAACTTCCTTTGGCGCGATGGGTTCGACCCATTCAGGGTCGTGCCTGAAAGGGGGGAACCGGCCTATCCCCGGGTTTCGCTGCGCTCACCCGGGGCTATTCACATTGGACGCTTTCGGCGTCCAGCCCTCCAATTGTTCTGGTCCTCCAATGTCCCGCCCTTCCAAGATCCTGGCCCTCCGGTGTCCTCCTTGTCCGCTGTCGTAGGTAGCTTCGCCAAGATGCGCCCGGTTCTTCCCAGCGCGGAAATCGCCTGGCCGGTGTTTGGGGCTTGACATGCCGGGCGGGTCAGAACACAATCGCCATTAGCCCGGATGAATACTCCGTTGCGCAGCGGCGGAATTCATCAGGTTTGTAGTGTACACTCCCGTTGTCGAATCGCGGCCCGCGTGGTTAAGAAACGCCCAAACGAACCACGAATACCCCGCCAAGAGCAGGAAGCCCTATTGAGTTGGGACGAAGACCTTTTCAGCGCCATCCCCATGGGTATGGCCATCCTGGACCCTGAGGGGGGGATCCGTTGGGCGAACCAAACTCTGGCCGAGTCTGTGGGACAGGACTGCTCCGCGCTCATCGGCCAGGACCTGTCCGCGTTCGTCCCGGAGGAAGATCGCCAGGTTCTCCGCGATCATCTGGCTCGCGCTGTGGAAAAGGGTGATCAGGAGGAATGCGTTCTGCGGCTGGGGCGTCCGCCTGGTCTCGTCCGCGAGATGCGGCTAACCAGCAAGCCCATCCGCGACGCGCGGAACCGGATCAAGGGGATTCAGATCGCCTTTACCGAAGTGGGCGAGCCCGCCGCGGCTCATATGTCCAAAGACCTCTTCCCTTCCTTTCCTTGGGCAGTTCGTTTGCGGGAAGCGCTCGACCATTCTCCTTGCCTGCTCTATAGTTTCGACACGCGGAGCAACCGCTACGACTACGTCAGCGCCCACGTGGAGGCTCTTCTGGGCTACACGGTGGAAGAGATGATGCGGAAGGACCTCGAGGCTTTATGTCGGGCCATCTTTCCGGAAGATTTCGCCAGAATCTCGGCCCAAACGAAGGAGGCGATTAGAAAGAGCGGAAAGCGGCGCCAGGTTCCCGCGACTCTCGAGTTCCGCTGGAAAACCAAGAGCGGAGACTACAGGTGGTTCAGCGACTCGGCGGTCTTCTTTGTGGACGAGAAAGGAAAGATCGAGAGATTCGCCGGCTCCGCCTGGGATATCACGGACCGCAGGCGCGCCGAGGAGGCCCTGAAGGAAAGCGAGAACCTGTTCCGCGTGCTCGCGGAAACCGTCCCCGTCGCCATCACCATGATTCAAGGGATGAAGATCATATACTCAAACACCATGCTTGGGCGGATTCTGGGTTACTCCCAAGAGGAGATTCTAGCCAAGGGGTTGGATGAACTCTTCCATCCCGACTCGCGCGAGTTCCACAAAGAGATGGCCCTGGCCCATCTGCGCGGCGAGAGTATTCCCTTGAGACTCCAGAGCCCGTTTGTGACGAAGGACGGCCGCACCCGATGGATGGAAGTATTCGCAAGCCTGGCCGTGTGGAAAGGCAAGCCGGTCGGCGTAGGCGCGCTTCTGGATATCACGGACCGCAAGGCGGCCGAAGAGCAAGGCAGGGCCAACGAACGCTTCCTGCAGAGCGTCTTCGACGCCATCCAGGACGGTATCTGTGTCCTGGACAAAAACCTCCGAATCCTCCGGGCCAACAGCACCCTCGCCAAATGGCACTCCGAAGAGCTTCCTCTTGTGGGGAAAACCTGCTATTCCGCCTTTCGCGGTCTCACCAAGCCGTGCGCGGATTGCCCGGCCGTCCTGGCGCTGAAAAAGGGAACCACCCACAGGGAGACGATTTCCCACAGCGGCGCCGATGGTTCCAGAAAACTTCTCGAAGTGTATTCTTTTCCCCTGGCCGCCGACGCGCAGGGCGTTTCCGGTGTTGTGCAATACATGCGCGATATAACATCCCACTGGCACGCCGAACAGCAAACCCAGCGGGCGATGGCCAGGGTCGAAGCCCTCGCCCAGATCGGGCGCCTTCTGGTAAGGGGTGAGGCCGACGTGAGCCAGGTTCTGGGAGTCCTGGGCCAGGCACTGGAAGTGGAGTGCGGCTTCGTGAATCTTTTTCAGGATAATCCTCGAAGACTGGAGCGTCTTCACAGGTGGTTCGCGGAGAACGTGCGCGGCGCCGTTACTCCCCCTCCTTACGCAGCGACTTCCTCGATCCCCTGGGCTATCGCCAAGCTCAGACGCGGCGAGGACGTGATTATTCCCGATAGCGAAGCTTTGCCCCGCGAAGCCGCGCACGAGAAAAGGCTCTTGCAGGATCTCGGGGAGAAAGCCGCGGCGGTTGTTCCCATCCCTGCCTCCACCGGCAGATTAATGGGATACATAGGCCTGGTCACCATGTCCCAGCCTCGCGCCTGGGCGGAGGATGAGATTGAGATGCTGCACACCGTCGGTGAGATGCTAGGCCATTACTTCTCGCGGCACAAGAAGCAGATGCCGCGAAACGTGCCACATACTCACAGAGCTGCTCCCCATGACCGCAAGAAAGGCACGCGATGACCCAAACCTTTCTGATCGGTTTGACCCTCCTTGTCGTTTTGGCCGCCGCCGTCCTATCCGCCTTTGCGCTGTGGACCAGCCGGCTCACCTTGCGAGTCCTTCGCGAACAGGAATCCCGCAAGGACGCCGCTCAGGACCGGATCGCCCAGACCCAGGCCACGCTCGCCGAACTCTTCCAGAAGGCCTCGGCGGACATGGCGCAGCGCCTCGAGAAAGCCAAAGGGGACCTCCGGCAGGAAACCTCGGACCGGCTTACCGCCGGGTTTCAGGCGATCCGGGACGGGGTGAACGGCCAGCTCGAATCGGGCCGCCGCGAACAAGCCGAAGCCTTGACAAAGCAGACGTCGGGCCTCGAAGAAAAACTGGCGCGGATGTCCGACACCCAATCGCGCGGCTTGTCCGACTCGCGGCAGGAAATGTCCAAGCGCCTCACCGAATCGCGTGAGGAAATGGCCAAGTCCCTTTCCCAAACCACACGCAATCTGGAGGAACGCTTTGAGAGTCTGAGCGGCCGGGTCACGCAGACACTCGAAACCTTAAGAACAAAGGTGGATGAACGCCTGCTCGCGATCTCCGGCGAGGTCCAAAAGAAACTGGATCAGAACATCAAGGAGGGTTTCTCGCAGTTCGAGAAAGTGCAGGAGCACCTGAAAGCCGCCGAGGAACGCCTGAAGGAGGTAAGCCAGGTCGGCGCCTCGATCCACGACCTCAACACCCTCCTGAAGATGCCCCACCTGCGTGGCAGGTTCGGCGAAGTCACCCTCGAACGCATTCTGGCGGACTTTCTGCCGGCGGGAATGTACGAATTGCAGGGCTCTATCACTTCGGGCGACCGCTTGCGCCCCGACGCATTGATCCTTCTGCCCGACCGCAAGCTGCCCATAGACAGCAAGTTTCCCCGCGAGCAGGTCCTGGCGCTCTTTGAGAGCGACGATCCCGCCAAGATTGCGGAGGCGCGCGCGAACCTCGAGGGAATCGTGAGACGCCAGGCCGCCGACATCGCCAAGTACATCAAGCCCGAAGAGGGGACCACCGATCTTGCCCTGATGTTCCTTCCCAGCGAAACCCTCTGGTTCGAGGTGATCCGGAATACCGCTCTTTCCGAGACCCTTGGCAAGCTGCGCGTCTTTCCCGTTTCACCGAATACCCTGATGGTTGTCCTTCACTCGATTTCCCTGAGTCACAAATGGTATGAGATGGCCAAAGGATACGAGAAAACGACCCAGGAACTGGGCAAAGCGCAAAAAAGCTTCGCGGACTTCCGCAACCGATTCGGCGACATCGGCAAACAGTTGGAAAAGGCCCAGGACTCCTACCAGAAGGCCTCCGGCCACCTGAGCCGCTATCAAAGCCGCGTGGTGCAGATAACCGGCGAGGAACCGCCCGAGATCGAAGGCCCGGATCTCTTTTCGGAGCCTGACAAGGAGCGTTAGCCGGTTGGCCAGTTGGCCAGTTAGCCGGTTGGCTAGTTTGTAGTGCGGGCTTCAGCCCGTCCCGCTCTGAAACACAACCCCGAAAGATCGCCGCCAAACGTTCATAATTCAAGGTTTATGCAGATAATCCCAGGCGCCTGGAATGTTCCCCTCGCAGGTGCGGTTTCCCTTGCAATCCAGGTGGAAACTTGGTTGAATGGGCTTGGATGCAACAGTACTCGCTCGCGGCGCTGGAGAGAGGAACAACACGGTTGTCCACCATAACCACTAAAGAGCTGGTGAAGGTTTACGGCGGGCGAACCGTGGTGAATGAAGTGGGCCTGGAGGTATCCAACAGCGAGATCGTCGGGCTGCTGGGGCCCAACGGCGCGGGAAAAACAACCACCTTCAACATGGTGGTGGGTATCATCCGTCCAACGACGGGCAAGATCTACTTCGACGACACCGAAATCACCACGCTGCCCATGTACAAACGCTCGCGTCTGGGCGTGGGATACCTGGCCCAGGAATCCTCGGTTTTCCGGAAACTCACGGTCCGGGAGAACATCATGGGGATTCTGGAATGCCTTCCTCTTTCCAAAAGAGAACGCCGAGCCCGACTGGAGAATGTGCTGGAAGAGTTGGGGCTTGCCTATCTCCTCAACAGCTACGCCTACACCTTGTCCGGCGGCGAAAGGCGCCGCGTGGAGATCGCCCGGGCCCTTGTCACCGAGCCCAAGTTCATGTTGCTGGACGAGCCCTTTTCCGGGGTGGACCCCAAGGCGGTCGAGGAGATCCAGGGTGTGATCCGTCAGATGAAGGCGCGCGGGCTGGGGGTTCTGGTAACCGACCATAGCGTGCGCGAAACCCTGACCGTGACCGACCGCTCCTACATCATCCACGAAGGCAAAGTGATGATCTCGGGCACAGCCGAGGAACTCGTGAACAATCCGCGAGCGAAAGAACTGTATTTTGGAGAGCGCTTCTACATGCGCCTGGACACGGACTCGCCCCCCGGCGATTCGGTCCGGAACTGACGGGAGGGACAAAGCACAAGCCGCATGGCCTGAGGAGGCCGGCCTTTCCAAACTTATACAAGGGCGGAGGACCGTGTTTTTCGTGTCTTGCCCGGCCCCTGCCCTGCCGATAAGAGAGGCATACGGCTTCTCTGAAAGGAGATTACTCTATGAGCCCACGCATCATGTGTCACGACCACGAACTCTCGGATTCCGACCGGGAATTCATCACTGCCAAGATCGGGCGACTCAAGAAGTACTATGACCGTATCACCGAGGTCAGCGTGATTCTGGACGCGGCCAAGCGGACGGCCCTCGCCGAAATCCTGACCTCCGGACCTCACATGAACCTGCGTTTCAAACATGAGGCCGAAGACATGCGGACGGCTTTCGAAGGCGCTCTGAACAAAGCCGAACGCGGACTCCGCAAGAACAAGGAGAAGAAATGGGGCGACAAGATGCACAAGAGGAACAGCGTCACCATTCGGCGCTTTAACCCAACGGGCTTTGATTTCAACATCAACTTCGGGGAGGACGGCGCGGGGCTCGCCCAGGCTTTGGGCGCGGAAGCCGTCGAACCCAAACCGATGTCGCTGGAAGAGGCACATGCGCAGTTGCAGTCCCGGGACACGGGTCTGTTTGTGTTTATCAACTCCGCCACCGGCAAAGTGACGATTCTGCACCGGAAGGCGGACGATGAGGTCGAAATGGTCGAGATTGAGGGGGACGATCTGTCCCTGGACCATGTTCTGGAGGTTCAAGCGGGGAACTGATCCCTGAGTTGACCTGGCGCGGTTTTCATCCGCGCGATTACAGGATTCGGGAAAGAAGACGGCCATGGGCGAGCGCGGCGAAGAAAACATCGCGAAACTAGTTGTTTTCATCCTCATCGCTGTCGTTTACGCCATTGCGACAGGGGTCAGGAAACTCAATCGGTGGATCAACGAAAGACGTGAGAGGCGCGCGGCCGGGGAGATACAACCTCCCCGGCCGGACTTTGCCCGGCCCACTGCGCGTGAACCCGTCCGCGAGCAAGCCGCGCCGAAAGCGCCTCCTGAACCTCCCATCAGGGATGCCGCGGCGTCTCTCTTGAGAGAATTGGAGAAGGCGCTCTCAGGCGAATTCGAGATCGAAGAGAAGAAACCCGCTTCTCTTCCCCCGCCCGTGCCTCCCCCGCCGCCGCCTCCTCCCCCGGCGCCTCCTGTACGCTCTTCTCCGGCTCCTCTCGCCCCGCCGTCAATGGCCCGCCAAATCCCTCCTCTTCTGGCGCCGCAGCGCCGGGTGCCACCGTCTCCGTCCCTTCCTGCGCGGGCGGTCGCTGCCCGGCAAACCCAAGTATTCGCGGCGTCCCGAGCCCCGGAGGCTTCGCCTCACAGAAAACTGGAGCCGCCGCGCGCAGTCACACCCACGCGTATCCATGTTCTTCCGCCCGCCGCGGTCCAACGCGCTCGCTTGGACCACTTGGCCGTCCTTCGCTCACCGGCCGATCTGCAGCGCGGCATACTCCTCCACGAGATCCTCGGTCCCCCACGGGCCTTCCGATCCCTCCGGGTCTCCGGCTCGCCCCTGGTGCGCAAGCCATAGATTTCCTTCAGGTGCGCGAATGGCGCAGACCATCGCGGGTTCCTTCCAGGAGAGTTTCAGAGTCTATCGGCCGGGGAAAATGGGAGGACGGAAACAGGCTGAAGCCTGGACTCTGAGCCCGTTCAGAGTACAGGCTTCAGCCTGCCCATCGTTATGTCGCTACTTTGAGATTCTCCTGGGGTTCCTTATCGCAGGTACCTCTATCTGTTGCTATTGCCCGCTACCCCTGCTAACGTGCATCCCATAGACACGAGGACTGCCCGCGCCCATGAACATCCGTTTCGACGACCTGCCTCTCCTGCGCGTTCCCCTCACCCGGATTGACTGGAA
>Ga0315289_10015658_pt1 | contig 10516 bp, 12 predicted proteins | sample YL17G11_40_MG_FD_203452 | JGI IMG/M metagenome (GOLD analysis project Ga0315289, IMG submission 203452) | Sediment microbial communities from Yellowstone Lake, YNP, Wyoming, USA - YL17G11_40 | ecosystem: Environmental > Aquatic > Freshwater > Lake > Sediment | place: USA: Wyoming | collected...
GGTGCTCTGGCCTGATTATGATCTGCTTTTTCTTGTTCCCTGCCATGACGTCGAGGACATAGGCTTTGCCCTGAGTGGCTGCGACGACACCAGTGAGTCCATGGAACCTGACATGCGGCTGGCCCTTGTGGATGCTCGGGTCAATCTCCACATGCGCCCTGTCGCCTATCTCGAACTTCTGGAACTGCCTTGTTATCGGAGAGAGTCCTCTGTCTCTAGCGCGCCTCTGCATCACGTACCTCGTCCGGCGTCTGTAACCCTTGGAAGCTTTGACCATGCCTTACGCCTCCTAATCTCCGATACCTATCACGTCGAGCTCTCGCACCTCGCAGGGCGCCCCGACAAGCTCGGCGACATTGGGCTGCGTCCGCCCCTCGTCCCCGTGCATCAGTTCCTTGATGTACGTTCCGCTGTCGGCCTCGACGACGAACACGATCTCAGAGCCCTCCACAGACTCAATCCTTATGTTTCGGATGGTCCTGTGGCGCTCAAGGTTCGCCCGCCGATGGGCTACCCTGTTTGGAGTCCGCTGACTTATAGGCTTTCCGGCCAATGCTGTAACTACTTGATTAAGCTTTCCGTGGTCGAAATCGGCCAGGAATCGCACCCTGACTCGGTATGTCTTGGGGTGAGTGCTCTCCTTGATGGCCTGCATCTCAACACGGTTGGACAGCCTGAGACCCTCGACCTCGACCAAACCCTGAGCGCCTGAGTTAATCTCGCGCTCGACGGACGGCAGGTCGAGCGCCCTCTTTCGAGGCCTCTTGACCTCGACCACAAAGGGTCTGCCGTTGCCGAGCATCCGCGCGTCGATGTCCTCCCGGCCCATGCCGTGGAAGAAATCCTCCTCGCCCTCGGCGTGCCTCATCACGATCGGTCCGGTCAGGTCCTGCACGCTCAGTTCGTACATCCGCCCCTTGCCTTTGCACCTTGGGCAGCCCTTGCCCCTGCAATCTCGGCATGGCCACCTCGTCTGCGGGATCTCCCTAGAGAACTTCCTGTACCTGCCGTAAACGAACAGGGGCGCAACGTCGAGGACCACCTTGTCGAACCTGGTGTCGATCAGGAAGACCATCTCAGGGTTGGCGAAGTCGACCGTCTTGCCGAGCTTCTTCTCAAGCAGCTTCCCGATTTCGCGGTTCAACTCAGCCTTAATCGACTCGCTCTCCGTGGCCCCTATCTCCGTCCAGAAGGATTCCTCTCTTTCGATCGTCTCGGCGTCGATCTTCGTGCCAACCAAGAAGGTCGAGAACTGGTAATCCTGAGATCCCTTGAGCGCGAGGTCGGCGAATTTCTGCGTCTCGGAGAACAGGCCTCTGCACACGAAGCAGTCAGACGGGTTCGCGAGCAAGCCGGGGGGGTCGTCAAATGAAGAACGTACCATCGTCCCGCGCTGGTCGTTTGAGAGCCCTCTGGATACGGATGCAAAAAGCCTTCCCAGACAGTGGTTGCACAGAGGGCGCTGAAGCGCTCGCCCTGCGAGCTCTAGCCTTTCGGACATTATCGCAAATGTGCAGGAGTCGCCCCCTATTTATTGATTGGCCGCCGAGAGACTGCATCTTGAGAAGTCATTCGGCCAGAGGCTTTTCAGAGAAAGGGTTAAGCCTTCTCGGAGGCAATGACTGCACCGGCAGAAATGGTAGGCAGCATACCTCCGACGGAGCACTTTTCGCACTTGTCCTCGACAGAGCCGAACCTTATGGATGACTTATCATCCACGTCATCGACAGGGTCAGGTATCATGACCGGCACAACAAGTTGCCAAGAGTCGTCGAACTCTTCGCTCTTTGTAGGGGTCATTGGGGCAATCGCCTTCATCGTCATCGGGCTCTGGGCAACTAGCCAGGGCGCTCCCGTCTTCTTTCTACTGTTTGCTATCCTTGGTGCCTTCGCATCGATCGCAATGTCCATTGCGAAAGACAGAGAAGTGACAAGGCTCGCTGAACAGAAGGCAGCAGCTGCGATGGAGGCAGATCAGCAATTGAAGAGCGAAATCGCACAGGCCGTCAAAGAGAGCATGAAGGGCACAATCAAGGTCAGGTGCAAGTATTGCGGAAGCTTGAATGACGAAAAGGCGTCGAAGTGCGATTCATGTGGCGCCACCCTCTGACGCTAAGAAAGCAGGCTGCAATTCGATTGGAGTCGATGTCCCGGGGAATCAAAAGTGATTTGGAGTCGTCGTCATGGATGATGCTGAAAGAAGAGAAGATATGAAGACCCAGAGGGGCAGAAGGACCACTACTGACCGGTGGATTGAGGACTGGCCGTGGGTTGGTGGCAAGCCTGGGAAGGCTGCCAGCAAGGTCTTCTGGATCTGGTTCCTTCTTCTGGTCCTGATGGCGTTCCTGATACTGCTCGCATTCATCACCATGCACATCTGCCTGGCCGTCGCGCTGATCCTGGTGACTGCTGTGATCGGTACGCTCCCGACACTCTTCCTGTACGGGTCGAGGATCTGACTCAGATACCCACGCATTCGAGCTTGTCCTTGCAGAAGTTCCACAGCGGATTATCGTCGGCAGTGGTTATGGTCTCGAGCCAAGCAGGGAGCACTGGCTTCAGCATGTCGATGGCCGCCTTGAGGTCGAACTCATTCAGAGGCGCGTCGTAGACAAGGTAGTTCACCAGCACTGGCTGAGCTTTGACTTTCTCTTCCTCAAGCGCGAAGAACAGCCTGACGTGGTCCTCTCCCTTGAGAACATACGTCTCAGCGATGAGGGAATGCTTCTTCCTGAACTTCGTGCCCACCTCGAACTGCGCGATCCGCTTGTAGTCGACCGCCTCGTTCAGGATCCACTTCATCTGCCCTTCGTAAGAGCCGAGGACGAACTGAGACGGCGCGAGCCTCAGTCTCTGGCCAGACTCTAGGGCTAGTCGGGTCCACAGCCTCAGGAAGGCATGGGCGAGCAACTTCATCGTGCGGTCCCGCTCGGTGTCTCCCATCGCCAAGACCACGGGTATGGTCGCCATGTCGGCATCGACCGACTTGAAAAGCGCCTCAGCCATCTGAGGAATCTAATGTCGGTCTGCATATTTCAATCGTGCAGGTTGGCGGCCTCAGAAACCCATGCCGTCGACCTTCAGCAGCGCCCTGCGCCCTTCGAGGTAATGGTACACAGCCGCGTGCTCGCTGCCTGATAGGAGCATGTCCATGCCTTTCTCCGCAACCTCTACCTGAAGGATGTTGCCGATGATGGATACCGTGTTGCCGTAGATCGATATGAACGCGCCCGTGAGCTCTTCGAATATCTCCCTGGTCATGCCTCTGGTGCCTATCACGCGGGAGCGCATGCGCAGGATGTGCTCCTGCTTCTTGCCGACGTAGTCACGGATATCGAGAATCTCGAGCTGGTAGTTGTCATCCAACAGCTTGAACGCTTTCTCCGGCGAGAATCCTCTCCCGATGGCAGTCACCACGTTCACGACTGCCAGGGCTATCGAGGGGTCCGCCGCGTGTGTGTAGTCGATCTCGACATCCCCCTCCTCCGAGTCAATGGAGAGCACAACGCCCGCGAGCTTCTCCAGCTTCGCCTTCGTCTCCCCGTTCCTTCCGACGAGCACGCCGATACGTTCGGAAGTGATCCTGACTGACTGAATCATTTGCCCCTTATCCCCTTGAGTTCCTTCGCGACGTCAATGATCACGCGATACTTCTTGAAGAACCTTGCCACGTTGCCCACATCGCGCTCAAGCCATTCCTGGGCCCTCGGATGGTCAACCATGACCGCCTGACCGACATCGATTATCACCGGCTCCTGGCCCAGCATGAGCACGTTGAACTCGCTGATGTCGCTGTGCACGAGCTTCGCCTTCTTGTACGCCCGCTTCATGTAGCCGAGTATCTTCCGCGCGACGGCCTCCGGATCCTCAAGCCTTACGTTGCGCATCTCGCGGGCAGGCTCGACCGCGTCGCCTATGTATTCCATCACGACCACGTTCTGGCGGTTCGCGATTGGCTTGGGAACCCTGACGCCGACCTTGTCCAGTAGCTTGAGGTTCAGGTACTCCTTGTTCGCCCACATGTAGATGAGCTTCCTTTTCCTGCCGGACAGACCCTCGAATCTCGGGTCGCCATAGATGTACTTGGCCATGTCACCGAAGGTCGATGTTGAAGTCCTGTATATCTTGACGGCCACGAGCGTGCCGTCCTTCGTCGTCGCCCTGTATATGTTCCCCTCCTTGCCTGTGGATATCGGGAAGTCGAGCTGGTCGAAGACGCCTTCAGTGAACAACTTGTAGATAATCATCAGGTTCTGCTGGTCGAAGACCTCGTCATAGGACTTGCGGTCGTTAGTGTCTTTCCTGCGGAAGCGCCACTTGTCTATCTCCTGCTCAAAACGGTGATACTCGTCGCGCGGTGCCAAGAGAATTCACCAGACACCTTTCAGAAGATGTCTATCGACTTTGGGATCATCTTCTTTCTGCTCAGGTACATCGCCTGGGTCCTCGTGTACCTGTACTGTATGTTCGCCTTCTCGTCCTGGAAGTCCCAAGGTTGCACTATGACGAGGTCCCCCTCGCGGATCCACATTCGCTTCTTGATCTTGCCTGGAATGCGCCCCATGCGGTACTTGCCATCGGCACACATGATCTTTATCCTGGACGCTCCAAGGAGCTGGTCCGCGATGCCGAATATCTCATTGTCCTTCTTGCGCGGAAGGCGTACCCTGACGAATTCTGGCTGACCGTCCGGTCCCAAGGACGGCTCTTCTTCGGCTTCTCTCCGTCTGAATGGCAAGGTGTTCAGTCCGTATTGCTGAGAAGTAATATGCTCGGCATACTTAAGAGTAGTGGAATTCGAGTTGCCAGCCAGATGCTCGAACATCTCGTTTCGTCAGATTCCTACGCGAACAAATTCGTGTCAGGAATCGGACAATGCCGTGCTCGGCATGTTCTCTCAGTGTCACCACGACCTTATACGTCGCGCCGGTTGAATCGCTCGGAGGCGGCATGCCATGGAAGGCTCGGCCAACAAAGAGAAGCAGAAGATACTGCTAGCGTACTCTGGCGGACTTGACACGTCAGTGGCTATCCACTGGCTGAATGAGAAGTACGGCTGCGATGTCGTCGCCGTGACCGTCGACGTCGGTCAATCGGACGACCTCAAGGACGCCATGAGGAGGGCCAAGTCAATAGGTGCCTCCAGAGCGTGGGTCGTCGACGCGAAGAAGGATTTTGCAGATGGGTATGTGCTCCCCGCGCTGAAGGCGAACGCGCTCTATGAAGGCAACTACCCGCTCGGGACAGCGATCGCCAGACCTCTCATGGTCGCGAAGCTCGTCGAGATGGCCAGAAGACTCGGATGCGATACCATCGCACATGGCTGCACCGGCAAGGGGAACGACCAGGTCAGGTTCGAAGCGTCGATCATGGCACTCGCGCCAGACCTGGGCATACTCGCTCCGACCAGAGATTGGAAGATGACCCGCGAGGAGGAAATCGCCTATGCGAAGGAACACGACATCCCGATTCCAGTCACAATCGACAAGCCGTACAGCATAGACGAGAGCGCCTGGGGAAGGGCGATCGAATGCGGCGTGCTCGAGGATCCGTGGGTTGAGCCTCCGGAATCGATCTTCGAGTGGACCAAGGGCATCGACAAGTCTCCCGATGTGCCAGAATACGTCGACATCGGGTTCATACAGGGAAAGCCGGTGAGCCTGAACGGCAAGCCGATGGAGCTGCTCGACCTGATAACCGAGCTCAACTCCGTCGCTGGGAACAACGGCGTCGGAAGGATCGACCACATCGAGAACCGACTCGTGGGCATCAAGTCGAGAGAGGTCTACGAAGCGCCCGCGGCGATTGTCCTAATCAAGGCTCACCAGGACCTCGAAAGCCTCGTGCTCACCAAGGACCTCTTGCACTACAAGAAAATCGTCGAGCAGCACTATGCCGACCTAGTCTACAACGGCCTCTGGTTTTCACCTCTCAAGGAAGCGCTCGACGCGTTCGTCGAGAAGACCCAAGACATCGTCACGGGGACGGTCAAGCTCAAGCTGTTCAAGGGAAGCGCGGTCGTGGTCGGCAGGGAATCACCATACTCGCTCTACACATCATCGCTCTCGACCTATGCGAGAGGCGATGAGTTCGACCATTCGGCGGCCAAGGGCTTCATCTACGTGTGGGGGCTGCCCATGAAGGTCGCCGCGATGGCAAAAGCCATAGGAGATGTCAGTGGGGGGACGAATGAAAGCGCGGTCAGCGAGGAGCAAGCCACGGTCTGCAAATGACGAGTTCCTCGGTTTCACAGGATCGCTCCACTTCGACAAGCGGCTGTGGAGGTACGATTTAGCAGGCAGCATAGCGCATGCGCAAACGCTCGTGGGCGCGGGCGTGCTCACTGAGAAGGAGAAAATCCAAATCGTCTCATCGCTCAGGCAGCTCGCTGAAGAGCTGAGCGATGGGAAGCTGGAACCCGATCCCGCGGCCGAGGACATTCATATGAGCATCGAGAAGATGCTCATCGCCAGGATAGGACAGGTCGGCGGCAAGCTGCACACCGGAAGGAGCAGGAACGACCAAGTAGCCCTCGACCTGAGACTGATGGTCAGGGAGGCCATCTCGGATGTCGTCTCGGGATCGGTGGGACTGCAGACGGTCCTGCTAGAGAAGGCTGCGGGTGCCCAGACGGCCACCTTGCCGGGCTACACTCACATGCAGCACGCTCAGCCAGTTCTTCTCTCTCACCATCTGCTGGCTCACTTCTGGAGGCTCGAACGAGACATCTCCCGCCTGAGTGATTGCAGTGCTCGTATGAACATTTCCCCGCTAGGCTCAGGAGCCCTTGCTGGCACCTCGTTTGAGCTGGACCGACAAGAGGCGGCCAGGCTGCTCGGGATGGACGATGTAACCGAGAATTCGCTGGATGCGGTCTCCGACCGCGACTTCGTGGCAGAGACCGCATTCGCGCTCTCGCTATTGATGATCCATCTGTCATCGCTCGCTGAGGAGCTCGTGCTCTGGTCCTCGCGCGAGTTCGGGTTCCTCAAGCTACCCAAGGACTTGTCCAGCGGCTCCAGCATGATGCCACAGAAGCGCAACCCGGACATTCCTGAGCTTGTCAGGGGCAAGTCCGGCCGAGCCGTTGGCGACCTCATCGCGATCCTCACCCTGCTGAAGTCTCTTCCCCTCGCGTATAACCGCGACCTCCAGGAAGACAAGGAGAGCCTCTTCGATGCAATAGACACCGCAGCGGCTTCACTCCGTGCCCTCACACACTTCCTGACAGAGGCTGAATACGACAGGGTGAGGATGAGGAAGGCGGCCGAGATCGGGTTGATGACCGCGACCGACCTCGCCGACTTCCTCACAACCCGCGGTGTGCCATTCCGGGACGCGCACGGGATTGTGAGCCGGATGGCCGAGGAATCCGGCGAGGACGACGCGAAGTTCCTGCGACTGGCCAAAGAGGTCCTGCGAAAGCACATGAAGGATCACAAGACTTCTGACCTCGATTTCCTGAAGGCCGACAGGGCGGTCGAGAGACGAAAAATCGAGGGCGGAACGGCGAGGTCTGCGGTGGCGAAGCAGATGGAGAAGGCGGAGACGAAGCTGAAGGAAAGCAGAGCCTTGCTGTCGCGAATGAAAAGCCAGAACTCTGTCGTGGACAAGCTGTTGGGACTCGAGCCTACCTAGGAATCGCTGGGACAATCTTGTCCTCGATGCAGGCGGAGAGTATGTCGAACGCACGCATCATGTCCTCCCTGCTGACTATGAAGATAGTGTCGGTGTAGCAGCTCACGGCCTCGAGCAGATTGATGCCCTGCTCCGAGAGCATGTTCATGACATAGACGAACGCGCCAGGAGTCTCCTCGATCCTTGCAGGGCTCTTCACTGTGATCTCCCCAAGGTTCTCCTTGACGCTGATGATGTGCTCATGCCCGATAGCCTTCACGATCGTCGGCAAATGCTTGTCCTCGGAGATGACCGTGATGCCGTTCGCGCTCTGGAGTATCTGCATCGTGCTCTTGTCAGCCAGGATTTTCTTCACGACATCTTCGAGGTTTCTTAGCACGATCCATTCGTTCTTCGCGATGACGATGCATATCTTCGTCTTGAGCTCGAGCCGACTCTCTTCGAAGACCTTTGTCACCGCTCCCTCGAAGTCGGTCTTCGCGAGCTTCATGGCGTACCTGCGGCTCGCCGCGAGCACGGCCTCCTCGTTCTTGACACTGGTCTCCTTCATGATCAGGCGCGAGAGGGAGGAATAGTTGATGAGGTCCTTGCTGATGCAGTCCCTGATGCTCGGGTGGCGGTCGATGTACTTCCTCGTGAGCTCAGCCGCGCTTAGCTTCTCCTTGGGCTCTTCCATGCGGGGCCGGAATCCCCGGGATTCACTTTAAGCTTTGGCTTTGCCAGAGTCCTTCTCGGACCCTTCGCGACCGCTGAGAATCATTATATATTGACGATTAATAGGCGGGAGAGCCATTCACGGACAACACATGCTCCCGTAGTGTAGTCCGGTCAATCATTCCAGCCTTTCGAGCTGGATACCCGGGTTCGAATCCCGGCGGGAGCACCAACTACACTTCCTACGCCGGCAACAGTGAAATAACCTCCCGGGACGATATCGAACTCAAGGAGAGGATTCTGATGGGTGGAGCACCATTCCCGGAACCTACTGTCCTGGAGGAGAAGCCTGAGCCTCCGAAAGTGAAGCTTCAGAAGAGGCTGACTTACTGGATATTGATTCTCATCGGAGTCATTACAGCCCTCGTGGTCATCTGGCTCCTATTCATCATGATGTACCCCTCAATCGAGCTGGGATAGGAGGAGGCCCTCTTGACGCAACTCTCAATAAATGATATCGGCAAACACTTGACGATTGCGGGTCGGCTCAAGGCGCGCCCGTTGTGCGTCTACGGAGCGGAGACAGTCCCTGACGGCGCTGTCCCTGCTCCCTCAATCTCATCCTGCGTCGCAAGAGCGATTCTCCGGACCGCTGTACGTAGACGCGCGCCCGCGATCTACCTAGGCGAGGACGCTCTGGAAGATTGCTGCGGAGGTGGCGTCGCGATGTTCGGGTTCAGGCCGTTCGACCCGGGCATCAAATACTTCGTGTCATACGGTTCGAAGACATTCAGGAACGGCGCCGCAGAGTACCTTAGGGCCACGCCCGAACTCGTGGATGAGAACCGGAAGCTCATGGGCAAGACCACGCCTCCCGGCAGGTTGGTCGTGATCCAAGCTTGCGAGGATCTGGAGGACAAGGACCCAGGAGTGCTGTCAGTGCTCTGCTTCGGCGTAGCGGAGCAGATAAGGAACATGTGCTCCCTTGTGCAATTCCGCAGCCATGACCCCTTCGCAGAGGTCCTTCTCCCCCAGGGTGCTTCGTGTGCATCGTTCGTCACGTACGCAGCTGGAATGGTGGAGAGAGCTCCCAAGGAAGCCGTCTTCGTCGGTCCGTGCGATCCAACTGGAAACTCGTGGTTCCCGCCCGACCATCTCTCGCTCGCGATCCCGATCAAGATAGCCAGGCGCATGTGCGAAGATCTTGACCAATCATTCATAATCATGAGGTCCAAGGTCGCCTATCCAGAGCGAAGGACCAAGGTCCAGCACCGGGAATCATAATAGCCACGCTCGAAGCTGGGGTCGGACATGAAGCGGGTCAAGCACGCGACACTAGAGGCCAAGAAGGTCATCGACGACAACTTGCTCGGACCTTGCGGTTTCTATTGCGGCTACTGCCTCGCATACACAAAGGGTATCTGCCTCGGCTGCAGGTACCAGGCCGACAAGAACGCCAAGAAAGGCGATCCCAAGTTCTGCACATTGCTCAATTGCGCAGAGAAGCGAGGGGTAGTCATGTGCTCAGAATGCAAGAAATTCCCCTGCGAACAGTACGATCCGGACAAGACAGGCATGTTTTCAAGGACGTACATCAACTACATCAAGAACGAGATCAAGCCAAGGTGATGAACTAGATCACTTGGCTCATCTCTCTCTCGACGAGAGAGAAATCTTTCGAGTCCATCGTCGCCTCGTCAACGGGCACGATCAGGAAGCCCTTGTCTAGCACGACCTGCTCGTTGATCAGTTGGATGAATTTGAGGACGCTCCTGAAATCGTTCTGGGTCGTCAGATACTCAAGCCCCTCGATTATCACGGCACCGTTCTCGCCCTTTCCTAGGAAGTCCCGGATGGAAGACGCGAGATGCGCGAGGTTGTTCGGCGACACGTACTCGGCGCCTTGGGTCGGCGGCCCTTGCCCGGTCTCCGTTTTCGTGAGCCATAGGGCCTCGGCTTCGAACTTATACTTCTGCTTCAGAGTATCAGGGTGAGTCCTTGAGATGCACAGGCCCCTGCTGCCGCTCGAAAGCAGGCTCGCAAACAGCGCGAAGCTCTTCCCTGGCCGGTCCTCCTTGACGACGTAGCTCCAGCCAGGCAACAGCTTGATCTCTTCTCTAGCTGGCGCGACTTGGGTCCCTGGAGTCACCTGGAGCGACAACTTCTTGCCAATCACTCGCTCCAGCTCGTCGATCTTCTGCTGCACCCTCTGGAAGATCATCGA
>Ga0315289_10015661_pt1 | contig 10515 bp, 12 predicted proteins | sample YL17G11_40_MG_FD_203452 | JGI IMG/M metagenome (GOLD analysis project Ga0315289, IMG submission 203452) | Sediment microbial communities from Yellowstone Lake, YNP, Wyoming, USA - YL17G11_40 | ecosystem: Environmental > Aquatic > Freshwater > Lake > Sediment | place: USA: Wyoming | collected...
CCCTTGGCTCGCCCGTCGCGACGGGGCGGCTCCCTGGTTGATGCGTGCCTATGCGTGCTCGGCCGGCGGCGGCCTTGAGGACCTCGGCATCCGCATCTTGCGTCATGCTGTGCGGCATCGACCTGAGAGTAGATAATATGCGGGGGGGATAGTGTCCCCCCTCCTCTCGCGGAGCAAGAACGAGCTCCGAAGTTTGCCCGCCCTCCGGAAGTGGGACCTTGAGCCAGACTTTGCACCTGCATTTTGGGGCCGAAGTACAAAGTGGGAGAGTTTGTCCCGGAATTGGTGCAAACAACTATCTCGGGACTCTAGAAGAGGACGAATGTCATAGTGTGTCATGGTCGAATGGCGAGCGTGAGAAGGGGAAAAAGATGGGGAAGGGGTTTGTGTGTTACAGATCCTGTCGGGTCAGAGCCACGAGTGCCCACCCTTCGACCTCGTGTGGTCTTCGTAGAAGTCGCGGATCTTGCAGGCCACAGCCACGAGCTGTGCAGCCGGGACGTCCTCCTCCACGAGCTGCTTGATCTCGCCGAGGATGATCTTCTGCATCTCGTTATGGCGGTGCTGCCCGGACATGAGCAGCTCATCGAGCTCGCGCGTGGCCGTGCCGAGGTCCACCCCTTCGCGCGCGATCGCACAGAGCATGCCCTCGAGGTAGCTCCGCCTCACGCGCTTCATGAGGGGCGTGTCTTCCGTTTCTTTCCTTGCGTTCATTCGTTCGTTCACCTCCTGAGGACTCTCGGTCTGGCCGCGACGCGGCCAAAAAGGAGGAAGAGCCCGCGCCCTGTGTGCGGGCGGCGGGCGTTTAGGGGACGACAGGGCTCAAGTGCAAAAAAGCCCGAATTGACTTCGGAGCCAGACGAGTCGGGAATGGTCCCCACAGGGTCCACCATTTTGCTGGCTAATGCCGTCGGTTTCAACTTTCCGAAACTCGACCGACTTTTGATACGCGGCTAGGGTCTTCATGTTCGCCAACGCGTCGTTGTCATTCAATCCGAGATACCGGATTGTCATCTTCGTGTCGGCGTGCCCGAGGAGCTGCATAATCCCCACGAGCTCAATTCCGGCATCATGGCACATTCTCCCAAACGTCCGTCGCAGATCATGGAAGGCTAGTGGTTCGATACCAACATTCCGACCAACCCCACGGAGAACATTGTCCAGTGCCGACTTGTGGTAAGGATTGACTCCGTTCGCGCTTTCATAGACAAGCAGATTGTCGGGGACCTCAAACGATAGCCCCCTAGCTCTCGCTCCGCTAATCGCCTTGTCTCTCAGTGCCAGAGCGATGTCGAGGACCTCTTGAGTATCCGGGTGCCAAGGCAACATCCTTGGTTTCCCTTCGCCATGCCCCTTCCCCATAACGAGGATCAAGTTGCTTCGGCCCGTCTGGAAGCTCGACACCTTCAGGCGCAGCATTTCGCAGCGTCTCATGCCGAGATCTAGTCCAAAATGCACTAGAACCCTTCCCAACCCCGTTGCGCTCGCTTTCAAGAGCATGGCCTGGTCCTTGCTCAGCCAACGAGCATTCGGCCTAGCATTGTCTCGTCGTGGCCACGCGACATTCTCCTTGTTTCCTGCCCACTTGAGAAACCCCTGGAGGATGCCGAGGTTCGTCACCTTGGTATCGTGCAAGCAGCCAGCATATCGGTGATGATAGAGCCAATTCACCTCAGTCTGGCCGATCTTGCGCGGATTCATTGTGAATCCGGCATCGCAAAGTCCCACGGCTATGTCTCTCAAGGCCCACCTATACCCGCGTACCGTTGCCTCAGTACAGTCCCGTTCATGGAGCCATACAAGGAATCGGTCTGCTTCGCCGAGGAGCCGCGACTTCGCACTCTTCGAAGGCACGCGATCTCCTCGAATGAGCACATTGCAGTCCAAAAGATTAACGCTATCGCTCGCTGAGCAATCGCTTCTCTTCTCAACGCCTTCTTGCAGGTTACTCAATTACCTCGAGTCCTAGACGCAGAGGCTCACTTACTCAAGAACCAACTCAACAGAAAAACACTAAGGCCACTCGGCCACACCTGCAAGCTACCAAACGAATCGCTTACTAGCCTCTGTCTCTAAGGAACATGAACGCGCTCCAAGCACTTAGTTTTTCCGCAGGACCCCCTTAGCCAGATAGACTACAGTAGACTCTCAGTCTACGGTCTACAGTCTATAGTCTACAGTCTATAGTGACAGATACTGAGAGTCCTCTTCTGTCAACTCTCCACCCCTAAGGTCTTTTCCGAGGCGAGAGTCAAACCCCTTTCCTTTTCCTCTTTTCTCAACTGTTCCTGTACCTAGAAACGAAGAACCCAATGAAACCCGCAATTCCTGCGATTGACCCGATTGCGACCAGACCCAACCCCTCATCGCGATACGGATATGTTGTGTGATAGATTGGCATTCCGTAGTAATTGTATGCTTCCTGTGCGGACATGAAACACAACACGATACCACCAACGAGGAAGAAAATGCCGATCACAGCAATGGTGAGCCCCACAACCTTCCCAATCCAACCACGTTTTCTCGACGACGGAGATTCAACTGGCAGCGATTCTCCACAATTCATGCAATAACCGAAGTCATTCCGAACATCCACTCCGCATTTCGGACACTTCATCGCCATTCCCCACCCAGCATCGCCTTTCCTCCCCTATGGGCTTTTCCTCATAGGCGGCATAAGTCTCGTTCTGTCCCTTAACTCGTCTTCATGTTCCATGCCCTTAGACATGATGAGGTCGGAGCTAGACTCCTTCACTTTTCATTCCATTTCTTCGTGATGTAAACATACCCGAGGACATCCGCAACTACTACGATGAGGAAGACTAGTCCGACCTTCAATTCTGAGGCTGGCAACAAGGTAATCACGATAAGGCAAGCACTTATCGATCCAACAGACAGCAGCGCTATCTTCAGCAGAACTCTTGGATTCGACAAGCCGGTGGCCACCTGATTCCAGATGCTTGACCAATCTTGTAGGCTGGATTGAAAACTGTGGCCGCACACTTGACAGAATCTTGCGCCTTCAGGATTCTCAGTCCCGCATTTCGGACACCTCATACCATTCCCCTCTGGCTGGTATCGCCTTTCCTCCCCCACGGGCTTCTCCGAGGCAAGGCTCAAACCCCTTTCCTTTTCCTCGTTCTCGCACAGGTAGTCTCTCAGATATAGAGGCCTACTGTGTATTGGCCACCGTCCGACATGGTGACATCTTCATAATCGCTCTGACTCCCAAAGCCCCCTCCGGTCGAAGTGGCAGATATGTGCACAGTCTTTGCTTCTCCTGATTGCCAATGGAAGGTGTGGGTGTAGCTGACATAATAGCCCGGGCTTATCGTGCCTGAGTCAACTTGACCATAGTCAACGCTTAGGGTGTATTCGACTGAGAACAAAATGTGCTCGGAGTAGACGTTAACCACAACGGTAGCACTCGACCTCGTGCCCACGAATGCAAGCAAGGCCACAGCAAGAACAGCGATCACAACAACAATCAACACTATGACAATTATTGCCACGTGGCTCTCTTCATGTGGTCGCTGGGCAATCGGAGGTCCCCAAGTCTGCATTGATTGGGTTCCCCCCGGAATCCGATAACCACAATGTTGGCAGAAGCTCGATTCCTCTCCAATATCCCTCCCACAACCAGGGCACTTCATCGCCACTCCTCGCTCCCCTATCGCCTTTCCTCCCCTATGGTCTTTTCCGAGAAGGAGAGCATATTGCCCTCGAAGATCACGATAGAGATTCGAGCGCTCCCGCCGAGATTTGAACTCCAACGACTGGCTATGAATCAATTAGAGAGCCATGCAGGCTGCCGCAAACCCCTTAAACGACAAATGACATATGAACGTGATTTATATGTTTAATACGCCAAAGACAAGAGTAAAAGCACATCGCCGCAAAGCCAAGACTACAAGAGTTAAGTCACATTTGAGGAAGAAGCCCACGCGCGGCTTGTGGTGAGGCAGTCTAGCTTTCCTATGATCTTTTCCGAGCATCGGCGTCCGAATCGCAATAAACCCAAATATCCTGTATCCTATCATGAGTTTCGAAAATGTCGAAATTCTGCCCGGAATGTGGCACCCGCTTATCAGAACCGAATCCGAAATTCTGCCCCGAGTGCGGGGCGAATCTTGGGCATCAAGAGACCCGACCAATTGAGACTGCAAAGACGATTCCGCCGCCACTGTCACCTGACGCCAGACCTTCAGTACACGAAGATGTCGAAATGAGGAAGGTGAGCGCCTACGAGCTAGGACAACGACTTGAACAAATGGCTGCCTCCATCTTCAAGAACTTGGGATACTCTGTTGAGGTACGGAAAAAGGTGCAGACTCGGACCGGATCTGTATGTGAGTTCGATGTCCTGTTGCGGCGAGGCCAAAGAACAATGGCCATCGAGTGCAAGAACTATGATGTGTCCCGAGCGGTGGGAATCCAAGACCTCCATGTGTTCAGGGATAAGCTGGTTCAATCTGACATCTACTCTGGCGTCTTCATCACAAACACGACCTTCTCGGAGGACGCGGTGAAGCTTGCTACGGATACCGACACAAACATAGACCTCTGGGACGGAGCGGAGTTGCGTGAAAGGTACACCGCTACCGCTCTGGGAAGGTTGGGAACTGGAGTTGACGAGCACACGGTTCTCCCGCTTGCGACTGATTTCGCCACGGCAACCAGTCTGTCATTGAAGAATCGGCATGTTGTCCAGCTGTTCAATCCCATGCTTGTCTATCACCCCTACATTCAAGTCAGCTATCGGTTGCAAGCCAAGAGAAAAGACGGCGCTCGTAAGACCCATCGATTCAGTGATAGCGGCACCTACTTCGTCGATGCTCTGGAGGGGGACATCATAAACCGTGATAGAGGAATGATGGCGAGCATTGGTGACATCTTCAAGGGAAAAGAGGCGCGACTCTCATCGAAAGAGGATAGGATGGTGGCTGAGGATCTGAACGGTCTGCCGTCTGCGACAAAGGCGGTGCTTTCCACCACGGAATACAAGACAGTCGTGGAGAAGTGCTCATTCACTATCGAAGAAGCTGCTGAGACAGTAAGAAGTTATGCCATGAGGAAGAACACTCAGGATGTCAGTTACGAGATGAAGGTCAAGGGTGAGTCTGTAACGCGCACCTTCCGTTTCACACCCGAAGCGGCCGAAGTGACTATCTATGGTACGAAATTGACCCACGCTCCTCAATGGAACATGACATTTGAAGCAGGTCGATCGATTTTCTCTAGGAGAATCCTTGCTTCATCCAATAGAGTGTTGTCCGATGGTCTGGCAAAATGCAGCATATGCACCCTGCTAAAGAAGCAGAGTGTTGTTGTATGCGAGGAATGTGGCAGGCCCCTCTGCGACAAGCACTCGTACTTGGAGGGGAGGTACCTATGCTTGGATCACATATCTGATGCATTACGAGAACAAGTCAGAAGCAAAGGGTTCTTCTCCCGCATAAAAGCAGGACTAGGGCAGTAGTCTCGTCCTCGTCGCCTTTCCTCCCCTATGGGCTCTTCCAGACTTAACCACTGGGAAACAGTCAGTAGCGAGACAACAGAATTCGAGAAGGCGTCAAATCCCTGGAACTGATTGAAGAAGATGAGTACCTGGCTACTCATGATTCTTCCTGTCACCCAGTCCCGCAATACGAAGAACCAAACAATTATCGATTCTGTTCAATTAAATGGAGCTAGACTCGACAGTAACTCCTTCTCTTTCTCGTATCCAGGAAGAAAAGGGTTTATATAATAAGAGACCACTCTTTTAATCGAAGAACTGGCCTTAAGAACTCGGAGGGACGGACGGGATGCACTCAAGACAAGAAGTGAGTAAAAATGTACAACTTAGCTCCAAGAGGGCGCATTCAATCATGTGATTGTTCAAACCGCGCCGAGTCCATAGAGAATCAAACAGACAGCAACCGAACGAGTATGTCGGGATCTGAACGTTCCACGACGCTTTTTGGTTTGACTCACCGGATCAGGAGTGACCTTTCATGACATGTGGTCTTTCTGAAGATGAGCTGGCGATGCTCAACTACCTGTACACGAAACGAAACCTCAGTTCCAAGAAATCCAGAAGCGTACTGGCCATCGAAAGAGTTCTTCGGGATAGGCTAGATGTCGAGGAAGTCCTGCAATCGTTGCTCAACAAGGGCTACATCAGACGATACAAGAAGCACGAATGGAATTACTTCGCAGTCCCCGGTCCAACCATGCGCGCGCTAGGCCGGCACGGGTATCCAGTTGGAAATCGGTCATGACTGTAAAAATTGATTTACACCTCTGTATATTTAGTTCATAGGCTTAATATAGCATGAAACCAATTGGTCACTTGCCTCCCCCCAGGCATGTGCGCAGAATGAGCAAGAAAGAGACCCCATTCGAGGGACTGCTGGGAAACACATCCGAGCTAAGGCTTTTAGAGCATCTGATGTCCCTTCCCCGATTCGATTTCAACATTAGTGAACTATCGCGTGTGTCGGGCGTCACAAGGCCTCCGGTAGACAAAGTTGTGAAGAAATTCGTGGATTGGGAAATCGTGGAGGTCCTGTCACGTCGGGGCAACATGACGTTCTACAAACTCAACGAAGCTTCTCCAATTGTGCAGACCATAGTTGCGTTCAACAACGCCCTCATTCAGAAAATGTTTCCAGAATCGCGTGCACTGGACATAACGATGGAACACGCAGGCTCCGGTGTCAAGTCTGATGCCTCTGCCGATGTTTCTGAGTGGGATCGCCCATGGCCGTACATAATCGAAGATGTCCCAGAAAGAAGAGCTATGACAACTTCAGGATCTGGGACCGCTTGTCAAGAACCAGTTGTCTTGCCGAGAATCCTAGGAGGCGGAGCGCAATGAAAATGAATCCGTATCTGAAAGAAGAACTCGTGAAGGAACTAAAAAGCATCAGCAAGCGAATGAAGGAAGAGCCAGACCCAGCACGAAAGCTGTTCTTGTATAGCGCTGCCAATGGCATTACGAATCGTGTCATGAGGCTGGAGTTCGACTCGGAGTTGCTTCTTGTCGACACTCTACTCAACATAACATACAACTCGGTGAACGCCAGATTGAACATGTTCATGTCAGGTGACCGAATCATACCCGTCACGCGTGAGATCTTGGATGGTCTTTCAGATTGCGTAAAGGACGTAGCAGTGGCAATTGATACGGGCAATTCATGCTATGATATCCTGCAGAGAATGATGACTATGTCCTTCCTGACGACAGGACCAGGCCACTACATGGGGACTACGGGACAGATTCCTACACCAGGAAGCTGAATCGACAGATCACCGTAAGAGCCCCAACTGAACGTCTCCCTCATCTCTCCTCGCCTATGGTCTTTTCCTCACGAACGACATAAATCTCGCTCTGTCCAGACTAAACCTACAGGGCGCAAGTTTAACGCAGAGTGGTGTACTAGCGCGCTCAATAAACGCATATTAAGGGATTTGCAGGCCGCAGCGCAAGCGTTGCTAGCGTACCCCTGCGCCCTGCTCGCGCTACCGCGCGACCCCTTCGGGGGGGATATCATCACCCCCCGCCCCGCGTGGGCTGCTGACGACGCTAACGCTTAGCTAAACCATCGAAACAAAGCATTGGAACTAACGAAGGAACGAATTAACTTAGGACCAATCTAAATAACAAACGATAAACACTAACTTAGTTACTATCCAGTCTAGATACAATGGAACTCCAAAACTAGCTATCGACATCGTGGAACCCCGCGATGAAACGATGATGGCACGCATCACAATGCGCATACCATCCAACTGGGAGCTCCTTGTGCAATTGCTGAGCGGAACGAATATCAGGAAAACAGATCGGGCAAACAACCTCACGAGAGAGACAGAAACCGCACTGAGCACGAACTTCAACCATCGCCCCCACGCTCACAACGCCATTGACCGCGACAAGGATGATTACGCTGGTACCATTCCCGCGCGGAGAATGGATGAAAAACGCCATCGACAGACAGCTCCCCCATCTGAGTCGTGTCCCGCGAACCACACGACGGACACCGAACACCCCGAGGATCATGCACCGCAGAATAGCCCTCTGGGTGCAACGCCTTCAGCTTCGCAGTGGACAACTGATTGTACGACGCAACGCCGAACCATGTCACCGAATGGCGACGGCGACGAGAACCGTCCGAGTCAGTATCAGACGACACGACGCCCGAATGCTTCAGAGCATAGGAAACTGCCCTTGCAAGCTCGTGCGGAGAACGGAACCCACGAAAATCCCCGTGGATGCGATCACGAACGACCTTGAAAACAACCGCGCCGTCACGAAACGACCCGCCGGGGATGATATCCCCCAAGGCAATCCCGAAAACGTGATAATGGAAGTACCCGTCAGCCACATACTGACCGCCTTCCGTACGAAACGGATGGAATACAACAACACCCCCGTCAATGCCTTGTTGCTTCGCAACGCGCAAAGCACGAGCTTTGGCGAATCGATAAGACCGTCCCTCATCCCTGAACGAGACGACCACATGAACAACGCGCCAATAGCGCACGCCTTGCGCCTGAGCGACATGACGGGCAGTAGCCCACATCCTCCAAGCTACACGCTTGGCGAGCGCAGAAGCCCACTTGCCATAGCAGGACGGGCACTCACGCATCATACACGACGAACGTGAGACGAAAACATCCCCGCAAGTACCGCAAACGAACTGCCGAGCCGTCCCGCAACCCGTCCCCGACTCACCATGACCCGGCAACGCATATCTTGTCTCGGTCCTGCAGATGCTGGCCTGGTACTTTTCGCCAGAGGCAGGATACAGTGCAGTATCTAGGACCGACTGAGATGCAGAAAAAGAGATGAAAGGGGTTTCAGAGTTCGTCTATCATCGCTCTCCCCGGCGTGAGTGCCGGGAAGCTGAAACTTGAACGGTTAGCCAGTCGTCCGTGTGGTCACAAATCCCACAGGGTCCACCATGATTCTCGGAAGGGTCCATAGACCTGATCCTATGGGAGTTGGTCGGGCTGGCGTTCAACATTCTGTAGAAGAATCTGGTTACGCGCTTTCACTTCTTCCTGCCCAGGAGAAGTTCGTCATCGTCAAGATAATGAAACCAGAACCAAGCTCTCCAGCTTCTTCTTCCCTGAATCACGAGATAGACCATCCCAGATATCATGAGGCCCGCGCCGACGAGCACGAAGGCGAGTGTGACCGGGCTAGAAGCATGGTCACCGTGCAACAAATATCCGGAGACCGTGAGGAGAAGGCCAAGTCCGATTGTGACCCAAGCTAATATCGGCCCGAAAAAAGCTCTTAGGGCCGACTCGCCTTGATTGTCCATCACTCTTTCTCCAGACTGATATCGATGTACTTGTCTATGGACTCTCCTGCACAGTCGGTTCATCTCCTGATAACCAGAAGCGCAACGGCAACGGTCCAGATTCCACTATGGTCTCCGGAAAAGACAATAGGGGAGGAAAGGCAGGCGGAAGTCCCAGGAAAAACGAACAGGGAATATAATGCGATTCTGAAGGGAGAATTACTCTGGAGGACGAGGAGCCAAATCGGATCAAATCTCGCGAGAGACTGATAATAGGGTCAAGGGCTGAGATTGATTCGTGTCAGGCTCGATCTCTGGGGATACTGATTTCAGCACGACCCCTTGCGGACACATGACTCTGAAGTGCGTTGCTATCAGATGGCATTGAGAACAGAACATGGGAAAATGTCCGAGGCATTGCCAACACACCTCGCCGTACTCAGGATATTCCCAAGCTTTCCCCCAACGAAGTCTATTGAAGTACCGGATTCCAGATGCCCCCATGCAGATATAATGGTTGCATGAGGCGATGGGATAATGCATAGATTTTTGCTCTCCAATGGGTTGTTTGCATTGCATTGTAGTGACAAGAATATACCCTATTGCAATTTTGCAAAGGCAAAGAGACATTGGATTCGCGGTGAGAACCACGCGTTCTCTCAAGTGCTTGATCGATGACCCGAGCGGCTCTCGAGCGGCATCTGTGATAGAATCCTGGCGTGTTACCAAGCTTGACGACGAGGAACGCGACGCCCACCCCAAGAAGCGCTCCCGCGAGAACATCGGAAGGCCAGTGCACTCCGAGGTATATCCTGCTGATGCCTATCATCGCCGCAACGCCGACTGCAACTGATGCCTGCCCTCGAGGTCTTCCATATGTGAGAAGGACTGCCACAGCGAACGCTCGAGCTGCGTGCGCGCTCGGAAATGACGGATCGGATGCCTTTGAGAATCCACCAAAAGACACGCCATTCACTTCGGCCAACACGTCAAAAGGCCGCTCCCGCCCGACTACCAGCTTCACGAGCTCGACTGAGACAGAGACAATTACGATGAGGATGACCAGATCAATTGCCTGTTCCTTCTTGGCGCGCATCCACAAAGGAACAGAGAGCAAGCCCAGGACATAGGGGAGGCCGAGGACTGTGAAGGATACCATGAGAATGTCGAGGAATGCGCTAGTTCCAGCGAGGTTCATCGACTTGAACACGGACTTGTCCAG
>Ga0315289_10015662_pt1 | contig 10514 bp, 10 predicted proteins | sample YL17G11_40_MG_FD_203452 | JGI IMG/M metagenome (GOLD analysis project Ga0315289, IMG submission 203452) | Sediment microbial communities from Yellowstone Lake, YNP, Wyoming, USA - YL17G11_40 | ecosystem: Environmental > Aquatic > Freshwater > Lake > Sediment | place: USA: Wyoming | collected...
ACTGCCTGTGAGCCATGGTCGACGATAGCCCCCAGCACCCGGGACAGCACCCGTGCCGCTTCCTGCGGCCCATAACGGCTCTCCAGGAGAGACCAGAGCTTACCGTAGGGCTCCCCGAGCTCCGCCACCAGTTCAGGCGCCACCTGACGTACCGCCTGGGGCTTTCTGGCCAATTCCGGTAGATAGTGACGGTACTGGACACGCTTCCCGCCCCGGCGCTGCCACGGTACCACGGCCGTCTCACCCCGGCATACCAGCCGGATATCATCGATGCCGACGTAGGCCGTGGCTTCCAGCCGCGCCCATCCGGATGACATGGAATACGTGGCCTTTTCTACCTGGACCGTCGCTTTGCTGGACACCGAGACCAGCACCACCCGCCGCGCTTCAAACGGCCGCTCCGGCAGCGTTAACAGCTTGCAACACTCCTCCTGCCACAGGTCCCGGCACCGGCGTCCATCTCGCTGCACCCGCTCCCGCCACGCATTTTCGACCTCTCGAAGCACCGCCATGGAGATTTCCGCCAGGCTGTTACCGCGCGGTACCGGTGTTAGGTGTTGGAGCCTGATGCCTTTGCCACGGGATTCTACCGCTCCTTTGTCGTGTCCCTCTCCAGGCCGCGCAAAGCAAGGCTCGAACAGGTAGTGACTGACCAGCGCCTGAAACCGGTCGGTGAGCTGTGGGACAAGCCCTACCCTTCGCTTCACGGCCGAGGTCAGATTGTCGTACAACATGCGCCGAGGCAGACCCCCGAAGTGTGACGCCGCGCGTACGTGGCCATCCAAGAAGGCCAGTTGATCGCACGAGTCGTAGAACCACAGGAAGTCGCGCCCTGAGTAGGGAAGATGGATAACCAGCTTCCAGCTACGGTGGAATTCTTTCCGCTCTTCCAGGGTCACCTCGAAAAAGTCGAACTGCCCCTCTTCACCTGGCCGGTGGACCAGTGGGATATAGACCTCCGCCGCCCGGCGGCGTTTTTCCCTGAGATAGTCCCGAACGGTGGTTACCCCTACCTGGTAGTGGTCCTCGATAAGCTGGCGGTGGAGCCGGCTCCCGGTGAGCCGTTGCTTCGGCGTGACCCGGTGTGCCCACTTGCTCTGTATCTCGTCGATGCGCGCCGCCACCTTTTCCATTACCGGGTGCGGCCGGGGAACACTCTCTTTGCGGACGGGCTCCGATAGCCCGAGATACCTGGTCACCGTATTCCGGCTTACGCTCATCTCGCGAGCAACGGAACGGATACTTTTGCCTTCCACTATCACCTTATGACGTATGACATAGACCTTGTCCATTTTTATCACTCCTTTCCTCCGGCATCCACTGGTTTCCCTGTAGATTACCGGACTTCATGGAGTGGCTCAATTTCTGAGCGGCGAATGGCTCAGTTTCCAAGCGTTGCGTCCACCTGATCATATTGATTGACATTAACTATAAGATCTTTCCTTCACTAACGCATATGCGGGCTTAGTCAATCAACCTCCTGAAGGAAACTGGTGATTCTTTTTTCCGGATATCTTCTTCAGGTCATGTCGAGACCTCCGTTTTATCTTCTAAAACCTGAGTACCCCAATTACAATGGGCCTATTTTATGGGGGAGCGGTCAAACTAGGCTATATTCCGAAATTAATAATTAGGTTATTAATATAGGATCCATATAGATCATATAAAAGACATACCATCTTGTCAATAAAATATAGCATAGTAATCGATTTTATTGAATTTTTATTTCATTAATATTATAGTTATTGACATTAATGTTCCATGCTAATAAAATATGTGCGTAATTTTGGTACGTTATTATCATAGATATGCAATCCAGGATTTAGCTATTGTCCTCTAATTATCCTAAAAATTTAATTTTTTAAGGTTGGTTTTAGTCAGGTTCAATGTCCGCGATCATCCGTAATCAGTGCGACTCCCGAAAATATATTAAAGGTGGTTTAGGGCCATAAATAATGGAACTCCGCTTTCGAAATTTTGAAAACAGTTTTAATAAATGCCTTAATTTGGATTGAACAACTTATTTATATACATACACAACAAATTTTAGGAGGGGCGATGGAATGGCAAAACGAGAGGAAGTCAAAGAAGTAACAACTAATATTAATCCCAGCTATGATTGGTCGGTTGGCTATTATATGGAAAGGTTCATAAAAGAATTCAAGAGCAACAAAATCTTTGGTGTCAGATGTCCTGCTTGCGATAAAGTCTATATTCCGCCTCGTATGATATGCGAACAATGCTTTAAAAAACTTAGTGATTGGGTAGAAGTCAGTTCGGAGGGAAGCATTATAAGTTACACAATCGGTCATGTCGAACTAGATAATAAATTTGGCGGTCTCAAGGAGCCAATAGAGCCAAACATTATCGCTTTAATACACCTTGATGGATCTGACTCACATATAGTGCATCAGATCAAGGAAACAAGCACTGATGAAATAAGAATTTCCATGCGTGTTAAGGCTGTTTGGGCAAAAGACCCAAAAGGATATCTAACTGATCTCTGTTATTTTAAGCCAATATAAGTCAAAATAAGGAGTTAATAAAATGGCTAGAAAAGTAGCAATCGTAGCGTGCTCTCAACTAATTTATGAAAAGAAAAGGAACAGTTCCAGGGAGATGATGGTTTACGAAGTTATTAATGAGCTACTAAAAAATGCAGGAATATCTAAAGCAGACATCGATAGTTTTATCAGCGCACAAAATGACTATTTGGAAGGGAGGACAATCTCTAATATGCGTACAGTGGGGCCGTCTGGGGCCTACCTTAAAGACGAATCCAAGGTGGAAATGGATGGAGCCTTTGCCGCGCTCTATGCCTACTTAAGAATCTTATCAGGTACACACGATGTGGTCGCAGTATATGGAGAAAGTATGGCCTCCTGTTATCCTCCTTATCTACCAATGACTTGGACCCTAGATCCATCATTTGATCGCCAAAATGGTTTCGTTAATGAAATTTCAGCTGCAGCACTTCAAGCCTGTTCTTATATGTACAAATATGGTATTACCGAAAAGCAACTTGCTAAAGTGTCAGTTAAAAACTTGGAAAATGCCACTAAAAATCCGTACGCATTGAGGAAAATTAATAACATTGACATAGAGACAGTCCTTAAATCCAGATTACTCTATTCTCCTATTAGAGCACTAAATGCCTATCCTTTAACGGATGGTGCTTGTGCCATTTTAATGGCCTCTGAGGATAAGGCAATGGAAATGACAGATAAGCCAGTCTGGATAGAAGGTGTTGGAACATGTCATGATTCTTATTACATGGAGAACAGAATCCTTGCTGATTGTGATTGTCTTCAATTAGCCGCGAAATCTGCATATAAAATGGCAGGAATAAAGGACCCGCTTAAAGAAATAGATGTAATTGAACTTCATGAGAATTTTTCTCATGAAGAGCTAATTTTCTATGAATCATTGGGCCTTTGCTCGAAAGGAAAGGGCGGTGAATTCATTGATACGGGAGCAACCTTGATAAACGGAATTCTGCCAGTAAATCCTTCAGGTGGTGCACTATCGGCTAACCCCGTATGTGCTACAGGTTTAATTCGAATTGCCGAGGTCGTAATGCAAATTAAACATGAAGCGGGAGAACATCAAATAACTAATAAAAAAGAGGTAAATATTGGATTAGCCCATGGACAGAATGGAATCTGCGCTCAACAGAATATTGTATTTATATTAAAGGGGGCAAGGAAATGCGAAATGTAGCTATTGTTGGTGTCGGTATGACAAAGCACGTGAGCAAGAGACGTGATGTTAACATACCGGAAATGGTTTATGAAGCCGTAGAGGCTGTTTTTCAGGAAACCGGTCTTGCACCAAAGGACATAGATGCATTTGTAACTGGCAATATGCCTGCTTTTGAAGGAATTAATACCCCAGAACTTTGGGGTGGTGGATATTGGGGTGCTTATAGGAAGCCTGTCATACGTATAACTACTGGTGGTTCAACGGGAGCGTCTGTGGCCCAAGGGGCTATTTACGCTGTTGCCTCGGGTGTGTACGATACAGTCCTAACATTAGCTTTCGAAAAGCAATCCGATGGTGATACTTCTGTAGGGTTAAACTCCACATCACTTGCCGACTTTGCTAATTTAAATTCCTATGGTGCTACAGCGGTCACTACACAGCTTAGTTCCGCTATTGGCCTTTTTGTTTATCAAGCCACCAGTTACATGCATAAATCAGGTCTTACAATTGATCAGATAGATAAGGCAGCCGCTATGCTAAGACGTAATGCAGCCAAAAATCCTTATGCACACCTTAAGCAACCAAATATAACAGCGGAAGATATAGCAAAGACACCAATGATTTCATACCCTTTGAGATTTGGACATACTTGCCCGGCATCGGATGGAGCCGTAGCGATGATATTTACCACTAAAGAAAAAGCAAAAAAAATAACTAGAAAACCTGCATGGGTAAAAGGTTTGGCCGCATGCAGTGAGGATGGTACAGTATTAGGTCAATTTGGTGGAGGATCTATCAACATTGATCCTGCTGAGCAGAGGAGTTGTAAATTCGCTGCCCAGAAGGCATACAAAATGGCTGGCATAACAAATCCAGAAAAAGAAATACAGGTAGCGGAACCATATATACCGTTCGGCCATCAGTTATTCATCTATTTTGAGAGGTTATTTTTGTGCAAAGAGGGAGATGCTCCGAAGCTATTTGACCAGGGTGTTATGGACTTAAATGGAGCAATTCCCATTTGTCCTTCAGGAGGGGTTATGTCTAATAATGCTATTGGAGCAGCTGCAATGGTCAGAATAGCTGAATGTGCACTGCAAATTATGCAAAAGGCAGGCGAGCACCAAGTAACGCAGGATGTTCATACTGCCGTAGCACACGGATTAGGTGGATCAGCTAATTTAAACGTTGTTACGGTTTTGGGTGACAGCCCTAATTAGGAGGTCAGAATAATGATGAAGCAAGAAGGAGAATATAGTTCTGTATCAGGTGAATGGCCTCTAAGCGCCTACAAATGGAAGACTGAAAGATTTTTCGATAAGTATGTAGAAGGATTAAAAAGAAAACAGATAACAGGTATTCGATGTACGGGGTGCGGTAGTATTTTTGTACCTCCAACTGTGATTTGTTGTAGATGCCTTACGCGTCTTAGATTAGAAAACGATGACGATTGGATCAGAATAAGCGAAAGAGGTACGGTGTTATCTTACACAATATCCTATATGGAAATCTTACCAGGTGGATTAAAGGAACGAAAAAAAGAAGATAGAATTATTTATGCCCTTGTTCAATTAGATGGAACAGATACGCATATGTTGGTTGAATTAAGGAACTTGTTTGAGGAAGACGTCAAAGTAGGCATGCGTATTTGCGCAGTCTGGGTAGATGAACCGAAGGGCGCCTTGAGCGATATCTCGCATTTTATTCCGGTTAAATAGATTCAACATATGAAGGTTCCCATTGGAGAAAATCATGAAATATACATATCAACTGCTAAATGTAAATATCGAGAGCGGTGTAGCAACAGTGTATTTAAATCGGCCTCCAATGAACCCATTTAATGCACAGCTAGTATACGAAGTGCAGAAGTGTGGCCAGGATCTAGGGCAAGATGATAGGGTGCGTGCAATTGTAATTACCGGTGGCGAGAAGAACTTTTCGGCAGGTGCAGATCTAAAGGACATGCAGGGATTGACACCAAGAGATATATCAAAAAGTACCCACAATATTCAGATTGCCTTCTCGACATTGGAAAACATACCGAAGCCAGTAATTGCTGCTATAAATGGTTATGCTGTGGGGGGTGGATGTGAGTTAGCGTTATGTTGTGATTTCAGATATGCCCATGAAAAGGCACTGATAGGGCAGCCGGAAATCTTGCTCGGACTACTTCCAGCGGCAGGCGGCTGTTTAAGGCTTTCCCGTTTAATCGGACCGGCAAAAGCTAAAGAAATGGTATATACCGGGAAAATTTATACGGCCAGAGAGTGCTTTCAATTAGGTTTAGTTCAAAAAGTTATCAAAAGCAATACTTCAGTTATAGAAGAGGCACAGAAGACAGCCCGGATATATGCCAAAGGGCCCGCAGTAGCATTAGCTATGGCCAAAACAGCAATTAATAGAGGACTCGAATGTTCTATTAACGAGGCTCTAATTCTCGAAGCACATGGAATATCATTATGTTTCGCTACCGAAGACCACAAGATTGGTATACAGTCTTTTTTAGAAAAGGGGCCGGGTAAGGCTAAGTTTCTTGGCAAATAGATATCAAATATAAGAAATTAAATTAAATATCTATCATTTCAGCGGAGACAAATTATGAATTTTAAATTTACTCCTGAAGAAGAAGCCTTCAGAGAAGAGGTACGGGATTGGCTAAAGAAATCGATCCCTCAAAAATGGTATGAGCTTGATACTGGTTATTGGCAGGAAACGGAAGAATCCTGGGAAATAGTTCGCAACTTTCAAAAAAAACTAGGGACAAAAGGTTGGTTGGCACCTGCATATCCGGTTGAGTACGGTGGAGCAGCTATGGGGCATATGAAAAGACTGATTCTTGCAGAAGAACTTACATATTTAAGAGCTCCTACCGGGGTTGAAACAGAGATGGCGGTTAACTGGGTAGGCATGGCTTTGCTACATTTTGGCAATGAAAGGCAAAAACTTGATTATTTACCCAAAATAGCCAACGGGGAAACAATATTTTGCTGTGGTTATAGTGAACCTAATGCAGGTTCCGACTTAGCTTCATTGCAAACTAAGGCCGTGGAAAAAGGTGACGAATTTATTATAAACGGGCAAAAAATTTGGTGCAGCTTTGCTCACCTTGCCGATTATTGCTGGCTTGCGGCAAGAACTGACATTAACGCTCCCAAACATAAGGGTATCAGCATGTTTATTGTAGATATGAAGACACCAGGAATAAAGGTGCGTCCTTTAATAAATGTTTTAAATCGTCACTCTTTTAATGAAGTATTTTTTGATGATGTTCACGTACCTAAAAATAATCTTGCCGGCGTAAAAAATGGTGGCTGGTACCAATTGGCAGTGGCATTAGATTTTGAGCGTTCAGGAGTGCAGACGGCGGCACAAAACAAACTGCTACTGGGCAATATAGTTCACTATGCGAAGACAACGAAACGGAATGGTAAATTTATTTCAGAAGACCCTATAGTCCAGCAACTGCTGGCGGAGATCGCAATTGAGATCGAAGTTCTTCGTACACTCTGTTATCGGATTGCCTGGATTTATAGCAAAGGTCTGCACTCCAGCTATGAGTCATCTATGGTTATGGTTTTCAGTAGCGAACTGCTAAGACGCGTGTCTGAAATTGGCATGCGTGTTCTAGGGCCTTATGGGCAGTTAAGCCAGGAATCCAAATGGAAAGTGAGAAATGCCGAGATACTGAGGAGTTACCTTGCTGCTTTATCGATCGGTGTTGGTGGTGGTACTAACGAGATCCAGAAAAACATTATTGCAACCAGAGGCTTGGGTCTGCCACGTATATAAAAGTCAACGATCATATAATCGTTCTACATAATGTACTAAAAAATGAAAGGGTGCATAAGTGGATTTTCGTTTTGATGAAACTGAACAAAAATTCAGGCTAGAAGTTGAGGAGTTCTTAAAAAAAGAACTCCCGCCAGGATGGCCTAAATATAAACGCAATTGGCCCGGTGGATACGGTACTATACCAGAATTTGAGAATCGTGATCTCTTCGTTGAATCTTTTAGGGGGCGCTTAGCTGATAAGGGGTGGCTTCTGATGGCATGGCCAAAGGAGTATGGGGGTGGGGGATATTCATTTGTTAAACAGGCAATCTACTATGAACGTCAAAGTTATTATTTTGCCCCTGGGGTAGATACATCAATTTTAATTTTAGGACCATTAATTCTACGCGTCGGAAGTGAAGAGCTAAAAAAAGAATGGATTCCAAAAATAACTAAGGGTAATTTGAGGTTTTGGATAGGTTACAGCGAACCGAATGCTGGTTCGGACCTGTCATCAATTCGCACTGCAGCGGTAGAAGATGGCGACAATTTTATTATAAATGGTCAAAAAATATGGATCAGCGGTGCACATATATCCGATTACGGTTGGATGGCAGCTAGAACAGACCCGAACTCTCCACCAAATAAGGGTATCACTCTCTTCATTGTAGATAGCGAAACTGAGGTGGTCCCCAAAATTCGGACAGGTTGTTAAGAGAGAGTTTTGCCCCTAAAATAATCAAACAGAAAGGGAGCAAAACATGAAAGAAAACCGCAAGAAACACAGCCCATCCTTCAAGGCCAGGATAGCCCTGGAGTCACTCAAGGGAGAAGAGACGGTGGCCCAACTGGCCAGCCGTTTCGATGTCCATCCGAGTCAGGTCCACAAGTGGAAGAAGGCACTTACCGATGGCGCCGCGGGTATCTTCGGTGATGGCCGCAACCAGAAAAAGCCGGACAACCAGCAGTTAGTGGCACAACTCTACCAGCAGATCGGCCAGCTCAAGGTAGAGCGGGATTTTTTAGAGAACACTCTTCGTCGCTGAGCGTAGAGCGACGGCGTGAGGCAATCAACCGCCGCCATCCGTCGCTATCAGTGGCAAGACAGTGCCAGCTGATGAGTATCAACCGTTCCGGCTTGTACTACCAGCCGAAAGGACTCTCTGATGAGGATCTTATGCTGATGAAGCTAATCGACCGCCAGTATCTGGCAACGCCGTTCTACGGGGCGCGCAAGATAGCCGTGGCGTTAAAGAAACAGGAAGGCCTCACGGTCAACCGGAAACGTGTCCGGCGTCTAATGCAGCTCATGGGCATCCGGGCGGTTTACCGGCGCCCCAGAACCAGCAAGCCGGCACCGGGGCATGAGGTATATCCGTATCTGCTGCGTGACCTGAAAATAACGCGGCCAAATCAGGTGTGGGCGGCGGATATAACTTATATCCCCATGTCCCAGGGTTTCCTGTACCTGGTGACAATTATCGACTGGTATAGCCGGTATGTCATTTCATGGCGGCTATCCAATACGCTGGATGCCGACTTCTGTGTTGCCGCACTGGAAGAAGCGCTCGGCAGGGGTACGCCTGAAATATTCAACACCGACCAGGGCAGTCAGTTCGCCGGTGAAGCCTTTACCAGATTACTGAAGGAGCACAATGTCAGAATCAGCATGGATGGCAAGGGTAGCTATAACGACAACCTGTTTATCGAGCGGCTATGGCGAACAGTAAAATATGAGGAGGTGTATCTGAAAGCCTATGAGGACGGCCGCGAGGCCAGGATTAGTCTCGGTGCGTATTTCCGCTTCTACAACACCAGCCGCCCCCACCAGTCACTGGGCTACCGGACACCAGCGGAAGTGTACACCGGTGACGTGGAGAATACTTGTACCAATGTGGTAGAATCCTTGGTAACAAACACTGTAGGAATGGCAGGACTCTCTCTTATTCAGGCCCCTATCCTGTCCTACTGATGGGGTCCACCTCATTGTTCAGCATGTCACATGTCCAGAATGTTCAATAAAGTTGTTTTCGTGTCATGCTGGCTGCCCTCTAGTCGCTCATTCATTAGCCCGTTTCACTATTTCCTCAATACATCCAGGGACACAGATCAATTTCTCCTTTTTCGCCTTTGAAAGCTTTTTGACCATATTTTCTACCTTCAAAGCTAGGCTCCTGCTTCCCAACCTCTTCTGGAACAATAATGCCAGGGGCCCCCTACCTTTTAGGTACTTCGATCCGGCGTCTCCTCCTTCCCGATGTTCGGCAAGCCGGCGATCAATGTCGGTGGAAATTCCCGTATACAGGGCCCCATCTCGACATCTTACTACGTACAAATACCAATCACACATTATCATAACCTATAACCAAATGAAATATAGGTGAATTCTACCCGAAACGCGAACTAAATGTCTGGACAGTTTTGGTAAAAGTATACATAGGACACAGAAGCCTGAAATGTGTGATGCCGCCGGTTATTTGGAAAGCATGAAGGTGAGGCTAAAACTTCTGTCTATTGTACACTTAGGCCCACCAAGGTGGATTAGAACTACGATTTAGTCTGCCCGGTGGGGGTTTATGGGGCAAACTCTTTCTGGCAAGCGCCCTGCATAGTGTACACAATGTTGTTGCCTCTCAGGCAAGTATGATAAAATGAGTCAAGCAAGTAGTGAGAGGTGAGAAAAAGCCAGACAATCTGCCTAACAAAAAAGAGGCGGTTTTTTCCAGGCTTCTCAGGTTCAAAAAGAGCTAAATATAGGACTCATCCACGGTCTTGCCTTCCAAGCAGGCTGTCGCGGGTTCGAGTCCCGTCTCCCGCTCCAAACTGCCAGTCTCATAACGAAGTATAACCTTTTGTCTATTGACAAGGGTAGCAAAATTCCTTATCATTACAATCGCCACTGACCATAAGGCAGTGAGCCTTTACTAAAAAACAATAAAAAAGCCGCTTGGATCAGCGATGACCGAGACGGGAAATAGGGGTGACGTATGTTGAGCCTTCTCGGCGATGCTGAGAAGGCTTTCTTTTTGGGACGATGTATA
>Ga0315289_10015663_pt1 | contig 10513 bp, 12 predicted proteins | sample YL17G11_40_MG_FD_203452 | JGI IMG/M metagenome (GOLD analysis project Ga0315289, IMG submission 203452) | Sediment microbial communities from Yellowstone Lake, YNP, Wyoming, USA - YL17G11_40 | ecosystem: Environmental > Aquatic > Freshwater > Lake > Sediment | place: USA: Wyoming | collected...
GAGCCGCGGCGGGAAGGCCGCTGCTGGCTGGCGGTCGAGTACCTGGACCGCGGTTACGCCCTCATCTCGCTCGAGCCCGGCGTGCCGCACAGCCAGCAGTGGGGCGTGGCGCGGCTCAACACCGGCGCGTTCCGCCGGGCGGTCTTCGAGTTCGACCGGCTGCCCGCCGCCGGCGTCCGCATCTACGGCGTCGAAGCGCTCCGCTCGATAACGCTCGAGGACGCCGCGCCGCCCCGCGAGCCCGTCCCGCGGGTCAAGCCGGCGCTCGCCTTCGCCCGCCCCTCCCAGCGCGTGACCACCGCCGGCGCCGACGCCGCCACGCCCGAGGGACTCCCCGAAGCCCTGGCCACCCTGCGCAACCTGCTGCCGCTGGCCCGCGCCCTGGGCTTCAACGGCATCGAGAGCTACGTCAAGTGGAACTTCGTCGAGCGCGCGCGCGGCGTCTTCGACTGGAGCCTTTACGACGCTGTCGTGGACGAGATCGAGCAGGCGGGCTTGCAGTGGTTTCCGCTGCTGGTGGTCGGCTCACCCTACACGCTGCCCGACTGGTTCCACGCGTCGAAAGAGAACACGGGTACTGGGCGGGCGATCCCTACGCTGCGCCCTCCTTCCGTAACTGGTTGCGCGCCCGCTACCCGAGCCTCGAGGAGCTGGACCGCGCCTGGGAAGCTCGCCTCGCATCCTTCGAGGAAATCGAGCCCTTCCTGCCGGTGACGGCGGCGGTGGCGCGCCAGCGCATCGACTTCGCCGACGGGTACCTGGGCGCGATGAGCGACTGGCGCCAGAAGTGGGCCGAGTGGGCGCGCCAAGCCCTGCCCGAGGCGGTCATCCACCAGTCCTCCGGCGGCTGGGGCCCCCTCGAGATCGGCGCCGACTACACGCACCAGGCCCGCACCATGGCGCGCCTCCAGGGCGGCATCCGGCTGACCAACGAAAGCGACAACTTCCCGCAGAACTTCGCCATCACCCGCATGGCTTCCTCCGCGGCCCGGTTCTACGGGGCCCGGCTGGGCTACGAGCCGGGCGGATTCGGCAGCGCCCGCGGCGTGGTGGCGCGCCTGTTCAACGCCGCCACCAACGACGCCGAGCACCTCTTCTACTACCATCCCAACCTGTACGGCAACGACCAGGCGATCGCGGCCTGGCTCCGCCACGCGCCGCTCTTCGACCGCCGCGCGAAACCCCTCATCGACGTGGCCGCCTTCTACCCCGATACGGCCATCAAGCTGGACGATGAGCCGCTGCGCTACCTGTGGGCCTCGGCCTTCCTCACCCGCGCCGAGGCCATGCGCTCGACGACCGACTTCGACTACCTGAGCGAGCCGATGATCCTGGAGGGCGCGCTCGCCCGCTACAAGGTGCTCCTCTTCCTGTGGGGGCACATCACCGAAAAGCCGGTGCTGGAACGGATCGCGCACTGGGTGGCGGCCGGAGGCGTCCTTATCTACCCCGAGCGCCCCAGGGGGCCGCTTCAGACCGTCGAGGGCGACCTCGCAGTCTGGCGGCGCTGGCAGCAGGGCGAGACGGGCCGCGGGCGGGTCATTTTCTTCCCCGGCGACCCCGAACCAGGCCAGCCCTACGCGCGGTTCGTGCGTGATGAGTTGCGTAAAATCAGTAACTTACGGACGGAAACCGCCGCCGCCCTCCAGATCGACAAACCGTCCGACGTTTACTGGAGCCTGCTCGAGAGCGGTGAGCTTTGGCTGCTGAACTTCAGCGAGGACGTGGCTCTGGCGACGCTGCCGTCCGGGAAAAGGGCGCGGCTTCCCCCGTATGCAGTCGTCAGTATCACTTCGGGAGGACGAGCGCGATGAGTGGTATCTTGCTGACTTTCCAGTGTTCAGCCACGCCCGGACCGGTGGACCCCTCGACGGAGTACCGTACTAGTACTGGGGCGGAAAAAAATGGTACCAAAATTTTCTCACTAGCACTTGACTTGCATCTCCCGGACTCGTAATATGGGTGTTGCGTTAACAGCAATCTTGAAACGGCGCCCCGGAGGGGCAGTCCGGATCACAGTTTTTTGGAGGATGTGACATGCGGAAAATGATTTTGGCGGTGGCGGTTCTGATGGCCTTCGCTATGGTGGCCAGTGCCGCCGTAGCCTGCACGGCGGGCGACGACGTGCTGTTGGGTGGGTATTCCTGCTCGGTGCTGGGCCTGACCTTCAGCAATTTCTCTGCGCAGCGTTTCCCGGGACCTACGGGCTCGGTTTACATCGGGTCCGCCGGCGTAGTGGGCAGTGAAGTTAGGCTCACCTTCCAGCCCGGCTTGAGTGCTGGCCAGGACATGTGGTTCTACTACACGGTGACCGGCTGGCACCTTGGGGTCGATCTGTCGCATGGCGGCTCGAACACCAGCATTCTGGAACGCGTGTGCGACGCGCAGGGGTTTGACACAGATAATACCTGCCTAGGGACCCAGTACGCCCTTTTCCCGGACAACACCGGGGCGAAGGAAATCATTTGGTATGCGGGGCCAGTCAACGTAGCCATGATCTACAAGGACATTCTGGTTGGCAACCCCGGCCACATGTCATCCTTCACCCAGAGCTTCGAGATCCCCGAGCCCATGACGCTGGGCCTGATCGGCGCCGGGCTGTTCGCCATCGGTCTACTGCGCCGGCGGAAGAAGTAAGCCTCTAGAGAATCCTCACCCAAGCGCCTGGCCGGACGCGGCTAGGCGCTTTTGTCTTTATGGCGCCTAGCGAACCGGTATTTCAGTCCTGGAAGTGCTAAACTCCTGTCATGGCTAGCGGTTTGGGCCTGCCCGTTCTGGGCGCTGGGCTGGGCGTCACCCCCCGAATCAACTCCCTGCTGATCAAGCCGGCCTCGGCGCTGTGCAACCTGGACTGCGCCTACTGCTTCTACCTGGACCGCGAGGCGGACCCCTACCAGGACCTGCCCAAGCGCATCATGAGCCTGGAAACCCTGGAGCGCCTGGTCGATGGGTTCCTCTTCTACTCTTACCCCAACAGCGTCTTCGCCTTCCAGGGCGGCGAGCCGATGCTCACGGGCCTGAGGTTCTACCAAAAGCTCATCGAGTTCGAGCAGCAGTACGGGCGCGACGGGCAGAACGTCTCGAATGCGCTCCAAACCAACGCCGTGCTGATCGACGACGACTGGTGCGCCCTGTTCCGCGAATACAACTGGCTGGTGGGGGTCTCGATCGACGGCCCCGAGGAGGTCAACGACGCCTACCGCCTCACCCGGCAGGGACAGGGCGCCTGGCGCCAGGTGATGCGCGGCCTCGAGACCTTGAAGAAGAACCGGGTCGAGTTCAACGTGCTGTGCGTGCTCAGCCAGGCCAACGTCGAGCGGCCGCGGGAGATCTACAAGTTTTTCCGCGGGCTGGGCATCGACTACATCCAGTACATCCCGCTGGCGGAGTTCGACGGCGAGGGCCGCCCGCTGCCCTTCACCATCACGCCGGAGCAGTACGGGCGGTTTCTCTCGGAGACCTTCGAGCTGTGGTGGGGAGAGCGGCGCAAGGCGCGCATCCGCTTCTTCGACAACCTGGCCGAGGCGCTGGCCGGCCAGACGCCTGGAAACTGCACGCTGCACCAGACCTGCGACAGCTACGCGGTGGTCGAGTACAACGGCGACGTCTACCCCTGCGACTTCTTCGTCGAGAAGGACTGGAAGCTGGGCAACATCCAGGTGGACTCCTGGGCGGAGATCTCGCGGCGCCAGCGCCGCTACGCCTTCGCCGCCAACAAGCTGCTGCCGCACCCGGAGTGCCAGGCCTGCGAGTACTTCCCGCTGTGCCGCCGCGGCTGCCCCAAGCTGCGCCACGCGCCGCGCCGGCGCTTCGAGGACCTGGACTACTTCTGCCCCGCCTACCAGATGGTCTTCGCCAAGGTCCTCGGGCCGCTCAAGGCCGAGGTCGAGAAACTGATGGCCCGCGGGGCCGCCGGGCAGGCGGCGAGTCCGCACTAGAAAGACCGCTCGCCCCGCCCTGGATTGTACAATCTGGGTTGACCATCAGAAAGCTACTCAAGTACCTCAACATAGCCATGGCGGTGCTGCTGGCCGCGGCGGCCGGGTTGCTCTACTGGTTTGCCTGGAGACCGCTGCCCCAGACCTCGGGCTTGGTGCGCGCCCCGGTGTTGGGGCGCGCCACGGTGGGCCGCGACCACATGGGGGTGCCGCACATCGCCGCCGGCTCGATCGAGGACGCCCTGTTCGTGCAGGGCTTCGTGACGGCCCAGGACCGGCTGTGGCAAATGGACGGCCTGCGGCGGCTGGCGGCCGGGCGGCTGAGCGAGGTGGCCGGGCCGGAGGCGCTCGAGTTGGACCGCGCGGCGCGCACGCTGAGGATGGAGCGCATCGCCGAGGAGCACTACCAGACGCTGCCGCCGGCAGACCGCGCCACACTGGCGGCCTACGCCCGCGGAGTGAACTTCTTCCTCGAGACCCACCGCGGGCGGCTGCCGCTGGAGTTCACGCTGCTCGGTTACCAGCCCCGGCCGTGGCGCGTCACCGACTCGATCCTGGTCGGTCTTGAAATGTTCCAGACGCTCACCACGAGCTGGCGCCAGGAGCTGCACAAGGGCGCCATGCTCGCCACCGGGGACGCCCAAAAAGTGCACTTCCTGTTCCCGGTCCGCGCGGGAGGGGAGGGCCAACTGGGCTCGAACGCCTGGGTCCTGGCCGGCAGCCGCACGGCCACGGGCCGCCCGCTCGTGGCCAACGATCCGCACCTGCTGTACGCCATCCCCGGCATCTGGTACCTGGTCGATCTGGAGGCCCCCGGCCTGAACGTGACCGGGGTTTCCATCCCGGGCCTGCCCGGCGTGATCCTGGGCCACAACGCGCGGATCGCCTGGGGCGTCACCAACCTGGAGTTCGATGTCCAGGACCTCTACCTCGAGAAGCTGGATGCGCGCACGGGGCGCTACAGCTTCCGCGGCCAGCTCGAGCAGGCCCGGCTCGAGCGGGACTGGATCCCGGTCAAGGGCGCGCGTCCGGTCGAGTTCTCCCAGTGGGTGACCCGGCACGGGCCGGTGATGGCGGAGAAGGGCCGCAGTTTGCTGGCGCTGCGTTGGGCGGCCGCCGAGCGCGGCGGCTTTGAGTGGCCGTTCCTGGAGATAAACCGGGCGCGCAACTGGCAGGAGTTCACCGCCGCCTTAACGCGCTATCCCGGGCCCGGCCAGAACTTCGTCTACGCCGACGTCGAGGGCAACATCGGCTACCAGGCCGCGGGGAGATTTCCGATCCGCAAGACCTATGACGGCGACGTGCCCGTCGATGGGGCCTCCGGCGACTACGAGTGGGAGGGATTCATCCCCTTCGAGCAGCTACCGCGGACCTACAACCCGCCGTCCGGGCTGATCGTCACCGCCAACCAGAACCCGTTTCCGGCCAACTACCCTTACCGGGTGAACGGCAGGTTTTCCCCGCCCTGCCGCGCGCGGCAGATCCACGCCTTGTTGACGGCGCGCGCGGGCTGGCAGGCCGGGGACCTGCTGAAGGTGCAGATGGACGTCTACTCGGCGTTCTCGCACTTGCTGGCAGGCCAGTTGGTGGCAGCCTGCGAGCGGCGCAAGGTCACCAACCCGGCGTGGCGGGAGGGGATCGAAATCCTGCGCGGCTGGAGGGGTCAGATGGAGGCGGACCAAGCGGCGCCCTTCATCGTGACGCTCGCGTTCCAGCACTTGCGGAAGGCCGCGGCCGAGCAAGCGGCGCCCGGCAAGGCGGCCCTGTACGACTCGCTGATGGCCACCACGGCGCTGGAAAAGCTGCTGCGGGAACGCCCTGCGGGCTGGTTCGCCGACTGGGACCGTCTGCTGGTGGACGTGCTGGCGGACGCGCTGGACGAAGGCCGGCGCATGCAGGGCCGCGACCCCGGCAAGTGGAAGTACGGGCAATATCACCGCATGCTGATCGCCCATCCGGTGGGCCATCACCTGCCGCTGGTGGGCAGGTACTTCGACCTGGGGCCGGTCCCGCTGAGCGGCTCCTCCACCACCGTGAACAAGACCGAGACGGTCCTGGGGCGGCTCACCGGGCCCTCCGTGCGCCTGGTGTCGGATCTGGCCGACTCGGACCACTCGCTGGCCTGCCTGGTGGCCGGGCAGTCCGGGCACGTCCTCTCCCGCCACTACAAGGATCATTGGGAGGCCTACCGCGCCGGGCGGGCCTACTCCCTGCAGTTCCGCAACGTCTTCAGCGAGCAAACCCTGGTGGTCGAACCGGAGCGCTGAGTTCACCGCGTCGTACGGAGCGTTTCGTAGCACAATCGTGCTACGATGGGAACCGTGCATCCGGTCGTCTTCTCCGAGCAGGCGGTGCGGCAGTACCGGCGGCTCCGGAAGGCCGATCGTGCCTTCGTCAAGGAGGGCATTCGCAGGCACCTGGCGGCAGCCGACCCGGCCCAAAGCGCGCGCAACAAGTTCCGGCTCCGCAGAGTGTCGCTGGTGGCGGACTACGAACTGCGGCTCGGCAAGTGGCGGGTCTTCTACCGGCTGGGCGAGGACCGGGTGGAGGTGACTCTGATCGGGGAGAAGAAGGACAACCTGCTGCTGGTCGGCGGAGAGGAGTTCACGCTATGAGAACGGGAAGCCTTCGGGAAATCAAGAACAATCTGAGCAGCGTCCTGGAGGAACTGCCCAGAACCGGGCCGATCTTGATCACCAAACGGGGCAAGACGTGCGCTGTCCTGCTGGCGGCAGACGAGCACACGGACCTGGAATCGCTGATCCTTTCGAACAGTCCCCGGTTCTGGGACTTGATTGACCGGGCCGCGCGCAGCAAGCGCTGGACGGCTCTGGAAGAGCTGCCCTGAGGCACAGCGGCGCTGGCGAAGTGCCGCTCGTGCGGCGGCGAGATTCCCAAAAGCGGCCGCTTCTGCCCTGCCTGCAGCGGGGCAGGTGGCACGGACGAGCTCGCGACGCACACCATGATCACCCCCGCTCCGGGATCGTCCCCGAGGTCCGGGGAGCAGCGCTCGTCCGACGTCCGTGCCCCCTCCTCCTGGTCGGTGGATCAGGGCCGGTTTCCGCCGGGGGCGCTGCTGGCGCGGCGCAACCTGGTCCAGGGGCGTGGCGACCGCCGGGGCGCCTTCCGACTGGCCGCCTGCATCTTCGGCGTGCTGATGGCTACCTGGATGTGCAAGGCGCACTTCGTGGCCTCGATGGGGACGTTCGGAATGTTCCTTGTGGCGATCTGCACATGACGGTCCTGGGGCGGCTCACCGGGCCCTCCGTGCGCCTGGTGTCGGATCTGGCCGACTTGGACAACTCGCTGGCCTGCCTGGTGGCCGGGCAGTCCGGGCACATCCTTTCCCCCCACTACAAGGACCAGTGGGAGGCGTACCGCGCCGGGCGGGCCTACTCCCTGCAGTTCCGCAACGTCTTCACCAAGCAAACCCTGGTGGTCGAACCGGAGTGGTGAGTTCACCGCCGAGGCGCCGAGAACGCAGAGGAAAACAGGATTAGCCTCAGCGTCCTCTGCGTGAAACCCCGACCAGATCGTCCGCGTCGCGGTAGAATAGGACTGTGAAGAAGAGGGCAACATCCAACGGAAGGCTGGAGCTGCCGCCGCCCGGTGCCCCGGTGTCACCTTTGGGCCGCAAGCTGATGCGCCTGCGCAAGGAGATCGAGGCCAGTGGGGTCAAGCTGCTGACGAGCACCCAAGTGCGCCGGGAAGTGCTCCGCCGACGCGGTTTGGCCTGAGGGCGATGCGCCGTACCTACTTGGACACCGGCGTCTTGGTCGAAGCGGCAGCCGGGAAAGGTCCCAAAACGGAAGTAGCCCTCGCCCTCTTGAGGGACGCCAATCGATTGTTCCTATCCTGTCCGTTCCTCGATCTGGAACTCCTCCCCCAGGTGATCCAGAACCGCAACCGCCCGCAGCAGAAATTCCTGGAGACGTACCTGGCTGCTACCGAGCGGATCGAGGACCTGGATGCCATCTTCCGAGCCGCCTTTCGGGAGGCCAGCCGCTCCGCGGTAAGCGGCATGGACGCGCTGCATGTCGCGGCGGCTCACCTACTGAAGGCCGACGAGTTCATCACCACCGAGAAGCCCGGTAAGCCCATCTACCAGAACCGCCTAGTGCCAGTGGTTTATCTCGAGAGCTGATGTCAGCCGGACGGCTCACCGACCGGATCGGCGGTCGAGGCGAGCCCGGACCAAGCAGCGGCCTGCCAGGCCGGGGACCTGCTGACGGTGCAGATGGACGTCTACTCGGCGTTCTCGCACTTGCTGGCAGGCCAGTTGGTGGCAGCCTGCGAGCGGCGCAAGGTCCCCCACCCGGCGTTGCGGGAGGGGATCGAAATCCTGCGCGGCTGGAGCGGCCAGATGGAGGCGGACCAGGCGGCGCCCTTCATCGTGACGCTCGCGTTCCAGCACTTGCGGAAGGCCGCGGCCGAGCAAGCGGCGCCCGGCAAGGCGGCCCTGTACGACTCGCTGATGGCCACCACGGCGCTGGTGTCGGATCTGGCCGACTTGGACAACTCGCTGGCCTGCCTGGTGGCCGGGCAGTCCGGGCACATCCTTTCCCCCCACTACAAGGACCAGTGGGAGGCCTACCGCGCCGGGCGGGCCTACTCCCTGCAGTACCGCAACGTCATCACCAAGCGGGCGCTGGTGGTCGAACCGGAGCGGTGAGTTCACCGCCGAGGCGCCGAGAACGCAGAGAAACCCTGATTCACCCTCTGCGCCCTCCGCGTCTCGGCGGTGAATTGACTGCTTCGACGCGTCCGTCGCCCAGCAGGCGGTAGCGGCGGCCCCGCCAGGTGATGGTGCTGCCGAAGAAGCCGGCGATCCACATCGCGAAACTGGCCAGATCCTGAAGCGGAACCAGCCACCAGCGCCGGGCGGTGAGCGGATCGCGCAGCACCCAGCCCGCGGTGGCCCAGGCGGCGTAGGCGCGCAGCAGGGCCGTGGCGCCAAGCAGCGGCCACCAGGCCGGCTTCAACGCCACCAGCAGCAGGGCCAGCGGCAGCGGGTAGGTGAAGAGCTGGCCGATGTATCCCGCGGGGCGCGAGCGGCGCGTGGTGCGCGCCCACCTCAAGCGGTGCTCGAGATTCGGCCGCAAACGCTGGGCGCCGATGCGGTGCTCGATCACAAAGGAAGACAGGATGACGCGGTAGCCTCGCTTGGCCGCCAGCGCCCCCAGGACGAAATCCTCGGCCGAAACGTAATCCTTGAGCCGGTCGAAGCCGCCGATGGCGCGGAGTGTTTCCCGGCGCGCAGCTACACACGGCCCCACGGCGAACTTGACGCCCTCGACCAGGCGCGCCGCCAGTAGCCCGGCCAGAAACTCGGTGTTCATCCCGATGGCCTCGAGCGTGGACCAGAGGCTGCGGCCCGGGATGGCGCGGTAAGGGCAGGTGGCCACGCCCAGCCGCGCATCCTGGAACTCGGTGGCCACGGTGGTCAGCAACTGCGGCCCTGCGCGCGTGTCGCTGTCGCTCATCACCACCAGGTCGTGGCGGGCTTCGGCCAGCATGCGCTCGAGACTCCACACCTTGGCATGGGCATACGGCGGCTCGCCAGTGACCATGAGGCGCGCCGGCACGCCGGGGAATTCCTGCTGCAATTTCTCCACCACCCCTACGGCCGGGTCCCCGGCCTCCCGCACCGCCAACAGAATCTCGAATTCCGCGTAGTCCTGGCGGAAGTAGCTGCGCAGGTTCTCCTCGAGTCCTTCGTCCAGGCCGTCGAGCGGCATGAGAATGCTGATGGGGACGGCGCGCGTGAGCGGGGGCCGTCGCACGGCCAAGTAGCTCCGCGCCGCCGCCACCACGAGCACGCAGCAAATGAGCGCGCCGGCCAGCACCACCAGCACGAGGATGGCGGCCAGCGCGGTCACGGTCTACTCGGACGGCGCCTTGCTGACGATGAGCTGCCCAATCTCTTCGAGAAACGCCTCGAGCGATTTGGCGCCCTGGTCGCCGTGCTTGCGGTTGCGCACCGCCACCGTGCCGCTGGCAGCTTCCCGAGCGCCCACCACCAGCATGTAGGGAATCTTCTGAAGCTGCGCCTCGCGGATTTTCAGATTCACTTTCTCGCTGCGGTCGTCGAGCGCGGCGCGGAGACCGGCTCCTGTGAGGCGCTGCGTGAGCTGTTGCGCGTAGGCGAGCTGGCGGTCGGTGATGGGCAGCACGACGGTCTGGACGGGAGCCAGCCACACCGGGAAGGCGCCGGCATAGTGCTCGAGCAAGATGCCGAAGAAGCGCTCGACCGACCCGAACAGCGCGCGGTGCACCATCAGGGGCTGGTGCCCCTGGCCGTCCGCGGCGATGTAGGAGAGGCCGAAGCGCCGGGGCAGCGTGAAGTCGAACTGGATGGTGGAAAGCTGCCACAGGCGCCCGATGGCGTCCACCAGCTTGAGGTCGATCTTGGGGCCATAGAAAGCGGCCTCGTCCTCCATGAGCTTGACCTTCATGCCGAGCCGCTGGCTGGCCTTCTTGAGAGCCGATTCGCCCAGCAGCCACTGCTCCGGGGCGCCGTCGTACTTGCCGCTCGCGCCGCCGTCCCAGGTCGAGAGCTCGGCCTCGTAGTGGTC
>Ga0315289_10015664_pt1 | contig 10513 bp, 13 predicted proteins | sample YL17G11_40_MG_FD_203452 | JGI IMG/M metagenome (GOLD analysis project Ga0315289, IMG submission 203452) | Sediment microbial communities from Yellowstone Lake, YNP, Wyoming, USA - YL17G11_40 | ecosystem: Environmental > Aquatic > Freshwater > Lake > Sediment | place: USA: Wyoming | collected...
CCACCCGACGATGAGCCCTACACCGAGGAGCAGCAGCGCAGAGACCTCGAGGCCCTCGAACGCCACCGCCGCGGCGAGTCCATCCCGCACGAGCAAGTCCTGAAGGAATTCGGCTTGTGAGCCTCCCCAGGCCTACCGCTGAGATGGGGAGCCGAGCTCCAGCCGCGCCCGCAGCAGCTCAGGCATGCGCCGCGCCTCTGGGATGTGCAGCACCTCGAAGCCGGCTGCCCTGCCGCTGGCCAAGCCGGCCTCGGAATCCTCGACCACCAGGGCGCACACGACGCCCAGGCGGCGGGCGGCGACGAGATAGGGTTCGGGCGCGGGCTTGAACGCGGTGACGTCCTCGGCCGAGACCAGCGTGTCGAACCGCTGAAGGATTCCTGCGGCGCCGAGGACCGGCTCGATCTCCGAGCGGCTGCTGGAGCTGACCACGGCCAGCTTGTAGGCGTCGAGCGAGGCCAGGAGCTCGACCACGTCTGGGGAGATGGGGGGCTCGGCCAGCACGCGGCGGCGGAAGAGATTCTGCTTGCGTGGGTACTGGGCCCACAGCTCCTCGAGGCCGGCGCTTCGCCCGGCGCGGGCGGCGACGAAGGCCACCAGGTCGCGGTCCGACAGCCCGACGCAGTGCTCCTGATAGAGGGACCAGCTCAGGCTGACCCCTTTTTCGGCGAGGGCGGCGGCCCAGCAGGCGTGGTGGACGGGCTCGGTATCAGCGAGCACCCCGTCGAAGTCGAACAGGATGGCCTCGAAGCGGCTCATGCAGGATAGCGCAACGGCGGAAGCCTTATAATAACAGGCATGTTGACTCCCACCGAGAGGATCTGGCACAACGGGCGATTCGTCGCCTGGGACGAGGCGAAGATCCACGTGCTGTCCCACGTGGTCAGCTACGGGACGTCGATATTCGAGGGCATTCGCTGTTATGCGACGGCCTCGGGCCCGGCGATATTCCGCCTGCGGGAGCACATCCGGCGCATGCTGGACTCGGCCAAGATCTACCGCATCGAGGTCCCCTACACGGCGGACGAGCTGGCGGAGGCGATGGTCGAGCTGGTGCGGGTGAACCGCATGCAGGCCTGCTATCTGCGGCCGATCGTCCTGCGCGGCTACGGGGAGATGGGGGTGTATTCGCTGAAGAACCCGGTGGAGGTTTTCGTGGCCTGCTGGGAGTGGGGCCGGTACCTGGGCGAGGACGCCATCGCGGCCGGGGTGGACGTGTGCGTGTCGAGCTGGAACCGCCTGGCGCCCAATACCCTGCCCGCGCTGGCGAAGTCCGGGGCCAACTACATGAACTCGCAGTTGATCAAGATGGAGGCGGTGATCAACGGGTACCAGGAGGGGATCGCGCTGGACGTAGCGGGCTACGTCAGCGAGGGGTCGGGCGAGAACCTGTTCCTGGTGCGGGACGGGCGGATTCTGACGCCGCCGCTGGGCGCCTCAGTGCTGCCCGGCATCACCCGGGATACGGTCATACAGCTCGCGCAGGATCTGGGCATTGCGCTGGTGGAGACGATCGTCCCGCGCGAGATGCTCTACATCGCCGACGAGGTGTTCTTCTCGGGCACGGCGGCGGAGATTACGCCGATCCGTTCGATCGACCGCATCGTGGTGGGGTCCGGGCGGCGGGGGCCGGTCACGGAACGGCTCCAGAAGGAGTTCTTCGCCATCCTCAGCGCCGCCAAGCCGGACCGGCACGGATGGCTGACGCCGGTGCACGCTGCGCAACCTGCCGCGGTGGGTGTCTGAGGCGGGCTCCGGGAGCGCGGTCCGGACGGCCACCTCCCCCGAGACTGCCAGTCCGGACCGAGCTCGCGAGAGGCTTCCCATTTTGTAGCAGGGGAGAGGCGGGCGACGCCAGCGCGGGAAGGCGATATTTAAGGGATTTCAACAGAAATGATGGCCTTGGGGGAGTAAAGGATAGCGCGGCAGCCTTGTTGGTAACTTGTGAATAAGACACAGAGCATATGAAATGTTCCGGTTGGTACGCATTCACGGGAGCGCCGATGGAGGTTTCCTTCTCGGCGAGCATCGCCTATGCCCTGCCCGGCGAGGGGTTGGCGGACGAGGCCCCCTACCTGGCGCCCGGCTTCATCGACCTGCAAGTCAACGGCTTCGCCGGCGTTGACTACAACAACCCCGGGAGCAGCCACGAGGAAATCGAGCGTTCGATCCGCGCGCTGTTTTCGACCGGCGTGACGCGGTTCCTGCCCACGGTGATCACCGGCTCTCCCGAGGGCATGGTGGGGGCGCTGCGGAACCTGGCGGAGGCCCGGGAGAAGCTGGCCGTGGGGGCGGCCATCGAGGGGTTCCACGTCGAGGGGCCGCACATCTCGGCGGAGGACGGCCCGCGGGGCGCGCATCCCCAGCGCTGGGTGAGGCCGCCGGACGTCGAGGAATTCCACCGGTGGCAGGAGGCAGCGCGGGGCCTGATCCGGCTGGTGACGCTGGCGCCGGAGTGGCCCGAGGCGCTTCGGTACATCGAGGCGCTGGTGAAGGAAGGCGTGGTGGTGAGCATCGGTCACACGGGCGCGACGGCGGAGCAGATCGCCCAGGCAGTCGAGGCCGGCGCGAGCATGTGCACGCACCTGGGCAACGGCTGCCACTCCGTGCTGCCCCGGCATCCGAACTACCTCTGGGAACAGCTCGCCGAGGACCGGCTGAGCGCGGGCTTCATCGTGGACGGCATTCACCTGCCGGGTTCCTTCTTGAAAGTGGCGCTGCGGGCCAAGGAGGTGGAGCGGTCGGTGCTGGTGACCGACGCCTCGGCGCCCGCGGGCTGCCGGCCGGGGCGGTACAAGCTGGGCGAGCAGGACGTCGAGCTGACGGCGGAGAACCGGGTGGTGCTGGCGGGGCAAAGGCGCCTGGCGGGTTCGGCGCTGCGGATGGACCGCGGGGTGGAGAACCTGATGGGGCTGGCCGGGCTGACGCTGGCGGAGGCGGTGACCATGGCGACGGTGAATCCCGCCCGGGTGGGGCGCTTCCCTGCCCGGCAGAACGGGTTGCATCCCGGCGACCGCGGCGACGTCATCGAGTTCCGCTACGACCCCGACGCGCTGCGAATCGAGATTCTCAGAACCTACCTGGGCGGGCGTTTGGTGTGGGAGGCCGGCGCACTACCTCCCGAAAGGGGAGAGGCCTAAGCCGCTTCGACCTCGACCTCGATGGTGCGCACCTCTGGAGTGTGCGTGGCGACCGGGGGCTGGAAGTGAAGCTCGACCGCCTCCTTGAGACTCTCGAGCGCTTCCTGTTCCGTGCGCCCCTGGCTGGCGATGTCCACTTCGAGGCACTGCGAAACAAACCAGTCGCCCTCGCGCCACACAGTAGCAGCGAATTCCCTCTTCATCGCTCTCCATTCTGCCACAAGCCCATGGCGCGCGGTCCGTCAGCTTCAACCCAAGCGGACGGATACGTGCGGGCTGACGTGGTGGTGGGATCGGCGCTGCGCATGGACCGCGGGGTCGAGAACCTGATGCGGCTGGCCGGGCTGACCCTGGCCGAGGCGGTGACCATGGCCACACTCAACCCGCGCGGGTAGGCCGCTTCCCTGCCCGGCAGACCGGGCTGCATCCCGGCGACCGCGGCGACGTCATCGAGTTCCGCTACGACCCCGACGCGCTGCGGATCGAGATTCTGCGCACCTACCTGGGTGGAAGGCTGGTGTGGGAGAAGGCCGGCGGCAGGCCTGGAGGCCCACCCCACTGAGCGGCAGGCCTGGAGGCCCACCCCACTGGGGGTCAGAGGGGCTGGGCTTGGCGGCCGTCCCAGGCGATGGTCTTGCCGGTGCGGACGGCCAGCAGGGCCATCAGCGTAGGCAGGGTGGAGCGAAAACCCACCTCGACGTCGCAGTTGGGGCGCTGGCGGGATTTCACCGCGTCCAGGAAGCTGCGGATGTGGGCGCGGGTGGGGGGATCCATGGGACCGCCCTCGGGCGGCGACTTGAGCAAGATGGGTTCGAAGGGCAGGGGCGGCTGCGGCGAGCCGGGCCGGCCGCGCGCGCGAAGGGGCCGGACGGCGCAGCCGCTGCGGTTGACGAGCATCACGCCGCGCTCGCCAAAGAAGTAGGTTCCCGACGGATTCAGCTCCGGGTGAGGGATGGCCCAGTTGGCGAAGGTCAGCACGAACCGGTCGTACTTCCAGACCAGGCTGAAGGTGTCCGGGGCCTGCTCGGGATCGGGCTGCGTAAGGCGGGCCTGCTGGGCGGCCGCGGCGGCGGTGCGCGGGTTGTCGTCCTTGAGGCACCAGTGCACCACGTCGATGAGGTGGACGCCCCAATCGGTGATCAGCCCGCCGCCGTAGTCGTAGAAGCTGCGCCAGCTTTTCTGGCGGCTGGGGACGTAAGGATGGCGCGGGGCGGGTCCCTGGAAGCTGTCCCAGTCAAGGTCCGGCGGCGGGGTTTGGGCCGGCTCCGGGGGCCGGGTGTAGCCGCCCGGAAACAGCGCGGCGGCGTGGGTGACGGGGCCGAGCAGACCGTCCTCGACGAGCTTGGCGGCCTGCTGAAAATGCGGCCAGCTCCGCTGCTGGAGGCCGACCTGGACCACGCGCCGGTGCTGGCGCGCCGCCTCGACCATCTTCAGGCCGTCCTCGAGGCTGTTCGAGAGGGGCTTCTCGACGTAGACGTCCTTGCCGGCCTGGCAGGCCGCGACGGTCATGGGCCCGTGCCAGTGATCGGGCGCGGCGATCAAGACCGCGTCGATGTCCTGGCGGTCCAGGACGCGGCGGTAGTCGCCGTAAGCCTCGGCTGTTCCGCCCGCATCGGCCACGGCCTGTTGCAGGTTCGGCTTGTAGACGTCGCAGACGGCGGCCACCACGCAGTCGGGGTGGGTCAGGAAGACCCGCATGACGTGGCGCCCGCGGCCGCCGCTGCCAAGAACGCCGAGACGGATGCGGTCGTTGGCGCCGAGAACCGCCGCGGCAGAGACACCCACGAATGACCGCCTGCTTGGCATGGACACACCTCCCTGGGAGGCCAGATGGCCAAGCCCGTATTCTACTTCACGTAGCTGACGGAGAAGCCCTGCGTGCCGGGGTTGGCGAATTCGGTGCGGACCGCCGGATCGGTCTTGATGCGCTCGAGGAAATCGCTCATGGCGTGGGGCAGGTTGGCGACGTTGTGGGCCACGATGGCGCCGCCGCGGCGCATCTTGGGGAGCACCATCTGGTAGTACTTCAGGTAGTCGGGCTTGGCGGCGTCGATGAAGACCAGATCAAAAGGCCCCTCGACCTTGGGGACCTCCGCGAGCGCGTTGCCGAGGCGGGCTTCGATCAGCCCCTCGAGGCCGGTGGCGCGGAAGTTCTCCTGGGCCTGGGCGTGCCGCCTGGCGCTGATCTCGAGGGTCACCAGTTTGCCGCCACTGTCGCGCAGTCCGAGGGCGATCCAGATGCCCGAGTAGCCGGTGGAGGTGCCGATCTCGAGGGCGCGCTTCACCTTGAGCGACTTCGTCAGATCGCGCAGCCAGGCGCCTTCGGCGGTGTCGATGTTGGCGTAGAACCTACCGGGGGCGCGCAGGGTCTCCAGGTAAGCCTCGATCTCCTGGTCCGTCTTGGGTGGGGCGGCCACCAGAGCGGTGAAGCCGAGCGCGGCGAGCAACAGAATAGCCGTAGAACGCATTCCATCTCCTTCCCTCCAGGATAGCGTGGGCAGGCGCGTGCGAGTACAATGCTCCGTTGGTGAACCGCGCGGGGGTCTATGGGGCGGCGGTGGCGGCGCTGCTGGGGTGGCTGGCGGCGGCGCAGATCACCTCGGCGCTCCAGGAAACACAGACTTACGATGAAGCCATCCACTTGGCGGCCGGCTACGGCTATCTGAAGACCGGCGAGTACCGCTTCAACGTCGAGCACCCGCCGCTGGGGAAGATCCTGGCGGCGCTGCCGCTGCTGCCCCTGAAGCCGCACGTGCCGCTGGAGAATCCCGGGTGGCACGGGGGCGACCAGCGCGATTTCGGGCGCGCGTTTCTGTACCACAACCACGTGCCGGCGGACACCATGCTGTTTCGCGCCCGGTGCGTCACCATGCTGGTGTCGCTGTTCCTGGGCGTGGCGCTGGCGTTCTGGACCCGGCGGCACTTCGGCGCAGGCGCCGGGCTGCTGGCGATGTTACTGTACGCCTTCGACCCCAACATCACAGCGCACGGACGGTACGTCACCAACGACCTGCTGATGTGCCTGTTCCTGTTCCTGGCGACGATGGCCTGGGGCGCTTACCTGGTGAGCGGGAAACGGAAGGATCTGCTGTGGGCGGCGCTGGCCCTGGCGCTGGGCCTGGTCAGCAAGTTCTCGGCGCTGTTCCTGGTTCCGTTGTTTGTGGTTCTTTACCTGATCCGGTGGTGGCAGCAGCGCACGGGATTCTCCTGGCGGCGGCTGGCGGGGGCCATGCTGGTCGTGGCCGGCGTGAGCATGGCGGTGATCTCCCTCAGCTATTGGCGGGAGGTCAAGCGGCTGACGTTCTCCTATCTGGTGGGCTTGGAATCAGCCGCGCAACATGACCAGGTGGGTCATTTCTCGTACCTACTGGGGCAGCGCTCCGAGACCGGCGGCTGGTGGTACTACTTCCCGGTGGCGTTTGCAGTGAAGACCCCGACCGCGGTGCTTATTCTCGCGGCGCTCAGCCTGCTGCTGGGGGCCGGATGGCTGCTGCGGCGCCCTCTGCGGGATCTGTACCGGCGGCTGAGGCAACTGCGCTTCGAGTGGTATCTGCTGGCCGTGCCAGCGGCCGGCTACTTCGTGCTGTGGATGCGGAGCCACATCAACATCGGGCTGCGCCACATCCTGCCGGTCTACCCGTTCCTGTTCGTGCTGGCGGCGGCGGTGGTGCTGCGCGGCTGGCCGCAGCGCTGGCGGAAGGCGCTGCCGGTGGTGCTGTGCGCCGTGGCGGCGCTGGAGGTATACGAGTCGGTGCGCATCTACCCCCATTACCTGGCGTTCTTCAACCTGCCCGCGGGCGGCCCGGCGCGCGGGCCGGACTACCTGGTGGACTCGAACCTCGACTGGGGACAGGACCTGAAGAAGCTGAAGGTCTGGCACGAGGCGCACGGCCAGCCGCGGCTGTGCCTGGCCTACTTCGGGCAAGCCGACTTCACCTACTACGGGCTGAAGGTGGCCCACGACTGGCTGCCGCCCACCTGGGAACTCGAGGAACGCAAGTCCCTGAACTGCATTGCGGCCGTCAGTGTGACGGTGCTCAAGGACGTGTACCGCTTCCCTGGCGAGTTCCTGTGGCTACAGCGGATGCAGCCTTTCGGACAGGTGGGCTACTCCATCTATCTCTACGACTTGCGCCGGCAGCCGCCGGGCCAGCCAAGAATCCAGTGAGCGGGGGAATGGTGAGCCGGGCGGGACTCGAACCCGCGACCCTCTGCTTAACGGGTCTGGTCATCGCCCTTGAAACTGGCGCAGTAGTACGCACGCACCGCCCAGTGATCGAGGAGCGGCCATGTGGAGCAGCCCTGCCTATTATTGCCGTGCCGGCCTGGTATCCAGATGAAAACGTCCCTCCAACTGTACGGCCCTTTTTCCGGGATGCTGCGCGACCTCGCCTTTGCTAGTTCCTGCCCCCTGATTGTCAGGTTCTCCCCGTCGACAAATGACATCCACCTGTGGAGCGTCGGATTCGCCATCGCGGCACATCTTAGCACAGCAGGGCGGCCGCGGGGAAATGCCGCAAGTTCACCCACCGGGCAAGATGGATAAGCGGTACGATTGCCAGCATCGGGAGGAGAACGACCATGAAACCGTGGGCGAAAGCGGCCGTCCAGGGCGCGGCGTGCGGCGTGATGTTCGGGTTGGTGGTGCTGATCGGCGGGCGCTTGTGGCATCCGGCGACTGTGGCGGCGCAGGCCAAGGAGCCGGCCGTGGCTGAGGTGGTGCGGGCCAGACGTTTCGAGATGGTGGACGCGGCGGGGAAGGCGCGGGCAGTCCTGTCCGTGCTCCCCGACGGACGCACGGGCCTGTTGTTGGTTGACGCCGGGGGGAAGGGGCGGGTAATCCTGAGGCTGCACAGCGACGGAACCCCGGTGCTGGCCTTGTACGACGCGGCGGGGAAGGAGCGGGCATCGCTGAGCCTGCTCCCTGACGGAAGCCCGGCTCTGGGCTTCCACGACGCGGCGGGGAAGACGCGGGCAGCCCTGAGCGTGCGCCCTGATGGAACCTCGACCCTGGTGTTGGCGGACGCGGCGGGGAAGGTGATCTGGAAAGCTCCCTAGGCGCAGAATGCCCGTCCTTCGGGCAGCGAAGCAGCAGGACCTATGAGGGGCGGGCTGACCCCGCCCATGTGCTTGAAAGCACTGAACTGACGCGTGCCTGTGGTCAGTCACGTCCTTCCTGAAACCGTAAGCGCTTGAATCCTGGGCGGTTTGGTGCTAGAATCAAATTGTCTTGCCTGCCGATCAGTGTAGTGTGATACTGGGAGGCACCGATGCTTGACGTTGAGCGCGAGTACTTCGAGGGCCATCAGGAAGAACTCCTCCGGCAGTTTCCAGGAAGGTTCATCATCATCCGCCACCAGCAAGTGGTCGGACCCTTTGACAGCTTGCAGGAAGCGCTGAGTGCTGGCGCACGCCAGTTCGGGCTTTCGCCGTTCTTGGTACGCCGAACCGATGACCAGCCCAGGGAGATTCGCATCCCGGCGCTCGCCTTGGGGATTCTCCGTGCCGAATCTTACCGTACAGTTGGGGGCTCAAGCTCAGACTCCTGACGGCCGCACCGTCTCGGTCCCCCCTGCCATCGTACTGCAGCAGCGAGGTCCTGTTCTGCAGGCATCCATCAGTGTTCTAGAAAGCATGGCGAAGGAGATTCTGCAGCAGGGGAAAGGTGTGCCAGCACCCAAGACAGGTTGGGCGCAAATCGACACCGGGGCCTCGATTACCTGCGTGGACGACGGAGCCGCTCAGGAATTGGGGTTGCCCCCCATTGATGTAGTCTCGCTCTGCTCAGCGTCGCATGGGGGGACACAGGCGAATGTCTATCCGGTACAGATCTTGATCCCTGAGTTGGGCATGAGCCTTCAGGCTCCTAGGGCCGTTGGCGCCGCCCTCGCCGTACAAGGGCTGCTCGTGTTGATCGGACGGGATGTGCTTCAGCGTTGCACGCTGTTCTACAACGGACCGATGGGCCAGATCACGTTGTCCATCTGACCGCGTCCGACGATCCCCGGGCCTGCAAGCTGAACCCCGAAGAGGGCCAGGGGAGTGCGCACCAGGCTGCAATGGCCCGGTCAAAGCGCAAGCCGAAGCCTGGCGGCACGGTCCCGCCGAAGTGATGCCCCGCAGTACCGCCCAAGGCTTTCCTGGCCCTTCGGTTGTCGCTGCTAATCCCTTTGGAATGAATGGTGAGCCGGGCGGGACTCGAACCCGCGACCCTCTGCTTAAAAGGCAGATGCTCTACCGCCTGAGCTACCGGCCCACGCGACGTGCGGGGGGGAGGTGCGGACCACATTGGGACAATTGCGGAACTACCGACGTGAATCGCCTTGATTCTGAAGAGCACGATTATAAAGTTGATTACCGAGTCCGAGTAGGCATAGAGTGCAAACGAGGAGGGAATCATGGCCAAGAGCCGCATCGTAGCAAAGGAGCACAGCCTCTACGTGCCCATCTGGGTATTTCGGGCTGGCAAGTCTGGATTGACGATCGCGTGCGCAGATCCCGAGCACGGATTCAAGGTCGGAACGACACCAGGGCAGCTTGAGAAGTTGCGGTGCAGGCTGGAAACTCTTTTCGTCAAGCTCGTCGAGCGCCGAGGACTGTCAAACGCTTCAACGCACCTTTAGGAGACCACCCGTGCCCAGGGCGAACAAGCGGTACCATTGCTAGCATCGGGAGGTGAACGACCATGAAAGCGTGGGCGAGGGCTGCCGTGCAGGGCGCGGCGTGCGGGCTGATGTTCGGGTTGGTGGTGCTGATCGGCGGGCGATTGTTGCAGCCGCAGGTTGTGGGAGCCCAGGCCAAGGAACCCGCTGTGGCTGAGGTGGTGAGGGCCGGACGTTTCGAGGTGGTGGATGAGGCAGGAAAGGCGCGGGCAATCATGACCGCGGCGGGCGGAAGCGCGGGGCTGTCCTTGCTAGACGCGGCAGGGAAGGCACGCGCAGCGCTGATCGTGTACCCTACCGGAAACCCGAGTCTGAACCTATACGACGTTGGGGGGAACCTGCGGGCAGGCCTGGGTGTACTCCCTGACGGAAACATGGGTCTGCTGTTGTCCGACGCGGCGGCGAAGATGCGGGTAAGCTTGGGCGTATCATCTGAGGGAAGCCCGGGCCTAGCCCTGGGGGACGCGGCGGGGAACCAGCGGGTAAGCTTGGGCGTGCTGACTGACGGAAGCCCGGGCCTAGTCCTATTGGACGCAGCGGGAAAGGTGCGCCAAAGGGTGGGCTTGCTCGCTGACGGAAGTCCAGGTCTGATCTTGGCCGACCCGGCGGGGAACCTGCGGGCAACCTTGAACCTGGTCCCTGACGGAAGCCCGGGTCTAGTGTCCCGTCCCACATAATAATTGACAATTGAACTCGAGCGTGTTCTAATAG
>Ga0315289_10015666_pt1 | contig 10513 bp, 6 predicted proteins | sample YL17G11_40_MG_FD_203452 | JGI IMG/M metagenome (GOLD analysis project Ga0315289, IMG submission 203452) | Sediment microbial communities from Yellowstone Lake, YNP, Wyoming, USA - YL17G11_40 | ecosystem: Environmental > Aquatic > Freshwater > Lake > Sediment | place: USA: Wyoming | collected...
GTTCTTCGAGCATCCCGTCTATACTCATGCTCATAACCGTGCCGGGTTCGACTTTCACTTGCGGCGGAGCGAGTATCACCGAGAGCAATAAGACGAACGCCAGGAAAAGAAATACGAGCGTGCTCACTGCCCCAATTATGAACCACGCCAATCTGCTCACCCTTCTTGTCTCGTTCGCCATTGCCCTACCCTCCTTTAGACTGGTTACACCGAATTGTTCCTCTCATCTGATCGAGTTGTATCAGAGTCTTGGAAATTCATGACCTCAATGCACGTAATATTCCGCCGTTCGAGATCTGTCTTTTCCTAGAGATATATTGCATCAACATGCTACACGGACGCAAGATCAAAATGACGGCCAGCGAAGTTGGTACGAACCGTCGTGATACGCAACTGCAATCGGTTATGTTATTGTGCGAAATGAATATCTTATCCATTACTTCTGCTCAACTTCTCTGCCGGCAAACCACTGCTCAAAGAAGCCTCGGACAGGACCCGGATACACGGCTCGTTTGAGATTCATCCAGGTGCGCTGGTCGCCAACTGAATAGTACGCGTACGTGTGCCCGCCGAACTCGATAACCTCCGGGTCGGAAGCATTAATGCCGTCGTCAATGCTGTCTGGACTAAGCACCGGATTGGCCCGGCTGAGCTGCCACGTCTTCAGATCTTTCGACCGAGCGAGAAAGGTTTCGAAGAACCAGCGCGGTGTTCGGTGCTCGAGATACATCATGTAGTAATAACCATTCACGTATCGGATGCACGGACATGCAGTGTAACGGTCCGTACCGAATATGGCGTCCGGAACCTTCTTCCAGTTCTCGAGATCGTTTGAACGGGCAAATTTGATCGTGAACGCGGGGTACTTCGGGTCGTCGGTCTCGTACGCCATGACAAAACCGTTGTCATCTTGACAGACCGAACTGTTGAACAGGTGCTCAGGCGCATCCTGTTGGATAACGACTTTCGTGTGCCAGTGTTTCAGGTCAGAGGACTTGAACAGCGTCACATCGTTCCAAGTGCCCCCCTTTGGTTCGTAACGCGAGGCAAACACGTACATAGTGTTGTTACGGACGAGCGCCGATGCAAGACTGTAACCTTCTGCGAACCGCGCAAGCTCTTCGCCCGTGTCAACATCCCTCAAAACAAGATAGTGTTCGTTTAACGAGCCACCGCTCGCGGGACGAATGCACTCCACCAAGCACAGCTTGCCATGCCAGACCACCGCAGCGACCTCGCATAAGTTATGTCGCACAACACCCTCTGTTTTCAGGAAACGACGAGATTCGGGAGGCTCCGGCGGTACGATAGCGCGGAATATCTCCGTTGGCCAGTGACCCAACCGTAAGAATCCCGCCGGTACAGGTTGTTCGAATTGGACGTACGCCTGGACGCACCCCTTGGTGGAATAGCTCACCTCGGCCTTGCCTGCGCCGAAGACTTTATACCCCATGAGTAGGCAGTCTTCCAGATCAACGTGAAGCAGCTTGCCGTCAATGACGCTGTAAATGATCCCTCGCGACGGTGTTCCCCGAGGCTGAGAAAAATTGAGCGAGATGAGCCGACAACCCTTGAGTTTCACCCGGCTGTAGCCGCTGTAACCGGGATTGCCAGCTTTCAAAGCGCTGTCCGGACCGACCAGCGTGCAGTCTTCGAACGTAACATCCGGGTGGTCGGGCATCGCAGACGTTTCGGCACGCACGTATGCACCCGCTGCATCGCCCCACCAGTCCAGAGACCAGAGATGGCATCGCCGGAACATAATCGGCTCTTGCGGGCGCGAAATAATATGAGCCACTCCGCCACCAAACGCCCGCCCGATTCCCACGCTGTCTTCGACAATGATAGTGAACGGCTCGACCTTAGGCGGCAAATCCCAGAACAGCCCGCCGTCACCTCCCGTAACATAGAGATGACGCACAATCCACCTGTCCCAGACAACGCCGGAAAAGGTCGGGTCCGCACGAAACGGTCCCCACCAATCAACGCTCTTGAGCCCTCGTTCCGGGTCGCTGCAATCAATCACGGCATAACCGGTCGTCCCCGAACCCATGCTGCCGTCAAAGTCGGATTCGATGATGTTATACGCTCCCGGTGCACCTTTCCGGCTCGGAAACAGATTCGCCTCCATATAGGTGTCAGGTCGAATGACGATCCGATGCCCTCCCTTGTCATCGGGAACCGCATCGAGCGCTCTTTGGACCGTCGTAAACGCCTTTGCCCACGACGATCCGTCCGAGTTATCGCCGAGTTTCGACACGCACAGGACTGTTCCTTTGCGATCGGCTCCGCGCAACTCCTGTGAGTTGGCCTGAGCACCGTACAGGCAATTCATCAGGCAACCAACGAGCACCAGGACGACCCGGTTCATATCGTTCTCTCCCCTACCCCTAGTCCCACGTTCGGCCTGCGGTCATTCGAAGCGCTCGCTTGCGCGACTGCAAAGTCCTGTTACATCTTATCACAAAGCCGACCGGCGTATGTCTTGTCCCGGACACGCTCGTCCTTGACTTGGGGTCGGTGCGGTGATATTCTTCTAGCAGGAGAGGTGTGCATCTCGGTGAAATGGTTGAGGTTAGCTAACATTGGGGATGTGTCACGTGGCTGAACTGATCGTCTCGTCTCAGAACTCGACCCCGCGTCACGTCATCATACCGGCAACTGTGCTGACGATCGGGCGCGGAGAGAGCAACGGGCTTGTGCTTGACGACCAGTTTGTTTCGGGATGTCATGCTGAGGTGCGTCTTCAGGGCAGCGCGTACATGTTAAAAGACCTTGGCAGCACAAACGGTACGCTCGTTAACGGCAAACAGGTGGTCGAACGAGAACTCGCTGAAGGCGATACGATAACGATCGGGCGTCATACGTTAGTATTCCGATGCGTGGAGGGGGAACCGGCGGAAAGTGCGGAGGCTGCCGGAAGCGCTCAGACGGTAGAGGAAAACGTCTCGCAGATCAAGAACAACATGCGGTCCGTGGGTGAACGACTGACCCTGATGGCGCAAAGCAGAAAGGCGCCTGAGACCGAGACGGCGGCGTTGACCGAGCCAAACATCCTGACAATAAGCAAGGCGTACCGTCGTCTTGAGGCGCTTTATGAAGCCTGTCGGTTGGTGGTCTCTGAGTTAGACCTCAAGAAGCGGCTCGAATCTATTCTCGACGCTGCGATTCAGGTCACTGGGGCAGATCGTGGGTTCATTATCCTCGTGAACGAAGCCGACGGCCGTCTCCAAACGGAAGTTGCTCGCGAGATGGGCGTTGACGCGACAGCAGGTTCCCCGAGCATGAGTATCGCGAGCCGGTCCGCGTTACACGGTGAACTCATGCTCGTGGAGGATGCGTTACAGGACGCTCAACTCAGTTCCAGGGAAAGCGTCATCCTGGGACGGATTCGGTCCGCGATGAGTGTACCGCTCAGGGTCGATGAGAAGATACTCGGCAGCGTCTACGTGGACAGTCGCCGACCGGAACATCGGTTCACCCACGAAGACCTGGAACTGTTCGAGGCGGTCGCAAGCCAGTCTGCCATAGCCATAGAGAACGCGAAGTTGACAGAACGGATGATCGAGGAAGAACGACGCCGAACCAATCTCGGACTCTTCCTCTCGCCGAGGGTCGTCGAGGAAGTTATCCGGAGACAGGGGACGATAGAGCTCGGCGGCACGAAACGGGAAATAACCACGCTGTTCTGCGATATTCGCGGGTTCACGGGGATTGCCGAAAGAATGGCACCCGCTGATGTCGTCTCGATGCTCAACGAGTACTTCACGACCATGGCGGACGTCATCTTCCGGTACGATGGTACGATTGATAAATACATGGGCGATGAGATCATGGCGGTGTTTGGTGCGCCAATGTACGCTGAGGACCATGCGTTGCGTGCTGTCAAAGTTGCGCTCGAAATGAACCGCGAACTGCGTTCGATGCACGAACGATGTGCGGAAAGCAGCCGTCCCCTGTTCCAGATAGGAATAGGGATGACGACCGGGTCGGCTCTCGCCGGATATATCGGGTCGCCCAAACGGATGGAGTTCACCGCCATCGGAGACATCGTCAACGTGGCAAAACGGCTCTGCGAACATGCTCAGCCCGGACAGATTCTCGTGTGCGCTGAAACGTTCGAACGGGTGAAAGATGACGTCGCTACAAAGCCGCTCGGCGAGATCTTCCTCAAGGGCAAGGAGAAACCCGTATTGACTTACGAGGTGCTTGACGTCAAGTGATTGGCAAAACGTAGGGGCTGGGCTTGCCCTGCCCAAAGCGTTATGCTGTGAGATTCTTCGCTTCGCTCAGAATGACAGTATGCGAGGTCGCAGTGGGGTGTGCGGCGCTGCGGCGACTGCCCTTGCGGACAACGAACGCGAGAGAATGGGTTTATCGTGACTGAGAACTACGAGAACTACGCGTACATGCAACATGTGTTTCAGGAGACACGTATCCTGAAGAAACCAACGTACGGGATAGTCTCAGGATATCATCAGCTCCCGTACGTGCTGCTCGGCGAATCGCAGCACCGTCCTGACAGAACTCTTGAAATTCGAGGACAGATCAACGTGTCGCCGCGGTGGGTCTGGCATCCGGACTATCCCGGCATCAAATATGAAGAGATGTTCGGCAAGGAGAATGTCGAAGCGGCGCTCATTGGTCGCGTATTCGGGTTTCTGGCGTTTCGCGGAAAGCCGGTCAATTTCGAATCGGAATACATTAAGGTCAACGAGAAAGAGGTACGTACCGAGCAGCTCATAGAATCTGTCCTCGACGAACTCGAGAGAAAGGAGGATCTCAAAACCGGAGTTGTACATACACCCGATGTGCGGTTCTTCCCGGTGTCCATAGAACGGTTCATTGCATCCATTGTAAGTGAAGAGCTGGGACTGTGAGCATTCTAGGCTCAGGCAGCCAGCGGAAGAGGAGGCTGTTGACCATGGAAAGAAACATAGATCGCAGAGGGTTCGTGAAACGAATTGCTGGGATCGGTATCGCTGCATACGGTGCCGGGACGATCATCAAGCCGGAAGCGTACGCGACGCCCGTGTCGAAGGTCTCGCGCGACATTTCTGTGGCTCAAGGCGGTTCCGCGTTTGACAACACAGTCGCCGCCGTAGAAGCGCTTGGAGGAATGGCACAGTTTGTCAAACCCGGTCAACGAGTCCTGATCAACCCGAACGTCTCGGGTCACCTTCCGCCGGAAGCCGCCGTTAACACTCACCCTGAGGTCGTCGCGGCGGTGGTGAAGATGTGCAAGGATGTCGGCGCTAAAGAGGTGGTTATCGCGAGTTTTGTTAATGCCAAACGGTTCCAGATCGGCGGAATGAACGAGGTTGTGGACAAGTATGGCGCCATACTGAAACCGCTCGAGGATAAACCGGACGTTGTCGAACGGATCGAGGTCCCAAAGGGGAAAGCGCTCGATCATCTCCTCGTCTGCAAGGAGTATCTTGCCGCAGACGTGATGATAAACGTCCCCGTCGCCAAACATCATACGCTCAGCCGGATGAGCCTGGGCATGAAAAACCTGATGGGGCTGATCACAAACCGGTGGCAAGTGTTCCACCGCGAGGGTGCGAAATATCTCAATCAATGTATCGCAGACCTCACGCTCGCACTGCCGTCAACGCTCATTGTCGTGGACGCGAACAAGATGATCATCACGAAAGGTCCGCTCGGTCCCGGCGAACAAATCGAGCCGAAGAAGGTTATCGCGGGAACCGACCCGGTCGCCCTAGACGTGCTTGCAGCGGAACTGCTCAACTACGGTAAAGAGGATATACCGCTGTTCAGGCTCGCATACGATCAAGGTCTCGGCGAGATCGACCTCAAAAAGATGACCATCATCGAGAAGGCCGTCAGCAAACAGGCGTGATGCCGTGGAATCAAGTTCCGGCAAAGGGGATCCCCGCGGAGCTGTTTGGGAAAACGCTCGTAGCTGTGTCATTCTCTTAGACGTGTCATTCTGAGCACAGCGAAGAATCTCATACCACTTGCTCGGGCTGACACGAAACGCAATTGTCGGGGACCGCTTGGCGCGAGCCAGTCGGTTTTGGCACTATGGCAGGTTTTTCAAGGACTGCATAACAAATGTCCTTTTGTTGTCATTCCCGCGTAAGCGGGAATCCACAGAAACAGTGACACATTTGCTCGTGCACAATGGATTCCTGCTTTCGCAGGAATGACCGTGAGACCATCTGAAGGATAAGAGAGACGGGACGTTAGTTCTACATTCACCAATAGTTTTCCTCGTCATTGCGAGCGACCGAACGGAGCGCGGCAATCTCTTGCGAAATCGAGGTTCGGGCCGCCGCTAGCGCTACTCGCAGTGAGACTCTACGGCGTGAAGCGCTATTAAGCGGGCACGCGGAGACCGGTTCTCTATGAAGCTCGGCAAATACGAGATTCTTCGAATGTTAGGCCAAGGAGCGGCCGGCACGGTGTATCTCGGGGTTGAGCCGGAGAACGCGCAGAGAGCGCTAAAACTCCTTGCGCGAGAGCTTCACAGCAACCCCTCGATATACGCGCGGTTCCAGAGCGAGATAGCGGTGCTTCAGAACCTGAACCATCCGAATATCATCAAGATATTCGAGGTCGGCGAGGATTTCGGACAACATTTCTACGTCATGGAATACCTCTCCGGAGGCAGTCTTGCCGAAAGAATCAAGAAACAGGGCGCGCTCCCGATAGACGATGCGCTTCAGGTCGCGACCTCCATCTGTTCCGCGCTCGAACACGCTCACGGTGCAGGGATAATTCATCGCGATATCAAACCCGCAAACATCCTCTTCGACGAGAACGACCGAGCGGTCATCGTTGATTTCGGTATCGCAAAACTCACCGATGTTGACGGCGTCACGGTCACGCGTCAGGTGCTCGGGACGGTCGAGTACATGTCACCGGAACAGGCGTCCGGGAAGGATGTTGATCTGCGGAGTGACATTTACTCGCTGGGCATAGTTCTGTATGAGATGCTCACAGGACGTGTTCCGTTCAAAAGCGATTCCATACCGGCAGTGCTCAAGAGCCATCAGTATGCCGTTCCGGAAGAACCTGACGAGTGGAACAGCTCTGTACCGGACTGGTTGAACGCACTCGTTCTGGATATGATCGCAAAAGAGCCAGCTAAACGACCTCAGACTGCTCCGGATGTCGTGAGACGGATTGAGGAAGGCCGTACCGCGACGCTAATTGTCAGACAATGTCCCGCATGCGATGCCGAGCTTGAGAGTGGACAGGTGGTGTGCGTTCAATGCGGTACAAACACCGTCACCGGAGAACGTCGCCGTACCGTAACGGCACGCGCCCGTCCTGGAAGAAAAAGCGCTCTGCCGGTGATTGTTGCTCTGGGAATTGTTGCGGCAGGAGCGATCTGGAGTTTGAGCTCATTTAGAACTCCACAGGGTGTACCCTCGCCGGGTGCTGAGTGGCAAAGACAACATTTCTCTCTCGGCGAACAGTTCTACAGGGTGGGCGATCTCGAGAACGCGGAAACCGAGTTCAAGCGCGTGATAGAACTCGGCAGCGATACGGAACTGGCATCAGCCGCATCACAGTATTTGAAACTGATAGAGTCAAGCCGGTCGAGTACCCAGACCGAACAAGGAGCGTCTAATGGTCAGTGAAACCATCGGGAAATACAAAGTTGAAGGGGAGCTCGGTCGTGGCGGCATGGGTGTCGTGTATTGCGCCAAAGACACCGCTACCGGTAACACCGTTGCATTGAAAGTGTTGTTCCCGGAGTTTGCGCTCGATCCGGGGTATGTCAAAAGGTTCAGGCGTGAAGCAGAGGCTCTTGCGAAACTCAACCACCCGAACATCGTGAGAATTCACGGGATCGGCGAAGAACGCGGGGTGCCCTATTACGCGATGGACCATGTTGAAGGGCGAAGTCTTGCGGCGATGCTCGCTGCGGGTGAGTGGTTGGATATTAGTCGTGCACTCGATCTCGCAATAGAGGTTGCCGCTGCGCTCGGCCATGCTCATAAAGCAGGAATCATTCATCGCGATATCAAACCCGGAAACATCCTCATAGATAAAAGCGGCAAACCGAAACTGACAGATTTTGGGATAGCCCGGCTCACCTATGCGACACGCATGACCCGAACCGGCGATATTGTCGGGACTCCTGAATACATGTCGCCGGAACAAGGAAAAGGCGCGACGGTTGACAAAGCGTCCGACGTCTATTCGCTCGGCGTCGTTATTTACGAGCTTCTTGCGCACAGGGTTCCGTTTCAAGGGGCAACCGTGCTCGAAGTGATCAAAAAACATCAGTACGAAGAGCCTGAAAACATCAAGAGCCTCAACAAGGCAATTCCAGACAACCTCGCGCGGGTCGTGATGAAGATGCTCGCGAAAAAGCCTGACGAACGGTACAAGAGCGCTGAACAGGCTGCTACCGCGCTCTCTACAATCCGACCAACCGTCATTCGTGCCGCTGTCGCGAAAGAAAAGAGGATTTCGGGAACGGCGGAGACTCGGGTTCTCGGAACGACGCCGGGCGGCGACCAACAGGCAGATGTCCGCATAGAATCGCTCGCGGGAAAACGCTGTCCGCAATGCAACGCTTCGCTTGCTATTGGCGACAGGATTTGCGTTTCATGCGGAACCGATCTGACTACGGGACGGAGCGTGACGAAGGTCGCGCTCAAACGCGCTAGAAAAAGCCTGCTCATGAAGATAGGCGTTATCGTCGGAGCGACAGTTCCTCTTGCCGGACTCGTCGCGGTCGTCACCCTTCTTATGGGAACATACTACATCGGAGTAGCGCTCCTTGTGAGCTTGGTCCTTACGATCATCACATGGATAGGCGGCAGCATCCGTCGAGAATCCGTTGCTCGAAGAATCTACATGGGCATCTTTCTCGGCTTCCTTCTCACGGCGTTGTACGGAGTGCTCTGGGACACGGCACCGGAGTTCCGTCCTCTGCTCTTTGGCGGGCGATAGACATAAGAGCTACACAGGAGAGGCAATCCGCAGATTGCACAGATGATATAGATCATAACGCTGGACGGGAGATAGGGAAAAACTCTTCACAAGCGCGTAAGAATGACCTGTGTTGTCATTCCCGCGCAAGCGGAAATCCAAAGAGGTGACGACAGTAGCTTCAGTGTGCATCGTTGATGCGGAACAGAAGATCAGGTACCAGGATCTGCCATTGCGGGTGGTCGAGGAAGCTCTAGAAACGCTGTTGACCGAGAAGGGTTCAACATGAGAAGACGCCGTCTTGAAATCTCGATAGTGGTTGTGCTGTCGGTGCTCGTCCTATCCTTCGCTCCTTCCGCCCTGGCGGAGTTCAAAGTCGGAGGACGTGTCGTGGACGAGTCGGGCGAACCCATAGCCGCGGCGTCCGTTTATGTTCTTAAACTGACCGAACGATTGAGCTACAAGGACGAAGTAGCCCAGATACTGGTTCAGGCTCAGACTCAGACAGATGGCTCTGGTCGGTTTAGCCTTCCTCTCGAAAAACCGCCAACAATATGGGAACTGTATACCCTGGCTGCACGGCACCGAGACTATGGTCTTGCCTTGGTAACGAACTACGAGCTGTATCAGAGGAGGGAGAGCCTGGCGGATATCACGTTAACCGTGACGAAACCGGGCTGCATCAAAGGGAGAGTAACCGACCAAGAAGGCAATCCGGTGAGCGGAGCTGTTGTGGTACCGACAGTCACGATAGATTTGTTCGACGTGGGTCCTACGACGGTGAACCTACCACCATGCGAACAGTTGCTCAGTACCACAACCGGCGCGTACGGCACGTTTGTCGTCAATGAGCTTCCTGCGAAAGCGCGAGCAGCGCTAATAGTAAGCCATCCCAACTTCGCGACGACGGCACTTGGCAGCATTTATGACGATGTTGGAGGGACTGTTCAGGTCGGAGCGACAGACGTTGAGGTGAAGCTGGAACGAGGTGCGACAATCGAGGGAAAGGTGACGTTCCAAGACACGGGTCGGCCCGTCGAAGGCGCGTTGATCAGGGCTGTACCGGTTCCCACGGAGAGTGAGGCATCCGTATCGCGACTTGCCGGACGAATGCTCGTCGGCACGATCAAGGCGAAGACGGACAAGGATGGCAGATACATTGTTCGCGGAGTTCCCGAGGGAAGATACGGTGTCGAGGTCGAATATCCTGATTGGACTGCGGAAGCCAAACAAGTCCTTGAGATCTCGAAAGGAGCGCGGTTGATTGACCAGAACTTTGTCCTCACCAAGGGCGTGCTGGTATCAGGGAGGTTCATGATTGCTGAGACCGGAACACCTGTCAAGGACGGATATATCGTGATCATTGACGGGACTGGATTGGTGAAAAACGGGGGCACAAGACAACCCATACAGGCGGGTGCGGACGGCACCTTTCAGTTTCGCCAGCCACCTGGCAACGTCGCCTTCTCCGCATATCGAGTGTTGTCGGGGCAAGCCCCAGAGCAAGTTAGCCGGCAGCGCCTGACCCTCGTTGCCGGACGCGACGTAACCGACATCGTATTCAAGGCGGAGCAGACGGCGACTCTAAAGGGAAAGG
>Ga0315289_10015667_pt1 | contig 10512 bp, 6 predicted proteins | sample YL17G11_40_MG_FD_203452 | JGI IMG/M metagenome (GOLD analysis project Ga0315289, IMG submission 203452) | Sediment microbial communities from Yellowstone Lake, YNP, Wyoming, USA - YL17G11_40 | ecosystem: Environmental > Aquatic > Freshwater > Lake > Sediment | place: USA: Wyoming | collected...
TACGACGATGCTATAAAAGCTATTGAAAGAGGAAAAGAAATTGACCCTAAGCTCGATTATCTTTACACAAATCTGGCGAGAAATTTTATTCTAAAAGGCTGCCTCCAGGAAGCCGTTAGAAATATTGAAGAGCTCAAAAAAGTAACGACAAGAGAAAGAGAAAAGGTTAACGCCCATTTTTATTTAGCCCTTATCGAATACATGAGGGGGGATTTAGAAAAAGCGACCCAAGAAATAAAGCCTGTTTGCGATTATTATGCAGCCGATACTTACAGCAGCAGGCTTGATGAATCCCCAAACCTTCCCTTTTGGTTCGCCGGATGCATGGCAGCCCAGAAAGGAAATTTGAAGACTCTTCAAGAAGTATCGAGTAAGATGGAGAAAAAGATCGTTAACAATGAAGTGAATGCGACAAACTATTTTCCAGTCTATAAGTTTTACATTCATCTGAGAGTCCTCGAGGGATACTTGAAAGGTCGTGTTGAGGAAGTTCTAGGGAATATCGAAGAAGGACAAAGAATAAAAAAGAAAATGGGCTATTGGTCTTCGATGTTCAATCAATCTTATTTTTATGAGGAATTTGCCGAAGTTCTTATGAAGATGAAAAAAGCCAACTTGGCGTTTGAGCTTCTAAAGGAAGCCAGCGAATACAACCCAAATTACGCTGCGTCTCATTTAAACTTGGCTGAGATCTATCTTGTGAATAATGACATCAATGAAGCCAAAAAAGAATATCAAAAAGCTGTGGAGCTATTGTCTCATGCGGACAAAGATTTTATTCTAGTCAATAAATTGGAAACGATGAATAAGAAAATCCTGAGTCAGATGACTTCCTTGTCGTCGAGATGACCTTTTGTCAAAAAATTTTATACAATCTTGTGCTGGGTCAGATACATTAGTGACACCTAGGATTTGATAATAAACCAGCTATTAAGTCATTTCTTATCCTATGAGAATTTGACTTTTATATTTATGGCTGCCTTAAACATAAAGTTGACCCAATCTCTACTTGGATAACTATGATGATATGAAAGTTCAGGGTAAAAGTGTCACTGATGTATTGACCCTATACAATCTTTTGACATAAATTTTTTTCTATGATATAGATTCTCTAACGTCAGGATAATTTTTTTGATGTTATCTTTTTTATGAGAAGGTGAAAATAATTGGCCTTAAGTGGCCCGAGGCCGAGAGGGATATGAGTCAGAAGGCGAGAGAGATAGAAAGGAGAAAATCTCCAAGAGTTCCGGTAAAAGCCAGAATCCAACTCTGGAAGAATGATAGAGTTGAAAAAAGAGCAAAAGGCTGGATCGTGAATATCAATCTTGAAGGGATGTGTATCGAGAGCCCCCTTGATTCTTCTGTAGCAACGGATTTGGTTTTCAGACTGGACATGCCTCGGAAACTTAAAGTCAATATCTATGGAAAAATTATCTGGCAGAAAAAAGAAGGTAAAAGCTTCATGTATGGGATAAAGTTTACAGAACTTGACATCGGCGAAAAGCCAAAACTCTATCAATTTGTCCTCGTCACGCTTTTTATAAGTGAACAGAAATAGACTTCCTCTCTAATTTTAGTCAGCTACCCCTTCCAAGTGCATAATCCGCTTTTTTTCAGTGAGATAGATATTGGATTTGACTTTAAATTCCTCTTTTGATAAAAGCTATGAAGTGGCGGAAACAAGCCTTAGCCGGTCAAAGATAAGCCGATACCATCAAATTCGAGAGAGGAAGGGATAAGATGAAAATAAGCACAAGAGAGAAAAACGATATCTTGATATTTGATATTGAAGGAGAAATCAGGAGGTCAGACATAACCGACATCACTCTTCATCAGCTCGTTAAAGACCAATTGGACACAGGCAAGAGGAACATCCTCCTCAATTTTCAGAACGTTGAATTCATCGATAGCTTCGGAGTTGGGGAGATTTTAGCCAGCTATATATCCACTCACAATTTGGGCGGGAAGCTGAAAATCGCCAAGATATCGAAGAAACTCTACCTGGTCTTTCAAGTGACAATGCTGACCAAGGTCTTTGAAATATTTGATGAAGAAGATTTAGCACTCGACAGCTTTTTTAAGGGATAATTTTCGTTGAGTTTTTTGGATAGAGTTTTTATATGGCAAAGAATCGCCTGCATAGTTTTCTCTCGCATATTGTCGACATTAAGCCGGGCGAGGAAATTATCTCTCTTCTCCTCTTCTTTTATTTTTTTCTCATCACTGCGCCCTTCACCATAATCAAATCTATCCGGGAGGCAGCCTTTTTAGAGAACCTTAGTCCTAAATATCTCCCCTATGCTTATGCAACAGCCCTTGTCGTGGCAATTGTTGTCGCTTTTCATTCCAAGCTTCAAATCAAAATTCGAAGGCATCTTTTAATAAGCTCTAGCCTTTTCTTCTTCATTCTTACCGCTCTCTTCTTCTGGTTTCTTTTTCCCAGTGGAGAGAAGGCAAACACAAAATGGCTCCTTGTCGCTTTTTGGATGTGGGCCAACTTGTTTGTTGTTGTTTTGGTGACCCAATTCTGGATATTGGTCAATGATGTCTTCAATCCCAGAGAAGCAAAAAGGCTGATCGGCTTTTTTGGCAGTGGAGGCATACTGGGAGGCATATTTGGCGGGTTAACAACGACAATTCTCGCCAAGCTTAACGTGTCCAATAAGAGTCTTCTGCTCATTGCCTCTGGAATCTTATTTCTTTGTGTTTTTGGCGTAAATTATATATTCGTATGGCAAAGGAAAAGACAGATTCTCTCAGTAGAAGAGACTCGGATATATACAAGTGTGGGAAAAGAGCCTCAAAAAGTTGGCTTTAAAGATTGTTTTGATACCGTAAGAAAAGATTATTACCTCAAACTCTTGGCAGCCGTTGTCATTGTCACCGGAATTGTGTCAATTTTTATTGATTGGCAATCAAAGAGCATAGTCTATGAGGCCAATCCTTTCGGAGGGAAACTCACAATCTTTTTTGGACTTTTCAATACAGGATCATTAATTTTTGCCTTTCTCTTTCAATTTTTTATGACCAGTAAGATAATTAAGCGCTACGGCATCCGTTTTGCTTTATTACTCTATCCCCTGATACTTTTCCTCCTTTCTTTGGGGATTGCCATTTGGCCGATTCTTGCTTTTGCTGTTACTATCAAAGCGAGCGATAAAAGTCTCTCCTTTTCCATTAATCAATCAGCCCGAGAACTCCTCTATATCCCTGTTTCTCCTGATATCAAATACAAAGCAAAAATATTTATCGACATGTTTCTCAATAGATTTGCTGATAGCCTTGGAGCTTTGATCCTTGTTATTGTATTTTTTTTCTATTTTAGTATTCAAATTCTTATTCCAATCGTCAGCTTTGTTTCCGTTCTTTTTATCCTTGGCTGGGTTGTCCTTAATCTGAAAGTAAGCAAGGAATACACCAATACCGTAAAACAGAAATTGGAGATGAAATGGGAGAGGGGGGACCGTGCAGTAGCTGAGAAAATGGACATTGATTACACAAAGCTCGTCTTTGACACTTTGGAGAGCAAGAATCGAAGCTCAATCCTGTATGCCATGCATCTTTTTGACTTGATAAAGCAGGATAAGCTCACTCCAGAATTGAGAAAATTGATCTCTTACAAATCAGATGAAATGAAGGTATCGTCCTTGGGAGCTCTTTTTGAATCTCAGGATACAACTCTATTTCCTGAGACTGAGGATTTTATCGACGACAAAGCCCTGGAGAAAGATGTTAAGGAGATTATGTCCCTTGATGTCTATCAGGAATTGATGAGGGGCTATTTCGATAAAACTATAACGGATGAAAGCAAAGAGGCGGTGACAGCCAGGATGGAATTGGCAAAGGCCATAGGCCTGATGGAATCTCATTCGCCTCTTGTTCAGAAGCTCGAAGAGCTCCTCCAGGATGAATCGCCCGAGGTCAGTAAATATGCCATTGAAAGCGCCGCCAACTTAAGAAAAAAGGAGTATATTCCGGCCCTGGTTAGAAAACTGCAAAACCCGCTGACAAGGGAAGATGCCATTTCTGCCCTTGAAAAATACGGCCAAAAAATCGAGGGAACTCTGGCCGACTATCTTGGAGATACAGAAGAGAATAGCGAATTACGGAAGGCAGTGACTTCAATTCTGGCCTATATCGGAACTCAAGACGCTGCGGATTTTCTCTGCTGGGAATTGGCAGAGGATAGAGGGGATATGGACTCAGAGCTCATTGATGCTCTGGATAGGATCCGCTCTGAAAAGCCAGTTGTTCAATTCCCGGAAGAGGCAGTTAAATCTAAAATCTTTAAAGAAATAAAAAAGCATTACCAGATTTTCATCCAACTCTATGAATCAAGCTCTGAGAGTAAAAATGAATCGAGAAGAAAAGCTCTGGAGAGAAATTTGACTTTCTCGCTGATGAATATTTTTAAGTTGCTGGGAGTCGTTTATCCCCACGAGGATATTGCCAGAGCTTACCAGAATATTCGAGCCGGAACAAAGAATTCTGTTGCTTATGCTGTTGAACTCCTTGATAATATTCTTCATAAAGAAATGAGAGATATCTTGCTTCCAATCATCGAAGATATTTCTCTCGAAGAAAGAGTCCAAAGATGCCAGAGTCTCCTTAAGAGTTCCCCAATTTTTAAAGAGACGGCATGACCAAGAGCTTTCTCCATAAAATTTTATCCCGTTATGTCGAGGTAAGACCCGAAGAGACGACCCCCTCTCTTCTCATGTTTTTTTATTTCTTTCTGATTACCACTTCGGCCTGGATCATCAAGCCCGTCAAGATATCCATATTCCTTCAGCGACTTGGAGCGGGTAAACTTCCTATCGCTTATCTCTTGACAGCAGCGCTGATGGGTTTTGTTGTCGTTTTGAACACCAAATTATTAAATGTTTTGAAGAGACAGCTTTATATATCTTTCAGCTTAGCATTTTTTATTTTGACTCAGTTTCTATTCTGGATCTTGTTCAGGAATCAATGGAAATGGCTTTATTATATTTATTGGTTTTGGGCAGAAATATTCTTGGTGGTTTTAGTCACCCAGTTCTGGATTTTAATCAATGATATTTATAACCCGCGTCAAGCGAAAAGGCTGATTGGCTTTCTCGTCAGCGGGGGGCTGCTGGGTGGAGTTGTTGGCTCTCTCCTCTCTTCTTTTCTGGCCAAGAGAATCGGGACAGAAAATCTTCTTCTTGTATGTCCATTCATGCTTCTCGCCGGAATCATAATCGTCAACAGCGTTCATAAGGTTCGTTCTCCGGAGGAAAAGCCGGAGGCAGCGGCCTCTATCGAGATGCCCAAGCCCAAGGTTGGCTACTTCAAGAGTTTCGGGCTCTTGAGAAAGAGTCGTCATTTGATGCTCTTGGCCGGTATCGTCTTTGTTGATATTTTGGTCACGACTCTTGTCGATTTTCAGTTCAACTCTCAAATTGCGACAAAATTCCCAATAAAAAACGCGAGGACTGCCTTCCTCGCAGGCTTTTTTGCCTTTTTGCTTATTTTTTCCTTCTTTCTCCAAATTCTCGCGACAAACCGAATCTTGAGGAATTTTGGAATCCGGGTCGCGCTTTTGATCACTCCCGTCTTCTTATTGCTCGGCTCATTCTCTGTATTTTTTGTTCCGTTCTTTGGGGCAGTTGCATTAAAGGGAACTGACATCAGTTTTTCCAATTCCCTCAGTCAATCTGTCAGGGAATTGCTCTATATTCCCATCTCTCCTGAGATCAAGTATAAGGCCAAAGTCTTCATCGATATGTTTGTCAACAAGCTGGCAAAAGGATTAGCTGCGATTCTTATCCTTTTGTTTTTTACACTGTTGCATTTTTCTTTGAAGCAGATGAGCCTCATCGTCATCGTTATTATTTTTCTCTGGATTGCTCTCGACCAGTGGATCACCAAAGAATATGTGAATATTGTCAAGAGGAATTTAAGGATAAGATGGCCGGATGCTGACAAGCTTGTTTCAGAAAAGATTGATGTGGACATGACCAAACTGGTCTTCGACACGCTCCAGAGCAAGAAGAGAAGCTCGGTTTTATACGCCATGAATCTCTTTGACCTTATTAAAAAAGAAAGAATGAGCCCTGAGCTGCGAAAAATAATTTCGCAGAAATCGAATGAGGTCCGAGCAAGCTCTATGGATTCTCTTCTTGAAGTGGAGGGAGAGGCATTGATGCCTGAGCTTGATGACTCTCTGGAAGATGAGAGCATCAACACCCAGGTCAAGGAAATCATGTCGCTTAGCGTTTATCAGGAATTGATGAAAGAGCACATCCACAGAGTGGTGGGTGAGGCAGGCAAAGGGGCAGAGGTTTCCAGGATGGAGGCGGCCAAAGTTATGGGGATGATGGAGCCAACTTCAGCGCTCATTCAGAGCCTCAGCAAGCTGCTCAGGGATGAATCGCCAGACGTCGTCCGTTATGCTGTTGAGAGTGCCGGAAAGCTGGGAAGAAGGGAATTCCTGCCCCTGATCATCCCCCATCTCCATGAGCCTTCCCTTCAGGCGGTCGCAAGCTCTGCTTTAGAAGAATACGGGGTTAAAATCATTGGAACATTGAAAGATTATCTTGGGGACGAGGAGGAAGATATTCGATTGCGCAAGGCTATTCCGGAAATTCTGGCCAGAACCGACTCTCAAAGAGCACCAGACCTGCTGGCTTCGCAGTTAAAGAAAAGGAACAAAGACCTTGAGTCCGAGCTCATCGAAGCCATGTACCGGATGAGGTCGAGAAACCCGCAGATTCATTTTCCAGAAAAAATAGTCCTGACTGAGATTAATCAGAGAATCAAAGAGTGTTATGTCACCCTGATCGAGATCCAAGGCTTGATTGAGGATAAGAAAAAAGAGTTCCTGGCCAGGGACTTGGAGAATAATTTGGCGCGGACCCTCCAGCGCATTTTTGAATTGGTGAGTCTTATCTATCCCCAGGAAGATATGATCAAGGCTTATCAGAATATCACTGCCGGGACGAAAAAATCCATAGACTATTCGATTGAACTGCTGGACAACATTATAAAGAAAGAAATGATGGAAGTTCTTCTCCCTCTAATTGATGATATTCCTCTCGAAGACAAAGCTAAGAAGTGCAGGAAGCTGCTCAAGACTCTGGGTAATTGATAAAAGGGGACAGTCCCCTTTTTTCTACTGAGAGCGACGCCTCGCCGAAAAAAAGGGGACTGTCCCCTTTTTCCTGTCCCTTCCCTTGAAAAATTTCTCCTCTTGTGTTTATAATAACTTGCGCTAAAAATGCCTAAACTTTTTGTTTATCCAAAAAAAGCCGAATCATCTGTTTTTGTTCTGAAGAATGAAAAAATCTCTGTCGGCCGCTCGGCCGAGAACGAAATTCCCCTCCCTGATCCCTTTTGCTCAGGGTATCATGCCTTTATCTACCCCTCGGGATCGGGCTATGTCGTTCGGGATAATGCCAGTAAAAACGGAACATTTCTCAACGGCAAGAAGATTCAAGCCGAAACAGAGCTTAAAAAGGGAGACGAAATTCTTGTTGGCTCGACGAGGATTGTTTTTGATAAGGAACTTTCGACTAATGTCGAAGTCACAGAAGCCCTCTCAACTTCGGCAAATATAAACACCATTATCCAGGTTGAAGAAATCCTGAAGAAAAAAGAGATTGATACAACTCTAAAAGCCACCTTCACCCCCATCGACCTGGAAAAATTCAAATCAGAACATCGGGCTTACTCGATCTTGAACGGAGTCAGCGAAGCTCTTATTCTCAACAAGCCTCTCAGCGAACTCCTGGAAAACATCATGGACCTCATCTGCCAGAATCTCCCCATGGACAGGGGGATTCTGATGCTGAAGGAGGGTAATCCTCCTCAGTTCATTCCAAAAGTTGTGCGCATCAATAACACCAGCCTCCAGAATCAAAAGATTCAGGTTAGCCAGAGCGTGATCAATACCGCTGTCGATAAGCATTCCTCAGTCCTAATCTATGATGCCCAAGCTGACCCTCGCTTCAGTTCCAAGGACAGCATCATTAGATTCAATATCCGTTCTGCGATGTGTGTTCCTCTCTGGAATAACAAGGAAATCATAGGAGTCGTCTATTCAGACCGCATAGCCATGCCCAAGCAATTCACAGATAACGACTTGACGCTCTTGACCCTTATCTCCAATTTAGCTGCGGTCAAGATTGAGAACGCCAGGCTGATCGAGCAAGCCATCGAGAAGCAAAAGATGGAGAGGGAGCTTGCCCTGGCGGCCAAGATTCAAGAAGACTTTCTGCCCAAAAAGAGCCCTGAATGCGAAAATTTTGAGATTGCCGGCTCCAATATTCCCTGCTATCAGGTCGGCGGCGATTATTATGATTTCATCGAGATCGACCCCTGCCGCCTGGGAATCGTAGTTGCCGATGTTTCCGGGAAAGGAGTCAGCGCTTCCTTGCTCATGGCTTCTTTGAGGGCAGCTTTGCAGTCAGAGGTTGATGTTCAATACAACTTAAATGAAATGGCTGCAAAATTAAACAACTTTGTCCACCGCAGCTCAGCGCCAAATACTTTCATAACATTTTTCTTCTGCGAGCTAAACAAGAAGAGCGGCGAACTGACTTATCTCAATGCCGGCCATAACCCGCCGTTTATTCTCGATAAAAAGGGAAAGATTCATCGCCTTGAAAGCTGTGGTCTCTGCCTGGGCATGTTTCCCTCTGTTGCCTATGAAGTCAGGAAAGTCAAATTAAATCCTGGAGATACAACCCTGCTTTTTACAGATGGAATCGTTGAATGCCGTAACAAGAAAGAGGAAGAATTTGGCGAGGAAAAGCTCATCAACATGGTGAAGAAGAATTCAAAGCTTTCCGCTCAGAATCTTCTGGAAAAAGTCTATGATGAGGTTCATTCCTTCACTTCCGACGTTCCCCAGATGGACGATATGACCCTGGTCGTTATCAAAAAAATTGCTTAATATTTTTTAAAGCAGTCGTTATTCCGGCAGTTTATCAACCGCAACATCATAATCGTAATCAAAATCTCTTTTAGCATGGTGTAGGACTGGACATGATTGTTTACACAGAGAGCCCGATCTTTTCTCTGAGTCTTTCATAGGGTGTCGAGTCGAGTTATTTCTAGTCAATTCTCTGATTTATTGAAAAATTATGATTCTTGTTTTAAAATTCTTTGGAAATAATTTTTCCGTAACGGATTTATTTATTTTCTTCGATATTCAAGGATAAATGATGTTAAAAACGCTGGTTGCTTACGGTAATCCAAACAAGGGGACATAATACTTAATTCATTAATTAGGTATTATGTCCCCATTATTCATCCACCCATTATTCAGCCATTTATTCCAAATAAGGGCAAATATAATTGAGTAATGCGTCCCCGTTATTCCGTATCCATTATTTTTATTCCATTTATTTTATTCGTGGGAGGCTTCGGACATGGCAGCAATGTTCTGCGGCGGAACATTGGTAAGAAGAGCTTCGTGGCTTGGGCTGATGATGAGGTCTGGGCCGAGAAGCTCCTTTACTCTTCGCACTTCGGCCTTCACTTCTTCGGGTGTGGCGTTGACAAGGAGGACTTGAGTATCGATTCCGCCTAAGAAAGCAATCCGGTCTTTGAAATTCTTCGCCAGTGTTTGAGCATCCATATTTTGCGCTCTGGCCTGAAGCGGGTGAAGGCAGTCTACGCCTGCCTCAATCAGGCTGTGGATGATGCTATAAACAGAGCCGCAGGAGTGAAGAATCACCTGAAGCCCATGGCCATGGGCCTGCTGTGTAAATTTTCGCAGCCAGGGAAAAATAAACCTCTGGAAATGAGCAGGGCCTATCATCAAGCCAAGCTGTGTGCCGAAATCATTGCCGAAGAAGCAGCCGTCGATGAGATTTCCAGCTATGCTAAAAAAGCGCTTGTTTGCCTCCAAATAAAAATTGCAGACTCGCTCGGTGACGGCATCGACAACCTCAGGATGGGTGTACATCTTAGCCATGTAATTTTCCATACCGAAAAGGTCCATGACGTCGTGAAAGAATGGCGCCCAGAAGCCGCTCGCCAGGTAATAATCACCGGCGTTCTCCAGAGCTTTGATGCATTCTGAGAAATCAAGATAATCTGGGTCAGGCCAATCATATTCCTCGAGTTGAGATAGGGCTTCGCAGCCAGCCAGAGGCCCAGCCTCTCCGTGTGATTTTTTTGCCTGGTGGAGGTCAAAGATGCCTTTGCCCTCAGGATGGCGGTAAGTGGACTCAAAATACTGAGGCGTAATCCAGCGAAAGTCATCTCCCAGCTTTTGCCTCAGTTCTTCCTCGCTTTTCGTGCCGAAATATCTATGATAAAGAGGCAAAGTATCTGGGTGGGGATTGCCGAGCCAGAAGCCGCAGCGCGGAGTAGATTTTCTGGCGATGATGGAGCGAACAAGTTCCCGGCTGTTCAAGCCATTCTCCTTCATCTAAAAATCATATCTTTTTTCCACGGTGAAAAACCTCGTTATGGATCAGGCTGGGTGCTTTCGAAAACACGCAGGCTTTGTATTAAAAGCTGAAGGCGAAGGCAAAGTGGCAA
>Ga0315289_10015668_pt1 | contig 10512 bp, 7 predicted proteins | sample YL17G11_40_MG_FD_203452 | JGI IMG/M metagenome (GOLD analysis project Ga0315289, IMG submission 203452) | Sediment microbial communities from Yellowstone Lake, YNP, Wyoming, USA - YL17G11_40 | ecosystem: Environmental > Aquatic > Freshwater > Lake > Sediment | place: USA: Wyoming | collected...
TCGGCGGCGGATGACCCGCAGCATCCCCTCAACATGGCTGGTATGGCCCTCGTGAGAGAGTGTTTTTCAGAGAAGGTTGTACAGTAAATGCGCATGGCCAGTGTCTCAAAATCGTTGACAGGTTCCGAACGAGGTCGCTTTTCAGCCGTACTACGTCCAGGTAGACGGCGGACAATCGCAGGGCTACGTGCCATATTCTGGCCCGTTTGAGACTCACCATGTCCTCGATGTTAGCCAACCAAGTGACCACGGACTGAGCTTCAGAGTTGATGGGCTAGCGTATCTGCGGTGCTTCATTCGAGATTCAACGGACGCGATAGTGTTGAGGCCGATATTTGACAAGCTATTTTCCAGCAGCACCAGTACTGTTTCGCTGGATAGTAGTCTGGTTAGAGGCAATTACACCGCAGAGTTCCTGTGCTGGACCCCCTATGGCTTGAACTCTTCCACTACCTATCACTTTAATGTATGGGAAGACTTGGTCGTACCGAACTCCCCGAGCGACGTTGCCTGCGATGTGAGAGACTGCCATACAGTGGTTGTAACCTGGGTAGACAACTCCTCTAAAGAGGACGGGTTCAGGATTGAGAGACAGAGGGCTAATCCGCCCAATTCGCCATTTGAGCTTGTTGGAACAGTGGGGGCAAACATTACCGAGTACTGCAACTTTGTTCCGTCCGCTCTATGCTGTTACAAATACCGTGTTACTGCTTTCAATTCGCACGGCAGTTCTGAACCCTGTTCCCCAGTAACTGCTTGCACCGGGCCCGAGTATTACACGGGTCCGACTCAGATAGCAGCGGGTAGTCGTGTCTGTGGTGGACGGGGACCCTGGGGTTCGCCTTACATGATTGAGGGTGGTGTGGAAGTCGCTTCTGCCACTTCTCTAACGATACTATCTGGAGCTCAGGTCAAGTTTGCTCCCGGCGCATCGCTTGTGGTTCGAGGTACTCTCAACGCAACAGGTGCCACTTTCACGTCTAGCTCAGCTAACCCTCAGGCCGGAGACTGGCGTGGCCTCGCGTTTGCTGATGGCGGAAGCGGCAATCTGAGCGGGTGCAGCGTTCAGTGCGCGCAGAGAGGAATTGAGGTTGTCGGTGAAACTGGATGCCAGGATGCTCCCTGGCGCTCCTCCGTGGATCTAGACGGGTGTACTTTCAGTCAGTGCAGTGACGCGGGTGTCTATGCAGGGTCCAATTCGCTTGTTGATGCGTACAACTGTGGTTTTCTCTATAACGATGTTGGCCTCCGTTATTCTGGCATCACGGGTTCCTTGAGCTTACGCGAGTGTACGTTCCGCTATCACGATGTGGCTGCCATAGACATCTATGCTTGTCTGGGTGCCCTTTCTCCTATCCTCGAGAACAATCTCATAGAGGATCGCGCAGACCGTCACGAAGAGGGGTGGCGAGGGATTGGCGTGAGGCTTGACGGAGATATCCGTGGTCAATTTACCGGAAATACCGTCCAGGGTTTCTATGACGGCATTGTGCTTGTGACTGAGGTAAGTCCTTACGGAGAGGCTCTTGTTCCTCATCCTTTTCTGAGTGGGAATACGATTAGCGGTAACTCTCACTACAACCTCAAGGCCCCGCGATGGCCTTCGTACACGACCCCATGCGGTATCCATACTATAGTCGCGGAGAACAACAACTGGGGAGCGAGCACCTATGGAGAGATAGAGCTGACTATATGGCACTGCGTTGACGACAACAGTCTCTACTTTGTCGACTTCAATCCCTGGCACAATCCTCCTGGAGGTTGTCCCTATGTCTACAGCTGGAATGGCGAGCGCTACGTGGAAGAGAACACAGTGCTGGGCGCCTCGGGCTATTCTCGTGGGAGGACTGTTGTTTCTGACTATTTGAAGCTATCTGGTGTGAAGGTTGAGGGAGACAAGGTGAAGCTTGAGGTTAGAGAGTTTGAGCAGGAACGCTCGACTCTAAACGCCTTCGGTCTTCTCACCATAGACTATCCTTCGTCAACTTCGATGTTTGTGTCGCCCGAGGGTGAACCTCGGCTGTATGCCGGCGTGGTTCTCCCCGAAAGTGCGCGCACTGCTGCGGGTGAGGACAAGCTGGGCAGGCTTCTCTATGCTGACGGATTGGTGTATCAGGGTGAGGCGGGAGACTGTCTCACGCTTGATCTTGCGCCTGACCCTGGGATTGGTCTTGGCTCTCAAGAGCGTCTTCCACTTCATAGCGTCGAGTCTTCGGGTAGCGAGCCTATGGGAGAGGGTGAAGATCTACTCATGCTTGCGGGCGGAAAGCCAGCTCCCTGTGAAGATGATTGCAGTCCTCTCGTTGGGGACGTGCAGGTAGTGGCAGGATCCAAACCGCTCCCGGGTTCTCTCATGTCAGGAACAAGCGCGGGTCCTGGGGAGAAGTCTTCGGGTCGAGGAGGGATTCTGATCCAGGTAGCTTCTGAAGCGTTTGGGCAGACCCTGTGGAGGAGTGTGGCTAGGGTTGTGCCGCGCGGGAGAAGCTGAGTGAGATCCTCATACCTGGTGAGCTTCTTGGCACGCCACGTCCTTCAAGGGTAAGGCTTCTCTGGGACGGCAAGCACAGTATTGACTATGTGGCTTTTGTAAAGAGGAGAGCCGCCACCGATGGCATTGAGGCAAAGCTAAGTGTGTGGCCTCTTACCTCAGCTCAACACAGCGTCGGAGGGGACGTGACAAGGTTACTGTCAAGGTCTGACCTCGGACTTGTTGAGCTCTCTGGTAACGAGAGCATCAGTCTCAGCTTTGCTATTGATGACCGCGTCCCGGCCAACATGTCACGTTGCTACATTCTTAAGAGTGTAGGGTCCTATCGCTCTGTCCAGCCAACCTTTGCTCAAACTGAGACGCCAGAGAAGTATTTCCTCAAGGTTCGCTCAGCAAATCCGTTCAATCCTTCAATCCAGATTGACTACGGCCTGCCGAGGGCGACGCAGGTGGTCGTGAGGGTATACACTGCCGCTGGCAGAGTAGTTAATACGCTGGTTGACGGCACCCGACCCGCAGGGACTCACACGCTCACATGGGAAGGGACGGATAGCAACGGCAAGAGAGTCAGCTCGGGTGTTTACTTCATAAAGCTGGAAACACCTGAGTACAGCGAGACAAAGAAGATCGCGCTTCTCAGATAAGGAACGTCCGGTTCAACTTGTGGGTTTAGTTCAAAAGCTTGACTTGTAGGCTTGGCTTCTGACCTTCGCTCCTACAACAATGGAAGCCCGGTTGCCGAACCGTCGTGGAATTCGGCAGCCGGGCCTTTCCATCCTCGCACGAACTGTTTGCTTCCCGCCACCATTATGCGGTAAAATCTGTAGTTGCCTTTTTCCGTACTGATTACGGCCCAAGCGATCTGGCATTGAGAATCTCGAAGGCTCACGCGAAGGGCTGCGCATGAAGGAGCTGCGAAAGGGGCGTGGACGAGGACCTGAGAGGAGGGACTACGGACGCGCCTATGGAGAATTCGGATGGAAAAGCTCATCTATCTTGACAATGCAGCAACTTCCTTCCCCAAACCTGAAGAAGTCTACACTTTTATGGACAGCTTTTACCGTAAGTACGGGGTCAACCCAGGCCGTTCTGGGTACGACCTCTGCATGGAAGCGGGGGAGCTCGTAGAAACAACCAGGAAAATGCTGACAGAATTCTTCAATGGAGATGACCCTGACAGGCTTTGCTTTTCCTACAACTCCACGGACGCCCTGAATCTCATCGTCAGCGGCATGCTGCAAAAGGGCGACCACGCAATCAGCACAACCGTCGAACACAATTCCGTGCTGAGGCCCCTTTACCATCAGCAGATAAACGCAGGCGTTGAGGTTGACCTTATTTCTTCTGATGAGAAAGGATTTGTCGATCCAGACGACTTTTCAAAAAAGTTCAAGGCTAACACTAAACTTGTGATTGTCAACCACGCTTCTAACGTTATAGGCACGATTCAACCCATAAAGGAAATAGGAAGACGCTGCAGAGAAAGGGGAATACCTTTCGCAATAGATGCTTCTCAATCGGCAGGAAAGCTGCCGATCGACATAGAGGAGCAGAGCGTCGACGTCGTGGCCTTTACCGGTCACAAATCTCTGCTCGGCCCCACCGGAATCGGTGGTCTCTACGTCAGGAAGGGGATTGAGATACGTCACAGCAGGGCAGGCGGAACCGGGGTTCGCTCGGCCGTCCGGACTCATCTCCCCGAGTATCCATACAGGCTTGAATACGGAACCATAAACACCCTCGGTGTGGCAGGACTGCACGCAGGCTTAAGCTGGATCAAACAGAGGGGATTGGCGAACATTCACAAACACGAAATGAAACTCACCACAATGCTCAGGGATGGACTAAAAGAGATCGACGGTGTGACTTTGTACTGTCAGGACGATTTGACAGATCACATCAGCGTCCTTCTGTTTAACGTCGACGGTATGGAAGCTCTCGACACGGGAACGATTCTGGACGTCGACCACAATATCGCGTGTAGAACCGGGCTCCACTGTGCCCCGCTTGTTCACGAACAGTTGGGTATAGACAAGATTCACGGGGGCGTGAGATTTGGCATCGGCCCATTCAATACCGAGGAACACATAGGAGCAGCCATTCAAGCGGTCGGGGAAATAGCAGAATCGGTTAGGAAGCGAACGGCAGGCAGTAAGCAGAACGCAAGAAGCCAGCGGGAAAACTAAGATCTCGCACGCTCTGTCTTGTCAACGCAGTGCCGCAGCGCATTCGTCAGTGCCCTTATCCATCACCCGGCCTACGGTACCCGCTTATCATCAGCGCATTGACCACGACCTCACAAACAGTCTTAATCTCAACTCCAAGCTTGTAATGCTTGTTGAGCTCCATGAGCTGATCGATGCAATTGTGACAAGGAGCCACAACTACCTTCGCACCGGTCTTCTGAATCTGCTCTGCCTTCACTTTGCCCGCCTTAAGACGTCTCTCGGCAAAGTTCGTCATGGCGAGCTGCCCACCACCACCACCACAGCAGAAATTTTTCTCCCTGTTGGGCGTCATCTCGACGAAATTGGCTGCCGAGTGCTTCAGAACGTATCGCTGTTCTTCCACTATTCCACCGAGGCGAACGAGGTTACATGGGTCGTGAAGTGTGACAACATCTGGATTACGTGACGGGTCGAGCTTGATACGGCCTTTCTGTATGTACTCGGCCACTATCTCCAGAATGCTCTTCACTTCAAAACCGTATTTCTTGCCAAGCCATTCAGGAGCTTCCCATCTATTGGAGTTAAAGCCGTGCCCGCATTCTGCAAGAACCAGGGTCTTGCAGCCCAGCTCCTCCATCGATTGAACAAGCCGGTCTGACATGGTTGCGGCGGCTTCGTCGTCGCCGTTATACAGGCCATAATTGGTCACGTCGTAGTACTGACCGGAAAAAGTCCAACTCTCTCCCGCGGCGTAGAAGATTTTGCCAACGGCTGTAATAGACAACGGAAAGAACATGGGCTCCCTGGGATTAACCGTGTAGAGAAGTTCTGCTCCTTTCTGGTCCAGAGGTAATCTGGCTTCGCTATCACCGACTTCGCTCCGAAGTTCCCCCTCCAACCATTGCACCGTCTCAACCCATTCCCCTTTGGGTATCCCCATGTTATTGCCCTTCTGAATGGCAGTATTCACGGTGGATTGCAGGCCAGGAGGAACCAGGTCAATCGAAGCCATTGCGCTTCTTGCCGCCCGGATGAGATAGGGGATATTCAACCCGATGGAGCAGTTTAGAGAACACCTACCGCACAAACTGCACCTTCCAAAGAGTGAATCCACCCATTCCCTCGCTGTTTCCTGGTCAAATTCCTTTGCGCCAACCCACCAGGGAATGGTTTTGCCGGCAGACGTGAAATACTTCTTGAAAACTCCCGTGATGAGATTCAATTTGTGAGCTGGAATCGATTCGATCTCACCGTCGGCCACGTAGTAATGGCAAGATTCAGCACAGAGGCCGCAATGCACGCAGGAATTGAGGTAAGCAGCATACTCAGAGTTTATTTTCTCACGGAAGACTCGGAGGGCTTTCTTCAAGTCTTCTGGCCTCAACCGAGCTATTCTCTCTTCAAGAGGGTCTCGCGCGACGCTCTCCGCTTCCTTCTTATAAGTCTCGTCCGCGGCCATCTCATGAGTCTCGTCCAGTCCCATCTTGTGAGTCTCGCCCGGTTCTCGACCTTCGCCCATCCCTCATGCCTCGTGCGGTCTCGGAGGCAAAACGCCCCGCCGGCCGTAGAATTGACCAAGAAGAACTCTGACATAGAAAAAAAAGAAGCAGTGGCGAATCTTCCCGAAAGGAATGTACAGAAACATAATGATTGAGACCAATAGAAGCAACCAGGTGGTACTTGCAAGATGCGTGACACTACCAAAATGCGTCGCACTACCGAAATAGGTATCGATAGCGGCCAAAAGAAGGACCCCGTCCACGATGAGATTTGAAGCGTAATCGTCGGGACTACTGAGCTTTCTCATACGTGAACTCAAGGCCCTTCTCAGAAGGAGACCCGAACCGCTGAGAAAGCCCAGGATGAGGAGTAAGCGAAGAAGAAAGAGCGTTAGCACACCCAGTTCTATAAAAAGGGCGACGCAGAAGAGGTAGAATAGGGCTGCAAATATGCCTGCGTGATACGCAACCCCGGCGAAGTAAGTTAGCGGATGTTTCGCTGCGCTTTCCTTTTCCCACGGCATCATCCCTCGACCAAAGGCGTAGAGCACCCCTCGCAAGCCACTAGCCTTGGGCTGTGCAAATCGTGACCTCTTACCGAACGCGAGAGTACTCACGATTTCGAACGAAAGGATGGCAACACAAATAAAGAAAGAAAGGGCTACGCCATATCTCAAGAACAGTGGCATGCATAACTCCTCGCCTCGTACGGAACCATCTGGCTAAACACAACCTTGGGGCCAAACAAAGCCCCCCTAGACACACCCGTCTGGTTTTGGAAGACCAGCAACCTTGCAGGCTCCCTTGGCGGGGCCCGAGGGGAACAGCTCATAGATCAACTTGAGCTGAAGCCCGGTGTTCTGGCAGATTTTGCGAACCATCGGAGCCAGGTTCTTTTCGAGGTAATAGCCTCGAATGTAGTTGATAACTGACCAATGGCTTTCGGTCAGAACTTCTATTCCTTCTTCCTGCTTTGCCAGGGCCTCAGCAACATCCTTCCCCCATTCTTGCGGACGTGCCAGGAATCCTTCTTCGTTCAGTTCTATCTTTCTTCCCCCGACTTCTACGGACGGCATTGCGTACTCCTCAGTCGTTTAGATCGCCTAGTCTGGTCCCTTTCACGAACAAATAGCTATTTTAGCATATCCATGGAAACGTTTGGAGCTTGCCTGAGACTATCACGCATAGGGGTCGGTGCTACACGAAGCAGCAACTGCACCTACGGCGATCTGCCCAGAGCGCTGCCTACCAGCTGACACTAATACGCGTGGCTATTTCTTGCCCGTTCCAGGGAGAGATACGTCCAGCCCATCGTTCCTAATGTCTGCCTGGAGTATCCATTTCTGGGGATCTATCTCGACCCTCTTTGGCTTTGACCTGCTGACGAATCTCATTTGAGCAGATTCGTGAGCGGCAAGCCAGACCTCGCTGGTCCGTTGACCTTTATCGGTGAAGAGCGTGACCGGAACCGGCATGAGTCCTGTTCCTATGTTTTCAACTTTCACGTCCACAAAAGTCGTATCACGCGAAACTCTTACCTTCATATCAGCAATTCTGTAATCAGGAAGAACGTCGCCATACAGCCACTCGCTAAAGAACCAATCGAGCCTTTGCCCGCTCGCTGCTTCGGCGATTTGCGCAAAATCCTCGAGGCGAGCGCGCTTGGGGACTGCGTGATTAACTTCTGCCCCAGGCGCGGCCCCGCTGCTCACGGCACCTCCGCTTGAAGAAGGCCCCAGGCGTTCGCCACCCGTGCTTTCGGGTTGGCCCGTAAAGGCTGCCATGTAGCTTCTTATTACTAGGCAGAAGTTCTCATCACCGACGAGTTTCCTCAACATGTGCAGGACAAAAACGCCCCTGTCTTCCAAAAGGAAGGTGTCCTTGTAGCGTGGTATCTCGGACACCAATACCTCCGCAAGAGGTTTCTCTGGCGGAAAGCCGGGCTTTCCCGACTCCGCCCGTTTTCTGCCAGCCAAATAGCGCTGCATAATCGATCCAGAACTTTCCAGAACGAATTGCTTGCCGAAAGTCGCTTCGATCGCTGGGACGTATGCATAGGATGGCACGCTTTCGAGCAAGAATGCGGCGCCAGGCGCGGAAGAATCCACTGCCGGCACGGTGAACTTGCGGACCATTTTGCTGGCAATGAGAGAAGCCAACTCCGCGCGTTTCTGCGGCGAGCCTGCCTCACGCACGCGGCCCGTGCTTATGCCCATTATCGTCCCGGAGGAGAAGTCGCCGTATATGGGCATCTCGACTAGCGCGAAGCGCGGCGGAGATGAGCTTCCTTCGTAATCCCAGTAGTTTTTGACAAAAAACCCGAGTTGCTCTTTCGTAACCTCAAAGAGTCTAGCTGACGCACTGCTGTCTTCTGGGGAACGAAAATGCCAACAGGAGAGCTTCTGCCTCCCCACGTGCGCAGAAAGCGTGTCGTAGTTTGAAGCAAGCAATACGGCGGAGCTAATCGGGATTTTCTCTTCTGTCACCCATCTGAAGGGCACCGACCGCTCGAAGGATGCGTTGGGGTTACGACTACTAGAAAGTTCTCCTTCGCATATTGCCTTCCAATCAAGCGGAACCTGGACCTCAACGTCAAAGCTTGCGAGCGCGTTCATGTCCTTCGGCGCGACGGCGGTCGTCGGGAACCAGGCAGAGTACCCCGGGCCTCTCAAGAAAAGCCCGTCGCTCTTAAATCGCATAAAATCGGCAATCGATCTCACGGGATACTGAGAGAACTTTCCCTGATAGAAGACGGTCAGCCTGAGAGTGTCACCCCTGGCGAGCTTCTGAGGGAGTCTCACGCAAACCTTGTTTGCCTCAAGGGAATAGTTGAGTGAGTAGTATTCTCTGCTCTGAGTGAATGTTAGCTGTTTGCGGTCTTTGTCATAGACATTGTCTACACTCAACTCGTGATGAAGAAAGAAGCAAAGTGAATCAAGACCAGCCTCAGAACCCGTCGTCGCATCAAATGCCGCCATTGCGATCAGTTCCTCGCTTCCAGGTGAGATATCAATGTTGATGACATAGTTGTCCAGGAGAACATCCGTTGCCGGAGCGCGACGGGGCGCTGCCTCCGTTTCGGGAGCGGCGCTCGGTACTGCTTCTGTTCCCAAGGCGCGTCGTGGTGCTACGTCCTTTCCGGAAGCGGGATTCGTTACTGATTCGGTTCCCGCAACGTGCTGGGCTGCAGCCTCTCTTGCCAGAGCCGGAAGTGTCGCCGACCCTGGAGCTGGATTGGCCGCCGTTTCGGACACTGCCTGCGCGGGGTCGGCTGCTACTTCCGTTGACCGAGCGGGGCCGGCTGTTGCCTCGGGATGATCAGGGGTTGTCGGTCTCTCTTCCGCTAGAGCAAACCTCACCGCCCCTCCTGAAATGGGGGACAAGAAGAAAACCGACGCGAAAACAAAACAGAAGAAAACCAGCTGCCGTGCGAATGCAACATGTGCGTTCCGCTGACATAACCTGTACTGGCCGAGTCCGAGCTTTCTCATGTTTTTTGTTTCTTTCTCTCCGCTGCGGGAAAGAGAACGTTATTCAGGATTAGCCTATAACCAGGCGAGTTCTTGTGCAAAGACAGATTTGTCGGAGGATCGCCTACGTTGTGCCTGAAATCTTCAGGGTCATGGCCGCCGTAGAAAGTAAAGGTTCCTCTTCCGTAGTTCCCGTGAATGTATTTGACCTCTTCGGTGCCTTGGACTTCTGCAAGCGTAACAGCCGAGCTTTTTATGGTTTTCCTGTTGAAACCTGTTGTCTGGCCAAGAAACTCAGGGATCGCAGCGAAGTGATCTTGCGTGAGCATCGTGGGAACGGGATCCTGCTTTGCGGAAAACTCGAAAAGTGTGAAATAGATTTTTGGCCCTCGTTTCAATGCCTCGTCGCTAACGTCTATGTCAGAGAATTCATACAAAAGGGGGTCCAGCTCGAGTTTGAAATTCTCGAAGGCCAGCGTCTTGGAAAAATCCAGACGCCTCTGACAGTCGGGCTCGGGTGGGTCGCCGTCGTATTGATTGCAGAGAAAGTCAATACCTTGGGCGGCCAACGCAATATCAAAAGTGTCCGTGGCCGAACACATCGCAAACAAGAACCCGCCCTGGGCAACGTATTCCTTGATTTTCTGAACAACCGCCGCCTTGTGCTGCGAGACCTTGGCGAAACCAGCTTTTCTAGCCGCCTCCTCGTATTGCTGCTGCTGGGTCTTATACCAATCAGCATTGTGATAAGCCGCGTAGAATTTTCCGTACTGACCCGTAAAATCTTCGTGGTGAAGATGAAGCCAGTCAAATTGATTGAGTCTTCCCCCCAGTATGTCGTCGTCCCACACCCTGGTGTAAGGAATCTGGGCGTATTCGAGAGCCAG
>Ga0315289_10015670_pt1 | contig 10512 bp, 9 predicted proteins | sample YL17G11_40_MG_FD_203452 | JGI IMG/M metagenome (GOLD analysis project Ga0315289, IMG submission 203452) | Sediment microbial communities from Yellowstone Lake, YNP, Wyoming, USA - YL17G11_40 | ecosystem: Environmental > Aquatic > Freshwater > Lake > Sediment | place: USA: Wyoming | collected...
GAATGAGCAAGTGACAACAGAGACCTAGAGTGGCAAGCAAACTTTTTTGCCGGCGCCACAGCGCAGTCTTATTGCGACTTGGCCATTAGCACTGCGAGCCTTGATGGACACTGGTTTGCTGGTGAGCTATAAACAGCGGCTGGAGGAGTCACAGCGATGAGTAAGCAAATTTTCTGGTATCATGCACCGCGCCTCTGCTTGACGGTCGCACTAGCCGCCATCATCGGCTTCTTGGTCTTCGAGTTTGCCAATAAGGCACCACCGGAGCCAGCGCTAGGCAATGAGGCCAGCGCTTTGAGCGCACTGCCTCTGGTTAATGAAAACGGCGCAGCGACAAGCCTAGCTGCTTTCAAGGGCAGCTGGGTGGTCCTGTTCTTTGGGTATGCGACATGCCCAGATGTCTGCCCGACCTCGCTAGCCTATCTAGCGCAGGAACTGAAGCAATTAGGGAGCGATGCCGCCAGCGTGCGGGGGATATTTATCTCGCTCGACCCGCAGCGCGACAAACCTGACAGCCTAGGCCGCTACGTTCACTATTTCGATCCTAACCTAACAGCCCTTACTGGCACCGAGGAAAACCTACGCCATTTAAGCAAGTTGCTAGGCGTTTACTTTGAAGTGCAGCCGGCACCGAGGGGCAGTCCAGAGAGTGCCTACACCCTCGCCCATACCGCCTCTTTTTTCATCCTAACGCCACGGGGCGAGCTAGCGCAGACGGTCTCGCCACCGTTTGCACGCGGCGCCGTAGCTGCGGTCCTGCGCACGGTGTTGTCGACAGCTGCCCATTGAATATTGCCTGAGGTCCCGCGATGGCCGATTATTTTAAGACTGTGACTTGTAGTCTAGTATTGAGCCTAGGCAGCGCTGGTGTCGGACTCGCCGTAGCCCCCGCACCGCTGGAAATTTCTGGGTCGTGGCTGCGCTTGCCACCGCCGGGAGCCAAGGTCACCGCCGGCTACATGACCTTACACAATAGCGGTAACACCGCCCTGACCATCACCAGCATCAGCACTGCCAAGCCGGCCCATGTGGAAATCCATAATAGTCGACTGTCCAAGAGCGGCCAGATGAGCATGGAGCACGCGCCCGCCATCACCGTCGCGCCAGGGACTACGGTACGCTTAGCTCCCGCTGGGATGCACGCTATGATCTTCGATGCACCAGCATTGGCAGCGGGTGAAACCCTGGATTTCACCTTGGAACTTCAAGATGGCCGCCAGGTTAAAGGGGCCTTTACCGCTCAACGTCCTTAGGGCCCGTCAGGAAATAACTTGCACAGTTAGGCTTCAGGCAATGGCTTTATTTTAGCAAAAGAAGCAGCAGGATGAGGGCACCGCCACTCACCACCAAAGCTACCAGCACCGTTCGCTTGACGACACCGAGCATGGCGCTCGATGACATGAGCCAACCGATTGCGAGCAAAAACTTAAGTCCTGACACCAGCAGCAGGCCAGGCACCAATAAGTGTTCAGCGCCAACCAAGAGATGACGCTCGACAAAAAGCAGCCATTCGCCCAACGTAGTAGCCAAGAGTGCGACACACAGCCACTGGTAGGGAATATGAGCCAAAGCGCCGCCACTTCGTCCGTCTGTATTCATCGATCAATCTCGCTGCGCGGGAGCATCTCGGTTTGAACTGGATTTGGTGTATAGCCTGGGTCGCCATGGGCGGCAACCCTAGACCTCCAGGGGCACCTCCGCCCCGCCTTGAGAAGGCAGGTTTGGCGTGCTGAAATTCAATAAAAAAATCGCTTTTCCATCTATACTTTCGCGCTCTATGACTGGTCATGGTCATGGCCATGGTCTGAGGCCACCCAAAGGCAGCCGCAGGCCGTGGCTCATCGCCGGGCTTACGACGGCGGTGGTCGTGACCTCTTTCCTATGCTTGCCGCATCCAGCGCCCCGACTGCGCGAGGTGGTCATCAGCGACGACCAGCTAAGAGCAATGGTCAGCGCCAGCCGCTTGCCGCCGACGACTGTCCATGCCATCACCTCTCCTGCAGACCTCGGTCGTGAATTATTTCGCGCTGAGGGCCTAAGCTCCCGCCCAGGTCGCACCTGCAGCACCTGCCACACGGAGGGACGCAGCAACGACCATGCGCGGCCTGACCAGGACAGGACATCTGGGTCTTCCATGGCGGCTGTGCCAAGGCTGACGCACCTCGATTTAGGCGGTTGGTATGGCAACGACGGCCGCAGCGACAGCCTGGCTGCAGCCTGCCTAGCCGCCCTGGAAGAAGCGCAGGTCATGGGCGGCTCTCGCCTGGGTGTACTGGCCCAAGTGCAGTTGCATTTTAGACCGCTCTACGAGCAGGCCTTTGGCGCATGGCCAACTCAGCTGATTGGACTGGCCGGCAGCGGCCGCCCGGCCGGGACCGAGCTGAAACTGCCGATCAACATCGCTGCGCAAGGACTAGCCACCCTTGGCTTTTATCCGCTGCTAAACGAGATACTCGAGCAAGGAAGGCTCGAGCATACGACGCCAGCAGTGGAGTTTTCACGGCGGGCATTCGCAGCAAACCCAGTACCGCCGGCATGGGTGTCTGCGTTTGCGGCTCTCAGCCCCGAGCAGCAGGCAGCTACGAATCAGGCCTACGCGCGCGTTGGGCAAGCCCTCGCAGCCTATCTGGCCGGCCTGACGGGCGACGACTCACCCTACGACCGATTTGCCGCTCGCCTGCTGCAAGGACGCAGCCCTTCAGATGCTTTGGGTGAGGGCTTTGGTGCCAGCGAATTGATCGGCCTGAAGCTCTTTACCGGACCGGGACAATGCGCGCACTGCCATAGCGGCCCGCGCTTTAGTGACGGAATGTTTCATAATATTGGCTTACCACAGCACGGTACAGCGATCGCTGCTGGTCGCGCGGCCGGCCTACAGGTCGCGCTGGCCGACCCATTCAACTGCAAGGGGGCATTCCTAGCGCAGGCCGCTGCAAACGCGACACCGGCCTGCAAAGAACTGCAGACTACGACAGCAAGCGTCGGTCAGGTCAGCGACCTCGGCGCCTTTAAAACCCCGAGCCTGCGCAATGTAGCCAGGAGCTCCCATTATATGCACGATGGCCGCTTCACAAGCTTGACCGAAGTCATGCGCTTCTTCAATGCAGCTAACGCAACGCCGGCGATTGGCGTCCGCGACGCCTTAGTGCAGCCGATAGGCTTCACCACCGAAGAGATGGAGGCTGTGGTCGCCTTCCTAGGCTCATTAAGCGCGCCGGTACGTGACCTGAATTGACCCCAAGGAGTGTTCGGGTTAACGCACCGGGGCTCAAAAAAACACCCAAAACTTCCGTCCATTAGAAGTTCTGCCCGTCTTGAACTCTAGACGACTGCGCCCGACTTTTTGGCGAAGCGGACTTTTTTCCCGCCTTCGACCCTGTAACCAATGCGCGTGGCGGTTTTGGTCTTGGCATCGACCAAAGCTACTTTGCTGATATGCAAGGACATCGGAATGTCGACGATGCCACCGGCTTCGTCTTGCATACTTGGCTTCTGATGCTTCTTATTGAGATTCTTGCCGGCGACAAAAACCCGACCGGTCTTCTTGTCGAGGATCTCGATCTTACCGATCTCGCCACGCGATTTACCAGCGAGGATGAGGACTTCATCGCCCTTGCGGAGCTTGCTTTTGAACTCATGCTTGGGGTCAAATTGCTTAAATTTCAGAGAATTCATCGAGAGGATCCCACCTAAGCTTTGCTTTAATCCAGAAACCGAAGCCCCTTTCATAAAGGAACTTAGCACGCCGGTCAAGGACGTACCTTGCGCCGCAGAAATTTATGAGCAAACATTGGCAGTTGATAGCGGCGCTAGGGCATGATGAAGGTCCCTCTAGTGCCTCGCGGCTACGCTCAAGCGGAGATGACGATGACCGTGCTTCTATTCCCAAGTCGCAGACTCCTGGCTACCCTAGCAGTGGTCTTGTCCTTACTGTCGGGGTACCGCCCCGCAGTCGCAAGCATCCCCGACTTTGCCGATGCTGCGGCGAAAGCCACGGATATCAAGCCGCAGGACGCGATCTATTGGCAGGCATTTCAGGCTGTTGAGGCCGCCGACTCCACGATTGAGGTAAGCATCAGAATGCAGCCTAGTGGGCCGGATTGGCAGGTTTACACCAAAAACCTGAGCTTCGCCGGCCCAAACGGCTTCACCGTCGCCAAGATCGCGCCACCACCGTCCAAGCGGTTCATGGATCCGATCACCAATGCCGAGGTTGATGTTTACTCGGGCGGTGATTTCACCGTCACCTTGAGCGGTGTGCCGCGCTGGACTGCAGCGCTGATGCCAATCACCGTCACCTTCGTCGGCTGTACTAACCGCATCTGCCTATTTCCATACAGTCAGGTTCTCAGTGTGCCTTTTATCGCTGCACCAACGCTAAGCTTACCTATTGCCGTGGCAGACCAGGCCCTAAGTCGGACCGACGCTAGCACACTAAGCCCAGCTCCTGCTGGCGAGGTAGACTTCGAAACAAAGCTAGCCGCCCAGCTCGGCGCTGGCGCCTCGCTTACCCTATTGATGGCGATCGTCTTCGTCGGCGGCGTGCTGTCCAACCTCACCCCATGCGTCGCACCGATGGTGCCCATCACCTTGCGTCTACTGGCCCGCCAAGGCTCACGCCACTATACCAACGCTGCACTCTATGCCTGCGGGATCGTCATATGCTATACAGCACTCGGTTTAGCCGCTGCATTAAGTGGCGGGCTTTTTGGCAGCCTGTTGGCAAGTAAGGCGTTCAACATCACTTTTGCCGCAGTGATGTTCCTACTAGCGATGACAATGCTTGGGTTTGGTGACCTCTCACAGCTGCAAGCACTCGGCAGTCGGCTCGGCAGCGGTAAGCCGTCACCACTAAACACGTTCATGATGGGCATGGGCGCTGGCTTGGTAGCTGCGCCTTGCACCGGGCCAATCCTTGCGGCGCTACTGGCTTACACTGCGCGCAGCGGCACCAGCGTCGCTGCGTCCACGGCTTTGCTTGGCTGCTATAGCTGCGGCTTCGCACTACCATATGTGCTGCTGGGCGGAGCGGTCGGACACGTCACTAAGATCAAGGTGGCACCGCTATTACAGCTCAGCGTTAAGCTACTATTTGGCAGCATCATGATCGCCCTGGGTTGGTATTACCTGCGAATTCCCTGCTACGAGCTAGCGCAGGCGATGCGGCCGCACTGGCATAAACTAGCGATCAGCGGCTTGATCCTCGGCGCCTTGATTAGCCCGGTCGTCCTACTCTCGACGAAATTGCAATCTAGCAAATGGGCCACCCTGGCCCCTGCGCTGCTCCTTGGCGCTGGTATTTTCGGATCATGGCAATGGCTGACCACTAAAACAGCAGACACCGCTGCGGATCGCCTCGACTGGTGGCATACCGAAGACAATGCTTTCGCTGCGGCGCAGCGCAGCGGTAAACCGGTACTCATCGACCTATGGGCTGAATGGTGCGAGGCGTGTAAAAAAATGGATGTCACCACTTTCGCCGATCCAAATGTGCGTGCCGAACTCAATGCCAACTGGGTGCTGCTGCACCTGGACCTGACCGAGTCGACTCCCAGCAACGACGCAATCCAGCAGCGGTACGGTGTACAAAGCCTGCCGACGATCGTCCTGCTGCCACCAGGCGGCAAACCTGATCCTAAAGAGGTGATCAGCGGCTATGTCAGCGCTTCTTCTTTGCTCACCACCTTGCGCCAACACGCCCATAAATAAGTCGGAGTTCCGCGTGCTTCATCATCTTCTGTACGTGGCCTCACCGCAGCAGATTCAGCAGACTAAAACGGCGCTGGCGCGCATCGGTGCGAAGCCATCTGGCGCCCCGTCCGACGTTGGCGAAGGCTACCAGCTCGAACACGCCATGCTCGACAAGCTGATTTTAAACATCCACTTGGTCAGCAGCCTCGACGCCATCACCCCACACCTGCGGCGCAATCCGGTCGATCTCCTGATCTACGACGAACGTTTGGAGGGGATCGAGGCCCGCGAAGCGCTGCGGCGAATCCGCGACGACATGGTGGCGTTTTCGGCACTGTGGGGACCTGATTTTCTCTTTCCAATGACCCGCGTCGTTGCCATCCTGGCCAAGGAGCAAAACGAGACCCAACGGGCGTTTGAACTGGGGCGTGTCCAGGTTCGCGAAGTCTACGTGGCGCCACCAAACACCGCGCACATTTTGCGTTGGCTGGCTCGTATCCTCACTCAAGGAATCCGCCGCAGCGAGCGTGTCGGCATGGCGCTGAGCGGTGGTGGACTCGAGGGCTTCCTCTACCAAGTCGGTGTGCTCCACGCCCTTGAAAAGGCGATCATCGGCCGACCCATTCGCTCCGTCGACGTCTATTCGGGCATCAGTAGTGGCTCGATCTGCGCCGCGTTCATGGCCAGTTGCGTGCCGACCACTGAAGTCATCCGCGCCATGCACGGCAAGTCAGAAGTACTAGCCCCCCTCAACGGCAGCCTGTTATTTGATGTCGCTACCGGCGTCATCAGTCGCCGCCTTCTCGCCACCTCGCTGGCCTGGGCCGGTCTCGATCCAAGTAAATGGGCGCGCAAGATGCTGCAAGCGATACCCACCGGCTTCTTCAAAGGCGAAGGGCTAAAAAACTACGTGCGTGACTGCATCACTGCTTATGGCCACAAGGACTCCTTTGACAGCTTGGTGCCTGAACTCTACATCGGCGCCACCGACCAGGATTCATTCGAACACATCACCTTCGGCAAGGCACCATGGAAAGATGTACCCATCAGCGACGCACTACGCGCCTCCTGCGGCCTGCCACCATTTTTTACACCAACTAAGATTAAAGGTCGTTGGCTCGTCGACGGTCAGGTGACTAAGACCTGTAATCTTGAGCTGCTAGTTGAACGCGATTGCCGCTTAATCCTGATTATCGACCCAATGAAACCACTAGCAACAGTGATCCCTGGTGCCGTCGACAAGCGTGGCGGCGTTTTCTCGATCCTGCAAACGATTAAAGCCCTGGTACACACCCGCTTTCAACAGACCCTGACGCACCTCACCGAACGCTATCCCGATGTCGATTTCCTGGTCTTTCAACCCGACGATGAGTGCGCTCAGCTGATGGCTGGAATGCCGATGCGTTACCGTATTCGTACGCAGATCGTTAGCGTCGCCTGCCGCAACACATTGCGGCAACTGCGTGAGCGCCATGCCGTCTACTCGGCCAAGCTTAGCCGCTTTGGCTTTGAGCTGAAGACTCCAGGCGAAATCATGGACCTCGAGCAGCTTGACGATGCCGCCTTAGAGACTGGCTCATGATCAATACGGACCATGCTGGGGCAAAGCGCCGTGGCGCGGTGATCTGGGATCTCGGAAACGTGCTCATTCGCTGGGATCCACGTCACCTCTATAGGCACCATTTTGGCGCGGATACTGCCGCTATGGAATGGTTTTTAAGCAATGTCTGCACGCCATCTTGGAACGAGCAACTAGATGCTGGACTACCATTTGCTAAGGCCGTTTCTGACCTAGGCGCAATATTCCCGCAATTCCAGCCAATGATCGCCCTCTATGCTTCGCACTGGCGTGAGATGCTCGGCGACCAAATCGAGGCCAACGTGACGCTTCTGCGACAGCTCAAAGCGAGGGGAGTCAGCCAATACGCCCTAACCAACTGGTCGGCCGAAACCTTCCCGATTGCCCAGGCGCGCTTCGACTTTCTCAGCCTCTTTGACGGTATTGTCGTCTCCGGAATTGAACGCCTGGTTAAACCAGATCCGGCGATATACCAGGTGCTCCTCGAACGCTATAACTTGGCCCCGGAGCATACCTACTTTATCGACGATGTACTAAAAAACGTCTTGGCGGCCCGGGCTCTACAGATCAAAGCAGTCCACTTCACGCCGACTACCAATTTAACGATCGACATGTTCATGCCAACACCCTAACGGCAAAGCATCGGTCCAATTACCGTGAGGCCCATCTATGACCGCCGCAACGCACACCCTTACGTTATATCATTACTGGCGCTCCTCGTGTTCTTGGCGCGTGCGTTGGGCACTGGCTTGCAAGAACGTGACCTATCAAAGCATTGCCGTAAATATCCTAAGTGGCGAGCACCAACAGGCCGACTACTTAGCAAGAAACCCTGCCGGATTTTTGCCTGCCTTGCTTATCGATGGGCACTGTTACGGTGAATCGTTAGCGTTGATCGATTGGCTGGAGGAAACCTACCCAAACCCGCCACTCTACCCAAAGCAAGCCGAGGCCCGGCTGCGGGTAAGACAACTTGCTCTGACCATCGCTACCGGTACCCAGCCGCTGCAAAACCCCTCGCTAATGCAACACTTCGTACCCATAGAGAGCGAGCGCCAAGGGCATTTGCAACACTTTATCAAGCGTGGCTTAGGCATCTACGAGACACTGCTCGAGCGCGGCCAACCGGGCTTATACAGCGAAGGCGACCAGATTAGTGTCGCAGACCTCTGTTTGATCCCGCAGGTCTACAACGCCCTGCGCTTCGCTGTAAATCTTGAAGCCATGCCATTGCTTCGGGCTATTTACCAGCGCTGCCTGCAACTACCGGAGTGCCTGGCTGCGGCGCCAGAGCGGCACCAGCCGGCATCGGCGCCAAAACCGCACGCTGGTTAAGCACGGTCAGTAGCGGCGAGGTGACGGTGTCTAGGTGCAATAACGAGTCTTGGGTGTTGCCATACCAGCGCTTGTAGTAGAAGTAATTGCGCAGCACGAGCTTGACGTAAGCCCGCGTCTCTTTGTAGGGGATGCGTTCAATAAAAGCCAGGGTATCCTTGGTCGGCAGCGTGGTAATCCAGCGCTGCGTTGCAGCGGGACTAGCGTTGTAGGCTGTTAGCACGTAGACCGGACTCAAGTACTTCTCGAGGAGTGAGCGCACGTGGTGCACGCCAATCTTCAAATTAGTCTCGGCGAGCAGCAGCCCCAATGGGTTATTCAGGTGTTGGTAGATGATGCTCTTCTCGGCGGCAGGCATGTAGGCTAGCTCGATCCGCTTCATCTCCAGCCGAGCCGTCTGCGGCATCAGCTGCATCAACCCCATAGCACCCACTGGCGAGCGCGCCAGGGGATTAAAAACGCTTTCTTGGCGGATGATGGCCAGGACCAGGTCGGGATCAACCTTCGCCTTCAGGGCCAAAGCGCGCACCTCCGGGCCAAAGCGCTGCGGGAAAAGGATGCGTTCAAAACCAACAGGTAGCGAGTTACGAAATGAACGCGGGATCGCATCGTAAGTCTTTATCGCATCAAGCCAATGACCGGCGGCATGCATAACCAAGGCTTTGACCAACACTTTTTCAGGTTTACCATCGGTCACGTCCAGTTCCTCAAGCTCACAGATGGCTGCTGCCTTAAGGCCAATCCGCATGAGGGCTTCGATCCGCCGTACCTTTTGCTGATCGGGCAATGAAAAGGCTTCACGCAATGCCTGCATGCGAAAACCAGGAGTACGCGCCGGCTGCAAGGCCAGCTGACGCCCCTGGGTCTTTTCAAGCATAAAATGGCCCAGCGCTCCATAGTAAGTCGAATAGTATTCGCTGGCCAGGCGGCGCCACATCTCTGTCGCCTCCGCCACTCTGTTTTGTTCCAAAAAAGACCGGCCAGCCCAAAACAGGCCAAAGGACATAGCACCGACGGAACGCTCATCTACCCGCAACATGGTCTGGCTTTGAATCATCGCTTCAAGCTGGATACCGATGGCCACCCACTCGCCTTTGCTGGCTCGCAGCAAGACGGCAGCCATCATAGCCTCCTCGAAATTTTCCTGTTGCGGGAAACGCGTCATGTAGTCCTTATAAAGGTTCGCGGCTCGGTCGCTATCACCTTCGTTCTCCGCGATCCGGGCCAGAGCATAGACGGCCCTAGCCTCGTATTTGATAAATTTGCCTTCAGTTTTCGCCACCACTTCTTTAAAGCTTGCCGTGGCGTCAGCGAAGGCATTATGCGTCCAATCGATAAAACCTAAGCGCAGCAGCGACTCAGCCCAGCCATCGATGCCGTAGGTTTGCCCCATTTGCGCGGTGATTAAACGCCAGAAGGCTGCACGCTCGCTGCGATTCTGGGCGCGGTAGCAGCCATCGATGGCCTTCCCGGTGTTGACGGCATCGTTGAGCGAGCTGATGCCTTTGACTTTGCGCAACGTATTCAGCATTAGGTCTTTAGCAGTGCCGCAAGATTTATGCGCCGCCATGCTGCGGGCCCTGGTGAAACTGAAAGCAGGCTCGCGGGAATCTCCAGGCTTGCCGGTCTTCTCCGCCAGCGTATTGAGCCAAGGTACAGCACGAATGACCTCGGGATAGGGCTGCGCCGCGGCTAAGATTTGGTCGCCCGCCGCCTTTTGCCGCGGCTCCGGCAGCAGCGCGGCAAAACGACGCAAGGCAGCGCGTTTAAAGCTCTTCGATTGATAGACTCCGAGGCGCGCCACCAGCTCGCGCAAGCCATCGTCTGGAAGGCTGGTCAGATTGTTCAGGTTGATTTCTTCAAACACGCTCTGCTTGCTCGCGCAGGTACCCACCGCCACCTGATTA
>Ga0315289_10015671_pt1 | contig 10511 bp, 10 predicted proteins | sample YL17G11_40_MG_FD_203452 | JGI IMG/M metagenome (GOLD analysis project Ga0315289, IMG submission 203452) | Sediment microbial communities from Yellowstone Lake, YNP, Wyoming, USA - YL17G11_40 | ecosystem: Environmental > Aquatic > Freshwater > Lake > Sediment | place: USA: Wyoming | collected...
TCTTTGGTAATATAGAACATAATATATGTTGTCCTTCTTTTAACTCATTTGTTTTTACTTCCTCTCCATTTTCTCTGAATAAAGAATGATCTTCTGTTACCTTTACAAATCCTTCTTTTACTTTCACTCTGTATATTTTCTTTGTTGTCTTATGTCGCATCATCTTTCTTATCTTTGTCCATTCTCCATTTGCCCATACTAATATTTCTTCATTTGGAGTAATAAATTGTCTTTCATTTTCATCTTTTATTATATTCTTATTATACTTATTAAATAAATCCTTTATAATTATTATATCTATCCTTCCATCTTTCTGAATTAGTATCGGACTATCTTCCGTTACACTATCTTGAAGGCAATAAAACCCTATTTCATAATCATCATATTTATTAATATCTGCTATTGCTACATCCAACTTCCTTTCATTCACCAATATACTTCCTATATGGTCTAATCCTTTGAATTTTAATTTATTCCGTAATGCATATGTTCTTATACTTGCATTTTCTCCTAAAAAATGATATTCATCAATATGAATCCCATTCTTCATAGTTGCTGTATGTTTTCCCATAAATTCTCTTAAAATAAATGGTATTTCCCAATTCTTCATTCCATGTTTCTTTGTCGCTCTATTAAACAAATATCGAAAGTCAAATTCATCACCATTAAATGTATATATAAATGAATATTTTGATATTATTTCAAATGCATTTTTCAACATTCGTTCTTCACTTTCAAAAAATTCAAATTCCACCTCATCTAAATTATAATTAAATTTATATGATTTCTTTAATCTCTCTTTTATTTTTTCAATATCCCCTCTTTTTCTATCTTTTAAATCTAATATAAACACTTTCAATATCTTCGATTCTTCTGTTAATGAAACAAATGATATTGCTAATACTGGATATGTCACATCTTCTGCTAATGTTTTCATTTCATCTGGTAATATACCTACATTATATATTTCTATATCTATTGCCAACTTCTTTTTAAAATTTATTAATTTTGTAAAAAATAATTCACACATATTTTCAAATACTATTCTTTCATCCTTCGTCTTTAAATTTTTCCCTATTTTCTCTTCTAACATTTCTTTAATTTCTTTTGGAATTTCTTTCTTTACCTGTATTAACTTATCATCTTCTATTTTATAGAACATTCCCATCTGTATTTTTTCATCATATGCATAACACTTATAATATCTTACCTTTCCTTCTCTTATATTTTCTTCTCTCATCCTCTTCCTTAAATCTTTAATTGTTAATGGATCACTTGCCACTACTTTTACATATTCCTCATTTTCTTCATTCATTAACGGATTCCTTTTTAAAACACTTTCAAAATACATTACTTGTTCATTCTTCTCTGGATTTAACATTACATTACTTTCTACTCTCTCTTTTACAATATAATAATCATCCCCATCTCCCTTCCAAATTTTTGCTAACATATATGGTAAATGTTCCGTATTATCCACCCAAAACTTTATTTCTCCTGAATTTATATCATATAATTTTACAATTGCACAACCTCTTATTTCATGACTTCCTATCATCTTTGTTTGATAACCATTATAATCTACGGATAATACCATATATAACTCCTCTTCTTCTGGTTCTTCTTTTTTATATACTTTTTTTACTATTTCTCCTTCTTGATTTATAAATGGCATATTTTATTTCTCCATTCTTTTTCAATTATACATTACTATTAACGGAATATCCACTATTTCTTTAAAGGCATGACATACATCACAATACGAATTTACTACATATCCATTCACTTCATTACAAAAATGTAACTCATCAAAAAATGCTTTTATTAATTCCTTTTGTACATATGTTAAATCAAATATTGTCAAAACATATGTTAAATCCCATATCATCTCATTTCCTCCAAAATCTTCTTTTAAAGGGATTTCCTCTCGGACACCTTCCATTTCTTATATCTAAATGCCATTTCATAAATATTGGCATTTTCTTTCCATTCTTTAATTCAAATCCTTTCAATTTATATACAAATTTCATTCCACAATTGTCACATATTTTTATTTTCTTCTCATCTATTTTTTCAATTGCCCCTTCTCTACTTGTACTTTTTAATGCATTACTTAAATCTTCTTCCTCTTGTGATTCTAATTCTTGTCTTTTCCATGACATACTTAATCATCATCAAACTTAATTTCATGCACTTTATAAAATATTTCTTCTTTTCTCGATTTATCAATCCTATTCCGTAGCCATTCTGCTCTTTGAAATGCTTGGTCTTTATTTTTATTTCCAAATACCTTTATTATTACTGCTTCTTTCCCTTTCACTTTCGTATTTTCTTCTATTACTTGAAATTCAAATGTTACATCTCTCTTTGCTATATCCTCACATACCTTTTTTACTTTTTCTATTAATTCCTTATTTTCCTTATAAATCATTACATCCACTACATATATTTTTTTCTCTGATATATTTTCTTCCTTTGATATATTATAATCTAATTGTAATTTTGCTTTTTCTAATTCATCTTTTGCTACTTCTATATTTGATTTTTCCTTCCCTTTATCTTGTTCTTTCTCTTTTATCTCTTTTCGAGATTCTAAAGAATCTCGATCCTCTGAAATAGTCTTAAATGGCATTTTCTTTTATCTCCTTCTTTCTTAATAATAATTCCCGTAATTCCCATTCAAATATTCGTTGTTGTTTCGATTTTGTAAAATCTATTCTACACGACCTACTATCATCAAACATTTCTTTTATAACCCAATTATTTCCTTCAAATTTTACTACTACAAATATTCTAATATTATCAACTATACTTTTAAAAAATATTTTAAAATTAAATAAACTATTAATATCATCCTTTTCTATGTATTTCTTCTTTGTCTTTGTATCTTTTATCTGAAAAGCATATAATTGTTTTCCCCCTTCATCCACTGCTATAACATCTGGTAACATCGGTTCATTATTATAACTTCTATCTAATGAATCTTTTAACCCTCCTTTTTCACTATACATTCTCAACATTCCTTGCCCACTCACAGGCACTCTTACTGCCATTATATTCAATTTCCATAACATTTCAGCAAAAAATCTTTCTGTACCATATCCTCTTCTTCTTATTCCTATTGCATATCTACTTCTTTTATCTTTTTCCCCTTCATCCATATTCTCTACTCCTTCATATTACTTTCTTTTAATTCATACAACTTCGCATTTTCTGGTTTATCCATCGGAGGAATTGCATATAATAATTTTATTTTTTCTGGTATTTCCTCTCCTTTTACATTTACTAATTTCTTTTCTACATGCACTACCAACGGTTGTGGTCTTATTAAATTCCATGCATCAAATTCAATAACCATCGTATCATTCAATCCAAATAAATTTGCTAAATTTTCAATATGTATATAAGCATAAATTACTCCTATTACTCCTTTCTTTGATAAAATACTTGAAGTTTTATAATCATTCATAGTTAAAACTACACTTTCATGTACTTCTGTTTCCGTTCCTAATTTATCTACTTCCGATGAATATTGTTCAATTAAATTATCTACAAAATCTTTCTTATCAAATTCTTGCTTATCTTCTTTCTTTTCTAATAAATCTCTTACTACTCCTTCCTCATCTGGTTTTAAATTTATTTTCTTTACAAATGTTAAATTATCTTTCTCAAAATCTTCATCTGTCCTATATACATACTTATTATAATATAATTCTGGTAATTCACCTGCATATATTATGTACTCATCATCATCTTGATTTGCAAATACTAAATACCTTTGCATCTTTTCTTTATTCTCTATAATAATCGTCTTATTCACAAACAATATATATGAGTCTGGTGATTCATTTTTCCTCGTCTTTCCAAATAATGACACAATTTCTTTTAATTCACTTATATTTATCTTAAATCCCCATCGTAACGACATATTTGGACTTCTCTTTTCAAATAATTTTGACACTTGCGTATTATCTAACATATCAAATGCATTTAAATTTACTAATGACTTTTTTAATATCATCTTACTTGACTTCTTTGATGCTAATATTAATTTATTATTCTTAAAATCTACCTGTATTACAATATATTCATCCATCTTATCAATTTTTTCTGCTAACATATCAATATCTGGATTTATTAAAATATACTTATTTTTTCCTAATACCACATCATATTTTACAAATGCTTCTCTTGGAATATCTACTCTCACATATTCTCCATTTCCTCCCCAAAAAGAGAATAATAATTTATTTGATTCAAAACATAAACAACATTGACTTGTAATTGTATTAATAAATTCAATAAAACTTCCAAATAATTTCTTTTCTACTATTATTCGTATAAATCTTTCCCCATCACTTTCTTCTATTTTCCCCTTCTTTTTTCTACTATCATCTATAAATTTTATTCTTTCTTCCTTCTCTTCTCCTTCTTCTCCTTCCTTTCCCTCTTCAATTTCTTCATCAAAATCACTACTTCCAATAATTACATCTTTCTCCCCTTCCATCTCTATATTTGTAGTCCTTGTTATCGTACTATTTATTATTTTATCATCATCCTCTAATAATTTATCTACTGCTGATAATTGTTCCCTTTGTTCTTTTAATTCTTTATTTTTATTTTTTCCTTTCTTAAATAATTCAACAAATGCTTTTCTTCCATTTATTAACATTGCCATTGCATCATCAAAATTCTTTTTTACATCTATAAATTTAGTATCCTTTCTTACATCTCCATATATTTCTTTCTCTAATTCCTTTAATTTTTCTGTTTTTATCGAAAATGGCATTACTACCGATAATACACTATAAATTACTGGTTGTGGTAATAATAAATCTAATGGTTCTATTAATCGAAATGTTTCTTCCTTCTCCCTTTCCCCAATCATTATAAACTCTTTTATCGTTAATTCTTCTAACATCAATCTTAACTTCTTTTCATTTGCCTCTTTCACATATTCAACAATTCTCTTTATAGTTATTGCCTCTACTCCTTTTCCTATTGTTAAAAATTTTATTATATTCATTAATGTAAATAAATCTACATCCTTCATAACCCATTCATTTTTCTGTTCCCTCTCTAAACCTTTTTCCTTCTTCTCTGATTTCGGTTTCATAATTTCAGGATGTATTTCCTTTTTTTGTGTTTCCTTTCTTATTTCCTCATCTGATTGATATGTAAATGGCATATTTCAATCACCTTCTTCTTCTTCTTCTATTTCTTCCTCTTCTCCTTCACTCCCTATTTCATAATCTTTTTTCTTTTCTTCCTCAATATTATATTTCTCTTTTATTTTCTTACAAAATTCATCATATGTTACTGTACTTCCCAATTGCCATTTCCTTACTTCTTCATTTGCATATGTAACAATATTTTTTACTATTTCATTTGTACTCACTATATTTGATTTACATGGAAAATACATTCCACAAAACTTTTCTTTACACAATGCCCAATTACATTGCATTTTATCTACTAACACCTTTTTTATTTTTGCTTTTGTATAATAATAATCAATCTTACACATTTCATTTAATAATTCTATATACTTATTTTCATTTGGCTCAATTGGTTCTACCCAATTGAACATTGGATACCTCATTAAACATGCATTTAATGGTTTCCCATATACAAATTTATGTCCTTTACTATATCCTCCAAATTGAATTGCATATGAATCATATTCCTTTTCAGGCATATTTGCTGATTTATCATCAAATGCTATTGAAAATGTATTAAAATCTTTTACTTCATCAATATGTCCCCCATTTAATATTCTATACTTATATTCACCTTCATTCTCTTCTTTTATATTAATTTCCTCATAAAAAAATACAATTCTTTCTCTATTAAATTTTCCTATCTTTTTATATGGATTAAATTTCAATTTATATAATACTGCATTATATATTCTATCTGTTTCTCTTCCCGCCAACTTTGATAATATTGGATATGTCCTTTCTATTAAAAAAGGAATAACATCAAAAGGCATAAATCCAAATCTATCATATGTATTTTTTAATACCCTTAATACTTCTACTTCTAATTGCTTTAATAATAAATTTAATATTTTATAAAATAACATTACCTTATTTTCTATCTTTTTTAATTTATTAAATCTCTCTGGAAATTCCTTATTTATAAAATCATCTAATGCATGATATAAACTTCCACTCATTGATATAACTGATGATAATGACTTTAATCCTAATATTCTCTGCAAAAACCATTGATACGGTGTAAGAAAATATACATATGCTACTTCTGTTATATGTACCAATACACATGGCACTTTATCACACTTCGCACATATATTATTTCCAACAATATCAATTAAATTTGTTGGAATATCTATTTGATTTATTCCACAATCCTTACATATTGGTTTTATATCTACATACATTCTACTTAATGGATAGTCTTTCATTTTTTATTACTCCACTATTCTTATTTTATCTGTTCCCCTATAATTAGTTAATACCAAATTTTTATTTAAATTTCTATTATATCTTATATATGTATAAATATATGAATTTTCCCACATTATTTGCCTTTTTACTTCTACAATTTTCCTATTTAAGAATATTAAAATTATTTTTAAAATTAAATCTCTATTATAACTCTGTTCTTTTTTCTTTAATAATTCCCTTATTTCTGTTATCGTTGCATAACGATCCTTAAATTCCCCATACCTTAATTCAGAATATACTATTTCCATTAATTCATCTACATCTTCTGTCTTTCTCTTCATTTTATTTTTCCTCTTTACTCGTATCCTTAAAGAAATTTAATATTGGATTTTTTGTCCCTGTTTCTTCTTTTGTTTTCTTTACTTCCTCTCTTGTTATCCTTGCCTTATCTCCCCCAAAATAATTCTCAATTAATAAATCTTGATAACATTTATTTATTATATCTTTATTATATAACTTATGTTCATTTTTAAACTTAAAAACTCTACAAGTCTGCATACTTTCTAAGACTGACGCTATATCATTTTCTTGTGACTTTAACATTATTTGAAAATTACATGAATTTGAACATATATTTTTAAATGTTACTGCTAATGCTCTCAACATTTTTACATCTTCATCCATTACCTTATCCCTTCCATTTAATAATGCATGTGCCTTCAATAATCTTACTGCATCTGCTGATGCTCTAAATCCATATGATTCTTTTCTTGATTGTGCTATCCTCCCTATTATTGCTTTTACCCCTTCCATATTTAAATTATATGGATCATACTTTACATTTATTCTTTCCTCATAATGAGGAACTATTTTCTCTACTCTCTCACTTATATCTATATGATCTCCAAATGCTTCATACAAGATACCATCATCTATTACCAATGCTTCTTGCATTAGAAATAGTTGAAATATAATCAAAATTCTTGTTGCAAAATCTGCTATTGGAAATACTCTTTCATAAAAATCATCCATTACCATAACACCAATCAATCCCATTCTTATTGGCTTTAATCTCTCTCCCAAATAATAAATTGTTCCCTTTAATGCCCCCTCAAATTTACCTTCTGTTAATAAACTATTTAAACATGAGAAAAAATTCTTTCTTGTTTGTTCCGATGTTCTTGCTATCATTGCCATTTCTGTAAAATACAGAAACTTATTATTCAACGACATACTCTTCTTACTTCCTTTAAAAGTATCTCCATATTTCTTAATAAATGCAGAAAATGTCGGATATTCCATATCTTCTAAATTTGGCAATCTTTTAAATTGTGATGAACAATATGTCTTTCCTCCTGCCCCTTCACCAACAATTATCATACTTGTTGGTCTTAAATCCCTTCCCATTTCTCCTTTCAAAAACATACTTTCCCACACCGTTGCTATCATTAAACCTATATGTCCAGCAAATGGCAAATACTTCTCAAATAAATTATATAAATTCCAATCTGTCGGACATGTTTCCTTTACCCATTCAGGCATTAATCCTAAATCATCAATTCGTATTACTGCCCTATCACTCTTTTCTTTTTTAAATATTAAATCCTCTAATGATTTTTCTCCTAATACCGCCTCTTTATTTTGTTCATTCTCCATGATAATGCCATTTCGTATTTTATCCTCCTTTATAGAATAAAATGTCCCATCTTTTCCAAGAATTGGCATTACTATTCCTCTCTTTTATTTTTCATTTCTCTTTATTCCTCCCTCCTTCTTCATTACTGTTTTATCTCTATACCACCATCCGTAATTTTATAATTATACTTTTTACGACTATCACAATATTCTTCTTTAAACGGATGTTTTTCAATTATAAAAAATCTATTTGACTTCTGTTTTACAAATCGTAAAATACATATTGAATCATATGCCATATCTTGTCCATGTTTAAAAGACATTATATCAGATAATAATGACATTTCCATATCTTCTTTTAGTACTACCTTTTCTTCTCCCTCTTTACCTTCTTTTGGTTTTTGCTTTATTCCCTTTCGTTGTTCTACTTCCTTAAATAAAGTTAATTCTGACTTTAATTTTATTGTTACTATACATACTATATTATGTGTAGTACATAATGTTATTAAATCAAAAAAGAAATCATTCTTCTTATCTGATAAATCAAATTTATTACTTACCTTCCTAAATTCCCTCATATATAATGAACTAAATCCATCTAATATTAATAAACTATTATTAAAAAATTTTTCTTTTATTAAATCCTCTTTTACCTTCTTTATTAATTCATCTAAATCTCTTAATCGTATTAAATGTAACTTTTCATCTAACTTTCCTTCTTCTACACCATATGCATTTCTTAATTGTTCTAATCTTACTTTTGTTATTTTATCTTCTAAATCTATATAAATTACATCTAAACCACACTTTACAGCATTTATCGCATACACTTGACATAATGAAGATTTTCCTGTCCCAAATCCACCATAAAATGTATTAATTCCTCTTATTAATTCTCCAATTATATCATCCATTTCTTTTATTCCTGTAATAAAACTATTTACCTCTTCTTTCATTACTTTTATTTCAATTCCATACATTGATTTTAACTTTTCTCCTTCAATCACTCCTTTTGCATCAGTAAATGGCATTTTATTTCACTTCCTTCCATAATTCTTCTATTTCTTTTAAATTCTTCTCTACCTTTTCCTTTAATTCAGTCGAATGAAAACACTTTCTACTATACTTCCAACCTAAACAATCACAAGAAATTATGGAATACTTTCTTTTATATTCTTCAGATAAATTTATTCTTAATGTATAAAATTTTGGCTTATAATTTATCTTAATTCCATTCTTGTCACTATCTTCAAATTCATATTCCGAATTTTCTAATATTTTATTTATTAGAATCTTCATATCCTTCTTTTTTATATTCTCTATCTGTAATAACTCCTCATATTTTTTATCAATATTTATTATAACAATTACTTTTCTATTCGCATAACTTTCTTCATTACCTTCAACTTTTATTAATCCCAATTCTAAACATCTATCAAACCATCTTTCAAACTCACTTGGCTTTAATATCCAAATATCAAAGCATGAATATAACCATAATTTATTTACAGTAAATTCCATTCCTTTTCCTATTGTCGCATAAATATATTTCAAAATAAATACATGATCATTATCATATACTAATCTCTTTGCTTCTTCTAATTTATCATTCAATCCTTCAAAATTTATATCTTTATTTATACTATCCACTATTCTCATCTCTTTAAAAAAAAATAAAAAAAAATAATATATAAAAAATTTCTATTTTTTCTCTTAAATTCTTGGCATACCATTTATCCATATATAATATGGATACCCATTCACAAACTCTCTTCCGCCAGTCTTTGCTTTTTGTACATTCCACCATGCATATATCTTTGCTGGTCTATTTTCTAACGGTTTTAACTCATATTCTTTTTCGCCATTGTCATCCTCTTTTGGCTTCTCCAATATCTCCGCAATACCAAATCGTTCAATCGCATCATTATCCAATGTTACTGAAAATGCACCTTTAAATGTTGTATCTGCTATCCTTATCTTATATGCTGAAAATTTCTCCGTTGGTTGTTCCACACTTGTAATTGTCCCCGATATTGTTTCTTCAAATCCTTTCTTACCTGCTTTTAGACACTTCTCCTTCACTATTGACATCTTTTCAGGTTGCAATCCTTTAATTGGCGGTAAAACATTTGGCTTTTCTTCACTTACACTTACATTTACTAATTCTAATTCCTTATATGTCTGTCGTGTTCTCGGTGCAGAAATTCCATAGATAATTCCAACTGTTCCTTTTACATTCACTGCTATTCCATTCTTAATTATTTTTGTATCAATTAATTCTACACCTATTTCCAATGGCTTTCCTTCTTGTGGCATAATAATTAACTTTCGTATTCCACCAATTAATCCTTTACTTCTTGCTTGAGAGTATAGCAAATTTACTACTGGTATCCCTAATGCCTTCTCATCTTCCTTTAGACCTTTAAAGATTACTTCTGTTGTCTTTCCTTCCGTCTTTGCTAAACT
>Ga0315289_10015673_pt1 | contig 10510 bp, 12 predicted proteins | sample YL17G11_40_MG_FD_203452 | JGI IMG/M metagenome (GOLD analysis project Ga0315289, IMG submission 203452) | Sediment microbial communities from Yellowstone Lake, YNP, Wyoming, USA - YL17G11_40 | ecosystem: Environmental > Aquatic > Freshwater > Lake > Sediment | place: USA: Wyoming | collected...
CTTGAGGGCGGCCAGCGCCGCCGGCAGCTCGGCCGAGGTGAAGGCGAATCGCTCGCGCACCCCGATGGGCGCCGTCTTGTGGTTGATGCCGAGGAGTGTCACGGCCATGGTCTATTTCTCGCTGTCCGCCGCGCCGGCCGCGGGCCTGCCTGCCGGACGGGCAGGCGCCTCCACGCCCAGGGAGGCCAGCAGGTAGGCCCTGGCCTGGGCCCTGCGATGCCGGGCGAGGAGGGCGCGCAGACGGCCGTCGATGGCCCTCTGCCACGCCTCCGGGTCAACCACGATCCCCCGCGAGCGGAGCTCCTGCCGCACGTCTTGCAGCAGCTCGGCCAGGGGGCCGTAGTCCTCGCTGAGGAAGGCCTCCAGCTCTTCCCGCAGACGGCGCGCCAGGGCCGGGCTGGCACCCCCCGTCGAGGCGGCGATGACGATGTCGCCGCGCCGGATGACGGAGGGGAGGATGAAGTCGCAGTTGGGCGGGTCGTCCACGGCGTTCACCCAGACGCGGCGACGCCTGCCCTCGGCGGCCACTTCGGCGTTGGGGGCGCCATCGTCGGTGGCCGCCACCGCCAGTTCGTAGCCCTCCAGGTCGCCCTCTCGATACGGGCGGGCGACGTGGCGGACCCGTCCCTCCTTCTTGAGGGCGGCCAGGGCCGGCGTCAGCGTCGGGCTGATGACGGTCACCTGGGCGTCAGCGGCCAGCAGGCCTTCCACCTTGCGCTCCGCTACCGTCCCGCCCCCCACGACGACGCAGGGGCGGTCCTTCATCTCCAGGAAGACTGGGTAGTATCCCATCCGCCTCATTCCCTCGGGGCGGGCGCCACGTCCGCCGCCTCCACTGTGTTTGCAGGCATGGAGGGAACCCGAGCGCCCGCCTTGCTGGGGAGAGGCTCTAGCTTCTCATAGGCCTGGGTGATGCCCAGTTCCTCGTCGCTCAGGTAGCAGGCGGGGTCTTCGGCCCAGGGGTCGCCGTAGTAGCTCTCGGCGCGGGCGCGCAGGTTGCCGTTGCAGATCTCGAAGTAGGGGCAGACCGAGCACTTGCCCTTGATGTGCCCGCGGCGGTCCTTGAGGACGCGCATGACGGCGTCGCTGGTGTCAGTCCAGATCTGGCTGAAGGGGCGTTCGCGGACGTTGCCGAAGGAGCGGTGCCAGCTAAACTGGTCGGCGTGGACGTTGCCCAGGTTGTCGATGTCGGCCACGGCCACCCCCGACTGGTTCCCGCCCTGCCAGCGCAGCATCTGGTAGACCTCCCCGGCCCGCTCCGGCTGCTCCTGGCGCACCTTCAGGTAGAGGTAGACGGCGTCGGTGTGGTTGTCGACTGTGAGGACGTCCTTGGTGATGCCGCGGCGGTGGAGGTCCATCGTGCGCCGGAAGATGGTGTCGACGGCGTCGCGGGTCTCCTCGTGGGTCAGGTCCACCCGGTGCATGGTCTGGAGCCGGTCGCCGCGACCGGCGTAGGCCAGGTGGTAGAAGCAGGCGCGCGGGATGCTCTCCTCCTCCACCAGGTCGAACAGCTCATCAAGGTATGGGTAGTTGTACCTGGTGAGGGTGACGCGGATGCCGACCCGCAGGTCGGCGTCCAGGCAGGCGCGGATGCCCCTCAGGCTCTCCTGGAAGGCGCCCAGCTTGCCCCGGAACTTGTCGTGGACGTGCTCCGGGCCGTCGATGCTCACGCCCACGTAGGAAAGGCCCAGTTCCTGCATCTCCTGGGCCAGGGCGGGGGTGATGAGAGTGCCGTTGGTGGAGAGGACACCCCGGATGCCCCGCGACTGGGCGTGACGGATGAGCTGGAAGAGGTCCGGTCGCAGGAGGGGTTCGCCGCCGGAGAAGAGGATGACAGGCACCCCGAACCCCGCCAGGTCATCGATGACGGCCAGGGCGTCATCGGTGCCCAGCTCACCCACGTAGTCCTTGTTGTGGGAGTCGCTGTAGCAGTGGGCGCAGAAGAGGTTGCAGCGGCGCGAGAGGTTCCAGACCACCACCGGCTTCTTGTCCTCAGAGTAGTGGAGGAGGTGAGGCGGGAGCCGCCCAGCGCGCCGTTCGTAGCGCAGGGCGTCGCCCGGTGTCGCCGTCCCGCAGAGGAGCCTCGTTACACCCAGCATGCTGGTTACTACCGTTCCCTAGCGCGTCGCGCCGTCGTGGGCCCGGGGCCCGGCTCCGACGAAGGCCGGTCCAGGCTCAGCGAAGGCGCGGCCTTGCGAGGTTCTTCAAAGGATTCAGCTATCCCCAGGAGCACCTCATCGGCCAGGCTCATGATCTGCTCGCAGTGGGCGAGGGTCTCCTCCGGGGAGAGGCCGGTCTTCCGGGCGACCTGCCGTGTGGCCTGGTCCAGGCTGCGCCGGAAGAAGGTGAAGGCCTCCAGCGTCTGGCGCAGAGAGACCCCGGCCTGGGCCAGCTCGCGGCCGTACTCGTGGCCTATCTCGCGGGCCTCGCCGCGGGCGCCCCGCCGGCTGCGGCCGCTCAGGTAGTCGGAGACGAAGGTCACCAGCCGCCGGCCGAGGACGCGCAGCCGCTCCCGCTCCTGTTCGCTGGCCCCGATGTGCCAGGGGGCGTCGTGGACGGGCCCCCTCTGGAGCTGGCGGCGGATACGGGACAGGGCCAGGGTGCCCAGATCGCCCGGGCGGGCGTGGGGCCTGTAGGCCTGGCCGCTGAGTATGGCCTGCACGTCGGCCTCGGCGAAGCGTCGATGGCCGCCGGGGGTGCGGAAGGCGCGGATCTGGCCGGCATCGGCCCAGCGCCGGAGGGTCGACTCGTCCACGCCGAGAATGCGGGAGGCCTTGCCCAGGGTAAGCCAGCCTCCCGGCTCAGAGGGCTCGATAGCCTCGGGTGCGGTTGGCAAATCGCGCAAAGCTCTATAAATGTTGGTAAGTCCGATGGCCGTCTGCAAGGATTGTAGGATGTCAGACCCTTGCGGTCAATGTACCGAAAGGCCCATCTTTCCGTCCGTCCGATCGTCACACATTTCGAGAGGTTTGCGGAGAATTGGGGCGCCGCCGGCCCTGCCGAACGGCCTAGGGAACCCCTATCTGAGAGGAGAGGCCCGTTCTACGACCCGGGTCCCAGCGGGGCAGGGAGAGGAGCGGCTCGAAGAGGGTGCGGCCCCTCTGCAGGCAGCGGCGGCCGTACTTCAGGCGCAGCCGGTCGACCGCCCCGTCCAGGCGCTCCAGCCGCTGCCAGCGGGCTTCCTCCAGGGGGAGCTGGACGGCGTCTTCCACCAGGTTGGAGACGCCGAAGCCGATGAGGCGCAGGGCGCGGCCGTCTCGGGCGAGGGCTGCCTCCAGAAGGGCCTCGCCCGCCCGGTAGAGGATGTCGTCAGCGTGGGTCGGCTGGTCCAGGGTCAGGCTGCGGGTGATAGTGGTGAAATCGCCGTAGCGCAGCTTGAGGGTGAGGGAGCGGGCGCGGTGCCCCAGCCGTCGCAGATCGGCGCCCACGCTCTCGCAGTAGCTGCGAAGCACGGCCTGGAGGGCGGCGGTATCTGAGATGTCACTGGCGAAGGTGCCCTCCCGGCTCACCGACTTGGGAGGGGCTGCCGGCGGCACCACGGGCGACGGGTCGATGCCGCGAGCGCGCTCGGCCAGCGACGGCCCGTGCCGCCCCAACAGGCTGCGCAGCCTTGCCTGCGGCAAGAAGGCGAGGCGCCCCAGGGTGCGCACGCCGATGCCCGCCAGGGTCGCCTCTACCTGGGGCCCTACGCCGGGGAGGCGGCGCACTGGCAGGGGCGCCAGGAAGGCCGCCTCCTGGCCAGGCGGCACCTCCAGGAGGCCGTCGGGCTTGGCGGCGTCGGAGGCTATCTTGGCCACGGTCTTGCTCGTTGCCAGGCCAACGGAGGCGGTGAGCGAAAGCTCACGGCGGACGCGGGCCCGGATGTCGCGGGCGGCGTCCAGGGGGGCGCCGGCCACAGGCTCGCAGCCGGTCAGGTCAAGGTAGGCCTCGTCGAGGCCGGCGGGCTCCACCAGGGGTGTGTAGCGGCCGAGAAGGGCGTGAAAGGCCCGCGACGCCTCCTCGTAGCGGCGGAAGTCGCCGCGCAGGAAGACGGCCTGCGGGCAGAGGCGTCGGGCGGTGGCGAGGGGCATGCCCGAGTAGACGCCGTAGCGGCGGGCCTCGTAGGAGGCGGTGGCAACGACGCCCCGTCCCTGGGGGTCGCCGCCCACGATGACGGGGCGGCCGCGCAGCGACGGGTCGCGTGCCTGCTCGACGGCCACGAAGAAGGCGTCCAGGTCCACGTGAAGGATGGTGCGCATGGCCCGCAGCCTCTCCCAACGCAGGAGAGTAGCATATATGTCCTGACCAGTCAAGGGGATGGCATGTGTGTAGGTGGTTCGCCGTCGGTGGGTCGATCCTGTACCCCCGCCTGAAGGCGGGGGCATCGGATTCGGCTCCTGATGCCCCAGCCTTGAGGCTGGGGTCATGTGTGAACCTGGAAGCGCAGACCCCAGCAATCATGAAGCAGTTACTTATCTGTTGAAGGCGGTGCAGCCTGGTGCTAAACTAGCGCCGCTCTGGGCGGACAACCCCGTGGGCGGCGAGCGAGCACACCGGAAGGGAGGCGACCATGCCGGAAGAGAAGGTGGGCGTAGTAAAGGACTACTTCGCCAAGATCAACGTCGCCGGTATCGATGTCACCGGCAGGCTGAGGGTGGGCGACACCATCCACATCAAGGGGCACACTAGCGACTTCGAGCAGGTGGTGGAGTCCATACAGATCGAGCACGACCAGGTAGAGGAAGCCAGGCCGGGCGACGCGATCGGGATCAAGGTGAGCGAGCGCTGCCGGGGCGGCGACACAGTCTACAAGGTGACGGCCTAGAGGCTGCTGCAGAAGTAGCCGCTCGCCCTTCGACAGGCTCAGGGTGAGCGGTTGTTGGGTTCCGCTCGTGGTGAGCCTGTCGAACCACGAGCGGCCCACTTGGGGTTATCGGCAGCCTGTTAAGGTTGAGCGTGGCGGCGGCGGGCCAGGCTCGTCAGCACCAGCCCCGTAACGCTGATCAGGAGCGCCCCCAGGAAGGCGGCCCAGAAGCCGTCGACGGAGAAGTTGACCTCAAGCTGGCCGGCCGCCCAAGCCGTCAGAGCCAGCATGGCGGCGTTGAGGACAAAGGTGAAGAGCCCCAGGGTCAGGATCTGGAGGGGACAGGTCAGCCAGAAGAGGATGGGCCGCACGAAGGTGTGCACGATGGCGAAGATGGCCGTCGCGACCAGCAGGGCCTGCCAGTCTCCCACCCGGACCCCGCGCACCCACTGATCGGCCAGAAGAATGCCGATGGCGCTGACGACGAAGCGCAGCACCAGGCTCTCTAATGACCACTCATCGCGGCGGCGCGGCGGCCACTCCGAGGAGACCCACCAGCGATGGGAGCCGTTGCTCACTCGATCTCTTGGATCTGGACCTGGACCTGACGGCGCCGCTGCACCTTCTCTTGCTGCTGCTCGTCTCCCCCCGTCGGCTCGTCAGGCTGCGAGGCTTCCTTCCCCACTTTCAGCATCCACCGGTTCCCTCTACCTGTTCTAGCAGGTTCGCCATCTCGATGGCGGTGACGACGGCGTCGTAGCCCTTGTTGCCCGCCTTGCCGCCGGCTCTCTCCAGGGCCTGCTCCAGGGTGTTGGCCGTGATGACGCCGAAGATGGTGGGGACGCCGGTGTCCAGGGCTACCCGGCTGATGCCGGCGGCGGCCTGACTGGCCACGTAGTCGAAGTGGGGCGTCTCGCCGCGGATGACGGCGCCCAGGCAGACGATGGCATCATAGCGACCGCGCTCCGCCAGCCGGCGGGCTGCCAGGGGCAGCTCCAGCGAGCCTGGCACCCAGGCCACGTCCACCTTCTCCTGGTCGACGCCGTGGCGGGCCAGGGCATCGTGGGCGCCGGCCAGCAGCCGCTCGGTCACCAGGCGGTTGAAGCGGGAGACGACGATAGCCAGGGAGAGTCCCTGGCCGGAGAGGTTAGCTTCGAAGGTTTTGGCCACGATTCGCTCCCTAGAGGCTTCCCTCCTCCGCCCGGAGGAGATGTCCCAGCTTGGTGCGCTTAGTCTCCAGGTAGCGCACGTTGTGCGGGTTGGGCTCGGTGATGATGGGGACCCGCTCCACCACCTTCAGGCCGTAGCCCTCCAGGCCGGCCCTCTTGCCGGGGTTATTGGTGAGGAGCCGCATCTCGTGCACGCCCAGGTCCACCAGGATCTGCATGCCGATGCCGTAGTCGCGGCGGTCGGCGGGGAAGCCCAAAGCCTGGTTGGCCTCTACGGTGTCCATACCGTCGTCCTGAAGGGCGTAAGCGCGCAGCTTGTTGTGTAGGCCGATGCCCCGGCCCTCCTGTCGCATGTAGACCACGACGCCCCGGCCCTCCTGACCGATGCGCTTCAGAGACTCCTCGAGCTGGGCGCCGCAGTCGCAGCGCAGGCTGCCGAAGACGTCGCCGGTGACGCACTGGCTGTGCACCCGCACCAGCACCGGCTCCGGCGTGCTGATGTCGCCAATGACAAGGGCCACGTGCTCGTCGGGGTCAATGACGCTGCGGTAGGCGATGACCCGGAAGCTGCCTATGGGCAGGGGCAGGGTGGCCTCCGCCACCCGCTCCACCAGCTTCTCCCTCTGTAGCCGGTAGCGAATGAGCTCATTGACGCTGATGATCTTGAGCTTGTGGCGGGCGGCGAAGCGCTTGAGGTGGGGCAGGCGGGCCATCGTGCCGTCGGCGCGCATGATCTCGCAGAGGACGCCGGCCGGGTAGAGGCCGGCCAGCTTGCACATGTCGATGGTGGCCTCAGTCTGCCCGGCCCGCACGAGCACTCCTCCATCGCGGGCTCGCAAAGGGAACATGTGGCCCGGCATGACAATGTCGTCGGGCCTTGTCTTGGGGTCGATGAGGACGCGCACCGTCTGGGCCCGGTCGGCGGCCGAGATGCCGGTGGTGACGCCGCACCGCGCCTCCACGGAGACTGTGAAGGGCGTCCCGAAGCGGGACTCGTTGCGGCCCACCATCATGGGGATACGGAGCTCGTCGATGCGCTGCCCGGTCAGGGGCACGCAGATCAGGCCGCGGCCGTAGCGGGCCATGAAGTTGATGGCCTCGGGGGTCACGTGCTCGGCCGGGAGAGTGAGGTCACCCTCGTTCTCCCGCAGCTCGTCGTCGATGATGACAACGAACCGGCCCTGCCGGTACTGCTCGATGGCTTCCTCGATGATAGCTAGCGGCATGTTACGCCCTGCCTGGGCCTTGGGACGCCTCACCGCGCCCCGGGCTCATAGCCCCGCTCCGTCAGCATCTGGTCTACGTAGCGGGCGATGATGTCCGACTCCAAGTTTACCCTATCGCCTGGCTTTCGGCGAGTGAGGTTGGTGTTCTCCTGGGTGTACTGCACCAGCGAGACGGTAAAGGAAGTCTCGTCTTTGGCTACCACCGTCAGGCTGACGCCATCGATGGCGACGGGCCCCTTGACGACGACACAGCGCAGGATCTCGGGCGGCGCCGAGTAGCGGGCGAGGACGGCGTCGGCCTCGGGGGTCAGGGAGACGAGGGTGCCGGTGGCCTCGACCACGCCGCGCACCAGGTGGCCGCCCATGCGCCCACCCAGCGGCGTGGCCCGCTCCAGGTTCACCAGGTCGCCCGGCTTCAGGTCTCCCAGGTTGCTGCGCCGGTAGGTCTCCGGCATGACGTTGGCCTCGAAGCTCTCGTCGTCCATGTAGGCTACGGTGAGGTCCACGCCGTTTATGGCGATGCTGTCGCCCAGGTTCGTGCCCCAGAGGGCCTTCTTGGCCTCGATGACCAGCTGGCCCTCCTCCGCGACCCGCACTGTCCCCGTCTCTTCGATGATGCCCGTGAACATCAGGCCCCGCTTCCTTCCTCTCGGCCAGTGTACCCTGTCACCAGCACGTCCTCCCCCAGCCGCTCGACGGCGACGTCCCGCAGGCGGAGGGCGTCGGCCATGCGACGGGCGCCGCGCCCGGCGACGGCGGTGGGCGCCTCCTTCCCTCCGATGATAGTGGGTGCGATGATGGCCTGCACCTTGTCCACCAGCCGCAGGTCGAAGAAGCTGCCCAGCAGCTCGCCGCCGCCCTCCACCAGCAGGCTGAGGATGTCGTGGCCCCCAAGGTGGCGCAGGAGCTCGCCCAGGTCCACCCGCCCCTCCGACGCTGCCAAGACCGCCACCTCAGCGCCGGCCTCGCTCATCTCCCGCCGCCAGGCCTCGGACGAGGCGTCGGTGGTGGCCACCAGCGTCCTGGCAGGCCCCTGCAACACCCGCGCGGAGGCCGGCGTGCGGCCCCGGCTGTCGACCACCACGCGCAGCGGCTGCCGCGGCTCGCCGTCCGGCTGCCGGGCCCCCTCGCCGGGCTCGGGGCGCGCCGTGAGCTCCGGGTCATCTACCAGGATGGTGCGTACCCCTACCACGATGGCGTCCACCAGCGTGCGCTGGCAGTGGGCCCAGCGACGGGACTCGGGGCCGCTCACCCAGCGCGAGTCGCCACTGGTAGCGGCGCTCTTGCCGTCCAGGCTGGCGGCGAACTTGGCAATGACGAAGGGGAGGCCCGTCGTGCGGTGCTTGATGTAGGCTTCGTTGATGCGCCGTGCCTCCGCCTCGCCTTCGCCCACGAAAACCGTCACCCCCGCCGACTCCAGCTCCGCCTTGCCCCGGCCGTTGACGTGGGGGTCCGGGTCCAGGTGCGACAGGTGCACCTCTCGCACCCCGGCGGCCAGGACGGCCTCGGTGCAGGGGGGCGTGCGCCCGTGGTGGCAGCAGGGCTCCAGGGTGACGTATAGGGTGGCGCCGCGAGCCGCTTCGCCAGCCTGGCGAATGGCTACCACCTCCGCGTGAGGCCCGCCGGGGGGCTGTGTGAAGCCCTCCCCCACGATGCGGCCGCCTTTGACCAGCACCGCGCCGACGGCTGGGTTGGGGCTGGCGGTCCCCAGCGCCTGGCGAGCCAGGCTCAGGGCCCTTTCCATAGGGTCAGTGGGCATGGTCACTTAGCGCGTCCCGCCCCGGAAGTCCTCATAGGCGCGGCTGGCGGTGGGCTCCTGCTGGCCCTGGTACTTGCTTCCGAGGCCGGGGCTCCCGTAGGGCCTCTCCACGGGGGTGGACAGGCGCAGGAACGATATCTGGGCGATCTTCATGCCGTAGTAGATGGCGATGGGCATCTTGGAGGCGTTGGAGAGCTCCAGCGTCAGCTTGCCCGTCCAGCCGGGGTCGACAAAGCCGGCGGTGGCGTGGACGAGCAGCCCAAGGCGCCCCAGGGAACCACGGCCGTCTAGCCGGCCCACGATGTCGTCGGGCAGGGTGATGGTCTCCGAAGTGCTGGCGAGGACGAACTCGTCCGGCTGAAGCAGGAAGGGGGTTTCGTCCTCTATCTCCACCACCTCCGTCAGGGCCTCCACCGGCTCCCTCACATCGATGTGGGCGCGATGGCTCAGCCGGAAGACGCGGAAGACCCGGTCCAGGTGCAGGTCGATGCTGGCGGGCTGAATGCAATCGAGGTCCAGCGGGTCGACTACAAGGCGCCCGGAGGCGATCTCCTCTCGGATGGTTCTATCGCTGAGGACCAAGCCGTCTCTCCTGCGTAGTGGGAGCGCAGTCCGCCAAAGGCGGACGCCCCTACTGCCATGCACAGCAGCCGGAAGCGGCCTCATTCTAGCATCGGGCCCGTGGGGGCAACAAGGTGGTCTGTGGGCGGGGGGCGAAGTCCGTGGTCGCAGGGGCGCCCCTCGCGAACGGGCCGTTGGGGGCAGGCCCGCCTGCCGGACGGGCAGGGGCGAGCCCTGCCCCTGCAAGGATTTCGGTCTGCCCATTGTCGTCGCCCTATTCGATGGCGAAGAGGACATCGACGGTGACGCTCACCTCCAGCTCGCCCGCCTCGATGGGTGTGGCTTCCCCGGCACCCTGGCTCATGGGCGCTGCTTCACGGAAGGCGGTCGGCGGGACGCCGGCGCTCTCAGTGACGGAGATGGGCTTGCCCAGCTTCACACCGGCCAGCTCAGCCAGGTCCTCGGCCCTGGCGCGGGCGTCGGCCATCGCCTTCTCACGGGCCTGGGCCCGCAGGTCCTCCGGCTTCTCGATGGTGAAGCTCAAGCCCTGAACCTGGACGACATCGCCGCCGGCCGTCGCCACGTCGTCGATGACCTCACCCACGCGGTCAAGGTCGCGCACTTTGACTTCGACGATGTTGGTGACCCGAAAGCCGATCAGCTCCTGCTTGCCGTCCGGATACTGGTACTCCGGCTCGATGCTGAACTGGCTGGTCTGAATGTCCTTGTCGGCCACGCCGTCGCCTTTGAGGGCGTCACTGACATCGTTCATGGCAGTGGCGGCGGAATCCCGGGCCTCCTTGACCGTCTTTCCCTCCGTCGAGACGCCGAGGTCAAGGAGAGCCAGGTCCGGCGCGCCCGAGGCGTCCCCGGTGCCGGTCACGGAGATACCCTGTGCCTGGCCCGAGGGCTGGACATTGACGTTCTCGGTGGTGCAGGCGACTGCGAGAGCGGCTAGGCCCAGCAAGACAGCTAACAGGAGTGGCTTGGGCATGACGTACACCTCCCGGTT
>Ga0315289_10015674_pt1 | contig 10510 bp, 14 predicted proteins | sample YL17G11_40_MG_FD_203452 | JGI IMG/M metagenome (GOLD analysis project Ga0315289, IMG submission 203452) | Sediment microbial communities from Yellowstone Lake, YNP, Wyoming, USA - YL17G11_40 | ecosystem: Environmental > Aquatic > Freshwater > Lake > Sediment | place: USA: Wyoming | collected...
ACAAGCTGTGCGGATATGACGAAAACGGCATTCCGACGAGGGAGCGCCTTCAGATGCTTGGGCTTGGCTACGCAGCCGAGGATCTTGTGCGACAGGGCCGAATAGCAGGATGATCGATGGGCACACCACAGATCCAGGTGGTCGTCAGATTTGTCGGCCCTCTGAAGAGCGTTCTGGGTCGGCGTGAGACCACTATCTCGTTGAAGAAAGGAAGCGTGGTCGCTGACCTTCGGGGCGCCCTCCTGCAAGAGTTGGGACAGAGGGGGCAGTCTCTCGTCGACCCTGAGACGGGTAGCTTCCGAGGTCACCTTGTGACCCTCGTCAACGGTAGGCACATTGTCGGGGGGGCAGATGCAACGCTATTGCAGGACGGTGATGAGGTAACGATCCTTCCGCCAATAAGCGGGGGCGGATTTGCGAGTTGATTACAGGGTCGCTTGGTCAGCGTCCTGGCCGATCGAGCCATCCTATGCTTCCCTGTGGGACGCGTTGTTGTGACTATCAGCGCGATGGACTGACCAGTCGTCGGGGTTGCAAGAGCCGATTCCTGAGCGTTTTGTGCTTGACAGAAGCGGGAACCGCATTGCGGGGATGGGACGTGCGATGCATATCTCGGGGCCGCGAAGCTTCACTTGAGGAGCGGTCGGCGCCCAGCCTCTAGAGGGCAGCAGGCGTGGCGGGTCCATCAGCGTGCAGGGCAAACCACGGGGAGGGCACTCTTAGTGTGGGGCGCCAATGCATGCCAGCCTTCGTTGCTCTTGGCGCGGGGCCCAAACCCCCACCCTCACATTGTGTCCGCAGATTGGGGCTAGCCTGCGCAACGCGTTGCTCGGCCCGAGTGGACACCGCTGACATGCTGCGCCCTAGGGTAGTCACGCCACTCGTCCGGGCCGGGTCCTGGGAACCATCGGTCCCGAGCGCTCCGGCGGTCTTCACGTCGGCATGACTCTCTGATGCTGCCACACAAAGCTGCCGGCAATGCGGGAGGGAAGGGCTGGGTCCCTAGCGGCCAGAGGGAGGTTACCACGGTCACAGATAGCGGCCTTCGGCCAGCACGTGAACGCAAGAGAGGCGCTGTATTCCGACCAAGGCGAAGTTGCTGTGTTGCATCAGCACATGTCATCACGCGTGATTGCCGTCTGGCATGTGATGTTGACCGTGGGGCAGGGTCACAGAGCGGCCACTCCTTGTGGAATCGCCTAGGCTCGAGCAGGCTACGCCTGAAGTCCTTCGGGGCTCCCGCGGCGCGACTGCCTCAACCTCGTTGTGCCATATGTTCGTGATTGAGCGCTTCCCTTGCGCGCGGCATGCGCGGTGCCACTCACGCTGTGTCTGGACCACGGGGGGCCATGACCCGAAGGTGTCGATGTAGAACGTGGCCAGAATTCGGAGGAGACCGTAGCTCAGGCGCGTGCGGCGCTGACGGTTTGTCTGGAGGCAGGAGATTCCCCTCCTCCATATTGACGGAAGAGGCGCCCGGCGCATCGACCTTCGGCCAGGCCCTGGACATCGAGTCCCCGGTGGAAGGGATCGCTGAGTTGAATGCGAATGTTGAATCCGAACGCAAGCGAATCCGCCTTCCTCCTGTTCCTCACGGACTTGTGCTCGATGAGATGCACGGCGGCCTGGAGGGGGATCCTGAGTCACCCCAACCCCGCTGGCATTCGTGGACAACGATCCCGATCCGGAGGCAAACATGCATGCGTTGCTGCAATCTGTGCATGACGAGGTCATTGGCGGGAACCGAAGCGCCGTCGAAGGTGGTGTGCGGGCGGCCATAGAGGCCGGGTTGCCGGTAATGTCCATCCTCAACGAGGGTCTGATCGCCGCCATGAAGGAGGTGGGCATACGCTTCGAGCGCCAGGAGTTCTACGTGCCGGAGATGCTCGTCGCCGCGCGGGCGATGCGGGCTGGGCTGACGGTGCTCAAACCCAGGCTGGTCCAAGCTGGCGTGCCGGCGACCGGCAAGGTTGTGCTAGGGACCGTCAAGGGCGACCTGCACGACATAGGCAAGAGCCTAGTGGGGATGATGCTGGAGGGTGCCGGTTTCGAGGTGATCGACCTCGGTACTGATGTCAGCCCGGACAAGTTCGGCGACGCCGTGCGTGCGCACAAGCCGCAGCTGGTAGGCCTGTCAGCCTTGCTGACGACGACAATGCAGAACATGGAGTCGACGCTGGAAGCCCTGGAGGACCTGGGCGTGCGGTCGCATGTGAAAGTGATGGTCGGGGGTGCGGCTGTCACGGACGCGTTCGCCAAGGAGATTGGTGCTGACGGCTATGCTCCGGACGCCAGCCGTGCAGTGACGCTGGCCAAAGCGTTGCTCTAGGAGGATCGGGTAGTAAGCAACGGAGGCCGGCAGCTCGCGAGACAAGATCCTCAAGGTCAACGTTTACCTAGCGCATATCAAGGACTTCGGTGCAATGAACGCGATCTACCGCGGCTTCTTCAGCTCACCCCCGTACCCTGCAAGGACCACCATTCAGGCGGGTGCCTTGCCAAGCGGAGTGGGGGTGGAAATCGATGTGGTCGCCTATCGTGGCGGAGGATAGTAATCCAGAGGGAGGAACCCCGGCAGACAGATCATGCAGGGATTGGTTGCCGCGGGCAATGGGCTGCATGTTGGGGACGAGGACAGACGCGCGACATCCAATCGCGAGATCCATTTGCCTCGAACGCGGGAGGGGTAGGCGTGCCTCCTAATGTGGGTTCATCAAGCGCATCGCGCAACCGAGCCCTTCGAGGAGAAGAAGGAAGAGCCAAGAGCATGCTCTTCCTTGCAGTGACAGCGATCGCGCTGGCGGAGCGCGCTATTGGCCCACTGATGCCCTTCATTCGACGAAGCATCGACCTGTCCGATATGCAGGTTGCCTACGCCGGCGGGGCTGTCGTGCTAGGCTCGCTGCTTGGGGTCATCCCACTTAGTCATCTGCTCCATCGGGTAAGAGCCGAATTGGCGATCGCAGTCAACCTACTCGCCGTTGGCGTTGCATGTGCAATTATCGCCCTTCAAACTACCCTGCTAGGGCTCGCGGTTGGATTGTTGGCACTCGGGGTCATTCGAAGCGGAGTCGTGCCAACGGTGAACAAGGCCGTGGCAGCGTGGTTCCCGCGTTCCCGGCGCGGGGGTGCGATGGGGTTCGTGCACATGGGTGCACCTGTCGGAGGGGTAATTGCAGGCTTGTGCCTCCCACTGGTGGCCAGGTCGGTCGGATGGGGATCAAGCTTCTATGTGCTCGCGACTGTGGCCATCCTCTGTGCAATGGTCCCAACGCTGGCAGGCTGGTCATCTCTGAGAAGCGGAAGCGCAGAGCGTGCCTTGATTATCCAACGCGATGGGGGTTCCTGGCGCCGAGTGATGACCATAGGGTTGATCTACGGTCTCGTGTGTCTGGGTGATTTCGGTGGAAGCCTGTACTTGGCACTCTATCTGGTCGACCGGCTCCGAGTGGATCCTGTGGCCGCCGGTGTGTTCTTTGGCATAGCCCTTGCCGGGTCCGCCGGTGGAAGAGCGTTGTGGGGGAAGCTCTTGGATGGCGCATTCAGACAGGCGAGACACATGGTGTTGAGCCTGATCGCCTTCGCATCTGGGGTGTCATTCATCCTACTGATCCTGTTGTCTCCGGAGAGCCCTCAACCGTGGGTTGTCTTGGTGGTGTTCTTGTTTGGTGCGAGCACGCTTTCATCATGGGGTGTGCTGTCTACGATCCTGTCCGATGTGGTTGGAGAGGCGGCAACAGCGACGGCAACTGCGAGTATCCTCTGCATAGCATGGGGCAGCGGTGTGATTGGCCAAATCCTCTTCGGATTCATCCTCGATCGATTTCGATCGTATGCCCTCGGTTTTGGGTTGTTCGCTGCGTTCGCACTCGTGGCCGCCTTGATGTTCTCGATGTATGCTGGCGTGAGAGACAATGGCCACTGGGGCGAACCATAAGGTCTCCTCTCTGGCAAGTGATACCGATAATCACCGGGTTTGATTCCAGTAATCGGATCGGCCCTTGTTTTCTTCCAGAGAGGGGTTGAACCGTAAGGTCTAAGGTGGGCGCGGGGGGCTCGAACCCTCGACCTTACGGATGTGAACCGTGCGCTCTGACCAGCTGAGCCACGCGCCCTTGAGGTTCCTATCGTAGCAGTCGGCCCAGAGGGCGACAAGGCAAAGATCTAAATGCGGGCTCGGAGAAGGGCGGGAGTCGCCAACGCCCAGTTTCTACGAATGTCCCCGAACCATCACTCCGCGAATGGGCTGGTCCTTGCGCCGGCCTCATCCACCTGTCGCTCGGCAGTCTTAGCGTAAAGCTGCGTAGTCCGGATCGAGCGGTGGTTCAGGAACCGCTGCACCTGATCGAGGGTTACCCCCTGGCTGAGCATCTGGGTCGCCCGCCAGTGGCGAAAGTCGTGCGGATGGATATGGGACAGTCCGAGGAACATTGCTGCAGCCTGCACGATGCGCCAGGCAGCGTTGGCGGAGAGGGGCTGGCCGCGGGACTTCGGCCGGGTCTGCGCGTGGCTCACAAACAGCGCAGTCGCTCCTGGGTCGGCGCGGAGCTTGAGGTACTCCCGCATGGCGGATAGGGTAGGGCGGGTGAAGCGCAGGGTCACCTGACGACCGTAGCGGCCGCGCCCCTTGCCGCGCACCCCGACGGCCCAGATCCCCTGGCGGTTGAGGCGGGCGCCCGACACATCATCCGCCGTCAGGCGAAGGATCTCGCTGATTCGGGCGCCGGAGTCGGCCAGGGCATACATGAGAGCTCGGTTGCGCAGCGCCTCCAGCTTGCGCCGGTGCTTCTCCTTCAACAGTAGGTCAGCCGGGATAGCGGGCGCGTCGAAGGCGTGCATCAGGTCCCCGAGGCCTTCGGGGGGCTCGGGGGCGCTGTCCCTGGCCTGGGAGGCTGGAACATATGTTCTAAGCTGGCGCTGGGCACGGGCGATGGCGGCCGCTGCGGGAAAGCCCTTCGGAAGAAGGAGTTCATCAGCCAAGAAGGCGAACCAGGTGAGGGCCGCCTGGCCATACAGGCGGACGGTGGACGGTTCTAGTCGCAGCTCGCGCGCCGCGCGCTTGGAGCGCTTGGGGTTGGCGCTGCGCACCTCACGCCCGAGGTAGCTCACGAACCATGTGAGCAGATTGACGTCTTCGGGCGCCGATCCCAGGCGGCGCAGCGAGCGGGATGCGGCCTTGGGGCCGGCCAAAGAGAGCGGCTGGGCCGTCCTGGAGCCTTCCAGGAAGGCGTAGAAGTGCTGGACGGCCTGGGCGTAGGCCCGGAGCGTGCCCGGGCTGAGGTTGGACTGATCGACGAAGCGCCGGAAGGCCTGGTCCAGGGTCAAGGTGGTCGGCATGGCAGCAGTCTAGCACAGGTCATGCCTTATTGCAATATAACCGTTATTTAGTTGCATTAGCTGGAAGGTCGAGAATGCACATCATCAGCGTCAAGCGCTGCAATGAGACCTTGAGCATCCTCCAGAGAGCGAACACGCCCTTGGGCAATATCCTCGCCAGCTTCCAGCTCAGCCTACTGCCACAGCGCATTCCAGAAGTGGGTCTGGCTGTCATCGAGCGGGCTCATCGGCACCAGGGTGACTACGCCACCGTCTGTGGTCACAGCCACAAGATCCCCTTCCCTGATGCCGACTCCGCGCCGAATGGCGGCAGGCAGCGCGCGACCTTCCCGGTTCGGGTCACCCTGCCGAGGATGAGTCTGTCGTATCCACCGCTGCCTATGGGAGAATGGCCTTCAGAAACTCCGCCGGTGTGCAGACAATGATCGGGAGGATCGCTTCTCGAGTCTTCGCGCCCAGGAAATGCCTGCGATCGAGGGTCAGCAGATGTGTGGCCTTGCCCGCGCGGGCCCCAGCGAGGACATGAGCGTCTTTGGCGGGGACGACGGCAGTGGCCTTGCGGAGCGCTGCTGGGGTCGGGTCAGGCACGACCCGGGGCTCGAGTTCCCCCAGCAGCTTGTAGAATCCCAGCAGCGCAGGTGCCGGGAACTTGCCACGGAGATTCCGCTCGGCCTCCCGCAGGACCAGCCTTGTGACCAGGGGCGTGGCCAGCCCCGGTTTGCACACGCTCGCGACCAGGGCAGATCCGCCTGACGGCGAGGCTGCGGCGGCAATCAACGCGCTGGCATCAAAGAAGACACGCGGCCCTTCAGCCATTCAGGCCTTCGCAAGCAAGCGCCGGACCTTGGCGGCAGTCTTCGCGTCGATCTTGTCTTCCTCCAGGAAGGCGTCGAGCTCCTTCTGGTCGAAGTCGCGAAGCGCGGTTCTCTCCCTGCCCAGCTGCACAGGCGAAACCTCGATCTTTGAGCCGCGCAACGTCAGCCGGAGGAACGTGTTCTGGTCGATGCCAAGACGCTCCCGGAACTCCATGGGAACCGTAATCTGACCCTTCGCCTGGGAGCGCACAATGCGTGTGAGGGGCTTCTCCGCCATTCCGGAATTCCTCCCTTCCGTCTCGCCGCAAGTATACCACAGGAACCCGCTCTGTCGGCGAGGCCGGCGTGGCGACGGCAGCTTCCAAATCCCCGGAGCTTGGCCCGATCGCCCAGTGCGGGCGCAGGCCAACCTCCCGACTCGGCCGCCGCAACTTAGGTGTTATTTAGTTGCATTAGCCAATGGCGAGGTCCGGGGCCAAGAGGCTGCTCTGTGGGCTGCCGGACCGCGCGTGCGTCCTCTGCCACGGCGCGTCCGCACGGCGACGTCACTGAAGCTTCGGGGCGTGGGTTTCCAGGGATGTGCTTCCCTAGCACCACCATGCCGATCTTGCGCTTCGCGATCCGGGAGGCGGTGCGGCAGCCAGGTCGATCCACAAGGAGAACGATCAGTGGCATGTCCGGCCTCGGCGAGCCCCCGCGGACGAGTGAACGCCTGCCCCATCCTTGTGGTATATCATGACTGGCGAGGCACTGGCTTGGCCTGCGCGTGCCCGGTGCCTCGGGCTCCGCAAGCAAAAGATATCCTCACGGGCACGTGGCGTTCGAATACCCTGCAGCCGGCGGACTGAGCCCGGAGACTGACAGGACCCCTGTGGAAACGATGATCCATGGGTGGACTTCTGTGAAGTGATTTCGCTAATCTATGGCGTAATTAAGCGTTTGCGCTTCATAACTCGCCGTGGGATCTTGCTTGACAAGTTAAGTCAAGGAGCTTAATATTGAAGAAATGAAGCAAAATAACTACGTGGCGGTGATTGGAGACATCATTGGCTCCAGGGAGGCCGAGGAACGGGGAGGCCTTCAGACGCGCTTGCAGGCAACCGTCGCTCGGGCCAACTTGGCCTGTCGCGACACCCTCGCCTCCAGCTTCGTTCTGACCTTAGGAGATGAATTCCAAGGGCTCCTCAACTCCCCTGATGACCTGCATTGGCTCCTCGCACGTTTCCGTGCAGACTTGCACACAGCCGAAGTGCGCTTCGGAATCGGGATCGGTCCCCTTGAGACCCCTCTCGAACCTCAAGCTCTCGGAATGGACGGGCCTTGTTTTCATCGTGCGCGCGAGGCAGTCGAACGAGCAGCCGCCCGGGAAACGTATGTGGAGGTTTCGATCCGAGATGATTCCGGCGACCAGGGAGTATTCGACGTCTACGCAGTCCTGTCTGCGGCCATTCGTCATAGATGGACTAGGCGACAGCGCCAAGTTGTTGACCTTACGATGGCGGGATCGGAAGGGAAAGAGGTCGCCGTACGGCTGGCCATCACTCCTAGTGCGGTTAGCCAACATCTGCGTGCCGCCGGAGGGCAGGCGATCGCTCAAGCTGCGCGTGCGTGGCAGGCAGCACTGCAGCGTGCATTCCTTCGTCTAGAGTAGCTTTCCATGCCATACCCGACCCTGGCATTCCCATTCCTCCTGCTCCTCACCGAGTATGGTTTCCAGACCCGGAAGACTGCGATGCGCGGCCTGTCGGGTGACGGCGGGCGCAAGCTCATCTACAGACTGATTGGCTGGTTGCTCCTCGCGTGGGCAGCCAATGCTTGGCGCAGCCCTTGTGACCTCGGCCTTCTGGCGGCGGGTTTTGTACTTGGAGAATTGACGGTGACCGTCCTCCACAGAACGATTCGCGACCAAGTTGGCCGAGGCCTACCCCACGGTGGCCCGGTTGCCCATCTGATCCTTCCACTAGCCAGTATTGTTTTCGCTCTAGTGATCTACGAGCTGCATGACCGCTTCCAGCTCTGTGCATTCGCCACTGATCGGGCTCTGCCGGCCGCACTCGCCATCCTCGTTCCGTTCACTGCGCTGTGGTGTTGGTCAACCCTGATGACGGTCAGCTTGGTCGATCTAGTTAGGCCGGGACAAGTGAGGGACGACCTTACTCCGGCTTTGGGTGGGGGTGAACTTATCGGCCTCCTAGAGCGCCTAGTCGTCTTCGGCCTAGTCATCGGCGGCGTCTTGGGTAGTCTGGCGTTGATCGTCGCCGCCAAGGCCGCAGCCCGGTTTCCTCAATTCAAGGAAGAGGCCTTTGCCGAGTACTTCTTGATTGGAACCCTGTCCTCGGTGGGACTGGCAGCGCTCTTGGGCCTGTTGTCGTCATACTTGCTGCATCTCCTCTAGTCGCTCTGTTCGGTCGCAACCCATCGATGTGCTTCTGTACCGCGCAGCGTATCTGTGTGGGTAGGTCCGATTCGCCAATCTCTCGTCGACTCACCTCTCCGGTCCCGTTGCATCACATTTCGGACCAACGATCGCATCTTCGTATCGTGGATCGGGGGCCCTGTGTGGATCAGCGAAGTCCGCCAATGGAAGGGCACGAGGATCCGTCGCCCTTCATCGACCGCCTCTGCTTGGCTCGTAGGGATTCAAGGAGGCAAGTAGGCCGGTATGGCAGGATCACTTGTACTCCAAGGGCAGGCAAGTCGCCCGCCCCATCATGAGACCAAGGATCTGGCTGCACAGGCTGCCGGGCTCCAGAATGGACGCGTAACAACGCGGCGGATGTCGCCCGGACTCCTCCGGATCCGTGAGGCAGGTCATGGATGCGCTCGTGCGCTCCGCTGTCTGATAGACTAGCCCGCACTCCAGGGTTGACTCCACTCGCGAGTGGTGATGCCGACCCAATAGACAACATCCCATGCATTACCATTCAGTCCTGCATCACGGCGCTTCGGCCGTGGACATCCCGACGGCTGATGCTTCGGGCAGGCATCGGCCGCCAATCTCCAGCGGATAGCGGAGGCATCAATGAGTGCATCGGGCACGCTAGCAGGCGCGAAGGCCCTCGTCGGACCCATGCGCCTGCCTTTCCTGATTCTGACCCCGGCCTGTGTGCTCTTGGGAGTTGGCGCCGGGGTCTACCGTTCCGGACGGGTGGATCTCCTCCAGGTCGTGATTGTTCTCATCGGCGCGGTCACCGCCCATATCAGCGTCAACGCGTTGAACGAGTACTTCGACTTCCAGAGTGGCCTCGACCTGCGCACGCTGCGTACCCCCTTCAGCGGAGGCAGCGGCACTCTCCCGGCGCGGCCAGCGATGGCACCCATGGCGTTGGCGATCGGACTCGTCGCGCTCGCCATAACCAGCGTGGTCGGTATGTACTTCGTGCTCGTACAGGGCGCGGGCCTGTTGCCGCTCGGCCTTGCGGGAATGTTCGTGATCGCGGTCTACACGGTCTGGCTCACCCACAATACATTTCTCTGCCTGATCGCCCCCGGATTGGGATTCGGGCCCTTCATGGTCATGGGCACCGGCTTTGCCTTGACCGGGCACTACTCTTGGACTGCGTTCGTCGCGTCGCTGATCCCGTTCTTCCTGGTCAGTAATCTGCTTCTGCTCAATCAGTTCCCAGATGCCGAAGCGGATCGCAGCATCGGCCGGAAGCATTTGCCCATAAGTATTGGTCGACGCGCTAGCAGCTGGATCTACATCGCGTTCCTGCTCCTAGCCTATGCCTCGATCGTTGGCGGAGTCGTGGCAAACCAGCTTCCGACTTGGGCACTGCTGGGTTTCTTGACGCTCCCCCTAGCCGTCCGGGCAGGAGCAGGCGCCTATAGGCAAGCAGAGGAGATCCCGAAGCTGATCCCCCTCATGGCGCTCAACGTCCTTGTCAACATCGTCACTCCCGTTCTCGTAGCGATCGGGTTGTTCCTCGGCTAGTCCGGCGATAGGTCGACACATCGGTCGGTGCGATCCACTGAGCAAGGATCCGTTGCTCCTTGCGAACGGCCTGCCGATGGACGCTGCCCGATCCTCGGCGCGCAATACGCATGAGTTGCACCCGTCGAGGGCCGCCTGGCCGTACAGGTGGACGGTTCCAGGCGCTGCTGCGTCGCGCGTGCGGAATGCCTGCGATTGCCGCTGTGCACCTCACGCCCGAGGTAGCTGACGAACCAGGTGAGCAGGTTGACATCCTCGGGAGCCGACCCCAGCTGACGCGGCGACCGGGATGCGGCGTTGGAGCCCCGGCCAAAGAGAGCGGCTGGGCCGTCCCGGAGCCTTCCAGGAAGGCGTAGAAGGTCTGGGTGGCTTTAGGAGTAGGCCCGGAAGCGTGCCCGGGCTGAGGCTCGAGTGATCGACGACG
>Ga0315289_10015677_pt1 | contig 10509 bp, 8 predicted proteins | sample YL17G11_40_MG_FD_203452 | JGI IMG/M metagenome (GOLD analysis project Ga0315289, IMG submission 203452) | Sediment microbial communities from Yellowstone Lake, YNP, Wyoming, USA - YL17G11_40 | ecosystem: Environmental > Aquatic > Freshwater > Lake > Sediment | place: USA: Wyoming | collected...
TCAACTATCGCACGCAAACCGACTTGGCACAGGCGGTGGCGGATGATATCACGGCCCACGGGGGCAGTGCCGAAATCATGGGTTTCGATGTCGCTGATGATCAAGCGGTCAGGGCCTGTTTTAAAGCAGTAACCGACCGCCATGGAAGGATCGACATCCTCGTCAATAACGCCGGCATCTCGAAGGATGCACTGATGCTGAGGGTGAAGCCGGAAGATTTCGATGCAGTCGTGCAGGTAAACCTTAAGGGTGCGTTTATCTGTGCTTTTCATGCCTCCCGATCTATGATAAAGCAACATGCAGGGAGGATAATCAATATTTCCTCCATTGTGGGCCTGGGCGGGAATGCCGGCCAGAGCGTATACGCCTCAGCCAAAGCGGGACTTATTGGGCTGACGAAAAGCCTGGCAAAAGAGCTTGGTTCCCGGGGAATCCTCGTGAATGCCGTGGCCCCGGGGTTGATTGAAACTGACATGACGCGTGGAATGGATGTGATATCCATGGGAGCAGGAATACCCCTCGGAAGGGTGGGGCGCCCGGAGGATGTCGCCGGGGTGGTACTTTTCTTGTGCTCTGATCTGGGGTCTTACATTACCGGCCAGGTCATTGTAGTGGATGGCGGGCTCTATGCATGAGAGATGCAGAAGCCTTCAAAGATAGAAAGGAGGTAAATTGATGGTTGATGTCCAAAAGCGGATCATAGAACTTATTGCCGAGCAGCTTGAGCGCGATCCTTCCGAGATCACCCCTGAGATGTCATTTGCCGACGATCTTGGCGCAGACTCCCTTGACCTGGTCGAACTCATCATGACCGTGGAGGAGGAGTTCAATATCGAGATTCCGGATGATGAGGCGGAGAAGATCAAATTCGTAAAGGATGCCATAAATTACGTCAAGGCTAGATTATAAACCATATTCATGGAGAGCGTCGTCATCACGGGCATGGGAGTGGTGTCGCCTCTGGGGAGTGATCTTGAAACCCTCTGGGACAACCTGATTCAGGGCAGGTCCGGTATAGAAGACATCGCGGTCTTCAAGGACCTGCCGGTCACCATGGGTGGTCCTGCCAAGGGATTCGATCCCGCGCGATACCTCGGCGCAAAGGATATGCGCCACCTCGACCGATACTCCCAGATGGCTCTCACCGCGGGCCTGGATGCCATCGTTCATGCCGGTTTGCAAGCTACTGACTACCCGGAAGACAGGATCGGGGTCATGATTGGAACCGGGGCCGGTGGCGTGGCCACCCTTGAGGAGCAGCACTATGCATTTTTGGAAAAAGGACCGCGACGCGTTTCTCCGCTGACCGTCCCCATGAACATCGTGAACATGGCTTCCGGAGTGCTCGCCACACGGATCGGCGCAAGGGGCCCCGGTATGGGTGTATCGAGCGCCTGCGCCACGGGCGGACACGCCCTGGCCCTGGCCTGCAGGCTTTTGCAGGCCGGTGATGCGGACTGCATCATCGCCGGCGGCGTGGAGGCATGCCTGACGCCGTTTGCCATCTCCGCCTTCGCCGCCATGAGGGCCCTCTCAACCCGCAACGGTCAACCCCAGAGGGCATCCCGCCCGTTTGACAAGCAGCGGGACGGCTTCGTCATGTCCGAAGGCGGCGCGGCCCTCGTGCTCGAAAAATATGCAAAGGCAAAGGCGCGGGGAGCTAAAATCCTCGCCACCATCAAGGGCTTCGGCATGAGTCAGGACGCCTACCACATGGTTGCACCGGACCCTGCGGCCACTGCGGTGATCTACGCCATGCAGACCGCCATCCGCAATGCCGGCATAGATCCCACGGCAATAGGATACATCAATGCGCACGGCACATCGACTCCGCTGAACGACAAGGCCGAGACGCTCGCCATCAAGAAAGTCTTTGGCGAGCACGCCAACACCCTGAAGGTGAGCTCGACCAAGTCCATGACCGGGCACCTCGTCGGAGGGGCGGCGGGCCTCGAGACCGTCATCTGCGTCCTGGCACTTCAGCACTGTATGTTGCCACCGACTATCAATCTTGAAAATCCGGATCCCGAGTGCGACCTTGACTACGTGCCCAACAAGGCAATTTCCACCGATACGCGCTACTGCCTGAACAACGCCTTCGCCTTCGGCGGCCAGAACGTCTCCATCATGCTCGAAAAAGGAGAATCTTGAAATCAAAAAGCTCAATCCCCCCGACCCTCCTTGAAGATTCAGGGGGGATAGGGGGATTGAGCTTTTAAAGGGGGAAGAGAATGAGGATAGCCTTAGCATGCGACCACGGTGGTCTTTTCCTCAAGGATACCGTCAAGAAGGCCCTTTCCGAGGCCGGCTGCGAGGTAATCGACTGCGGAACCGATAGCGCTGCATCCGTCGATTACGCGGACTTCGCCCTGAAGGCGCTCAAGGCGTTCAAGCAAGACCGATGCGACCGGATCGTCCTCCTGTGCGGTACAGGCATCGGCATGTCCATGTGCGCCAACCGGGTCAGGGGCGTGCGGGGCACGCTCTGCCATGATGCCTTCACGGTGCGCATGGCCAGGCAGCATAACGACTCGAACTGCCTCATCTTGGGCGGCAGGACCACCGGGCCGGCCGTGGCCGAGGAGATCGTGAAAATCTGGCTGGCTACCCCCTTTGAAGGCGGACGACACCAGGCAAGGCTGGACAAGATCGATCGCCTGACCACCGAGCTCATGGAGAGCCACTTTATCGAACGCAACCAATAGTGAGGAGTCAAGCATGTCACACCTGCAACAAACCGACACCGAGGTGTATGCCGCCATCCGGGAAGAGCTTGGCCGACAACAGTGCAAGTTGGAACTCATCGCATCCGAAAACATCGTCAGTCAGGCAGTCCTCGAAGCTCAGGGCTGCATCATGACCAACAAGTACGCGGAAGGCTACCCCGCCAAGCGTTACTACGGCGGGTGCGAATACGTGGACAAGGTCGAAGAACTGGCCATCGAGCGTGCCAAGGCCCTCTTCGGAGCGGAGTTCGCCAATGTCCAGCCCCATTCCGGCTCCCAGGCCAACATGGCGGTGTACTTCGCCATCCTCGAGCCGGGCGATACCTACCTCGGCATGAGCCTGCCGCACGGCGGTCACCTCTCCATGGGTTCGCCCGCCAACTTCTCCGGCAAGCTCTACAAGGTCATCCCCTACGGCGTGCGCAGGGACACCCACCAGATCGACTATGACGAGGTGAGAGACCTGGCCAAGCAGCATCAACCCAAGCTCATCATCGCCGGTGCGAGTGCCTATCCGCGCATCATCGAGTATAGGCTTTTTAAAGATATCGCCGACGAAGTCGGGGCCTACTTCATGGTGGACATGGCCCATATCGCCGGCCTCGTCGCAGCCGGTCTACACCCGAGCCCGGTGCCCTACGCGGACTTCGTCACTACCACTACCCATAAGACCCTCAGAGGCCCACGCGGAGGCATGATTCTCTGCAAGGAGGAGATGGGCAAGAAGCTCAACTCGAGCGTTTTCCCCGGCATGCAGGGCGGACCGCTCATGCATGTCATCGCCGCTAAGGCCGTGGCTCTTAAGGAGGCCATGACCCCGGAATTCAAGGCCTACCAAGTGCAGATCGTGAAAAACGCCCAAGCCATGGCGGTCGAGCTCATGGCCTTGGGCTTCCAACTCGTCTCCGGAGGCACGGACAACCACCTCATGCTCATCGACCTCACCGCGAAGGATATCACCGGCCGGGACGCCCAGACCTGGCTCGATGATGCCTGGATCACAGTCAACAAGAACACCGTGCCGTTCGAAACCAAGAGTCCATTTGTGACCTCCGGCATCCGCATCGGCACACCGGCTCTGACCACCAGGGGTATGCGGGAAGCGGAGATGAAGCAGGTCGCATCCATGATCGCGCGCATCCTCGATGCCAGGGGCGACGCCGTTGGGATAGCGCAGGTGCGCAAAGAGGTGGAGGCACTCACGCAACGCTTCCCGATCTATCAGGGGTTATAGATGCGCTGTCCCCGATGCATGGGAGTGGAAGACAAGGTCACCGAGTCCAGGACGAGCCGGGACGGATCCTCCATCCGACGCCGGCGCGAGTGCACTCATTGCGGCTATCGCTTCACCACCTACGAGCACATCGAGGAGTTCATCCCGGTCGTGGTCAAGAAGGATGGCCGGCGCGAGACTTTCGCCCCGGAAAAGATCGTGTCCGGGCTCATGAAGGCCTGCGAGAAACGGCCGGTCCCCATAGAGGATATCGAGACCATCCGCGACGCCATCATCCAGGAGATCCAGGCACGGGGAGACAAGGAAGTGCCCAGCTCCTTTATCGGCGAGCGCATCATGGATGCCCTGCACGCCCTCGATCCCGTGGCCTATGTGCGCTTTGCCTCGGTCTACCGCGACTTCAAGGACGTGGGTGAGTTCATGGAGGAGATCAAGGGCCTTGTCAAGGGCAAGCGATAATCCCGCAACGTACAGGAGATTCTCCCGGGGTAATGAGGTGTTCCGTTCGGTAAAGAGCGAAAGGAAAAAACAAGGATGGAAATGGTAAAGTATCTGGCTCAGGTGGCTGCATTGCAATGCACGGAGTGCAAGTAGTGCAAGAATGTCTGTCCACCCAGGGCGATCATCATGCACAAGAAGACTGCGCATATCATGGATGCCAAATGCGTGGCGTGCAATAAGTGCTGGGGGTGCCTGCCGATACGAAACCATACGGATGCTTCCTCGCCCCCAGACAATGCTGGTCGGCTTCGACGCGGGTCAAGTGTATCCTGGCCGTAATTCATGAGCTCTGTTGGAAGGCGCACTTGCTACCCGATCAGCCCGTCCAAATCTGCAGCGGAACAATGGCAAGGAAATTCGCGGGGACAATCCTGCACGGAACCAGGTCACCCGAGGAGATCACTGCGTTTACCGGAGCGCGCGCGGGATGCGTTATGTATTGCATGGGGCCGATCCTGAGGCTGCTGCATGTATCCGGCGTGGAACTTGCCCTGCCGATGGATGCTGGTGGTATGACGCCACGCTCTCCGTGTGTGGGACATTCCGAGCGAGATCGCCGAGCAGTATCCGGAATATTATCTCAGAGAGGATAAGGCACCGCTTAGATGATGCGGGTCGCAGCCCCCTTGGTCTAAGGGGGGGGTGGAAAGCCCGGCATGGATTACACTTTAGACCGATCAGATGATGAACACCACGAGCAGTGCGGATCCGATCATGAGGAGGAAGCCGGGAGCGACGGAGCGCCGCAGAGCGGGACCGCTCATGCCGACCACGAGCAGGCCTTTCAAAAAGGTATTGGCTACTGCAGCGAGCAGTATGGCCCGTCCGGCCTGAACGAGGTCGATCCCGCCCTGGACTTTGCTCAGCTGCGCTATGGAGAGCGTGATGGCATCGACGTCTGCGAGCCCAGAGATGAAGCTGGTGAAATAGACGCCTTCGACCCCCAGATACATTTGCGCCGCCTTAGACAGGAGCAGGATGAGGGTGAAGAGGAAGGCGAAGGTGATCGCCGGCCAGAGTTCGAAGGGGTTCACGAACGTCACGTCCGCTTTTTCGTCGGCAGGGTCCTTCTTAATAAGATAGAGACAATAGGCCAATCCCGCTAGGACAGGCACAGCCATCGGGAGCAGTATCTTATCGGCCAGGGCCCAATTGAGAACCGCCGCTATGATCACCATGCGGGCGAACATCACCGTCCAGGCAATAATGATCGCCAGGGCGAAGGGCTTGGCGAGTTCGGGATTCTTCCGGCTGCGCTGCGTGAAGCTGATGGTCACGGCCGTACTTGAGGCGAGCCCTCCCAAGAGGCCCGTGAGCCCCATGCCTTTGCGTGCCCCGATAACCTTCATGAGCACATAGCCAATGAAACTGATGCCGGAGATGAAGATCACGAGGAGCCACACAATGAAAGGGTTTACAGCGTCAAGGGGCGGGGGGCCGAAGGTCCTGTTCGGCAGGATGGGGAGAACGATGGCGGTGATGACTGCGAATTTCAGGGTGGCATAGAGGTCCTCGCGGGTGATGCGATGTGCGAAGCTGTGCATCTCGGGCTTGAACGAAAGCAATACAGTCGTCGTGACTCCGAGGGCGACGGCCAGGGTGAGCTGGTTCCAGTAGGCCAGGCCGCCGGAAAGCACGGTGATAAGCGCCGACACCTCGGTGGTGAGCCCGGTCTCGCCGTTCAAGGAATCCAGGTAGTGCGTGACGGTGAGGAACGCCCCCACGACGAGCATAATCGTCACAAAGGGCCATGGTGAATCCAGCGCATCGCTCGCCAGGGCGCCGGCACAGCCGCTCAGGGCCATGAGGGCAAAGGTGCGGATGCCCGCAGGATGCTCCTTGTCCGGCTCACTGAAGGAGAACTCGCGCTGCATGCCGATGAGGATGCCGATCAGGAGCGAACCCCCGAACCTGAGAAAGAGCGACGTTTCGACTTGCGCAAACATGGTTGTTCCTCTCAAAACCCTTTCTTCGCATACTTTCCAAGGATTTCCCCTGGAAGATGCATTCGTAACTCTTCTAGATCGGCAATATTCCGAGTTTTCTTCATCAAGATAACATGAAGGCCATATCAAGGACCATGGACGCTCTTGCCATGGAAGACAAGGCGGTGGATGGTGAGGGGAAAAACGGTGATTTTATAGGAGGGCGTGTATAATAAAAAGGGGGAACCCCCTTAATGAACCAGGGGGTTCCCCTTGTTGGATTACTCGTTGATCACGCTCTCCAGGAGGGCCGGATCGTCCGTCATGATAGCATCGACCTCCTTGTCATTCTTGAATTGGCGCATCTCAATCGGATCATCGATGGTCCAGACCTGCACCTTGATCCCTAGGTAGCGGGCCTTTTTCAGGAAATCGTTGTTGATCAACTTCACGGTAAGCCCCTTCACATCATACTCGGGAGGTACCTGGAGGACTTGTCCCGGCGGCGTGTACCCCATGGCGAGCATGACGGGCAGCGGCGTCAGGAAGAAGGTGATTATCTCTCCCTGGGTGAAGGAGGTGATGAGATTGATGCCTCTGAGTTTTGCCTCAGCCCTGATCTCGTCCATGGGTACCTTGTCGAATGACTCCACGATGACCCTATCCTCCATGCCATAGGCCTGGATGAGGTCGAGCACACCGTCGACGATGGAGGGTTGCACCTGCTTGAACTCGACGACCATGGGCGCTTGGTTAAGCACCGCGTCGCTGAACACTTCTGTAAGGGTCGGCAGGGTCAAGCCTAAGCCGCGATACGGATATGTGGCCCCGCCGTCAAGGGTGAATTTGTATCCTGCATCGAGAAGATTGACTTGCGCAAGCGTCATGTCCTTGATGTTACCGCTCCCGTTGGTGCACCGGTCGACGGTGTCGTCATGGGAGATCACCACGTACCCGTCGCTCGTGGCATGCACGTCCCCCTCCAGGGCATCGGCCCCGACAACGAAGGCGTTGCGGTAAGCCTCGATCGTATTCTCAGGTAGGAACGCACTGTTTCCCCGGTGGGCGATATTGAGGAAGCCGTTTTCATTGCGGAGGAAGAAGTTGGTTACCGTATCCCCGCGTGCGATAGCCTGCATGACCTGCGACCAATCCCACGCTATCCAGGCTGGATCGATGAACCCGTAGCCCTCGGTGTCGAGCAGAGTGGGCTGGAGTTGATAGTCCACCGCGAACGGGATGTAAAAGATTCGGTTGGCATAGGCGCCATAGCCGTCTTCGCGCGCGGTATCGCCCACCATGGCAATGCCCTTGCCGGCACCGTAGAGCTGCTTCAGAATGGCAAGCGCCCCGGCCTTGAATTCATTCCCATGTTCATAGGTGAGATCGCCCTTGATGATCAGGAGGATGCCCCTTTGTCCGTTGTTTTCGAAGTGGCGGTTCACCTGCTGGCGGCAGAGGGCGCGGATATCCGTAGGCAAGCCAGAAACGATTACGACATCCTTGCCGGCATTCTGCAATTCCTGAATGCTCGGTACGACGAACTCGTCGACGAGAGGCCAGTCATTCTTAGCCCAATTGAGGAAATTGATCCAGTCGGCCAGGGTGTTCTGGCCTCCGGTGGCATGGAGGGTATTGTCATGGTCGGTGAAGAGGACGGGCGGGTTCTCTCCGGGCGTTATCTCCTCACCATAGATGGCGAGGAAGTTCAGATAATTCCCTGTGCGGAATTTGAGCGTGAGGATGCCGCCGCACGCGTGGTTGCCCAAGGACTGGATTTGCCCCTCCCAGAAGCCCTCGGTGCTAAGTGCCTGGGCAGCCTCTTGACAGGATATCGCGGCGAGAGCAGCGAAGGGAAGCCATAGTATTCCTTGGGGGGAGGAATACACCTTGGTGGTGTCATAGAGGCCTATGTATTGCTTTGATGGGTTGTAGATGAAGAGGGTATTCGGACTGCTCAAGACCTTGACGACCCCCAGATCATCCGATACGGTCTGGCCATCCTTGAAGACGACATCCGCCCGCAATTGAAGATCCACCGGCGCCGATTTGAGGATGTCATTGTTCAGCCATTGCCGGATTCCGGAAAGGGAAGCCCTGCCGTTCGTGTCCGTGAGGGCAGCCCCGTTTCCTAACGGTATCCATGCATCGTCTCCTGTCCCGAAAGGCCGGGCATAGAAGCGGACCTCCATGCCTTCGAGCTTCTTGGCCAGGAGATACTTGACGAGCGATTGCTTGTCCTTCTGCGCGATCTGGTAGACCGTCGCATTCGGAGCAATCTCCGGCTCCGTAACGTCGCCGTTGCTCGTGATGGCGTCGGATACCACGATCTCGGTATTTTCCGGTGTGGGAAGGCATCCTGTCGCTATGATGATACCGGACAACAGGATGACGATAAGAAATCTTTTCATAGGTACCTCCTCAGACATGAACATAATCGTATCCGTACAAATTTTTGCAAATAGTATACCGGTGACACGCGCCTGGCTTTACGTAATGATTATAACGCGATACCTTATTTCCCCCCCCTGCTCCACGCGGCAGAAACCCGGAAGATGAGAAAATCGTTTCTTAAAAGAGGGAATCTTTTTCCCTGTTTCCCCTTGCCCCGAGATCTCCTTCAAAGTATGTACTGGAAGAAGAATAGCGAAAAAGCACCTTGCCGATAGCTGAAAAGCGGGTTTTTTAAAGAGGCAAGGGTGACGAACAGTGCACAGCACCTCATACGTGATTCCGCAATTGCAGTTCAACCGGGTGCGGGTGCAGATAGGTCTGGTCCTTGAGGTAGGTCTGCTGGTACTTGCGCACATGATGGCGCATGAGGATCACGGGGACGATGAGGGGGAGGATGCCGCGCCGATGGAGATCGATGATCTCCAGAAGTTCCTGCTTTTCATCGGGCGTCAGCTGCTGCTTGAAATACCCCAGCATGTGCTGGAGCACGTTGGCATGCTTGGCCGGGGTCGCCTTCAGTTGCAATGCCTCGAGGAGAAGTTCCTGGTAGCGCTCCTTGAGGGTGGAGAAATCCATTCGGCCGGCACGGGCCACGAGAGCACCCATGTCCCGGTAATGTTGCGGGCTGTGCGCGAGGATGAGGAGCTTGTTCTGTGTATGGAACACGACTATGGAGCTGGCCTTTTTCCCGTCGATAGCCTCGCGCCACCGTTTGAGTGCAAAGATACGTTCGATGAAATTCTCCCGCAGGGCGGGATCATGGAGCCGGCCGTCGTCTTCGACAGGGACGTGGGGGAAATGCTCCCTGAAAACCCTGGCGAACATGCCTATGCCTTTGCGTACCGGCACCTCTTTTTCGCCATAGACCTTGATCCTTTCCATCCCGCTGCTCGGGGAGTCACTCTTGAAGATGAATCCGCACAGGGCTTCCTTTTCGAGCTCCATTACCCGTTTGCGTGCCCAGGTGAGCATCCTGTCCGTATAATCCATTCCGCTCCGCACAGTCACCAGACGGGGGGAGGCCGGATCACCAACGAGACGCATGGATTCCCGGGGGACCCCGAACCCGCATTCGACTTCCGGACAGACCGGGACAAAGTCAACGTACTGTCCGAGGGTGTCGCGCAGAAACCGGTCAAGTTTATGTCCTCCATCATAGCGTACCGGCTTTCCCAGGAGGCACGTGCTGATGCCCAATTTGATTTTTTCCATCTCGCTCCTGGTGGTCATGAGAACCTCATCGAGGTGTGAGATTGCTCCTTCAACCGCGGATGGCAGCACCGATCATGGATCTCGCCGTTTACGATGAGCCATGGCAGAGTGACGAAGAAGGCGGGGAAGATATCTTGCAGCGTCCATTGCTCGAGTTTGCCGATTTCAGCCACATAATCCACTGCCAGTCCGGACGACTCCCAGAAATAGATGCGATAATCACCGGCCGGGAGCACCTGATCAAAATCCGGTCCGCCATAGTACCACTTGTGAGCGAAGAACTCGAAGAACTCATCCCGGGGGGTCATGGCGTAGTCGTAGTTTGGAACCACCCACACCTTGGTTTCTGAAAAGAGCTCGACGGGGAAATGATCGTAGTATGCTGCAAAATCGCCGAGATTCGAGGAAGGAAGGGCGCTTCCCGCCACGGCAAACCACGGGAATGCGTTGTCGTAAG
>Ga0315289_10015680_pt1 | contig 10507 bp, 9 predicted proteins | sample YL17G11_40_MG_FD_203452 | JGI IMG/M metagenome (GOLD analysis project Ga0315289, IMG submission 203452) | Sediment microbial communities from Yellowstone Lake, YNP, Wyoming, USA - YL17G11_40 | ecosystem: Environmental > Aquatic > Freshwater > Lake > Sediment | place: USA: Wyoming | collected...
GCCCGGGCAATATCAAGGCTCTGGAAGATCGCGGCATTGACGCCTACATTGCGACCGGACGTGAGCCGCATCATCGCAGTTGGGAAACGTTCTTTGCCAAACAGCCCGTCCCGCCACCCGCCGATGCAAGTCCGAAAGTGAAGATGGCGTACAAGTTACAGACTGAACTTGGTCGCGCGATCTATCGTTTGCGCAAGATGACCGTGGAACCCGTCATTGGCCTCATCAAAGAAGTCCTGGGCTTTCGTCAGTTCTCGTTGCGCGGTTTGGGCGCGGCCGCCGGAGAATGGTGCTTGGTTTGCTTGGCATTCAATCTCAAGCGATTGCACGTTCTGATGGCCGGCTAAACGCCGGCGCGGTTTCCGCGCGCCTGGATGACGGAAGAAAGCCCACGGAGGCGCAGGTTGTTAAAGAAATTTGGTTATATTGGGTCGGAGAAAGCACGTTCAGCGTTTCCTCTCCGACAAACTGCTAGTAGCGGGGCCCAGACTCGAACTGGGGACCTTGGGGTTATGAGACGCAGTCTCAGTTCGTATGTCGTTGCCCCATCATGCTCACGATTTCTTGGTACCTAATGCTCCGCGGTGCCAAAGAACCTTAAGCGTTACGATTCGATAACCGTATTATAAGATCTTGTCGTGAAAAGTCAATTGGAGGGATCTTGAGGTGATTGCATCAGCTGCCCGCGTATTCTATGATCGCGGGAGCGCCGGGGATCGCTCAAGGACGTGGAAGCGATTATCACTATCGTCCCTCCTGGGACCGGGTTTAGACTTCCAAAGTCGTCATGACTTCGTGTGTGCCTGAGAGGTGTCGGGGCACTTGATTACGTGACTACAATCTAAGGACGGGCGAATGGAATTGAAGTAGTGTCCACTGTGTCTAATATACACGGTTTTGATTTTTAGGTCAATCGCGTTGCTTTAGCAATTCGTCGAGCAATGACAATTGCTTGTGTTGCTGGCGCAAACGTTCCATGCTGACAGAAAGGTAGATCATTGTGGTTACAATGTCCTCGTGTCCAAGTAAGGTTTGTGCGTCGGCAAGTGTTCCCCCTCTGTCGAGATAGTTTGTCGCAAACGTATGGCGGAGTACGTGCGGTCTGGCTTTTACTCCTGCTCTCTGTGCGGCCTTCCGAACAGCTTTATATATTCCCCCAGGTTGGATCGGTTTGCCGTAGCGTGTGACAAACAGAAAATTGACCCCAGTTGCTGCTTTGCGTTCCTTCACCCAGCTGTGTAGGGTGTCGGTAGTTTGGGATGCAAACAGTACCCTTCTTTCCTTGTCTCCTTTCCCCTTGCGAACGAGCGCCATTCCCCTAACAGAGCCTACTTTGTTCCAAATTTGGAACATGTTTTTCATATGCACTTTGGCGTATATATTTGGGTGTTGCTGATGGCTTCGACTAGAGGGCTTCTTGGGTGCATACTTTGCGACTGCGTATTTTCGTTGGGAGGGAATCGAAAGGGAGTCGTGCGTGAGCGATGAATTGTTTCGGAGACCGGTGAATGGGTTATGTTGAGACTCTCGGTAGGAATGGGGCAAAGTAGATGTACTGAGCGTGCTATTGACAAATGGCACAAAAGAATGTATAATGTCTACCAAAGGTCTAGAAGGGGAGGAACGGATGCTCAGCCAGCGGCTCAAACAATTGCGTTTGGCGCGCGGATTGTCGCTTGAGGAATTGTCGAAGAGAATTGAAGGGATGGTGACAAAGCAGGCACTGTCCAAGTATGAGCAAGGTAGTATGGCACCGTCGCAAAGGGTGGTGAACAAGCTGGCAGAAGTGCTGGGAGTCAAGGCCGTGTATCTGCTAAGCGAGCCAGTAGTGGAGATCAAGTTCGTTGCTCACCGAAAAGCCTCTGGGCTTACCAAACGAGAGGATGAACGAATCAAAAGCGTTGTCAGGGTGGAGCTGGAGCAGCGATTTCGGTTGCAGGTATTGAGCGATCAGCTCTTGGGACCGAGACTACCCACCAAACCATTGTCCATTTCGAGTGAAGAAGATGTAGAAGGAGTGGCGGAGTCTCTGAGAGCAAAATGGGATCTGGGAAAAGATCCGATAGCGAGCGTGGTTGACGTTCTGGAGGATCGCCTAGTTCATGTGCTAGAGGTCGAAGCTGATAGGAAGTTCGATGGGATCTCAGCTATTGCGTTGGGCGAGAGGCGAAAAGTGAGATGTGCTGCGGTTGTCACCAGACGTGGAATCGCTGCCGATCGACAGCGCTTTACAAAAGCACATGAATTAGGGCACCTTGTGCTGAAGGTCCCTGGGCAAGTGAATGAAGAGAAAGCGGCCCACCGTTTTGCAGGGGCGTTTCTTGCCCCGAAGGATGCAATCCGACGGGAGGTGGGGAATAGTAGGGACAATATTGGGATTGAGGAAATGCTTTTGCTGAAGCGGCGGTATGGGATGAGTATTCAAGCGCTGTTGTACCGCCTGAAAGATTTGGAAATCATTACAGGTGGGTACTACCGGCTTTGGTGTATGGAAGTGAGCCGAAATGGTTGGCGCAGGGAAGAACCTGAACCACTTGTTCCCGAGAAACCCAGATGGCTGCGTCAAAATGTTGTGCGGGCTTTGTCTGAGAAGTGGATAACAAGAGACGAGGCGGAAATGATGCTTGGTGAGCCATTGGCAATCGGAGCGCCGGTATCGGTAGTTGGGCGGAGAGCGTTCGCGAGGCTATCTGTTGAGGAGCGGGGAAATGTGCTGGAGAAAGAGGCGGCGGGGATGGGAGACTATTACAAAAATAATCGGCCAGATGACTGATCGAATGAGGGTCTAGTCTGATGAAGAAAGAGAGGAGGATTCCCAAACGAGGCGAGGTTTGGTACTATCACCCAGGCCGCACAATAGGCTCTGAGTTGGCAAAGCCGCGAAGGGCTATCGTGGTGAGTTCGGATCGGATGGGGATTCTCCCGGTTAAGTTGATCGTTCCGCTGACGACGTGGGATGAGCGATACACAGAGACGCATTGGCATGTAAGGATTGAGCCCGATCCCAACAACGGAATTACCAAAGTGGTTGCCGCAGATGTGTTGCTCATGCGGTCGATAAGTCACGAAAGATTTGGCGTCTATGTTGGGCACGTATCTGCAACGGTTATTGAAGAGATCGCAGCAGCTATTGCGGCTGTGGTGGAATACGGATGACGGATTTGGAGCGGGTGTGAGCAATAAAACAAGTTGATCGTTTGTACAGAAAAGAAAAAGCCCCTACCGCGGGAACGTTAGGGGCGGGTGCAGTACGGAGACGATTGTCTCCTTTACTAGGCGAAGTAAATATACTCTGGAAGTGGACATTTGTCAAGGGAGATCTATGTCTGGAACCGGAGCGTCGTTGTTGCGACGTGTGCTGCACCCGCTTGTACGATAAATTCAGGCGGGCATTTTTTTGCCCAGCGGAAAGACTTGCGGTAAAAAGTCAAGAGGGAAATGAACGAATTTGGGACGAGTTTTGAAAGTGCGTTTCTGTTGAAGGGCGCATCGAACTAACCGAACCGAAATCCAGTTTTCCGCCGGTGAAACTCCGCGATGCGATTGTTTCATGCAAGCCCGTTACTGGACTGGTGCCGCCTCCTGGGATTGCACCGCTTGGGGTCTCACATAAGTCTGATTCTTTGTGAGCAGGGCAAAGACCAAGCGGACGAGCTTGCGAGCGGTCAAAACGAGAGCGCGCTTGTGTGGGTGCTTCGGCACCTCGGCAAACTTGCGCCGATAGTAGGCTTGGTATTCCAAGTTGTGTTGGCGTATCAGGTTCGCCCCTTCGATCAGGTAATAGCGCAGAATAGACGTTCCCGGTGTTCGCCAGGCGCGTTTCTTCTGCCACAAATTGACCCGACGCGTGCTTGCGCCAGACCAAGCCCACAAACTTGGCGAGTTGTGGCTCATCCGGAAAACGGTGGATGTCCGCAATCTCAGCGATGATGCCTGCGGTGATGACGGGTCCCAAGCCCTGGACGGAGAGCAACGGATTGGTGATGTGTTCCATCCGTTGGGCAATCTCGCGGTCGAGTCGGCGCATGAGTTTTTCGAGATCGCGGATGTGCGTCCAAGCGACTTGCAAAACAACGGTGAGCGCGACGTCGAGGTCTGGCGTCACCGGGAATGAGTTTTGCAGGGTGCGCTGAACCTGACGTGCCGTGGCTTGCGGATCGTCGAACTGTTTGCGGGCGTATTCCTGCATCAAGTCCGTCAGTTGGGTGAGGGACATCGCGGCAATTTCAGCGATGGTGAACTCGGTGAGCAGGGTCGCGCTGGTGGCGCCCCAGACATCGCTGAAGGGTTGTCCGCGGTGCCACTCGCTAGCTTTGAGGAAGACGCGGGTGAGGGCACGCAGTTTCTCTTGCGTAATCTGGCGCGAGAGCCGATAGCGATAGCGGGTCAACATCCGTAAAGCCAGCCACTCGCTCGAGGCCACGTAGGACACGGGCAGGTGCCCGAAGCGCAGACGTTCGGCGACGGCGAGCGCATCGTGGTCATCATCTTTGATCTCGCTGAGGGTCACGCCCTCTTTGAACTTGGCGACCAGTTTGGGGTTGAAGCAGACCCAGGTGGGCTGAAAAGGCATCAGGGCGGGGCTCTGTTGCAGGTAGACGTAGAACGGGAGCCAGAACAAGCCCGTGGCTTCCAGCCCGAATTCGAGATGGGTGTAGCCATGCTGGGTCAGCAGTTGGACGAGATGGGCAATGGCTTGGTCTGCACCGGGGCGATTGTTCTTGACCGTGAGCGGTTGTCCCACTTCATGCCCGTCCGTTTTGTCGGTGGCGCGGAGATGGAGTTCATCCTGGTGGATGTCGCCGCCGACACAAAGAGTCGAATCAGCCATTAACAACCTCCTGATGGGAAATGTCGTTCCAGCGGGAGAGTGGGTGTCCCAGGGAACCGAGTAGCTCAACAACCTCGTCGGCTATGAGAACTCAGGCGGAGCCCTGACCGCACGGGAACAGCTTGCGAGTTAGAAGGACCGCTCGGCGTGGGTAACAGTCTTTGAGAAGAAGTCACGAGCCAACATGGAGAACAAGAACTGCCCACGTGACCCGTTGAAACGCAGAGTCATTTTCTCTGGGACACCCTGTTCGTGCAAATCTATTATACGAGGAGAAACCGTATGTGGTAAGTGTTCGAGGTGGGCGAGAAGACGCAGGTGTGGAAAAGATGCGTCTACGTGGTTTCTGGCGGGCTCTCGGAATTGGATTGAGAGCGGAGCGATGAAATGGGAACCTTTCCCGGCGATGGCGCAGGTGTGAGGTGATCGAGTACTACGAGACGCGACCACTGCTCGCTGGAGGAATAGAGCTTCAAGCGGCCAAAGGAGTCTGAAGAAGTGTGGGTTTCCTCGAGTACCCGATAAGGGCGTGATGGAGGGGGGTAGATTCGGGATCGAGTGAAGGCAAAACCAATGAGGCAACATCTTTGTGTGCTTCGGTGAACCAATCGTTATCAATTGTATTCCAGGGAGCACCTGTGAAGGTAGCTTCAGTGGAAGAAAGGAACAAGAAATGAGTGCGAAAATCGATGAAACCTCCAAAAAGTGGGGAGTAACGGTCTATGAAACCCCAAATGCACTTTGGGCAGTAGATTCCGTGAAATGTGTTCTGGGTCATACCATGAACATCTACTACCAAGTTTTGGGTGCGGATGGGAAACCAAGGGTAGACGTTCCGTGCATGCACTTTTGGCCAGACGGGCAATTGGTGCAGAAGACAAACGCGAACGGCGAGACTAACTTTACGATGGGAATTGCGGGTGCCATACACGTCGACCAAGAAACAGGCGTCGGACGTGATGGTCCTTACGAGGCTTTTGTCGAAAGCCGAGACAAGAGCGAGGTCGTGAGGGGGATGGGAATCCCAGTTGGTCTGCGTGATGTCGAGTTCCAGCTGATGTTCAAACCGAAACAACCGGAGGTAACTCTTCAAGAGTTCATGCGAAGAGAGGCAACAAAGGAAATTGCAAATGCCAAAGGGCACAAGATTCCCATCAACAGCGATGCGTGGCTGTACAAGTGTGCACGCAAGAGAAAACTTGGGTCTCCGCGCTCCTATGAGTTTGATCGTGAATTTGGCGGGATAACCTACCGTATTCAGGCATACCAAGGAGGGTTAGTGTTAGCGGAGATGGGCAAGTGGGATGCGGCTCACACGCAGGTGATTGTCAATAGGTAGGAGAGGCGGAGGGGGTGTGGATCTGTCCGTGTGAAAGCAAGGAGACTTTCGCGAACCTTGTTGGATGAGAAACATCACTCGTCACGAACAATGCGCAAGTGTGCAGCTGTTGACGGGTGATGTTTGTTTGCGTGCGACGGAAAATTGTTGGACCCACGGGCGTTGCCTGACATAGAAGGCGGGTTGTGGTAGAATGAGAGTGGCTAAGCCTTAGCCAGTCTTTTCGGATCGTGAGCTGGTCTGACCTTTATCTTTCTGATTTCCGACGAGGGAATGAGGTAGATGAATCCTCTAATGGACTGGGCCTTGATTTCGCCTTTGAGTATTTGGCGCCGTACGGTGTGGGGATGCACACGGCGCAATTTTGCTGCCTCTCGGATTGTGTATCCAATGTTCTTCATGTTTCACCCCGTGATTTTTTCGCGCGCTGAACGACGTAAATAGAAAAACGCAAGGGACATACTCCTGCTGTGGGGTGTCCCTTGCTTTGTTTCGCGGACTACCGCACCTTCACAGCAGAATACGGTGAGTCGGGGCGAATGGACTTGAACCCGCGACCTTCTCCTTGGCAAGTAGTACAGAGACTTACATCAGGGAGAATGCCGTCTTTTGCGAATCGAAAAGTGCTATCGAGAGCGAACCGAAGACCGTAGGGTTATGAGTTCCAACCTCAGGTCGTACATGTTTGCCCCATCAGGCTTGCGATTTCTTGGTACCTAATGCTCTCCGGTGCCAAAGAACCTAAAGCGTTATGACTCGATGACGACATTATAGGATCTTGTCGCAAAATGTCAATTGCGAGGAATCTCGGGGCGATTGGTCCATCTGCTCACGTGCGATAGATGATGGCTGTGGTGACGGCGGATCGCTCAAGGACGTGGAGGCGATTATCACTATCGTCCCTCCAGGGACCGATTCTAGGCTTCCAAAGTCGTCATGACTTCATGTGTGCCGGAGAGGAGTCAGGGGCGCTTGATTACGTCAATGCACTGGTGCGGAAAGAATGCTGTCATACCTTCTTAGACTTGTGGATGAGTGACCAAGTGCCAATTAAGACTCGTGATCGCTAGCTAAGATGGGGGGCATTGTGTCTGTTTGGAAGCCTCGTACGTAGCAAATTCCGCCGGTTTCAATATGGCAATATTGAGAAAGTATCTTAGGTCAGTCAAGTCGGGGTCGCCTGTGACTATACATGATGCGTTGCCCGCTATGGCGGTTGCCAGAATCATGTCGTCATCTGGATCGCGGCAGACGTTCAAGGGGAAGTCTTCTGGGATTGCAATTTCCATCCTTGAGCGTAAGAGCTGAATTGCCCTTGTTGCGTCTTCCTCGCTGTACTTGAATTTGGACGTAATCTTATCGTGAAATTCGTCTAGAATGAATGACGAGGTGACAAGCGTGTGTTGTGTTGCACAGCGTTCGAGTAGGTCGCTGCAGACACCGCGTGTTATGAATGCGGAGATCAAGACATTGGTGTCCAGCACGACTCTCATGAGACGCGGTCAAATACGTCCTGATCGGTAATGATACCTTGATTCCGAGCGTTAGGAATCATGGCGTCGCGCAAGAGTCGGAATTCCCTGATGAAAATGGTTGCTTGTCGTTGCGACGTGACCAACTGGGATTTCACCAATATGAGTGGCGTCTGAATGATGACGGCGTTCCCGAGAGTGCTAAAGTCTTGAGTTTGGGCGGAGGATTGTTGCCATGCGCCCGAGGAGGAATCGCCATAGTTGGTGTATGTAATGTCGCTCCCGGATGTTGTCTTATACGGTTGCATGTTCCCACTCCTCGAAAGTCCTTCGATCTTCTATTGCTTCACGCGTAATCCCGGCGGGGTCTGGGATGGTTCGCCTTGACATGTGCCCTCTGCTCATAAATCGATGGCTTCCAGCAGCCACGCTTTCAAGGAGCGCACGTGTGAATTCATAATCGACTTCATTACTTTGGCCAAGCAGAAGAGCGGGGTTCAAGGGTTCTGTCAATTTGAGCTCGGCAACAATGTCACTGTAAATCGCCTTAATTATACTATATTCCTCCGAATCTGGAAAGTCCACACTTAGTCCTAATCCGTCGCGTGCCTCTTGGCGGTTTATGGTATAGTCGTGACTTCCGGATTCGCTACACAGGAAAGAAAGGATGTTATCAATCTTTGATTTCCCTTTCATATGGTTTGAAAGAAGTCTCCTTCCGAGCATCTTGATTTGGCCACGAGTGCGAAAGACCTCTCCAAGGACAAGAGGATGTACATGTGAAGTAATGGTAGACATAACTGAACCCAGCTCGGAGCTCGACTTAACCCCTGCGGATTTAACGAGCTCGATAAATCCATTAATTGCCTCAACGCTTACAGGATATCGCAGGTTTGGCGGACCCCCAGGGATGGGGGGATTGAGTGGAGTATTGACGCTAGGGTCAATGGGTCCAAGAGTGGCTTGCTTCGTCATGACAATCGTTTTGGCACTAAGGCATATCAATGTTCCCGCGCTGTGGGCTTTGGATGGAACAATTACCTCGAATTGCTCGCAGTACTGATGGATGAGATTGGCGATACTCCATGCTGCAAGAGTGGCTCCTCCCTGGGTGTAGAGATAGAGAGATACCTTTTCACAGTCGCCAATTGCATCGAGGTGATCAGAAAAGAAGCCGATGACTTCCTGATGGATCTGTGTTTCCAACCCCCTACGGTCACCAGTAACGAAAAGAATGAGCTTCGTCTTTCGCCTAGCTTCAAGTTCCCTGTATAGAGGAATTCTGTTAGCGTACATGATGCCTCCAATTTGTGTAGCGTTGACGCGAAGCGAACGTTGGGATCTCCTGCCGATTGGGTGTCAGTCTCAAATGTAGGCGTCCTTTTCTCTGTCACAGCCGCGCGAACTCAATACGGCATACTTGTGGTGGGGCGAATGGACTTGAATCACCCCGCTGTTTTTCTGTTTGTTGGGCGAGAGCATTTGAACCCGCGACCTTCTCCTTGGCAAGTAGTACGCGGAGAAACATCAGGGAGAATGCCGTCCATTCAAATTCCGACCTTCTTCCTTCCACTAATTTGATGAAGAAAAACCTGAAGAAGAATGTCGTCTTTTTGAATTCTCAAAGATTCAGGAAATATGATGGATTGTTTTAGGTACTCTGTCCCCAATCTACCGATGGGTACGATCCAATGAGCACATTATAAGACAAAGACGCCAAAAGTCAATTACCAAATTCATTCGACATGTTTTGCGCGGAACGCCATAGCACGCCGCAATGCCGTAGTCACATGCGAAATGATGCCACGCTTCAACTGTGCCAACCAACGATGCCAGAAAGCCGCATCCTTGCATTGTCGGCGAGCACGTGTTCTGCGTTCGTGCGATTCACCTGGATGTTTGGATGGCTGGAGCGGAGCGTCTCAACAGCCAGACCATCCCTGCTCCGGCGAGTGCGACTGGGACACCGGGAGCTATCATAATGACGATCATGAGCTCGAAAGTGAGTGATGGGCCCGGTTCGGAGGGCATGATATTCAGCACCGCCGCAAGAGCTCAGCCCACAGTGCTCAGCGCGATCCACCAACCTGCCTGATAGACCCGTCCTCGCAATACCAGCCACTGGAAAAACCCCAGCGCCGCCCCAAAGAGTGTCAGCGTCATAGCCCCTGGTGCCCAAGAGGCATTCGGCCAGCCTGCCACTACCCGCGCGAGCCAGTGCATCTTCCCGTTGATGATCAACGTGAGCGCCCAATCCAGCCAGCCCGATTGAAAGACGCCCGCGATCAGAGGCAGCAGGCCGATTGAGGCGTACCCGACCACCGTGGCTGCCACCCAAAGCCCCATACGCTTGAATTGCCCGCGCAGGACGAGCCATTGCGCAAGACCAATGGTACTGCCGCAGGCGACGCCGCAGAGAACGGCGGCAAGCACCCGCATCCACGCGGTGATTTCGCCCGAGCGTTGAGGGTCTTCCAGACGGTCCAAGCCCAAGACGATATGGGCGGCACCGACCGGAATGAAGTATAGGAGCCCGCCCACAAAAGTCGCCGCGAGCCAAAGGAGCCAGAACGTCCAGCCAGGATGTTTGCGCTCGACGTGTAGAGTTGTCATAGATTTCTTCTCCTTCGGTGCTCAACACACTGCAACACGATGGCATGACGCAGAACTACTTGCTTTACGCAGGTGTGTGAAGCATACCGTTTTCGCGTGTTTCCTGCATCTTTGGTACGGGAATCCGCACTTATCTCTACACTAATTATTATTACAGCGCAAAGTTAGCCGCTGCGAGTCGCGCAAGTTTGGTTTTGCGGTGTGAAAGATAGGCGACGTGGTTTCGTCTCTGATAGTATCGGATCACGCGCA
>Ga0315289_10015683_pt1 | contig 10507 bp, 5 predicted proteins | sample YL17G11_40_MG_FD_203452 | JGI IMG/M metagenome (GOLD analysis project Ga0315289, IMG submission 203452) | Sediment microbial communities from Yellowstone Lake, YNP, Wyoming, USA - YL17G11_40 | ecosystem: Environmental > Aquatic > Freshwater > Lake > Sediment | place: USA: Wyoming | collected...
CTCGTTTCTCGGCTGATACCAGCCGCAGTCTGCTTCAACAAAGGCGTAGAACTCCTGACGGGTGACGATAACGCTGCCCTGCCCTTCAATGGTGCGGCGACTTTCGTCCCGGACCTCGACCTCAACGGTATAGCGATGGTCCCGGTCACCAAGCTGCTCCTTGGCCGGGGCGGTATCAATCTCGATTTCGTAGGAACCGTCTTCCCTCAATTGTCCTCGCCCCTGGGCGACCAGCTCGCGGAGGGCCCTCCGAGTGCCGCTCTCGTACCGGCTCGCCCAGCGTCCCTCCTCGTCTCCATAGTACCCCCAGGGGAAGTACCATCCCCAGTACGGATATGGCCCCCACTCTCCGCAGCAGATGAAGCATCCCCATCGCCGCCACCAGGGCAACCAGGGATACGCGTAGTAAAACCGTCCGTAGCCTCTGCCGTACAGCCAATCGTATTCGCCGGGTCCCCAGTACACGTGGTTGTAGTTCTCGCGAAAGACCTCGTAGGTGACCTGTCCCCCGGCGACCGGGGCGCCGAAGTAATATCGCGCCTCGATCCTCGCCCTGACTTTCTCGCCGAGCCGCGCCTGTGTTTTGGCAGGCCTGACCGTAACCTGAAATTCGGGTTTCTTGTACTCCTCAACACGGAAAAGGCCGCCGGCGTTTTGGCGCGCGTCCGGCAAAGAGCCGTTAACTCGGATGTGATAAACGCCAAGAGGGGGTTCCTCGGCCAACTCGAATTGGCCTGAGACGCAGCCAAACCGGTCGGTCGTGAGACTCAAGGTTTTTGCTTCGTTGTTCCTGGCATCGTAGATTTCGACCCGAACTTGCCGCCCTGCCGGAACCGATTGGTACACGCGATTCACTAGGTTGCGTACCCAGACGCGGAACCTTACCACGTCACCAGGCCGATAAACGGGTCGGTCTGTGACAGTGTAGTAGCGATGCCCTTGTTCCCAGTGGTCTCCGGGGTCGTTCTCGCTCCAGTTCTGCAAAAACGAGAACGCCATGCGCCCCTCCTCCCCGGTGACGATGGCCTCCACTTGCGAGTTCCCATTGTTCTGCGTCCGGGCATATTCGACCACGCCATCCTGACTTGTCACCTCGACGGTGGAGTGCCAGTGAAGGCGGTGTTCGTTGTTCTTGTATTCCGTCCAATGCTCGTAAATGCGGACGGCCTTGTTGGGGAGGGGCTGCCCGGTTCGCGCGTCCGCGATGTAGATTAGTCCCTTCCTGGGCATGTTCTTCTGGACGATGGCGATGTCGGTCACCAGAACGAGCGCCCGCGTCGCTTGCTCTCGCCCCGCCGCGTGAGCCTCGAGGACGTAGGCGCCGGGTTCAGGCAACGGCACCAGGACGCTCCCCTCTGCCACTCGGTTGCCCGCTTCCATGGTCACCCACTCGGTCCAACCGGTCACCTCTTTGCCCAGGTACTTCTTCCAGCGCTCCTTGCCATCGTGAAAGAGGCTCGATTGAACGTTGCGATACTGCCAGTAATCCTGGGAAGTGTCCTCCATGCCGTCGCGGATGTATCTTACAAGGTCGAACTGGAACGCTTTGAACTCGATCCTCTCGGTGTTACGGTAGGTGAAAGAGAGCTTTGGCGGGGAGTCCGGCAGATACACCCCACTCTGCCCGAGCGCGACCTCCGGCCGCTGAACAACCTCGACCTGGGACCGGGCGTCGGAGGCACGTTTGTGGTCGGGATAGCGCTGAATCAGTTCGCGGTACTCCTCCACCGCCTCGGGAAACTGCTGCCGCGTCTGAAGGTAAAGTGCACGGGCGTAGTGCGCCTCCGGGCGTATAGTGCTCTGGGGATACTTTTCTTCCAGAAGACGCAGAATGGCCATGGGACTCTCCGACGCTGGCAGCCTCACTACTCTCAGCCGACCTCCGACCACCGTCAGCGCCTCGTCTTCCTCCAGTTCCCAGAGCTTTTTCTTCGGCTCGTTGCCCTGGTCCTCGCGGGCAATCGGCCGGCCCAGACGGTCGTACCGAACCCGGGAGGACCTCCACCGATCCGCCGTTTCCGGGCCATAGAGCGATCGCGCGACCATCGCCCAGCGCATCAGCGCCTTCGCCGCGTCATCCTTCTTATCCGACCTGTCCAGGCCCTGAATTTCTTCCAGCAGAAAGCGGATTTTCGGACCATCCCCAAGATTCAGGGCATACTTCTGCGGCGCCGTGACAAATTGAGGGTTCCCATCCGGGTCGAGAGGAATCCCCGTGGGGGGTCTTTGGTCTTCTGCATACGACCAGTGCCAGCGCGGCTCGTAATAATCCGCCTCTTCGACAGCCTCGGAATCCTCCTCAGCCTCCAGGAGACTCTCCCACCACCAGCCTATCCAGCCCCAGCGCCGGGACCCGTACGGGTCGCCTTTGGCCAGAGCGGCGACCAGGTCAAAGCCCACGCCGATTCGCTCGGCGTTGATGAGAGCCCGGCGCTCGGGGCTGTCCGGGTTATCCTCTGTGCCGACGTTCTCGGCCACCGCAACCAGCAAATCCCGGGCGTGCTCGTAATGCTCAATGGCGTCCTTGCGGTCCTTTCGCCAGGAGGAAACCTGAACGCCCTGAGTCCATTGCCCCCGGAGGTAGGTGCTCCCCCGCTTGGTCCCATAGTGTGGGACCGACAGATAGAGACCTGCCAGGAAACGCTCCCCAACCGCTTCCTCAAATGAACCTTTTGTCTTCTCGACAAACTTAGTCGCACGCTTTAGAGCGTCATCCCATTGCTTCAGCTTGAGCGAGCAAGCCACGGCCCCCTCGACCGCGAGTCGCACGCGGGGGCTGTGCCAGTCGGCCTCGAGGTCCCGCGCCCGGTCGTAGGCCGCCCTCGCCTCAGCCCAGTGCTGCGCCTTAAACAGCTCCCCGGCCTTTTCCAGCGCCTCAAGGGGACTCGACGGCTCTTCTTCCCGAGAATCCTGGGCTCCCTTCGACAAAGACGCGACAAGAGCCAAAACCACAAGTCCAACAATAATCCTCAGCCGCACAACACGACCCTCCGCTACACGATTATGTTTCTCCACTCCGTTCATCTCTTCACGCTCCCGCTTAGTAGATGTTTTCACACGTACGATGACGTATGGGTGACCCGGCAGTTGTTTTTGACACGACCAACCCTGCCTCCTCGCCAAACCAGGTATCTCGCAAAGCCCCGAAGACGCAAGGGCTTGCTCACAATGAGACACTGAAGGTGCTTGGCACCTTAGCGTCCTGGCGAGAAAAAACCGCTAATGCCCTCCAACAATACGTTGCCGAATTTATGAATCGGAGCACTCAGGCATATTCTTTTCCCCCTGCTGAGCTTTTTATGGTTGGACGGCTGCCCTTTCGCAACTGTTCAGGATACCTGTCTGAGAAAGAAATGCCCCTCCTGACGCCCACATGCTATTAGAAACCGAATCGGATTGAAAGTTCCGTGCCGCCGCGGAATTCTGACTCCCGTGAGCGATTCGAGTCGCTCCCCTGAACATCTCCGCCCTGAAAATAACCGCTACGCAGGCAGCCCCGCCGGGGGCGGGGTCGCAAAGGCGCGAAGAGGCAAAGAAGGACGCCCTGTGAAGTTTTGGCGTCTCTGCGCCTTGGCGAGAGGAAACAGAATCAGACTGGCTCAAAAATCAGGGTTACCGAGAGCGGATTTTGATGGTCTCCGGGTGTGCGAAGCTCATGAGGCACTGCCCTCAGGTCTCCGGCACATTCCTCAGTGTCGCCGTCGAGATGAATGCTCGATACCATTGAAAAAGAAACGGACAGCCCCAGTTTGTATTCCACGATTACGCAGCCGCACCCTGCCCCCACGGCGCTTGACTTCGGCGCAACGAGCGGAATAAGCTGCCGACATGAAACTGCTGGGAAATGAATGCTCCGTCTGCCGCGAAGCGTTAAAAAAGCGAATTCCTATCAGTCCCTTTGCGAGGAGAGGGTCATGAATCTCCGTTCATTCAGTCGCCGCGATTTTCTGAAGACCGCCGGTCTCGCTGCGGCCGCTGCCCTGCCGGGAGAACGTATCCTGGCTGTGGGCGGCAAGGCCGAGGAGCAAGACTTGCTGTCTGTGGACCCAAAGCCGCTCTTCGACCTTTCCCCTTACCTGTACATGCAGTTCATGGAGCCGCTTGGTGTGACGGACACGTCCGTGGATGCGGCCTGGGACTTCATCAAGGACGACTGGAGGCCGGACGTGGTCGAGATCACGAAAGTGCTTGCCCCCGCGCTTATCCGCTGGGGCGGGTGCTTCATCTCCTACTACCGCTGGAGGGAAGGCGTTGGGCCACAGGAGCGACGCAAGCCGATGTACAATCTGCTCTGGGGCGGCATCTACAACAACCAGGTGGGCACCCATGAACTCGTGGATTTCTGCCGCCGGGTGGGCGCCGAGCTGCTCATAGTCGTGAACTTCGAATCGGACGGACGGCCCTACTGGGCGGTCTCGCCCAAAGGAGGCGACGTCCGCTCCGGCAACGCGCAAGAGGCACGGGAGTGGGTCTCCTACTGCAACGAGCCCGGCAACGCGGAGCGAATTGCGCACGGCCGGAAAGAGCCCTACAACGTGAAGCTGTGGCAGATCGGGAACGAGACCTCCTACGACAGCGGTTTCGACTGCGAGACGGCGGCCGTCAAGACCGTCGAGTTCGCGAAAGCCATGCGAAAGGCGGACCCCGACATCGCTCTCATCGCGTGGGGCGAGGGGGACTGGGCCGACAGGATGTGCGAAGTGGCTGGGGAGGAAATCCAGTACATCGCCTTTCACAACGGGTTCGGTCCGGGCGACGAAGACTCGCCGCTGCGGGGCATCGAGTACCGCAAGGACCCGGACCGCACCTGGGAATACCTTATGCGCGCCAAAGCGGTACAGGAAAACAAGATTCGGGACATGCGGGAGCGGGTCAAGAAATACGGCATCCCCCTGGCGATAACGGAATGCCACTTCACTCTCCCGGGGCGCAACCGAAACGAGGTTCTGTCCACGTGGGCGGCCGGCGTGGCCTATGCCACAGTGCTGAACGTGCATGAGCGGAACGGGGATGTGCTCAAGGTCGCCACTCTGGCCGATTTTTGCGGCACCCGCTGGCAGAACAACGCGGTGATGATTCCGGTCCCGAGCGGCCAACCCTTCATGATGCCGGTGGCAATGGCCATGAGCCTCTACCGCCGGCATACGGGTGACAAGGCCATGGCTGTGACCGCTGCCCCTGACGGCCTGGACGCCGTGGCCAGTCGGACCGGCGGCAAGGTCTTTCTCCACGTGGTCAACACGCACCGGACGCGCTCGAGCAAGGCGCGCTTCAAGGTGGACGGGATGAGAATAGCGTCGGGCCGCATCTTCTGGTTCGCATTGGACCCCGAGTTCGAGGTCTTCGAATACCGTCGTGAGCACACCTTTCCGAAGGAGATTGACATTCAGCCCGGCCAGGCCTGGGTCTTTCCCCCGGCGTCTGTCACCGCGGTAGAGCTGACCCTCGCCCCCGCTCGGTAAGCCAATTCACAAGTTCCGGAACGCATGGGGGCCAGGGGAAACACTCCTTGGCGGGGCGACAGGACGGACAGAACTCCGCCGGGGAGCAGGAGACAAATCCGGGCCGTCGCGAAATCGGGCCCAAAGATGCATGATGGAACTTATAAGCTGTAACGCGTGGCCCCCGCCTTCGGTCGGTTCCGTGGCGAGGGCGCGTTCCTGGACTCGCCGGCTTCGAGCCGGCGCCCGGGACATGGCGGCGATGTTACTGCTGTGCTTCAGCGGCACCCGCTCCGACATCACCGGCCGAGCTCCGTCGTCACGCTCCTTGCGGGCGCCACGTTTCGACCAGCCGGCCTGGGTCCAGGGCCTTGGGTCTGGTCCGCGCCGACGTAGGTGTATTCCGGGTGTTGCCGGGCTTCAGCCGGCATCTCGGCCTGCCCCCGGCTTCAGCCGGGGGGTAAGTTCTATGCGCGGTCTCCCAGGGAGCCGGCTTTAGCCGGGCTTCCCGATAAAGGGATTCATCCGTGATACGTGACAGAATTTTTGAAACGGAGCACCAGGTGTTATGAACGTGAAGGCATTCCTTCTCGGTCTCGTCTGGGTTCTTTCCGCTTCGGCCATCGCGCCCGAGGAGGCGGCCCGGATCAAGTACTCGAAGCAGAGTTTCGTCTGCCTGGACTTCGGCGAGACGTACGTTTACAGGCTCAAGTGCGGACAGGAACGGCGCATCCGCCTCCAGGCCGCGACCGAATACCCGGACAGCGTCATCGGCTTGATGCGGCGGGCAGAGGTGCTCGTCGAGATTGACGGAGCGCCCCTCAAGCTCCTCTGCGAGCCGTACGTCATGCCAACTGAAATCGCCGGGCTTCGCATCCAGGCCGACACGACCAGCCGCTGGATGGACCTCCCCAAACGGGTTCAATTCTCCCTCTGGGACGTCTCGGACCCAATAGTGGACACCGACTTGTTCGTGTTTCCGCTCGCCAGCTACGGCTTGTTCTCCCAGGGCACGCAGGGCTACAACGAGCCGGTACACCTGGGGCACAGGGACGGCGATCCCGCGGGGCAGCGGTTCTACCACAACTACGGCTTCGACATGGCCGGGTTCGAGGGCCGCGACGAGGTTGTCGCCTGCGTGGACGGCGCCGTGATCGCCCTGTATCGGGACATGGGAACGCTAATCATCGAGGACGACCGCGGCCTTATCTTTGAGTACGGCCACATGGACAAAATCCTCCCGGAGATCAAGGAGGGGGTCCAGGTGAAACGCGGGCGGAAGCTCGGACTCCTCGGGCGAAAGGGGGCTTCGGGGAACTTCTCCCACCTGCACGTCGGGGTGTACCTCTCAAAGGCCGATTTCGAGGCGGGGCGCAACTGCCGCAACCTTAACCTCTACCCCTGGATGATGGAAGCCTTCCGCAAATCCTCCGGCCGAACTCTCTTCGCCGTAGCCCGGCCCCACAAGGCGGTCCGCACCGGTGAGACCGTGCGGTTCGATGGGACCAGGTCCCTCGCCTACGGCTCGAAGATCAAGAGCTTTCGCTGGGCGTTCCACGATGGGACTTCTGTGAATAGTGCCCGGGCGGAGAAGGTGTACGACCGGCCAGGCACGTACATGGCGGCGCTATGGGTGGAGGACGAAAAGGGCTCACGAGACGTGGACTTTTGCAAGGTGAAGGTCTATTCCAGGAACAAAGTCGAGGATGTCATGCCCATTCTCTTCCTGACCTACTCGCCTTCTCGGGACATTCGTGCCGGCCAGGCTGTGTACTTCCGGGGCTGGCCCCAGGGAGCGGAAGCCGCCATTATCCGCCTCGACTTCGGAGACGGGACGGTCATCGAGGACTTTGCACCCTATTCCGAGGTGAGCCACTCTTTTCAGAAACGAGGGGTCCACGTCGTGACGGCCACGACAACCGCAGCAGGGTTCAGCGTGACGCAGAAGCTGAAAGTGATTGTGGAACCGTAGCGCCGGAGGAGGGTCGCGTCTTTGTGGACAGGTGTAGTCATCCGTGATTGGTTCAGCCCGTCCTCTTTTCGCCGTCCGCTCAGGAGACTCCGCACCGTCGAAAGCGTTAGTTAGTTCTCCGGTCATTGAGTTCGGTCGTTGCGTGTGGGTTACTATGCGCGTTATGCTTCTGCCTGCCAGTGGAGCTTTTCTGCCCTTTCGCTCAGATAGTCGGAACGGGCCTACGGAGGACAGAGCAAACGATGAAGCGGACATTCATTATGGGAGAACAAATATGAGTGAGGTCAAGACTGAAAAGCAGCGCATGCCCATGTGGAAGAAGATTAGGCTCGCTATTATGATTCTCGTGCTCGTGTTCGCGGCGCTCTACGTGCCGGCGAAGTTCCTTGCCGTCAAGTTCACCAACCGGGGAACTAAGCTTTACGATGAAGGCAAATTTGAAGAGGCAATGGTCCAATACAGGCGTGCATTGAAGCTTTTCCCGGGTTTCAAGCCCGCTCGCGAGCAGCTCGCCGAACTCGAAAGGTACCTCGAAGGAAAGTCAAAATGACGAGCGCACGCTGAGATTTCGGCTGTTGTTGCCAAAGCCGGTCACCAGTCTTCAGGGAACAGTTGTCCGGCATTAGTGCTCTGATTCACAAATCCTGTGACGCATTATCGTACACGGTTTTGAGTTTTTTCTCGCCAAGACGTTAAGACGCGAAGCGTCCCGTCTGCATGACTGCGAGCAATTCTTTGGGTCTTCGCGGCTTCGCGAGAGACCTGCTTGCCAGCGGGGCGCGGCTGATGGTGTTCAAAAGAAGCGCTCGGTTCCGAATACGTGATCGTACCTGCAAAAGCATGTACTACGGACGCGATTCTTTCAGCCACAAAGGGATGCGGTTGTTGTGACTCCGGTGTCAAGGCGCCTTTGTCGCTACGGCGGAGCCTGGCACTGGCTCTGAAGCACGCTTCCCGAGACTTGTGGAGACTCTTGAGGTGACACGAAGCAGTGGATTCACTCTTATCGAGTTGCTTGTTGTGATAGCCATCATCGCCATTCTTGCCGCGCTTCTCCTGCCAACTCTTCAAAGGGCGAAAGATGCGGCGCGGCGAGCGGTGTGCACGGGGCACCTTAGCCAATTGGGGAGGGCTTTTGCCGCCTACCTTGACGAATACGGGGAGTATGTCCCTCCCTATGTTTTGGTTGTACCGTTCGGATGGGGGAAGGGGCCGGGTTGGATGGACAAGCTCGTGCCCTACGTTTACCGTCAGGCGGATGGGAAAGGGCCGAGCTATCCGGAGAACGCCGAGATGGAGGCTACGGAGGTGTTCCGCTGCCCGAGCATACGGTACTCGGCAATAGATGGGCGTAAGTTCCTTTCGAGCTACGTTTTGAATGCGCGACTTTACATTGACTCGTCAACAGGCCGCTTCCATGTGGGGAGATTGAAATATCCTCAAAAGGTCATCGTATTGTACGACCGCAACTCGAAAACGGGCTTTCCCGAAAATGCGGACATGACTGACCAGTGGGGAAACAACAGCGGCGGAGACGAATGGGGCAGAGGGGCGCTATGGAACTCTTTTACGGGGAGTCCTCCTTTTTCAGGGCCTCACGAGGGAGGTTACAATATTCTGTTTGCGGATTGGCATGTCCGTTGGCACGACAAGTGGGACACGGGCAAGATGACACGACATGCCGAGCAGTAGTGGCTCCGGCCAGGTTCCAGGGGCCATCTATATATGGTAGCACTACTGTCCGGTTATAAGTCGAACAACATCAACTGGTTACCAGAACCACCTGTTTGGTTTTTGTAAATCTCTTCAGAAAACGCCTCTAAGATGGAGGTTTTCTCGAAAAGCGTCACGCTCAAAATCTGTAGAATTGTGTAAAGGCTTTGCTTCAGACCGAGCCGTTTTTTGACAATGGCCACAAGCACGTACGCGGATACGGCAATCCAGATTTGGGTCTTTACAGCGTTCTCGGAGGTGCCGTAGAAGGCCTTGATTCTCAGGTGTTGCTTCATCCACTTGAAGAACAGCTCTACCCGCCACCGTGCCTTGTACAACTGGGCAATGGTGAGAGAGGGAAGCACGAAGTTGTTGGTGAGGAAGATGAAGCTCTTGTGGGTGTCGCCGTCCTGATAGCGGATGCGCCGGAGTGGTTGCGGGTAGTCTCTGGCTGTATCGATGCCCGTAAGGAGAATAGTCTGATCGCATCGTAACCCGGTTGACTTGTCTACGGGGCGAGAGTATCGCCTTTTGCAGCGAAGACGCCGCTTCGCACGCGTCACGAAGAAGGCCGGACTTTGATGAACCGCATAAAGCCGTGCGAAATTCAGATAGGCCCGATCCATCACATAGAAGGAACCGGGCTGCGGAATGAGCATGTCGAGGATATGGACATCGTGGAGCTTCCCGTCGGAGATATGGATGAATTCGGGGATACTCCCGCGCAGATTCAGGAGTACGTGCAGTTTGATGGCGCCCTTCGTCCGACGAAATCTCGCCCAGGGAAAGAGGGAGAGACACAGGTCGATGGTGGTGGAGTCGAGCGCATACACCGCTCCCTCCAACTCCGTGCCGAAGTCTTCGTTTGCATACAGACCCTTGGCGGTAGCGATGAGAACCTTCGCAAAGTCGGCGTAGATGCGCCAGTCGCGATTTTCGTTCGCGTCGGCCAGCGTGCTCCGCGAGACCGGCGCGCGGATTCCCATGTGGTAAAGCTTCGGCTGCATCGCCCTCAGGCAGGCCTCGATGTCTCGCAGGCTCTCCCGATAGGTGAGCTGAGCAAAAGCCATGCAGAGAAACTGATCCAGGCAGCAAAACTTGCGTACCTTGTAGTGACCACGGTAGCGAGCCACGCACCTGTGGAAGTCCCGCAGAGGCAGGAAATCCATGAGTTGAGAAAAAACAGTCCGTCCCGTATTCATTGGCCCTCCCTCCCATAGAAAGGAAATAGCCAAAGCGTACGGGCAAAATGAAATCGATTCCACTCAGTTTTTCGTGTAACATCTTACTCTATAGTATGTTGCGAGAAGACCGAAATCTAACAACCGGACAGTACTGATATGGTAGGTTGTTTCCCCATTCGCGCCCTCCATGGAAATCA